>NBJMC04202__coassemble_1853_pt1 | contig 18707 bp, 21 predicted proteins | sample NBJMC04202__metabat2_high_PE_003 | metagenome-assembled genome bin NBJMC04202
ATTCGGGGGAAGAAATGTTGCCTTCCCTCCCGCCCGGCGATACGCGAATCTCAGCGCATCGGTGCCATGCGCTGGCTCAGCGCCATCAAAAAAGAGAGAGGGCGGGGGCGAAGCCCCCGAAAACAAAAAGGAGGAGAGGCTGCTGCCTCTCCTTCTCAATATCTCACTTCCCCGCTTGGGTCTCGCAGTACAGGCAGCGGTAGATCCGGTGCTCCCGGTCGGTGAGCTTGAACACCTGGGGCAGCTCCTGCTCCACGGAGGTGATGCACCGGGGGTTTTTGCAGTGGATCACGTTGGTGATGGTCTCCGGCAGCTTCAGCTGGCGCTTTTCCACCCGCTCCCCGTCCTTGATGATGTTGACGGTGATGTTGGGGTCCACGTAGCCGATGATGTCCCAGTCCAGGTCCAGGTTCCGGTCGATCTTGATGATGTCCTTCCGGCCCAGCTTGGCGCTGACCACGTTTTTCAGGATGGCCACGGAGCAGTCCAGGTTCCCAAGGCCCAGGATCTGGTAGAGCTCCATGGCCTTGCCGGCGGCGATGTGGTCGATAACGATTCCGTTTTTGATGGCGTCGATGATCATAGTCTTTTTGCTCCTCCCCTTACTCGATGTCCAGCAGCTTCATGATGAGGGCCATGCGGATGTAGCGGCCGTAGCGCACCTGCTTGAAGTAGCAGGCCCGGGGGTCCTTGTCCACCGCCACGGAAATCTCGTTGACACGGGGCAGGGGGTGGAGGATGCACAGGTCGCTCTTGGCGGTGCGGAGCTTCTCCGGGGTGAGGATGTAGCTGTCCTTTAAGCGCAGGTAGTCCTCCTCGTTGAAGAACCGCTCCCGCTGAACTCTCGTCATGTACAGGATGTCCAGCTCCGGCATGACGGACTCCAGGTCCGTGGTCTGGACGTACTCCACGTTGTTCTTCTGGAGGACCTCCTTCTTCACGTAGCTGGGCAGCTTCAGCTCCTCGGGGGAGACCAGGACGATCTTCACCCCCGGGTACCGGCTCAGGGCGCTGATGAGGGAGTGGACGGTGCGGCCGAACTTCAGGTCGCCGCAGAAGCCCACGGTCAGGTCGTTGAAATGGCCCTTCTCGTGGTGGATGGTCAGCAGGTCCGTCAGGGTCTGGGTGGGGTGGTTGTGGCCGCCGTCGCCGCCGTTGATGACGGGGACCAGGGAGTGCATGGCCGCCACCAGGGGAGCGCCCTCCTTGGGGTGGCGCATGGCGATGATGTCGCTGTAGCAGCTGACGGTCCGCACCGTGTCGGCCACGCTCTCGCCCTTGGCGGCGGAGGAGGACTGGGCCTCGGAGAAGCCCAGGACCTGGCCTCCCAGACTGAGCATGGCGGACTCAAAGCTCAGGCGGGTGCGGGTGGAGGGCTCGAAGAACAAGGTGGCCAGGATCTTCCCGTCGCACTTGTGGGCGTAGGCGGCGGGGTTTTCGATGATGTCCGTGGCCTTGGCGATGAGTTCGTCGATCTCCTCGGTGGTGAGCTGCAAAATGTCGATCAGGCTTTTTGTGCTGTTCATGCTGTCCATATTACTTGTTACCTCCAATCCAGCTTTCATCAGAAGGGTTGTCCCGGAAGGCGATGAGCCGGGCGATGTCCTCGGGCTTGATGTACTTCTCCTCCGCCGCCACCTGGGCGATGACGTCGAAGTTGGTGAGGCTGACGTTCTTCACCTCGGCGGCGGCCAGGCGCTCCAGGCCCTTCTTCATGCCGTAGGTGAAGATGCTCACCACGCCCAGCACGTCGGCCCCGGCCTCCCGGAGGACGTTCACCACCTCGATGACGCTGCCGCCGGTGGAGATCAGGTCCTCCACCACCACCACCTTCTGGCCCTTCTCCAGCCGGCCCTCGATCTGGTTCTGGCGGCCGTGGTCCTTGCTGCCGGAGCGGACGTAGCCCATGGGCAGGCCCATGATGTGGCCCACGATGGCGGCGTGGGCGATGCCGGCGGTGGAGGTGCCCATGAGGACTTCCACCTCCGGGTACTCCCGGCGGATGGTCTCCGCCAGGGCGTTCTCCACGTCGTTTCGCACCGCCGGGGCGGTGAGGGTCAGGCGGTTGTCGCAGTAGACCGGGCTCTTGATGCCGCTGGCCCAGGTGAAGGGCTCCCAGGGCCGGAAAAAGACAGCCTTGATCTTCAAAAGATCTTTGGCAATGACGGTTTGGACGTTTTCCATCGTATATCCTCCTTTGCGGCAAAGCCGCTACTATTCACTATTCACGCTTCACAATTCACTGGCTGGGTGCTGCGGGCGGCTGATCGCCGCGCAGACGGGAAACCCAGTCGGACGCGCTGTAGAGCACACGCAGGACTGTCACAGTCTCAGCGTGGATTTGATAGATCACGGAATACCGGTTGACCAGTAAGCGGCGAAGGCCACGGCTCCGCTCCGGCTCGCAGGGAAGCAGCGGACAGCGCTCCGGGAGGTCGGACAATGACAGCGCAGCCTGGGCCAGCGCTTGGTATTGCTTCCGGGCGGTTTCAGGCGCTGCCAGTACCTCGGAAATATAGCGGTAAATGGCCTCCAGATCCGCCTGAGCGGATTCCGTAATCAGGACCTGATACTGCTTCATGGGTGCGCTTCCAGAAATTCCGCAAACACTTCGGCAGCGGGGCGGACTTTACCGGACTGCCAATCGGCATATCCCGCATCCAGGGCATCATGGAGCTGCTGGGGCGTCATCCGGTCCGCGTTGACCGCGTCGGGCGCGGCGGGCAGAGAGACGGAAAAGGGAATTCCGCCGGTCAGCGCCACTTGCCTTAGGAACATATCCACGGCTGTGGCCATGGGAACACCCAGCTGCTTGAGTACCGCCTCGGCCTGCTGCTTTACAGTGGGATTGACGCGCAGATTGAGTGTAGTGGATTTCTCCATACGATCATCTCCTTCGAGACGATTGTAACGTAAATTACGTTACAAGTCAAGCAAGTGCGTAGCTTTACCCCACAAACTCCGCCAGGCAGCGCTCGTAGGCGGCGACGGGGTCGGCGGCGGCGGTAATGGGGCGGCCCACGACGATATAGTCAGAGCCGATGGCCTTGGCCTGGGCCGGGGTCATCACCCGCACCTGGTCGCCCTTGTCGCCGTCGGCGAAGCGGACGCCGGGAGTGACGGTCAGGAACTGCTTGCCGCAGGTGTTGTGGACGGCCTCCGCCTCCAGCGGGGAGCAGACCACGCCGTCCAGCCCCGAGAGGGCCGCGTTCTTGGCGTAGTGCATAACCACCTGGTCCATGGGCTTTTCGATCAGCAGGTCCTTCTCCATGGCCTCGGGGCTGGTGGAGGTCAGCTGGGTCACAGCGATCAGAAGGGGCCGGGTGCCGTCGGGCCGGGTCAGACCCTCCAGGGCGGCCTCCATCATGGTCCGGGTGCCGGCGGCGTGGAGGTTGGTCATGTCCACATCCAGCCGGGACAGCACCGCCATGGCCTTCTTGACGGTGTTGGGGATGTCATGGAGCTTCAAATCCAGGAAGATCTTGTGGCCCCGGGCCTTCAGGTCTCGGACGATCTGGGGGCCTTCGGCATAGTAAAGCTCCATACCGATCTTGATAAAGGGCTTCTTGCCGGTAAACTGGTCGAGAAACTGGAAGGTCGCTTCCCGGCTGGCAAAGTCACAGGCGATGATGACGTCTTTTCCCATACTGTACCTCCTATTTGCTGTGGCCCGCGCCGATGATGTCGGCGAGGCGCTCAATGCCGTACTGCTCCATCACCTGGGGCAGTGTTTCCACGATTTTTTTGCTGGCGTAGGGGTCCACCAGGTTGGCGGCGCCCACTTCCACGGCGGTGGCGCCGGCCAGCATTAGCTCCAGGACATCCTCGGCGGAGCTGACGCCGCCCATGCCCACCACGGGGATTTTTACGGCCTCGTAGACCTGGTAGACCATCCGCACGGCCACCGGGAACACCGCCGGGCCAGAGTAGCCGCCGGTGACGTTGGCCAGCAGGGGCTTTCTCGTCCGCAGGTTCATCCGCATGCCCAAGAGGGTGTTGATCAGGCTGATGCCGTCGGCGCCGGCGTCCTCACAGGCCTTGGCGATGGCCGCAATGTCAGTGACATTGGGCGAGAGCTTCAAAATCACCGGCTTTTTCGTCACGGCCCGGACAGCCCGGGTGACCTCGGCTGCCGCGTCGGGGCAGGTGCCGAAGCTCATGCCGCCGCCGTGGACGTTGGGGCAGGAAATGTTGATCTCAAACCAGCCGATCTGTTCCTCGGCGTCCAGCTTCTCCACCACCTGGACGTACTCGTCCACGGAGAAGCCGGAGACGTTGGCCATAACGGGCTTGTGAAAAATCTGCTTGAGTGCCGGCAGCTCCTCGGCCAGGACGTGGTCCACACCGGGGTTCTGGAGGCCCACGGCGTTGAGCATCCCCGACGGGCACTCGGCGATGCGGGGCGTGGGGTTGCCGAACCGGGGGTGGAGCGTCGTGCCCTTGAAGGAGAAGGAGCCGAGGCAGTTGATGTCATAGAGCTGGGCAAATTCCTGGCCGAAGCCGAAGGTGCCGCTGGCGGGGATGACGGGGTTATCCAGCGTCACGCCGCAGAGGGAAACTTGGGTATTCACCATAAGATCGCCTCCCGTTCAAAGACCGGCCCGTCCTTGCAGACCCGCCGGGCGCCCAGCTTCGTCTCAATGGAGCAGCCCATGCAGGCGCCAAAGCCGCAGCCCATCCGCTCCTCGAAGCTGTACTGGCCGGAGGTCTGGGCAGTCTTCTCGATGGCCCGGAACATGGGGCCGGGGCCGCAGGTGTAAAAGTAGGTGTAGGAGAGGTCTTTCATCACATCGGTGACGAAGCCCTTGGTGCCGCAGGAGCCGTCCACAGTGGTGATGTGAACCGGGACGCCCAGGGCGCGGAACTCGGCTTCATAGAAGATCTCGTCCTTGGTGTTGAAGCCCAGAATCACCGCGGGGTGCTTGCCCTGCCGGAGCAGCGCCTTGCAGAGGCCGTAGAGCGGGGGCACGCCCACCCCGCCGCCGATCAAGAGCGGCGCGTCGCCGGATTTCGTCAGGTCATAGCCGTTGCCCAGGCCCACCAGGGCGTCCAGATGATGGCCGGGGCGGATGCGGGTCATGGCGTCGGTGCCGTGGCCCACCACCTTGTAGAGCAGGGTCAGGCTTTCGCCGTCCCAGTCGCAGATGGAGATGGGCCGGCGGAGGTAAAAGCCCGGGAGCTTCAGCTCCACGAACTGGCCCGGCGCGGTGACGGAGGCGGCGTCGGCCTCCAGGCGCATCTGCCACACCGCGTCGGTGAGGGCCGCGTTCTGAAGGACGCGGCAAAGCTGCTGGTGCATCTTAACTCCTTTCTGCCTGCCAGACGGCTTTTCCGTCGCAGACCGTGAGCATACACTGGCCGAAGACCTCCATCCCGGCAAAGGGAGTGGCCCGGCCCTGGCTTAAAAACTGGGCGGGATCGATGGCGTACCGGGCCTCCAGATCCCAGACAGTGAAGTCCTCCCCCATCGGAAGGCCGAAGCGGCGGCGGGGGTTGACCGTCAGAGCGTTGACCACGGTCTCCAGCGGCACCAGGCCGGGCTTCACCAGATAGGTGTAGACCACCGGGAAGGCCGTCTCGATGCCGACGACGCCCATGGCCGACTTCGCCAGACCCCGGGCCTTTTCCTCGGCGCTGTGGGGGGCGTGGTCGGTGGCGATCATGTCGATGGTGCCGTCCAAAAGGCCCTCCACCAAGGCCTCCCGGTCGCTGCGGTCCCGGAGCGGCGGGTTCATCTTGAACCGCCCGTCCTCCTGGAGGCAGCTGTCATCCAGGGTCAGGTAGTGGGGCCCGGTCTCGCAGGTGACGTCCACGCCGGACTTCTTGGCCTGGCGGATCAGCTGCACGCTCTCCTTGGTGGAGATGTGGCAGACGTGGTACTTGCAGCCCGTCTCCGCCGCCAGCTCCAGGTCCCGGGCGATGGGGCCCCACTCGCTCTCGGAGCAGATGCCCTTGTGACCGTGGGCGCGGGCGTAGCCGCCGTCGTGGATATAGCCGCCGCGCAAAAGCGCGTTGTCCTCGCAGTGGGCGGCGATGATTTTCCCCAGTGCCTTTGCCTCCTCCATGGCCGCCTTCATCATGGCCCGATCCTGGACGCCCCTGCCGTCGTCTGAGAAGCCGCAGACCCGGGGCGCCATGGCGCGCAGATCCGCCAAGGCCTCTCCACGCTCTCCGGCGGTGATGGCGCCGTAGGGGCAGACGCGGATCACCGCGCCGGCGGCGATGGCCGCCTCCTCCGCCGCCAGATGGGCGTCGGAGTCCGGCACCGGGTTCAGGTTGGGCATGGCGCACACGGCGGTGTAGCCGCCCCGGGCCGCCGCCCGGGTGCCGGAGCCAATGGTCTCCTTATAAGAAAAACCCGGTTCACGCAGATGTACGTGGACATCCGCGAAACCGGGGAAAACGATATAGGAACGGTTCTGGGGGAGAAAAGAGAGCCAACGCTCGAATCGGGGCGCGGGGTACCCCAAAAAGGAAATACGAAGGTCGCGGTTCGTCTCTTCCAGGTGCTGATGACACATAGCCTGTCTCCCTTCCGGCCCGAAGGCCTGTTTGGTCCAAAATCCGATGTATTATAGCAACGAAGCGTCGCATTGTCAAGGATTATTTTGCACAATTCGAACCATCTGGTCGTAGCCCAGCGGCGAAAAGCCCATGCGGCCGTAGAGCGCCCTGGCCTTCTGGTTGTCGGGCTCCAGCTCCAGTCGAAAGGCCGCCGCCTCGGGAAACAGCGAAGGCAGCGCCTGGAAAAAGGCGGTGCCCAGTCCGGCGCCCCGGGCCTCGGGCGCCACGTAGATTTCGTCCACCCAGATCACGATGCCGCCGGCCTCCTGGGACCAGGACTTCATCAGCAGGGCGTAACCGGCGATCTGCCCCTGGTGGGAGAAGAGGTAGCCTGCCACGTAGGGCGACCCGGCCAGCACCTGGTCGTAGGTGCGCTCCATCTGGGCTGGGGGGATGGGATGATCCACGGCGTCGGAAGCGTAGAAGTCCCGGGCCATGGCCAGATACGCCTCCCTATGGGCGGCGTCAAAGGGAATTAACATCATTTCACTCCTTAAAACAGACAAAAATCGCCTCTCCGGACGCGAGGCTGTGCCCGGAGAGGCGCTACTGCCTCAGCCTTCGTTCAGATCGGCATAGTCGGACAGCTCGTCATCGTAATCGCTCTTGCGGCAGGGACAAAGGGACAGCAGCTTGTCCCAGAACACCACGATCAATACCAGGGCGCTGACGACAGCCGCCACGGCGCCGATGAAAATGGTCAGCTTGGTTCGGTTGCTCATTCCACACACCTCCTGTTGGATTTCCGTACCACTATGGTACCCTAAAACGGCGCGTTTGACAAGAATGATTCACAATTATTTTCAAATCCTTCATGAAGGCTTCGGCTGCACAGGATCGCTTCAGCCGACACGCACGATGAAATCCGCCTTGCGGGGCTTTTTCGGCTGGGGCTCCGCGGCGGGATAGCCCAGGATGCAGTTGCCCACGCCCCGATACGTCTCCGGAATGCCCCACTTCCGAAGCAGCGCCTTGCCCTCGGGGGAATCGAAGGTCTCCCGGGCCCGGTGGATCCAGCAGGCCCCCACGCCCAGGGCCGAGGCCGCCAGGAGCAGGTTGCCCATCACCAGGCTGCCGTCCTCCACCCAGGTGGGAACGGTGCTGTCAGCCAGCACCACCAGCACCGTGGGGGCGCCGTAGAAGGGGTCGGCGTCGGGATTGCCGATGACCTCGGCGTTCTTAGCCCGCAGAATCTCCCGGGTGGCCGGGTCCTGGACCACCACGATCTTGCCGGACTGACGGCCCATGCCGCTGGGGGCAAAGGTACCGGCCCGGAGGATGGCGTTCAGGGTCTCCTCGTCAATGGGGTCGGGGCGGTAGGCCCGGACGCTCTGCCGGGTCTCCATGGCTTTGAGAATCTCGTTCATCATCATGCCTCCTAAGTAAATTTCGCAAATTTCCGTCCATCGCCGCGCCAAAGGCTCAGCGGCTGCCCAACCGCTGCGGTCGCTTCTTCCGCCGCTGGCGGCGCTCCCTTGCGGGCCCTTTACACAAAGGGGGCCTTAGGGGGTGCGGCGGTAGAAACGGCCTTTTCAAACCACCTTACCCTCCATGAGAGGCCGCCGCTTCGCGGCACGGACGGCTAATAGCCGCCCCTACGGTGAGGACGGGTGGCCGGTGGAACTGTAGGGGCCGATGCCTACATCGGCCCGATCCCGCCGGAAGCGGGTCTGTTCGACGGCAGCACTCCGGCGGCGCGGCCTGGCGGGCGGCCATACAGGCCGCCCCTACGGTCAGGGCGGCAATATTTGTACGTAAAAGCTGCCGTGTGCAAGATCAAACCCCGGTTCCGAGGCAGTAAGTGCGGCCTTAGAGAAAACCACAGTAGCCGTAACGGCCACCCGATTCTACTGGCCCGCGCGAAGCCGGGAAGGGGGAGGCAGTATGGGACAGGACAGCCCGGTGGAGCGTAACGACTTGGGAGATGCCTTTTCTTGGGATGCACGCCGCGCAGCCCCAAGGGAGTCCGGGGGCCACAGCCCCCGGCGCGTTTTGGGGACTTTTCCGCGGTGAAAAGTCCCCCGCCGGAGGCAACCCAGCCGCGATGCCAGAGCGCTTTCGCCGACCGCATCGGAGCCGCGATTCCGCCGTAGGGGCGCGCATTGCGCGTCCGTTTGCTTGCGATGCCTGAGTGCTTCCGCCGAACAGACCCGCCTGCGGCGGGTGCGGGCCGATGAAGGCATCGGCCCCTACTGAAATACCTCACCAGCGGAGCTGGATGGAGAATTCTACGGGGCTTCGCCCCTTGGAATCTCGGCTTGCGCCGACATTCCAAGAATTCTTCAATCAATCATGCCGTTGGCATGACAGCTCCCCGCAAGGGGAGCCCATTGGCACTGCCATACTAACAGCCTTCCGCAGCCACCGTTCCCTCCACGAGAGGCCGCTGCGCGGCACGGACGCGCAATGCGCGCCCCTACGGCGGCAACGGAAAATCGGCAGAAGCAGCAGCCTTTCGCAGCCACTGCACCTTCCGAAAAAGCCGCCGGCGGATTCAATTCCCTTTTGTCTCACTCCGCCTTCGTCCACCAGCCGTTCCGGAGGCTGGCCAGCACCGTCGGGCAGGCCAGCTGCGCCGCCAGGGCGCGGCCCAGGGCCTCCCGGCCCTCGGCCTGGTTGAGGACCAGGGTGTCGAAGCCGCCCTCGGCCCGGAGGACCGCCGCGGCCCGCTCCGGGGTGGCCGGGTCCTCTACCGCCGCCCCGCAGAGGCGGGCGTAGAGCTCCGGGCAGTGGGCCGCTTCGGCGATGGGGCGCTGGAGGCCCGAGAGTCCCAGCACCGCGATCACCTGCCGGGCCTCGGGCGGCACCACCGGTTCAAAATCCCGGTGGGCCTTGAGGGGCAGCTGCCGCGAGCCGTCGGCCTCCACCAGCACGTAGTCGGCCAGGGTTGTCAGCGCCGCCCAGGGCTGGGCCGGCGCGCAGAGCTTCCCCCGGTCCGACCACGTGCCCAGGCAGACCTTGTCCGCCGGCAGGGCCGCCAGCGGCTCGGTGAAGAGCGGCAGCTCCGCCGGTGGGAGGATGTGGGTGGAGGTGGCCAGGATCACCTGGCCGGGCAGCTCCTTGATAAGCTGCCGCAGCAGGCTGGTCTTGCCGCCGGAGCCGATGACTGCGGTGAGGCCGGGCCGGATGCCCAGCAGCTTATAAAGCTCACTCACACCGCTCGCCCCGGCCAATGGCCATGACGTCGTAAGGCGTAGTCTGGTAGACGATGTAGTTGAGCCAGTTGGAGTAGAGCAGGTTGGCGTGGCCGCGCCAGCGGACCACCGGGGGCTTCGTATCGTCGTCATCCGGGAAGTAGTTCTTGGGCACCTCGATGGGAAGCCCGGCGTTCTTGTCCCGGAGGTACTCCAGCTTCAAGGTCTCGGCGTCGTACTCTGAGTGGCCGGTGATAAATACCTGCCGCCCGCCGGGGGTAATCATGGCGTAGAGCCCGGCCTCCTCAGACCCGGCGAGAATTTTAATCTCCGGCACCGCCGCCACGTCCTCCCAGCGGACCGTGGTGTGGCGGGAGTGGGGCACCCAGAAGGTGTCGTCAAAGCCGCGAAGCAAAATGGGGTTCTTGTAGACCACCTTGTGGGGGAAGACGCCGAAGAGTTTTTTCGGAAGGGCCACCTTCTCGATGCCGAAGTGGTAGTAGAGGGCGGCCTGGGCGCCCCAGCAGATGTGGAAGGTGGAGTGGACGTGGGTCTTGCTCCACTCCATGATTCGGCACAGCTCGTCCCAGTACTCCACCTCTTCAAAGGGCATCTGCTCCACCGGCGCGCCGGTGATGATCATGCCGTCGAAGAACTGGTTTTCGATCTCCTCAAAGTTCTTGTAGAAGGCCAACATATGCTCCTGGGAGGTGTTTTTGGACTTGTGACTGCTGACCTGCACCAGCTCCAGCTCCACCTGGAGGGGCGTGTTGCCCAAGAGGCGGGAGAGCTGCGTCTCGGTGACGATCTTGGTGGGCATCAGGTTCAGCAGGGCGATCCGCAGGGGGCGGATGTTCTGGGTCAGGGCCCGGGTCTCGGGCATGACGAAGATATTCTCGCTCTCCAGGGTCTCCCGGGCGGGCAGGGCGTTGGGGATTTTAATGGGCATGGGCTTCCTCCAATCTTAAATCTGATCCAGAGCCTGCTGAAGATCGGCCAGGATGTCCCGGATGTCCTCGATACCCACGGAGAAGCGGATGAACTCGGGGCCGATGCCGGCGGCGGCCAGCTGCGCGTCGGTCAGCTGGCGGTGGGTGGTGCTGGCCGGGTGGAGGACCGAGGTCCTGGCGTCGGCCACATGGGTGACGATCTTGGCCAGCTTCAGATGGTTCATCAGGGCCATGGCGGCCTCGCGTCCGCCCTGCACGCCGAAGGACACCACGCCGGAGGCGCCGTCGGGCAGGTATTTCTGGGCCAGGTCATAGTAGGGGCTGCCCTCCAGCAGCGGATAGTTGACCCAGAGGACCTTCTCCTGGTCCTTCAGGAACTGGGCCACGGCCAGGGCGTTTTCGCAGTGGCGGCGAATCCGCAGGTGGAGAGATTCGAGGCCCAAGTTCAGGAGGTAGGCGCCCATGGGCATGGGGGTGGAGCCGAAGTCCCGCAGCAGCTGCACCCGGGCCTTGGTGATGTAGGCAGCCTTGCCGAAGGCCTGGGTGTAGACCACGCCGTGGTAGCTCTCGTCCGGCTCAGTCAGCTCCGGGAACTTGCCCGCCGCAGCCCAGTCGAAGGTGCCGCCGTCCACGATGACGCCGCCCAGGACGTTGGCGTGGCCGTCCATATATTTACTGGTGGAGTGGGTGACAATGTCGGCCCCATGCTCGAAGGGGCGGCAGAGGCAGGGAGTAGCGAAGGTGTTATCCACCACCAGGGGCACGCCGTGGCGGTGGGCCAGGGCGGCGAAGCGGCCGATGTCCAGCACCGAGAGGGCCGGATTGGCGATGGTCTCGCCGAAGACCAGGCGGGTATTCTCGTCAAAGAGGGCGTCGATCTCGTCGTCGGTCATATCGTCGCGGACGTAGCGCACCTCAATGCCCATCCGCTTGAGCGTCACGGAAAAGAGGTTGATGGAGCCGCCGTAGATGTTGTTGCAGGAGATGAAGTTCTGCCCCGCCGAGCAGATGTTGAACACCGCCAGGAAAGTGGCCGCCTGGCCGGAGGATGTGAGCATGGCTCCGACGCCACCCTCCAGGTCGGCGATTTTTTCCTCCACCGCCGCCACCGTGGGGTTAGAAATGCGGGTATACATATGGCCCTCGGCCTTCAGGTCGAAGATCCGGCCCAGGGCGTCGGCGTCGTCATACTGGAAGGTGGTACTCTGGCAGATGGGCAGGGTCCGGGGCCCGCCGTTCTGGGGCTGGTAGCCCGACTGAATGCACTTGGTGTCAAAACGATAAGGTTCCATGGTGGCCTCCTTAAAAATAAAAAAGGCAATTTGTCCACGACAAATTGCCCTCAGGATACAGCGCCGGGAGGCGCGGATCGTGAAGGCAGCTTCGGCATCATCATAGAAGCGGAAACAAACACAACCGGCACCTCGCTTTGCTAAAAAGTACATTTATTGTACGCCACCGCCGCAAAAATGTCAAGTCCGGGGGAACGGCAGGCGTTTCCCCCGGGCAAAAACATGATCCGCGCTTCCGCTGCCTCCATGGCAGGCAGGCGGCGATTCGCTTGCCGGCGCTGTAGCGAGAACGACTCTTTTTTGCGAGAGGTACTGCTCAGTGGGTACCCATTACAATCTGCATCCCGTTCTGCCGCAGCCGTTCTGCCAGCGTTTTCATGGTAGGGCACAATGTCCCTGTCTCTCGTTTGACGGTGCAAACGCCCAGATGGACCGTATCAACGCCCATCGCCGTAAGCCGCTGCAGCTTTTCAGCAATCCCCGGATCAGATATCGGATCACTGTGACACCCATTGCAGTGAAGAAACGCGTTCAGCTGCGCCTCCTCTCCCGCATAGCGGGAAAACTGCCGTTCTCTCTTGTTCCATGCTTCCAGACACGCCGCACCAGTGCAGACGCGGCAGGCCTCCAGACAGGTCAAAATCGCGATATGTCTCAATGTATCGTGCGCTCCTTTCCTTGGGCATGGTACAGAATGTGAATGGCGCCGTCCTCTCCGGTCATCACTTGCGCGTCCACCTCATAGACCTTTCGGATAAATTCCGGCGTCAGCAGTTCCCGCGGTGTTCCCTCGCCGACGATCTTCCCGTCTTTCACCGCGCACAGCCGGTCGCAGTAGAGGGCGGCAATGTTCAGGTCGTGGATCGCGGCAATCACCGTGCGGTTCAGCCCCCGCACCAGATCCATCAGCTGGAGCTGGAACTTGATGTCCAGATGGTTGGTTGGCTCATCGAGAATCAGGCATGGCGTCTGCTGCGCCAGCGCCCGCGCCAAGATCACCCGCTGCTGCTCGCCGCCGGAGAGGGTGGAAAAGGTACGGTCCGCAAAGTCCGCCATGCCGACGGTCTCCAGCGCTTCCGCCACGATCCGATAGTCCTCGGCACTGTCCCGCTCCAGCGGGCGCTTGTGCGGCGCCCGTCCCATCAGCACCACATCCCGAACGCAAAAGTCAAAATTATAGTAATTATGCTGCGCCACCACGGCCACCTGCCGGGCGGACTTCCGGTAGCTCAATTGCTCCAAGGGCGTTCCATCCAGATATACCGCGCCCGCTGTGGGCTTTAAGACGCGATAAATACATTTCAGCAGGGTGCTTTTGCCGCTGCCGTTGGGGCCGATGACGCCCAGCAGCTCCTGCCGCCCAGCCTTCAGGTCTACGCCCTTGAGAATCTGGTTGCCGCTGAGGACGGATTGGATTTCCTTCGCCTCAATTTCCATGGCTATTCCCGCCCTCCAAATCCGTAGCGTTTGCGCGCCATCAGGAACACAAACACCGGTGCGCCCAGCACCGAGGTCAGAATACCAATGGGCATTTCATTGCCGGGCAAAATGGTGCGGCACAGCACGTCAGCCCAGACCAGGAAGATCGCGCCGCCCAGCGCCGCGATGGGCACCAGCTTTTTATGGGCGGTGCCGAAGAAAATGCGGGTCACATGGGGGACAACCAGTCCCACGAAGCCGATGACGCCCGCACTGTACACCGCAAAGCCCACCATCAGGGAGGACACAACCAGATACAGTACCCGCCAGCGGTGGAGATCCGTTCCCAGCGTGATGGCACTCTCATCGCCCAGGAGCATCAGGTCCAGCGTGCGGAATTGGGTGAGGAAAAAGAGCGTGCCTCCCACCGCCATCAGGCACATCACGCCATTTCCCGGCCACTCTGCCGCGGCCAGGCTGCCCATCGTCCAGCGCACCACCTGGGTCGTCGCGTGATCCGAATCGGCCAGGTAGATAATAAAGCTGGAGAAGGCGGAACAAATGGCGGAGAGCGCCGAACCGGACAGCAGCAGCTTGACGGACGTTGCCCGTCCGCCGATATTGGCCAGGGTGATGACCGCCATGGAGACGCCGAAGGCGCCGAGGAACGACATCATACCGACATAGTTACTGCCAAACGCTGCTCCCACGCCCAGCAGCACCGCCACCGTGGCGCCCAGGGAGGCGCCGGAGGAGATGCCCAGGATATAGGGGTCCGCCAGGGGATTTTTCACGATGGCCTGCATCACCACGCCGCTGACGGACAGCGCCATTCCGACTGCCGCGGCCAAAACCAGCCGCGGCAGTCGGATCAGCCAGACCACATCGTGCATGGCGGTGCCCGGCGCCCACGCCTCCGGGAAGGGGGTGCCCAGAAGCGCGTGGCGAAGCCGGTACAGCAGAACTGTGTAGACATCGGATAGGGGGAGATCCATGGTGCCAAAGGTCACAGCCGCCAGCAGAGAGAATACAAGCGCCGCCGCCAGCACGATGATGGTGACTATATAAAGGGGCACGCCCGGAAGCAGGCCTTTTTGACCCGGTCCGCGGCCCATCAGGAGAGCAGATCGGGGTACATACCCTGGGCGAAGGTGCGGATGCCGTCGATGGTGCGGGGGCCGCTGGCGTACATATCGCCCAGCATAATGAGATGGACGCGATTGTTGGCCACGGCCGAGAGGCTGGCCAGAGCGGGGTCATCCTGGATCACCGCCAACTGATTGGCCATGACCGTCTCGGGATCATCACCGGAGTAGGCCATGTAGACGACGAAGATCACATCGGGGTCCAGCGTCACCAGATCCTCCTTGCCCATTTCGTTGCCCTCGGGCTTGACCAGGGTGCCGCCCAGCTGCGTCACCATGTCGCCGGCCAGGGAGTTGGCGCCGTAGTTGCTGATGCTGCCGCCCAGGGGCTCCACCACCGCCACGGTGACGCTGTCCTGTCCCTCCACCGCGGCCAGCGTGTCGGCCACGGCCGCCTTCATTTCTTCCACCAGGGCTTCGGCTTTGTCCTCCACGTGGAAGATCTTGCCGATGTTGAGAATATCGGTATACTCATTCTCCAGCGTCCGATCCGGCGCGGCGCCGGAGTTGCCGGCGATGTAGGTGGCGACGCCCTTGTCGTGCCAGCCGTATACGTCGCCCAGCTTCTTCTCGCCAAAGTAAGAAGTCCAGGAGAAGATCATGTCCGGCTCCAGCATGGTGACGGTCTCCTTGTCCGGGGCGAACACGGATTCGTCGTAGTGCATCTTTTCAAATCCAGCCTTCCACTCGTCCTTTACCTCGTTGTCCAGGCCGTAGGAGGCGATGACGTGATCCTCCAGCCCCAGGGCGATCATCAGCTCAATGCAGCCCTGGTACACACAGATTACCCGCTCCGGCGCCTTTTCGTAGGTGTACTCCACCACATTGCCGGCGTAGTCATAGTTGGAGATGGTGACGGGATAGTAGTCATCCGAAGGCTCAGCCACTGTCTCTGGTTCGGCATCGTCCTCGTCAGTCGGTGCGCTGTCGGTCGTCTGCGAAGCATTTGATTCGATTTGCTCCGGCTGTGTGGCAGCGGTCTGGTCTGTGTTCGGCTCGTTGGTCGTACTGGCCGTACAGGCTGCCAAGCCCAGGCAAAGCGCCAGTGCCAGCAGCAGGGAAATGGTGCGTTTCATGGTTTCGTTCTCCTTGTGTTGTTATATTTGTTACACCGGGAAAGGCCCGAGAATAACCGGTCTCGCAGGCGGCAAAAAAGCCGCGCCTTCCATCGGAAAGCGCGGCCTGACAGCACAAGGAAACCTCCCCCGGCGCACAGACGCCTGGAGGCAGGGTTCAGACAGGGAGCTTTCTTCGGAAGATACCTATCCACACCGCACACAGCAGGTCTCCTGGCTTACGCCTCCCAGAGCCGCGCCTTCTCACTTTCGCAATGGCGTACTGCGGCTCCCTCGACGATTACAGTGACCGGATCGCTCGGGATTCTCACCCGATTCCCTATTCTCCCTCGCCCGTAGGCGAAGGCACTGCACGCGGGTATTCAATTCATCCATATTATAGGCTTGTCTTCCCAGCTTGTCAATCGACAAAAAGCGAGGAAGACATCTGGGTGGGAACGGCAGGCGTCCCCACGGAAACTGGGCGGGCTATGCCTCGTCGGAGTCGGACGGGGCCTGGTCCTGGGCCCGCAGGGCCTCCACCTGGTCGATTTCCTCCTGGGTCATCTGGGCGGCGGCCTTGGCCTTCTTCCAGGTGCGGTAAGCGGTGATGGCCACGGCGATGGCGCCGCCGCCCAGCAGCACGATGGAGACAATCAGCAGCGTCAGAGACGGAGCCTCCGGCCCGCCCTCGATATAGCCCTGGATCACGCCCCAGAGCAAGTACAGAACAAAGGCCGAGGCGATCAGGCGGATGCCAAACACCCGGTTTGCCTCCGAAGCCCGGCGAAAGTCCTCCCGTTTTTCGGGCGGGCGCTCTTGATTTTGCGGCATATGCTTTTCCCCTTTCCAGTTGGGATAATTTATGATATGATTATAATTGAAAAAACCAGGTCTGTCTATGGCAACCTGAGATTGTGAGGAAACGAGCATGGTGCAAGCGTATCATTTTTCGGCGCCGGGCCGCACGGAGATCAGCGGCAACCACACCGACCACCAGCACGGCTGCGTGCTGGCAGCCGCCGTCAACTTGGAGACCGTGGCGGAAGTCACGCTCAATGACCGGGGCGTCGCCGCCGTAGCCTCCGAGGGCTACGCGCCGGTAGAGATCGACCTCTCCGATCTCTCCATCCACCCGGAGGAGAAAAATACCACTGCCGCGCTGATTCGCGGCGTGGCCGCCGCCTTTGCCCAGCGGGGCGCGAAGCTCCAGGGCTTTGACGCCAAGGTCCGCTCCACGGTCCTCCCCGGCAGCGGCCTCAGCTCCTCCGCCGCCTTCGAGGTGCTGATCGGAACCATCTTCAACGAGCTGTTCTTTGAAAAGCGGCTCACCGCCGTGGAAGTGGCCCAGATCGGCCAGTACGCAGAAAACGTCTACTTTGGCAAGCCCTCTGGCCTGATGGACCAGACTGCCTCCTCCGTGGGCGGCATGGTGTTCATCGACTTCGCCGACCCCGCCCACCCGGTGGTGGAGAACCTCTCCCTGGACCTGAACGCCCTGGGCTACGCCCTGTGCATCGTCGACTCCGGCGCCGACCACGCCGACCTCACCGACGAGTACGCCGCCATTCCGGTGGAGTGCCGCCAGGTGGCCGCCTTCTTCGGCAAGGAAGTGCTGCGGGATGTGGACGAAGCCGCGTTCTACGCCCAGCTCAAGGAAGTCCGCGCCGCCACCTCCGACCGGGCCATCCTCCGGGCCATCCACTTCTTCGGGGAGAACAAGCGGGTGCAGCAGCAGTTCGCCGCCCTCCAGGCCGGGGACTTTGACGCCTTCCTCCAGATGGTGACGGAGTCCGGCCGCAGCTCCTGGATGTACCTCCAGGACATCACGCCCGCCGGTGCCATCCAGCACCAGGACATGGCCGTGGCGCTGGCGCTGTGCGACCGGCTGCTCCAGGGCAGCGGCGCCTTCCGGGTCCACGGCGGCGGCTTCGCCGGCACGGTCCAGGCCTTCGTGCCCCTCGCGAAGCTGGAGCAGTTCCGCAGCGGCATTGAGGCGGTGCTGGGCCAGGGCGCCTGCCACGTGCTGTCCATCCGCGCCGAAGGCGGCGTCCGTCTCGACTGAAAGGAGAGAAAGCCATGACTGTCAACGGATATCTCACCGCACTGGTAAACTACGGCCTCTCCAAAGGCCTCATCGAGCCCTGCGACCAGACCTATATCACCAATCAGCTGCTGATGACCATGGGCCTCGACAGCTTTGAGCCGGAGGAAGCCCCGGCCATGGAGCTGGAGGACATCCTGGCTGGCCTCCTCGACGACGCCGTGGCCCGGGGCGTCTGCGCGGACAACATCACCGCCCGGGACCTCTTCGACACGAAGCTGATGGGCGTGCTGACGCCCCTGCCCCGGGAGGTCCGTGCCAAGTTCGCCGCCCTCTACGCCGAGAATCCCCAGAAAGCCACCGACTGGTACTATACCTTCTCCCAGGACACCGACTACATCCGCCGCTACCGGATCAAGAAGGACCTCCGGTGGAAGACGGAGACGGAATACGGCGCGCTGGATATCACCATCAACCTCTCCAAGCCGGAGAAGGACCCCAAGGCCATCGCCGCGGCCAAGTCCGCGCCCCAGTCCGGCTACCCCAAGTGCCAGCTCTGCCCGGAGAACGAGGGCTACGCCGGACGGATGAACCACCCGGCCCGGGAAAACCACCGGATCATCCCCATCACCGTGGCGGGCGCCGACTGGTACTTGCAGTACAGCCCCTACGTCTACTACAACGAGCATTGCATCGTCTTCAACAGCCGCCACACCCCCATGGTCATCGACAAGGCGGCCTTCTCCAAGCTCCTGGACTTTGTGACGCTGTTCCCCCACTATTTTGTCGGCTCCAACGCGGACCTTCCCATCGTGGGCGGCTCCATCCTCAGCCACGAGCATTTCCAGGGCGGCCACTACTCCTTCCCCATGGAGCTTTCTCCGGTGGAGCGGGACGTCACCTTCACGGGCTTTGAGGACGTCAAGGCCGGCATCGTCAAGTGGCCCATGAGCGTCATCCGGCTGGACAGCCCCGACAAGGCGCGGCTCTGTGACCTGGCGGACAAGATTCTCAAGGCCTGGCGGGGCTACACCGACGAAGCCGCCTTTATCTTCGCCGAGACCGACGGCGTGCCCCACAGCACCATCACCCCCATCGCCCGCC
>NBJMC04202__coassemble_1881_pt1 | contig 18271 bp, 16 predicted proteins | sample NBJMC04202__metabat2_high_PE_003 | metagenome-assembled genome bin NBJMC04202
ACAGCTCCCCTCAAGGGGAGCCTTTTTGTGCCGCCCGCAGGCGGGTGCGTATTGCATCGGCCCGGCGGGAATCGCAACCTGGGTACGGGCGGATACATAATCCGCCCCTGCGGGGTGCGGGGAAGCAGCCGGCGGCGGGCAAAACGCCGGAGGAACCAGCGTTCCTCCGGCGACTCTCATTCCACCGTGACGCTCTTGGCCAGGTTGCGCGGCTTATCCACATCCAAGCCCTTGCCCACGGACACGTAATAGCCCAGCAGCTGCAGCGGCACCACGGCCAGCGAGGCCATAAAGAGCGGGTTGACCCGGGGCACATAGACGGTAAAGTCCACCGAGTCCTCAATGTTGTAGTTGCCGTAGCTGGTCAGGCCCATCAGATAGGCGCCGCGGCTCTTGCACTCCACCAGGTTGCTCAGCGTCTTTTCATAGAGCGCGCTCTGGGTCAAGACGCCGATCACCAGCGTCCCCTGCTCGATCAGGCTGATGGTGCCGTGCTTCAGCTCTCCGGCGGCGTAAGCCTCAGAGTGGATGTAGCTGATCTCCTTGAGCTTCAGGCTGCCCTCCATGCTGACGGCGTAGTCCACGCCGCGGCCGATGAAGAAGCAGTCCCGCATGGCCACCTGCTTGGAGGCAAACCACTGGAGCCGTTCCTTGTCTTCGAGAATCTTCAAAATCTTATTGGGAATGCTCTCCAGGTCCTGGAGCAGGGCCTCATACTGCGCGTCGTCGATCTGCCCCCGGGCCTTGGCGAACTGGACGGCCAGAATGTCCGCGGCGATCAGCTGGGCGCTGTAGGCCTTGGTGGTAGCCACGGCGATCTCCGGCCCGGCCAGGGTGTAGAGGACGTTGTCGGCCTCCCGGGCGATGGTGGAGCCCACCACATTGACGATGCCCAGGGTCTTCACGCCCAGGGCCTTGGCCTCCCGCAGCGCGGCCAGACTGTCCGCCGTCTCGCCGGACTGGCTGATGATGATGGCCAGGCCATGGGGGTCCAGCGGCGGATTGCGGTAGCGGAATTCCGAGGCCAGCTCCACCCGTACAGGGACCTTGGCCAGGGCCTCGATGACGTACTGGGCCGCCAGCCCCACATGGTACGCCGAGCCGCAAGCCACGATATAGACCTGGCTGATCTCCCGAATCGCCTGGTCCGACAGGCCCACCTCCGCGAGGTCCAGCTTGCCGTCCTTCAGATAGGCGTGGAGCGTGTCGGAGACGGCCTTGGGCTGCTCGTGGATCTCCTTCAGCATAAAGAACTCAAAGCCGGATTTTTCCGCGGCCTCGGAGTCCCACTTGATGGTCTCCAGGGGTTTTTCGATCTCCTCGCCGTCCAGGTTGTAGAAGGTCACGCGGCCCCGCTCCAGCCGGCCGATCTCCAGGTTGCCGATGTAGTAGACCTGGCGGGTATAGTTGAGGATGGCGGGGGCGTCGGAGGCCAGATACGTCTCGCCGTCTCCCACGCCGATGATCATCGGGCTGTCTTTCCGGGCGACGTAGATCTCCTCCGGGTAGTCCTTGAACATCACCGCCAGGGCATAGGAGCCGCGGATGCGCACCATGGCGCGGTTCAGCGCATCCACCGGGCCCTGCTGATATTTTTTATAGTAATAGTCCACCAGTTTAATGGCAACTTCCGTATCCGTGGAGGAGTAGAAGCGGTAGTGGTTCTTGAGGAGCTTCTCCTTCAGTTCCTGGTAGTTTTCGATGATGCCGTTGTGGACACCCACTACGTTCATATCGCTGCCGCTCCAGTGGGGGTGGGCGTTTTCCTCGGACGGTTCCCCGTGGGTAGCCCAGCGGGTGTGGCCGATGCCGCAGGTGCCCGCCAGCGCGTGGCCGCCGTTGAGCTTCTCCGAAAGCACCTTCAGGCGGCCTTTTGCCTTGACCACCTCCACCGGCGCCGTGCCGTTGCGGGCCGCCACACCGGCAGAATCGTATCCTCGATACTCCAGCTTGGAGAGACCGGCGAGCAAAATCGGCGCGGCCTGCTTCTCGCCGGTATAACCTACAATCCCACACATATGATTCCATTCCTCCCTGTCGCCCAGTGTATCGGGAATCTCAAACCGCGTGCCCTTTCCGGCGGATGACGTCAACCACCTGCTCCACCAGTTCCTGGCACCGTTCTTCGCTTTCGGCCTCCACCATCACGCGGATCACCGGCTCCGTGCCGGATTCCCGCACCAGGATGCGTCCGGAATCTCCCAGCGCGGCAGATACAGCCTCCACAGCCGCCTGGACATCGGGATCGTTCCGGGCCGTCTTCTTATCCGTCACCCGGACGTTCACCAGCACCTGGGGGTAGATCTTCAAATCCGCCACCAGCTGGCTGAGCTTCTTCTTTTTGGCCAGCATGACCTCCATCACCTTCAGGCTGGTGAGGATGCCATCGCCGGTGGAGGCGTACTTGGAGAAGATGATATGGCCCGATTGCTCGCCGCCGATCCGGCAGCCGTTCTCAATCATGTACTCGTAGACGTACTTGTCGCCCACGGCGGTTTTTGCGTAGTCGATGCCCAGTTCGTCAAAGGCCTTGTAGAGGCCGAAGTTGGACATGACCGTCGTCACCACCGTGTTGGTGAGGAGCTTCCCCCGCTCCTTCATGTATCTGCCGTAGAGATAGAGGATGTGGTCGCCGGTGATAACGGCGCCTGTCTCGTCCACCGCCATGCAGCGGTCCGCGTCGCCGTCGTAGGCGAAGCCCACGTCCATGCCGTGTTCCACCACGTACTTTTGCAGGCCCTCAATGTGGGTGGAGCCGGCGCCCAGGTTGATGTTGAGGCCGTTGGGGTCGGCATTGATCACGTAGGTCTTGGCGCCCAGGGCGTCAAAAACCGACTTGGCCAGGCTCCAAGCGCTGCCGTTGGCGCAGTCCAGCGCCACCTTCATCCCCTTGAAGGAATAAATGCCCAGGGAGATGAGATAGCCCAAATAGCGGTTGCGTCCGGAGACGTAGTCCACCGTATAGCCGATCTGGTCCTTCTGGGCCGGCGGCAGCTCCGTCCAGGTCTGGCCGAAGACCTCCACCTGGCCGTCTAGGTAGGCCTCCACCAGGGAGATGGTCTCCTCGTCCATCTTCTCGCCCATGGAGTTGATGAGCTTGATGCCGTTGTCGTAGTAGGGATTGTGGCTGGCGGAGATCATAATGCCGCAGTCAAAGCTGTCTACCCGCGCCACATAGGCCACAGAGGGCGTCGTGGTGACGTGGAGCAGATAGGCGTTGGCGCCGGAGGCAACCAGGCCGGCCACCAGGGCGTATTCGAACATATAGCTGGAGCGGCGGGTGTCCTTGCCGATGACCACCCGGGCCGGTTCCCCAGCCCCGGCCCGGCGCTTGCTCTCGGCGTAGTACCAGCCCAGGAAACGGCCAATGGAGAAGGCGTGTTCCGCCGTTAAATTGACATTGGCTTCTCCGCGAAACCCATCAGTTCCAAAATACTTTCCCATACAGGTTCTCCTTATTCGTCGAAATTGGTCGTTGGCTTGCACGATAATACGGTATCATTATAAGGGCTGGAGGGCCATTTGTCCACGAAAAATCCACTGCTGTTCCGGAGATTTCATGGACTTCCGCATATTTCCAGCCACAGGCGGCTGGTTTCTGATGCATGGATACAGTGGTATAATACCAGCATATGATCCCCGGCGGCAGATTTGCCTTGACATTTTCTCTCTACAGCCGTAGAATAAAATTATACTACAATTGTAGAGGATGTGAGGATATGGAACGGAGTATCCGCCGCCTGCCTGACGCGGAGCTGGAGGTAATGCAGGCCCTTTGGCGCTGCGAGCCGCCGGCAGGCCGGCAGGACATCGAGACACTGCTGTCCGAGACCCATCCCATGGCCCAGACCACGGTGCTGACGCTGCTGAGCCGCCTGGCGGAGCGAGGCATGGTGACGGTCACGCGGGAGGGGCGCAGGAGCCTCTACACCCCCGCCGTCAGCCGGGAGGCCTATCTGGCGGCCCAGAGCCGCACCTTTTTTGAAAAGCTCTGCGGCGGCAGCGTCTCGGCCTTTGCCGCCGCCCTCTGCCAGAGCGGCATCAGCGAGGCGGATTTGAAGGAGCTGCGGGAGCTCCTGGAGCGCGATGCCCTATGAGTGGATTTGGCCTGCTGCGGGGCTTGGCGACCACCCCCCCGCCGCCAACTGCCGATTCCCGCCGCACCAAAGCCTCCCCTTGGTGAACAAGGGGCCTGCAAGGGAGCGCTGCCTGTGGCAGAGCAAGCGACCCAAAGGGCGATTCCCGCCGCGCCCGCGGCAACGCACCGCACCCCAAAACCTCTACTTGAGGAGAGGTTTTTCGTGCCGCCCGCGCGGGGATGCGTTTGCCGCAGCCCCGGCAGTCGCGCTCCCTGGTCCCGGGCGGCCATACAGGCCGCCCCTACGGCGGCGACGCGGGTGCGGCAGGACAGCCGGCCTTCCGTAACCACACAACCCGCCGCGAGAGGCCGCTGCGCGGCCCGGACGCGCGATGCGCGTTATCTACGACGCGAAGCGATTGCCGCGGCCCGGCGCGAAACGCCGCCTGGATACGGGCGGGCATAAAGCCCGCCCCTACGGTTAGGGCGGGAAATTCGCGCGTGAATGCTGCCGTGTGCAGCATCCCGCCCTGTTCTGAGGCAGCCGGTGCGGCCTTTGAGGAACGTTGTGTAGCCGTAACGATTGTCCGATTCTACTGTCCCGCGCGAAGCATTGAAGGGGTATGGGGTACCGGACGGGACGGCCCGGAGGAGAGCAGCTGCCCGCGCAATGCCTCTCCCGGGGATGCACGCCGCACAGCCAAACGGGGTCCGGGGGCCGCAGCCCCCGGCGCGTTTTGGGAACTTTTCCGCGGTGAAAAGTTCCCCGCCGGAGGCAGCCCAGCCTGCGTGTCCACCGCGCCAGCGGCACCGCACCGCGCCGTAGGGGGCGCTCTAATCCATCCAACCCCGGCGCGAATCGGAACCCGGCCCGGGCGGTCCTACAGGCCGCCCCTGCCGGGTTTATAACATCGTTTCGGGCTGCCTCTATTTTGAGACAGCCCCTATTTATAACAATCAGCGCAAAAACAGCTCCACCAGCAGCACGGCGCCGCAGCAGCTCAGAGCCACCGGGAAGAGCCCGGCCCCCAGCCAGGCCAGCGCCAGCCCCACCGCCAGCGCCACCAGGCCGGAGATCCAGCTCTGGGTGGCCGAGAGGATGGCCGGGAAGGTCATCACTGCCAAGGTGACATAGGGCACGTAGTACAAAAACGAACGAACCAGACGGCTGCGAATGGGCTTTCGGATCAGCGTCAGCGGCAGAACGCGGATGAGAAACGTCACCGCCGCCATGGTAAAGATATAGAGATAGGCGTTATGCAGCATCGTCTTCCTCCTTCACGGGGAACAGGATGGCCGCGCCCAGGGAGAGGACCACGGTCAGAAGGATGATCTGAAAGCCCGAGGAGATGGCGGCGAACGCCGGAATGGCGCTGAAGAGCCAGCTCAGCAGAAAGCTCAGGGCCACCAGTCCCAGCACCACCCGGTTTTTCCGGGCGGCGGGAATGAAGACGGCCATAAACATACCGTAGAGCCCCACGCCCAATGCGCTGACCAGCGAAACCGGCAGGGCATTGCCCAGCACCACGCCCAGGAAGGTCCCCAGGGCCCAGCCGGGGATGGAGGCGGTCATGGCGCCGTAGGTATAGAAGGGGTCGAGCTTGCCCTCCACCGAGATGGAGACGCCGAAGATCTCGTCGGTGACGTCAAAGCCCAAAATCATCCGCTGCCACAGGGGCGTGTCCGGCGGCAGCTTCTGGCTCAGGGCGCAGGACATCAAGAGATACCGGGCATTGGCCACGGACTCCATCAGCGCGATCTCCAGCAGGCCGGCCCGGGCCGCCATCAAGGTGAAGCCCACGTACTGCCCCGCCGAGGCGTTGATTAAAAGGCTGGTGACGGTGGCCTGCACGGCGGTCAGTCCGGCGTTGCGGGCCGCGATACCCATGGCCAGCGCCACGGCAAAATACCCCAGGCCGATGGGGGTTCCGTCCTTGAGTCCCTTGCGGTACCACTGTTTTCGACTGGGAGCCACGAAACTCCCTCCTTTTCTCACAATCCGATGGTATTGGAGAGCCGCCCGATGCCCTCGATCTCGCAGACCACAGTGTCGCCGGGCTGGAGGAAGCGGGGCGGGTTCAGTCCCATGCCCACGCCCGCCGGTGTGCCGGTGGCCAGAATGGTGCCAGGCAGGAGTGTCGTCCCCTGGCTGAAGATGGACAGCGCCTCGGCAATGCCGGTGATGAAGTTTGCCGTGGTGCTGCTCTGCCGCAGCTCATCGTTGACATAACACTTAATCTGTAAACGCACCGGCCAGGGAATTTCGTCGGTGGTGACGATACAGGGGCCCATGGGGGTGAATTTATCCAGGCTCTTGCCCCGGTACCACTGGTTGTGCAGCGTCTGGAGGTTGCGGGCGCTGATATCATTGAGGATGGTATAGCCGAAGATGGTCTCCGGGATCGCCTCCGGCGGGCAGTCCTTGACCGTCCTGCCCAGGATCACCGCCAGCTCCACCTCATAGTCCAGGCTGTCCACCAGGCCGGGGTACGAGGGAATGGTCTCGTCGGGATTGGCCGCCTCCGACACCCGCTTGGAAAAGTAGATTGGCGCGGGCTTGGCCGCGGGAAAGGCATCGGAAAACTGGGCTGCCTCGGCGGCGTGGTCGGCATAGTTGATGCCCAGGCACAGCACATCCTGCTTCGGCCGGGGAATCGGCGCCAGGAGGCGGTAAGTACCCGCCTCCAGCGGGGCGACACCCGCAGGGGAAAGCCGCCGCAGCGCCGCCAGCGGCACGCGGTCTATGAGGTCGTTCATAGTCTGCTCGGCGATGCCCAGGTCGCTGAGGCGGTAGCGCGGCCCATCCTGGGTCCAGGAGACCGCCAGGGCTTCGCCGTGGCAGTCCCGGATGGTATAGAGGTACATTCGATCCCCTCCCCCTCAAACTGCCCCTCATTTTATCACATTCCAGCGGTGATGTAAATGTGCAAAAGGGCCGCACCGGCGCTAAAAATCCACCCCCTCCACATTGGTCGCGATCACACCGATCCGAAGGCCGTTCAGTATGCCCTCTGATGCCTCCAGGATCAGCTCCACATTCTCATTGGTCATGACAAGGCGCGTATCCTCAGAACGGCTCTCATCCTCGGTAAAGCCGTAAGACTGAAACGCCTCCAGCGCGTCTTGCAGTTCGTCATACAGCGTCACACCAAAGATATGGTACTTGGTACTCAGGAGCCGAATTTCCGTCACATGGTATGCGTCCAACACATCCGGGTAGCCGGAGAGCATATAGCGGGCATCTTGATTCTCCAGTGTAAAGCCGCCGAAACCGCCTCCATAGCGATATTGTGTCGCGTGTTTTTCCGCCTCCTCCGCCGGCATCGCCAGGGAAAATGGGGTATCCAAATGGCGGTTGGCCTGCTCCAGCGCCGATCCCTGGGCGCCCGGCGCGCCGCAGGCGCAGAGCAGCAGGAAAGCCAGGAAAAAAGCTCCAATCCGTTTCATCGTTGTGCGCCCCTTTCATTGTGATGATATCAATTAGACGAAAAAGGCCGTGAAAAGTTGCAGCATTTTCCAGACAGTGAAAAAAATGGGTACGCGATGCACCGCGTACCCATAGAAAAAACGATTACACCCCGGCGATGGCGCCGTAGCAGTCCGGGCGGCGATCCCGGAAGAGGCCCCAGTTGAGGCGCTCCTGGAACAGCGCATCCAGGTCATAGGTTGCCGTCAGGACGGCCTCCCCTGTCCGGCCCGCCTGGGCGGTCAGGGCGCCGGTGGCGTCGGTCAGGAAGCTGGAGCCGTAGAAATTCAGGCTGGAGGACTGGTTGCCATTCTCCGGGCAGGGCGAAACGGCCTCCAGGCCGAAGCGGTTGGCCGCGATGACCGGCAGGACATTGGCCGCGGCGTGGCCCTGCATGGTCCGCCGCCAATGCTCCATGCTGTCGCAGCCGAGAATCGGCTCGCTGCCGATGGCCGTGGGGTAGAACAAAAGCTCCGCGCCGCCCAATGCCAGGCACCGGGCCGTCTCCGGGAACCACTGGTCCCAGCAGATGCCCACGCCGATTTTGCCGCAGGTGGTGTCCCAGACCCGGAAGCCGGTGTTGCCGGGGGTGAAGTAGAACTTCTCCTGGTAGTAGTGATCGTCCGGGATGTGGGTCTTGCGGTAGACCCCCAGGAGCCTGCCGCAGTCCAGCACCGCCACGGTGTTGTAGAGGACGTTCCCGTCCCGCTCATAGAAGCTGATGGGCAGCACCAGAGAAAGTTCCTCAGAAATCGGGAGAAAACGGCGCACCGCGTCGTTCTCCAGCGTCGGCTTGGCGTAGGCGTAGTATTCGTAGCGCCGCTCCTGGCAGAAGTAGGGCCGCTCAAACAGCTCCGGGAGCAGGATGACCCGGCCCCCCTCCCCTGCCGCCCGGCGCACCAGGCGCTCCGCCGCGGCCAGGTTTTCCTCCACCGACGCCGCGCATTGCATTTGGATGGCTGAGACTGTGACGTTTCGCATGAAGTACCTCCAAGTGCGCGTAAGCGCACACTGATTCACTATTCACTCTTCACTTTTCACTATTCACTACTCACGCTTCACTGTAAGAGCACCACCGGTTTGCACCAGGCCATCGCCGACCGCACCGACCGTAGGGGCGCGCATCGCGCGTCCGCCTGGCTGCGCCGCCTGAGCACCCTCGCCGAACAGACCCGCCTGCAAGGACACCTCTCCAGCGGAGCTGGATGGAGAATTCTACGGGGCTACGCCCCTAGGAATCTCGGCTTGCGCCGACATTCCAAGAATTCTTCAATCCGTCACACCCTTCGGGTGTGCCACCTCTCCCCAACGAGAGGCTTAGGCATGGCGATACAAACGGCCCTCCGCAACCATCGCACCCGCCAGAGAGGCCGCTTCGCGGCACGGACGCGCGATGCGCGCCCCTACAGCTGCAACGGAGGGTCGCCGGTACAAACGGCCTTGCGCAGCCGCCGCGCCCCCTGCCAGAGGCCGCCGCGGCGGCAGGGGCAGTGAATAGTGAATAGGTGCGCCCTTACCGCCGCGGCACCTGTTGGGTGACGCAGTGGATGTTGCCGCCGCCCAGGAGGATATCCCGGGCCGCGATGGGGACGACCCTCCGGGTGGGAAACAGCCGCCCCAAAATCTCCAGGGCCAGCGCGTCGTGGTCGTCCCCGAACTGGGGCGCCAGCACCACGCCGTTGCCGATATAGAAGTTTACATAACTCGCCGCCAGCCGCTCCCCCACTTCCCGGACGTCCTCCCCCGCCTCAAAGACGTAGCCCTCCAGGTCCTCTTCCCGGACGGTGACGGGCGTCTTGGGGATGGGCAAATGGTGGATCGTGAAGGGACGGCCCTTGGCGTCGGTAGCCGCCCGGAGCGCCGCCTCGCAGGCTTGGCTCAGGGGGTACTGGGGGTCTTTTTCGTCGTCGGTCCAGGCCAGGATCACCTCGGCGGGGCCGGCAAAGCAGCAGATATTGTCCACGTGTTCGTTGGTCTCGTCGTTAAAAATGCCCCGGGGCAGCCAGACCACCTTCTCCGCGCCCAGGGTATCCAGGAGTTTGGCCTCGATCTCGGCCCTGGTCATGGCGGGGTTGCGCCCGGCGCTCAAAAGGCAGCTTTCGGTGGTGAGGATGGTCCCCTCGCCGTCGGAATGGATGGAGCCGCCCTCCAGGACGAAGGGGTGGGCGTCTCGCACCGGGTCGCCCAGGGCGCGGCAAAAGCGGGTCGCCACGGCGTCGTCCCGCTCCCAGTGGGCGTAGAGGCCGTCCACTTCCCCGCCCCAGGCGTTGAACGCCCAGTCCACGCCCAGGCGGCCTCCCTGGCCGTCGATGAGGAAGGTGGGACCCACGTCCCTGGCCCAGGCGTCGTCGCTGTCGATCTCCAAGACCTCCACCCCGGCGGGGGCAGCGCCGCGCGCCTCCTCCAGGTGGTCCCGGTCGGCCAGGAGCCAGACGGTTTCGTGGGGCAGCAGCGCCTCCATAATCCGGCAGAAGGCCCGCTGGGCCGCTTTCCCGCCGTGGGGCCAGGAGCCGGGGCGGACCGGCCAGATCAGCAGCGTCCCCTCGTGGGGGGCGTACTCGGCGGGCATATAGAATTTCCTCGTTTTCATCAGGAGAGCCGCTCCTTGAAGTCTTGATAGCCGAAGGCTTTTATGAGGCGGCACGCTCCGCTCCGGTCCATCTCGTAGATGCTGGGCAGCGGGATGCCGTTGAAGGTGTTGTTCTTGACCATGGAATAGATGGCCATGTCCTCGAAGACCAGCTTGTCGCCCGGCAGAATGGGGTGGTCGAAGGAATAGTCCCCGATGATGTCTCCGGCCAGGCAGGTGTAGCTGGAGAGGCGGTAGGTATAGGCCTTTTCCCCGGGCTGGCCGCCGCCGCGCAGCGGTGGGCGATACGGCATCTCCAGCACGTCGGGCATATGGCAGGCGGCGCTGGCGTCCAGAATGAGCGTGGTGACGCCGCCGTTTTCCACCATGTCCAGCACCTCGGTGACGAGATACCCCGCGTTGAGGGCCACGGCCTCGCCGGGCTCTAAGTAGACCTCCAGGCCCCAGCGCTCCCGCACCCGGCGGATGCAGGACTCCAAAAGCGGGATGTCGTAGTCAGGCCGGGTGATGTGGTGGCCGCCGCCGAAGTTGAGCCACTTTAACTGCGGGAAGAATTCCCCGAACTGGGCCTCCACGGCGTCCAGCGTCGTGGCCAGGGCGTCGGCGTTCTGCTCGCAGAGGGTGTGAAAGTGGAGGCCGTCCACCAGGGCAACGTCTTCGGCGGTCAACCGCTCCCGGGTGACGCCCAGGCGGCTGCCCGGGGCGCAGGGGTCGTAGATGCCGTGTTCCTGGGTGGAGCACTGGGGATTGATCCGCAGGCCGACGCTGCGGTCCCGGCAGCGGCCTTTGTACTTGCGCAGCTGGGCCACGGAGTTGAAAACGATGTGGTCGCAGAGGGAGACGATCTCGTCAAACTCCGCTTCCCGGTAGGCCGGGGAGAAGACATGGTTCTCCTTCCCCAGTTCCTCCCGGCCCAGGCGCGCCTCATAGAGGCCGCTGGCCGTGGCGCCGGAGAGGTATTGGCCGATCAGGGGGTACTGGGAAAAGGCGGAGAAGGCCTTCTGCGCCAGGAGGATCCTGCAGCCGGTGCGCTCCATGACCCCGGCCAGCACGCGGCAGTTGTCCTCCAACCTGCCCCGGTCGATGACATAGCTGGGGGTGGGGATGGCGTAGAGGTCCATCAGTCCACCAGGGCGGGGTGCTCTTCCACGACCCACGGCAGGCCCCACTGGTTCAGGGCTTCCATATAGGGGTCGGGATCGAACTCTTCCACGGTGAAGACGCCGGGCTTCTTCCACAGGCCCTTGGCCACCATCATGGTGCCGATCATGGCCGGGACGCCGGTGGTATAGCTGATGGCCTGGCTGCCCAGCTCCTTGTAGCACGCCTGGTGGTCGCAGACATTGTAGATGTAGAGGGTCTTCTCCTGACCGTCCTTGCGGCCGGTGAAGATGCAGCCGATGTTGGTCTTGCCCACGGTGCGGGGGCCGAGGCTGGCCGGGTCGGGCAGCAGGGCCTTGAGGAACTGGATGGGCACGATCTGCTGGCCCTGGAACTCGATGGGCGTGGTGGAGAGCATCCCCACGTTCTCCAGGCACTTCATGTGGGTGAGGTAGCTCTGGCCGAAGGTCATAAAGAAGCGGATGCGCTTGACGCCGGGGATGTTCTTGGCCAGGGACTCGATCTCCTCGTGGTGGAGGAGGTACATATCCTTCATGCCCACCTGCGGGAAGTCATATTCCCGTTTGATGCTCATGGCGGGGATCTCCACCCAGTGGCCGTTCTCCCAGTAGCTGCCGGGGGCGCTGACCTCGCGGAGGTTGATCTCGGGGTTGAAGTTGGTGGCGAAGGGGTAGCCGTGGTCGCCGCCGTTGCAGTCCAGGATGTCGATGGTGTCGATCTCGTCGAAATAGTGCTTCAGGGCGTAGGCGGAGAAGACGCTGGTGACGCCGGGGTCGAAGCCGGTGCCCAGGAGGGCGGTGAGGCCGGCCTTCTCAAACTTCTCCTTGTAGGCCCACTGCCAGGAATAGTCAAAGTAGGCGCTGAAGCCCTGCTCTTTGCAGCGCTTCTCATAGACAGCGCGCCAGGCCGGGTCGTCGGTGTCCTCGGGCTCGTAGTTGGCGGTGTCCACATAGTCCACGCCGGCGGCCAGGCAGGCGTCCATGATCGTCAGGTCCTGATAAGGCAGCGCCACGTTGAGGACCACGTCGGGGGCGTAGCTCTTGATGAGGGCCGTCAGCTCCGCGACGTTGCCGGCGTCCACCTGAGCGGTGGTGATATTGGTCTTGAACTTGCCCTGGAGTTCTTCCTTCAGGGCGTCGCACTTGGAGACTGTCCGGCTGGCGATCATCAGATCGGGGAAGACCTCGCTGTTCTGGCAGCACTTGACGATGGCCACCCGGGCCACGCCGCCGCAGCCGATTACCAATACTTTAGCCATGTTTTGCATTCTCCTCCTGTTCCAAAATGTCCTCCACGTACTTGGGCAGCATAAAGGCGCCGATGTGAAGGTTGGTGGTATAATACTCGGTTTTCAGCCCGCGGGCGTTCCAGCGCGCCGGGTCGAAATCGTCGATGGGGTGATATTTCTTGCTGGCGAAGCCGAACATCCAGTAACCGCTGGCGCAGGTGGGGATATGCGCCTGGTAGACGCGGCTGATGGGGAAAGAGCGGTAGACCTTGCTGTGCATGGAGCGGAAGGCCGACTCGTCCTCGTCGAAGAAGGGGCTTCCGTGCTGGTAGACCATGATGCCGTCTGCCTTGAGCGCCTTGAAGCAGCTGCCGTAAAACTCCTTGGTAAAGAGGCCCTCGGTGTGGCCGAAGGGGTCGGTGGCGTCGTTGATGATGATATCGTACTCGTCGCTCCGGCCCCGGAGGAACCGCAGCCCGTCCTGGTAAAAGACCTGGACGCGGCTGTCCTCAAAGCCTTTGGCGGCCTCGGGGAAATACTCCCGGCAGACCTCCACGAACTGCTCGTCCGGCTCCACCACGTCGATCTCCTCGATCTCCGGATAGGCGGTGAACTCCCGGGCCACGCCGCCGTCGCCGCCGCCGATGATCAGCACCTTTTTCACCTGGGGGTGGACCGCCATGGGCACGTGCGTCACCATCTCATTGTAGATAAACTCGTCGGCCTCGGAGAAGATCACGTCGCCGTCCAGCGCCACGAAGCGCCCAAAGGCCGGGGACTGGAAGACGTCGATGTGCTGAAACTCGCTGTCGGCGCTGAACAGCTGCCGGTCTAAGCGGATGCTCAGCTTGACGTTGTCGGTCTGAAAGTCGGAAAACCATACCTCCGCGTGATTGTCCATCGATTACACTCCCTTCAGCACCTGCACATAGTCCACACGGGGGTCCGCCGCGCCCTGGAGGCTGCACCCCTTTTCCCTGGCATAGAGGATGTGGTCGATGATATCCTCGGTGATCTGCTCCCCGGGGGCCAGGATAGGGATCCCGGGCGGGTAGCACATGACGAACTCGCCGCAGACCCGCCCCGCCGTCTCCCGGATGGGCAGGGACTCCTTCTCGGCATAGAAGGAAACCTGAGGGCTGCAAACCACATCCGGCTGCACCGAGTCCACATAGGCCAAAGCGCCGGCGTCCCCCTGGTAGAGCCGCTTGATATCTGCCAGGGCGCCCACCAGCCGCTCGATATCCTGGAGCCGGTCCCCGATGGAGATATAGGCCATGATGTTGCCGATGTCGCCGAACTCGATCTGGATGTCGTACTCATCGCGCATCAGGTCGTAGACCTCGATGCCGGTGAGGCCCATGTTCTTGGTGTAGACGCAGAGCTTGGTGACGTCAAAGTCGAAGACGCTCCTGCCGTCGATCAGCTCCTTGCCGTAGGCGTAGTAGCCGCCGATGTTGTTGATCTCTTCCCGGGCGTACTCCGCCATTTTCACCACCTTGCCGAAGCTCTCCCGGCCCCGGAGGGCCAGGTTCCGCCGGCTCAAATCCAGGCTGGCCAGCAGCAGGTAGCTGGCCGAGGTGGTCTGGGTCAGGTTGATGATCTGCCGGACGTGGCCCGGGTCCATATCCGGGCCGGTCAGCAGCACCGAACTCTGGGTCAGGCTGCCGCCGGACTTGTGCATGGAGACCGCGGCCATGTCCACCCCGGCCCGCATCCCCGCCATGGGCAGGTTGTCGCCGAAATAGAGGTGGGTGCCGTGGGCCTCGTCGCAGAGGACCTTGATGCCATGGCGGTGGGCCGTCTCGGTGAGGGCCTTCAGGTCGCTGCAAATACCGTAATACGTGGGATTGTTGATGAACACGGCCACGGCGTCCGGGTGCCTGGCGATGGTCTCCTCCAGCGCCTCTACCTCGATGCCAAGCGCCACGCCGATCACGGGATGCACCTTGGGGTTGATGTACACCGGCACTGCCCCGCAGAGAATCAGCGCGTTGATGACGCTCTTGTGGACGTTCCGGGGCAGGATGATCTTATCCCCAGCCTTGCAGGCGGAAAGGACCATGGCCTGTACCGCGCTGGTGGTGCCGCCGACCATCAAAAAGGCATGGGCAGCGCCGAAGGCATCCGCCGTCAGCCGCTCCGCCTGGGCGATGACCGAGACGGGGTTGCAGAGATTGTCCAGGGGCTTCATGCTGTTGACGTCCAGCCCCACGCAGCGCTCTCCCAACAGCTGCGTCAGCTCCGGGTTGCCGCGGCCCCGCTTGTGGCCCGGCACATCAAAGGGAACGACCCGGCGCTTGCGGAACCGCTCCAGCGCCTCACAGATGGGCGCTTTTTGTTGTAAGGTCAAATTCATGGTGTCCTCCCGCCAAAAAAAGTAAAAGCAGATGGTATATCTTACCATCTGCTTTGAGGATCGCATCAAAACCCGCCGGCGGACGCAAGGACCCCCAGGGCATGGATTTTCAGAGTGCATCAGCAAAATCGTTAGCTTGCTGCTCTTATTGACCGTTTCACAAGATGATAAGGATTATAAAGGAATCAACTTATAAAATTTGAGCTTTTAACTCAATCAATAATGCGGATTGAACCGCACGGCAGCTGACCCGCCTGTCCGTAAGGCTTTCTCTGCGAGGCAGAGCGGTCTGAGAAATTTGCACAGCACTCAACTGGCGATAGCATTATAGCACGGGTTCGGGGCCACTGTCAAGAACTTCGACAGCTTCCGACCCGGGGCCGCGGAAGGCCACGGTGCCGTGGAGGCAGTCGTCCTCCCCCACGAGGTCCACCACATAGATTCCCTGCTCCCGGCGGCAGCAGCAGTGAATCCGCTGCCCCAGCAGGATCTGACGGCGAAATTCCATGGAGATCTCGTCAAAGGGGGTGTTCCAGCAGTCCCGGGGCAGGGCCTCCAGGGCATAGTCGAGGTAGACCAGGTTGTTCACATGGTGGTTGGTGTCGATGTCGCTGCGGCGGGTCTGCAGCGTGCAGACCTCCCGCCCCGGCGCGTTTGAAAGGGACGGAAACGGCGCGTCGAACACGTCCCGCTCCAAAAGCGAATAAGCGCCGGCGATTTCCGGCGTAATCCGTGCCGCCCGGCCCGTATCCGTATTGACCAAAATCCACTCCGATTCCCCTACCGCCGCCGGCGCACCGTCGGCGCCCCGGAGGATGAAGTTCCGTACCGACGTCACCCGGGCCATGGAGCGCGGCCAGGTCTCCACCGTGACGGCCTCGTTCCACCGCACGGCGCCGATGCGCTTTACCCGCCAGCGGACCAGCATCCAGATGACATGGGTCCGCGGGATGTCTTCCACCGCGTAGCCGGCCTGGCTGGAGTGGACGATGGCCGCTTCCTGCATCATGGCCATGGCGCCGCGAAGCGTGAGCCGCATCTGTTCGTCCACCTCGCCATAGGTAACGCGGGTGGGGTATTCAAATAATTGCGCCAAAATGATCCACCTCAGATTTTATCCAGGCCTTCCAGCTGGAGGGTAAAGACTGTGGCGCCGCCGGTGTCCACCTGAATGGGCACCGCAGAGACGGCTGCCTCCAGATGTACGCCGGGCATCATAGCCGGCGTGGCATACATCACTTTTTTCCGCCGCCCGGCCCGGCCCTTCAACAGATCCATCAGCTCGACATAGCGGGACGACTCCACGCCCACCAGAATGGTGATATTCTTCTTCCGCAAAAAGCCGCCGCTGGACGACAGCTTCGTCACAAAAAAGCCATGCTGATTCAGCGCCGTGACGGTGCCGTCATAGTCCTCCTCCTGCAAAACCGCAAGGACCAGTTTATTTTGTTGTTCCGCCATATTCGCCACTCCTTCCCAGGTAGTTCTCATCAGCGTGTCGAAAAAGTATTTTCGCCCCGCTGTCCCCCGTTTTTGCAACTTCAAAAAGCTGCAAAAACGCTCTTGTTGAACGCGCATGGCCCAGGCCAGCTTCTCTTGCCCTTCGGGCAATTCACCTTCAGGGGTCTTAACCCCTTGCACACATTCCCCGCTGCTCTGTCGCACAAGTTCTCAGCGAGGTTTTTTGACAGTCTACAATTTCTATTATACACCATTTTGGCAAAATGAAAAGCATAGATTTTGTCATTTTCCACGCGGAGGGCTTCCCTGGCTTGACCTTCGTGATATACTGAAGGTAGAAGAGAATGAAACCAGGAGATGATCCCATGTCGCACAGCGTGCAGCAGGCAGAAGCAAAATATCAAATGATGACCACCATGCCCATACCCAAACTGATTTTACGTCTGGGCATCCCCACCATCGCCAGCATGCTTATCACCAGCGTCTACAATATGACCGACACCTACTTCGTCGGCCAGCTGGGCAAGAGCGCCTCCGGCGCCATCGGCATCGTCTTCAGCCTGATGGCCATTTTCCAGGCCTTCGGCTTTATGTTCGGCCACGGCGCCGGCAGCAATATCTCCCGCCGCCTGGGCCAGCACGACACCGAGAGCGCCACCCGCTTCGCCTCCACCGGCTTTTTTCTCGCCCTGCTGACCGGCGCGGTCATCGGCGTACTGGGCCTGTGCCTGCTGACGCCGCTGATGTACTTCCTGGGCAGTACTGACACCATTCTCCCCTTCGCCCGGGACTACGGCGTCTGGATTCTGCTGGCCGGGCCGCTCTTTACCGGCAGCTGTGTCCTCAATAACATCCTCCGCTACGAGGGGATGTCCTTCTTCGCGATGATCGGCCTGGTGTCGGGCGGCTTCCTCAACATGATCCTGGATCCCATCCTGATCTTCGGCTTCCATATGGGCACCTCCGGCGCGGGGCTCTCCACCGCCATCTCCCAGGCCGTCAGCTTTTTGATCCTGCTCTATATGTTCCTGGCCGGGCGGACCGAGAGCAAGCTGAAGCTCTCTAAGGTCTCGCGGCAGTGGCGGGACATTTGGCTCATCGTGGCCACGGGACTTCCTTCTCTGATTCGCCAGGGCCTGGCCAGCCTGTCCGGCCTGCTCCTCAATCACCAGGCCGGCATCTACGGCGACGCCGCCGTGGCCGCCATGAGCATCGTCAACCGCATCACCAGCTTTATCTTCTCCGTAGGACTGGGCATGGGCCAGGGCTACCAGCCGGTGGCGGCCTTCAACTACGGCGCGAAAATTTACTCCCGGGTCCGCAAGGGCTTCTGGTTCACCGGTCTGGCGGGAGAAGTGCTGCTGGGCGTCGGGGCCGCAGCGTGCATCCTCTTTGCCAGGCCTCTGGTTGCCGTGTTCCAGCCGGATCCGGAGGTGGTGGCCATCGCCTTCCCGGCCCTGATCTATCAGAGCGCGGCCTGCTTCTTCCTCCCCCTGAGCGTCTGCGCCAACATGATGTTCCAGAGCGTCGGCCTCTCCGGCAGGGCCAGTTTCCTCTCCGCGCTGCGCAGCGGCCTATTGTTCATTCCGCTGATTCTGCTCCTGCCCCTGACCCTGGACCTCCTGGGCGTGCAGATCGCCCAGGCCGTCAGCGATGTTTTGACGTTCCTCATCTCCATGCCGCTGGCGCTCCATTTCCTCCGGCGGCTGCCCCAGGATCAGCCGGTGTGAGAGATGAAGCAATGCCCCCGCCAAAGGCCCCCTTGTGCAAAGGGGGCTGGCACGGCGTCAGCCGTGACTGGGGGATTGTCGCCCCGGCAATGGCCGCAAGTTCTGATCCCCGCCGGCGCTGCGCGTAATCTACGGTGAAGGCAGAAGTTCGCACGTTCGGCGGGGGCGTTCCGATATCGCAGGCGCGGGCCGATGTGGCCTGCAAGGGAGCGCTGCCTGTGGCAGAAAAAGCGACCG
>NBJMC04202__coassemble_1913_pt1 | contig 17700 bp, 10 predicted proteins | sample NBJMC04202__metabat2_high_PE_003 | metagenome-assembled genome bin NBJMC04202
AACTCCGTAGATATATGCAGGTTCATCCGCCCCTCTTCCAGCCGACTGACAGACAGCAAATTTTCCACCAGGTTAATGAGCCACATGGCATCATCATAGATATCGGTGTACATCTGTTCCTTGGTCCTTGCGTCAAACAAGTCTCCATTGGAGAGCAGATTGCTGGCATTACCCGAAATAGAGGTAAGAGGCGTACGCAAATCATGAGAAATCGATCGGAGCAAATTTGCACGAAGCTGTTCATTTTTAGCCAAAACCGCAGCCGCTTCTTTTTCCTCTAAATTCTTTTGGTTTTCCAGGGCAAGGGCAGATTCTCCTAAAACAGAAAGGAGAATACTGGTTTCAAAGGAGTCCAGCGGCTTATCCGAAGCGGCAATGCCCACAACCCCATAAATCTGCTTTCCCGTCCGTACCGCCAGATAGGTGCAGCTGGAATCGGAGAAGTTTTCCGTTCCCGCTCCGGCCCGTTTGTTGTTGGTGATCACCCACTGCGCGACCTCCCGCTCCTTTTCGGAGGTGTAACGCTCCGGCGCAGCCGTACTGTCCGCGAGAAAGATTTTCGGCATCACAGGTCTTTCTTCCTCAATACGGTAGGCAATGATATCCCGTTGAAAGATTTTTAACAGCTGCTTTGCGGTTACCGAGATAATATCTTCCTGTGTTTGCGCCTTTTGAAGATTCTGGTTGGTTTCAAAAAGAAGTTTTGTACGCCATGCAACCTGAGCCGATCTCTTGGCGTGGGACTTCAGTTTGGATGCCAAAGAGCCTGTGATCAGGGAGGCCAAGAACATGATCAGAAAAGTAACCGGGTATCCGCTGTCATAGGCATGCAGAGAAAATCTGGGTTCCGTAAAAAAGAAATTGAATGCAAGCACACTGACGATGGAACTGATAAAGCTGCAGACTGAGCTCTTTGTAAATTCGGAAACCAGCATCACGCCCAAAAGATAAAGCGTAATAATATTGGCCTCCGTAAAGCCAAAATGATAAAACAAGAAACCTACAAGTGTGGTGAGAATCAGGATCAGCGTACTTTTCAGCAGGTCAAAAACGGACACGGTCGGTGTCCGCATCATTTCTCGATGTTTCGCAGCAAACCGACCATTCAATCTGTTATCGGGAATGATATGAATGTCAAGTTCCGGCGTAAGCTCAATCAGCCGTTCCGTTAAGGACGGCTTCCGGAACAGCAGATGATGCGGAATTTCGCTGCGGCCAAGCACAATTTTTGTGGCGCCTGACAAGCGTGAAAATTCGGCAATCTGATACGCAACATCATCTCCATAAACGGTTTCAACGGATGCCCCCAACTGCTGCGCCAGATGGGTATTTTTCTGGAGGCGCTCTTTGTCCGTCTGTGGCATCCACTGAAACGCTTTTGTTTCTACAAATAGTGCAGTAAATTCGCAGCGGAAAGCACTTGCCATCCGTGCTGCTGTACGTATGATTTTCTCATTAGATGGAGCAGACGAAAGGCACACCAGGATATGCTCACGCGTGCGGTATTCCATTCTGCGCTGGGAACCTTGGGTATATAAAGCGGCTCTATCTGCACAACGGCGCAAACCGATCTCCCGCAGTGCGCTTAATTGTGACAATGTGCAGTTGGAAAGCAGTTCTCCTTTCTTCTGCTGGAGCAGACGTTGTTGCAGTCTTTCCGGCTCGATATCGACAAGCTCCACCTGGGCTGCCTGATCAAACACACGGTCAGGAATACGCTCTTCTTCAGAATATCCCAGTATGGAAAAAACAGTATCTTGAATACTCTCAATGTGTTGAACATTCAGAGTTGTATAAACATCTACGCCTGCTTTCAGCAATTCCTCTATATCCTGATAGCGCTTCATATGGCGGGAATCATCCATGTTCAAGTGAGATAAATCGTCCACCAAAATCAGTTCCGGCGATCTTTTAAGACAAGCATCCAAATCCATTTCATAATCGGTTCGCCCGTCCCGGATCACTGTTTTACAAGGCAATACCTCAAACTTATCAGCCAACAATTTGGTTTGAGGCCACTGCTCACAGGAAAGCAAGCCAATGACTACATCCAGCCCCCCTTCTCTTACCTTTTCAGCGATCTCCAGCATAGCATAGCTTTTGCCGGCACCAGAAAAATAGCTGGCAAAAATCGTGAGCTTTCCCTGCTTCTTTCCTGCGTGCTGCTCAGGCAGCGTAACTGTGTGCATTGCAGCCCCTCCTCTCAAGCAAATGTATTATAGCATACTTCTGCGATCTCCGTCCGCAGTGATCATAAAAAGACTTCATAACTTCTCGTTCGCGTTCGTCCGATCGATTGCAATGTACATCCGAATACAGATGATTGATCGATCCCCAATCCTGTTGCAAAGGCAGCCACATAAATCTAGTCTCTTCATACGCCGTTATTGTACGCTCCCATTATCCATTTCTCGTCTAAAGGGGGTGTTAATGTATAAAGGCGCATATTAAGGCGGCATTAAGATGCAAGGCAGGCCTCCTGTCTGCGGCGTATGAGGATTTCTTTCGCCATCTCATATTCAGCCAAACAGGAATGTGATTAGCAGTGTAATCATGGTTGTACAAACGCAAACTGCTGTCAAGATGGCCAGCGGCATTCCAATGAAGATCATCAAAAGACCCAGGAACTTGTGATGAAACATAAACTTATCCATTGCGTCGTCTACATGGTTTTCAAAACGAGAGACACGCTTTCTAAAAGTAAACATTTCTGTCCCCTCCTTATGGCATTATGATAGCGCGCAAAAACTAAAATCGGGAAAAAGATTGCACATATGGGATTAAGAACAGATAAAAGGTCACCGACCCACCTGAAATATACAGGCAGGCCGGTGACCTTATTAATCCAAAATTCAGGATGGCACTTACTTGAATGTATCCGCCACAAGGCCCATTGCCTTGGCAATGTCCAGGTTCACGCCGAGAACATTGACTGTTTCTTCACCGAAAATACCAAGCAGCTTTCCTTCTGTGTTCTCCGCCACGATCTGCTCCAGTTTCTCCTCACTCAGACCGGAGGCAGCTGCCAGAGCGGGAATTTGAATGCGGGCAGACTCAGGGGTAATATGCGGGTCCAGACCAGATCCAGAAGCAGTCATCAGATCGGCGGGTATATCCACCCGCTCCACATCCGGGTTCGCCTCCAGGAATGCCTTGATGTCAGCCTCGACCCGTTCAGTCAGTGCAGGATTGGAGGGCGCATAATTGTTGGAGCCGGAACTGAGCCCAGCAAACGCACTGCCATCATTGTAGTATTGGTTGCCCTGTTCATCTTCATAATAGGTGTTGTAGTTGTAAGCCGAAGGCCGGCCCTTCATAAAATAGGGCGCAGTGAAATCCTGTCCTACATTTGCTGCCCCCACAGCCTGGCCGTCTGCATAGACCAGGCTGCCATTGGCTTGCCTGGGGAAAAGCACCGCAGAAATACCGCTGAGCAATCCAGGGAATACAACACCGCAGAGCAGCAGCAACAGGAGTGTAACCACCAAAGACTGACGCAGACCGTGAAGCAGTGCGTTCTTGTTTGTTATTTCGTTCATCGTAAGAGACCTCCTCAGATGCCCAATGCTGTCAGTATGGGCGTAATCATCATGTCAATGATTTTGATTCCGATGAAAGGCGTGACGACGCCGCCCAGACCGTAGATCATCATGTTGCGGGCCAACATTTTGCCGGAAGACATGGGGCGGTACTTGACGCCCTTCATCGCCAGAGGAATCAGGCAGGGAATGATGATCGCATTAAAGATCAATGCAGACAAGATCGCGCTGTTCTGCGTGCTCAAGTGCATGATATTCAAAACACCCAGCTGCGGGATGGCTGCCATAAACATAGCAGGAATGATGGCAAAATACTTTGCGATATCATTTGCAATGGAGAAGGTGGTCAGAGAGCCGCGGGTGATGAGCAGCTGCTTGCCGATTTCTACCACTTCCAGGATCTTGGTGGGGTCGGAGTCCAGATCCACCATGTTGGCGGCTTCCTTGGCCGCGGTGGTGCCGGAGTTCATGGCAAGGCCCACATTTGCCTGGGCAAGGGCGGGTGCATCGTTGGTACCGTCGCCGGTCATGGCGACGATCTTGCCCTCAGCCTGTTCCTTCTTGATGACGCTGATCTTGTCCTCCGGTTTACACTCGGCAATAAAGCCGTCCACGCCAGCCTCCTTGGCAATGGTGGCAGCGGTCAGGGGATTATCGCCGGTACACATGATGGTCTTGATGCCAATGGCACGCAGACGCTCAAAACGCTCTGCCATGCCGGGCTTTACGGTGTCTTTCAGGTAAATTACGCCCAGTACCTGATTGTTTTGGCAGACAACCAAAGGCGTACCCCCCAGGGAAGAAACCTTTTCTACATGGGCATGGAGATCGGCTGGAACCTTTCCACCCTGAGACGTAACATACTGCTCAATGGCGTCCGAGGCGCCCTTGCGAACCTTGGTGCCATCCGGGAGATCCACGCCGCTCATGCGGGTCTGAGCTGTGAACTCCATAAAAGAGGCGCCTGGAACCTCCTCGCTGTTGTCTCCCAGCCGGCGCGCCAGTTCCAGCGTGGATTTCCCCTCAGGCGTATCATCATGCAGGCTGGTCAGCGCCGCACAGCGAATGAGTTCACTGCGGCTTGCCCCCTCCACGGGGAAGAAATCAGCAGCCAGGCGGTTGCCGAATGTAATGGTACCCGTCTTATCCAGAATCATGGTGTCCACATCGCCGCAGGCCTCGACTGCCTTACCGGACATAGCGATCACATTGAAGCGGGTCACGCGGTCCATACCGGCAATGCCGATGGCGGAGAGCAGACCGCCGATGGTGGTGGGGATCAGACAAACCATCAGGGCAATCAGGGTGGACAGCGGCAGCTGCACCCCACAATACATACCAATGGGATACAGAGTGACGATCACGATCAGGAAAATGATGGTCAGGGAAACCAGGAGCGTACTCAACGCAATTTCATTGGGCGTTTTTTTCCGGGAGGCGCCTTCCACCAGCGCGATCATTCGATCCAGGAAGCTGTTGCCGGGATCAGAGGTGATGCGGATTTTCAGCCAGTCAGACACCACCGTGGTACCGCCGGTAACGGAGCAGAAGTCGCCGCCGCTCTCACGCACTACAGGCGCAGACTCGCCGGTGATCGCCGATTCATCCACTGACGCAATGCCCTCGATCACCTCGCCGTCGCCGGGAATCACCTCACCTGCCGCTACCATAACAACATCGCCCTTTTTCAGCTCGCTGGAAGAAACGATGGTTTCGTTGCCGTCCTGATCCAGCAGATGGGCTTCGGTGTCCTTCTGGGTCTTCTTCAGGCTGGCGGCCTGCGCCTTGCCCCGGCCCTCTGCCACAGACTCTGCAAAGTTAGCAAACAGCACCGTCACCAGCAGAATGATGGAAACGATCAAATTGTAAGTACGCAGGCCGGTATCGCCCTCGCCAAACAGCCCCGGCACGATCGTCAGCAGCAGCGTAATCAAGAAGCCGGTTTCCACAACGAACATGACAGGATTTTTGCTCATATATCGGGGGTCCAGTTTTTTTACGGAGCCGATGAGAGCCTGTTTCAGAATCTCTCGGGTCAACAGCTTTTTATTTTGTTTCTTACGCATAGTACGAAAATCCTCCTTAGCCCCAAAGGGTCAGATGCTCAGCAATGGGGCCCAGCGCCAGCGCCGGGAAGAATGTCAGCGCGGCAAAGATATACACCACGAACACAAGAATCACAGCAAAGCTCACGGTGCTGGTCCGCAGCGTGCCGGCAGATTCGTTTATATAGTTCTTCTTCATCAGCGAGCCTGCAATGGCCAATTGAATGACGATCGGCAGATACCGCCCCAGGAGCATGACGATCCCGGTGGTCATATTCCAGAAGCAGGTATTATCTGCCAGTCCTTCAAAGCCGGAACCGTTATTCGCTGCAGAGGAGGCATATTCATACAGCACCTGGCTCAGGCCGTGGAAGCCTGGGTTTGTGATGCCGGTCCGTCCGGCGGACGTCGCCACCGCCAGCGCGGAGAAAGCCAGGATCAGCAGCGGGTGGATGATGATCGCCAAAGCGGTCAGCTTCATCTCGCGCCCCTCGATCTTCTTGCCAAGATATTCAGGGGTACGCCCTACCATCAACCCGCAGATGAACACCGCCAGGATGGCGTACAGGATCATATTCATGAGGCCCACACCCTTGCCGCCAAAGACACAGTTGAGCATCATGTGGAGCAGCGGCACCATGCCACCCAGAGGCGTCAATGTGTCGTGCATATTATTGACCGTACCGGTGGTGAAAGATGTGGTCACCGTGGTGAACAGAGCAGATTGAGCGACACCGAAGCGCACTTCCTTGCCTTCCATGCTGCCTGCGGACTGGTTGAGGCCAATCTCAGCCAGCGCCGGATTGCCCTGCAGTTCTGCCCAGCAACAAAGGCTCAGGCCCACCAGGAACAAAATTCCCATGGCCAAAAAGATGCTTCGGCCTTCTTTGCCGAACAGCCGGGTCGTGATCCCTTCCTGATGTGCAGGCAGGGCGTTTTCCGGTGTATTGCTCTTCTGATGCAGGCGGCGACCTTCTCCCACCATTTTCCCAAAGGTAATGACGCAGGCGCCGGGCAGCAGCATCATGGAATACAGCTCGATCAGGTTGGTCAGAATGGTGGGATTCTCCATCGGCGTGGCGGAATTGGCGCCGAAAAATCCGCCACCATTGGTACCCAGATGCTTGATGATTTCAAGCGCCGCTACGGGACCCATAGCCAAAACCTGGTATGTACCCTCCAGGGTTTGCACCACCACATTCTTTGAAAAGTTCTGAGGCACCCCCTGCCATACCAGCAGCAGTCCGCCTACCAGAGAGAAGGGCAGCAGCAACCGGGTCGTGATGCGAACCAGATCAGCAAAAAAGTTTCCCACATCGTCCTTTGTTTTCCCGGCCAGGCCACGGATGAAAGCCACACAGGCAGCATAGCCGCTGGCTGCTGAAACAAACATCATAAAGATGATGACCAGCATCTGAGAAAGATAGCTCAATCCACTTTCACCAGCGTAGTGCTGCAGATTGGTATTGGTCATAAAGCTGATGATGGTATTGAAAGCCAGCGTTGGCTCCATTCCCTCGATCCCATTGGGATTCAAGAGGGGGATACTCTGAATCCGGAGCATGATGTAGCCAAGGGCGATCATCACTGCGTTGGTGCCAATCAGGGCCATGGCGTACTGTTTCCAGTTCATACCCTCGCGGGGGTCCACCCCGCCCAACTTATAAATCGCCCCGTCTACTCGATCCAATACGGGGTCTACACAGGTGTGTTTTCCTGCGGCGATATGATAAAGATACCGCCCCACCGGAATGACAAGGATCAAATAAAGGATCAATGTCAGAACCAGCTGCAACATATGAAACTCCTCCTATTGTGTGTCGTCGACATTAAAAGCGCTCCGGATGCGCCAGGGCGTATACCAAATATCCGCCCAGCAGCAAAACAATTATTCCGAGCAAAATCATATTGTTCAACTCCTACTCTCTATGATTCCAGAGAATTAACTTGCCGGTGGCACCAATGCACCAGCATCCCGACAAGGCCAAAGCCGGCCAACAAGATTCCTACCATAATGCAATCCATCATACTCGTTGCTCCTTTCGCAATGGTCAGGCAAGCAGATATTCAATCTCTGTTTTGCGTTGATAGCATACCGCACTGTGTAATAAGTGGGGATTAAGGAAGATGACGTGATATTAACAGGAGATTAATATTTCGCCCTCCCATTTTGTGCCTGAACCGCCGCTTTATTGCGCTCTTCCTGCAGCCGGATGCGTTCCTGACTGAGACCGCACTCGCTTAATATGGCAATCATAAGGTTTTTTTCGAAGGCGTCCGGGATGGAATAACCTACAATAGGAATTCCGACAATCCCCATCACTCCCTGTGTTCCTCGCACAGAGAGAAACAGCCATTTCGCATCTGGCAGTGTGTTTGTAGTTGCACCTGCGTGCTTGTTGTTTCTTTGTACCCACTTGGCCACTCCGATTTCTTCGGAACCCAATTCCGTTATAATATTCTGTTGATCGGGCGGCTCTACCCGAAACGCCAATTCCGTATCCGTCCCACTCAGCGCATAGAGAACAGGTCGGTCAAAAAGCCGATTTAATTGTTCTGCAGACAACCGAAGGCAATCCCATTCGGTTCGCCCATTTTGCAGTTTTTGACTGCTCCCCAAAAGCAGTTCCGTATAATAGCTTTTTTGTGCCGCTAAACGAGCCTGTGCCTTTACGCGGCTGGCCAGAGAGCTTGCAATCATGCTGGAAAAAAGCATAATCAGAAATGTAACAGGATAGCTGGGGTCGTTGGCTTGAAAGGTAAAACGAGGTTCCGTAAAAAGAAAATTGAACGCAGCAACACTTAAGAGAGACTCAATTGCGCCATAAACGTGATCATTTGTCCAAACCGCAGTAATCAGAACGCCCAAAATGTAAACCGTAATGATATTTGATTCGCTGAATCCAGCGCAATAAAAGCCAAGTCCCGCAAGCGTGGAAAGAAGGAAAGAGGCCAGCATAATGCCTGTGTCTTTCCATGTAAAGCGCGCTTTTGGAACATGAAGCTTTCCAAGCGGTTTTTTATATAGCGGTTGGTGATCCGGAATGATGTATATATCCAAGTCGGTTAGTTCAATCAGGCGATCTGCTAGACTCTTTTTCCTTGTAATCGGGTTTTGCTTATGGTTGATGCGCCCCAGAACAATTTTGGTTACGCCGCTGACGCGGGCATATTCCGCAATCTGTACAGCGGGTTCCGCTCCATATACCGTAGAAATCTGTGCGCCCAGCTGCTCCGCAAGACGCAAGTTGCTGCGCAGGCGCTTCAGGTTTTCGCCGGACAATTCTTTTGTTTCCGGTGTCTGCACAAACAACGCCGTAAAACCGCTGTGAAAGGCTTCTGCCATTCGCGCAGCGGTTCGGATTACTTTTGCGTTAGAAGGTGCAGACGAAAGACAGATTAAAATGTGTTCCCCGGCTTTTGCGCTCTTTTCCTTGCCCTCCTGCAGCGCCGTGCGATTCAGCTGATCCGCAGTGCGCCGCATCGCGATCTCACGCAGGGCGGCCAAGTTATCGGTAGTAAAAAAATTCTGGAGCGCCTGCTTTGCCTGGCGCTCCCGGTACACTTTTCCCATCTGAAGGCGTTTCACCAGCTCCTCCGGTTCAATATCTACTAGCTCTACCTGATTGGCCCGGTCAAAAACATGATCCGGGATTCGCTCATGGACCGCAACGCCTGTGATGGAGGATACCAGATCGTTCAACGACTCCAAATGCTGCACATTCACCGTTGTATAGACGTTGATCCCAGCCTGAAGCAGCTCTTCCACATCCTGATACCGCTTTTTGTGTCGGCACCCTTGGGCATTATTGTGAGCCAATTCGTCTACCAGAATGAGTTGTGGTTTTCTCTGCAGTGCTCGGTCCAGATCAAACTCTTTCAGCTTAATGCCACGATAGTCAATCTCCTTGCAGGGCAAACACTCCAGTCCCTCCAAGAGCGCCAAGGTATCTGGTCTAGCATGGGGCTCCACATAGCCCACCACAACATCCACACCCTCTTTTTTCGCCTGATGGGCTGCCTCGAGCATGGCATAGGTCTTGCCTACACCCGCTGCATAGCCGAAAAAGATCTTTAGTTTTCCGGCAGGGAGCGCACTTTCCGCACCTATCTCGACACCTGCCCCTGTCTGCTGTATCTTCTCCATATGTATCTTCTCCTACAAGATCGGTCTGTGGTATTCATGAGCGTTGATATCGTATCATGCAGAATACTATAAAATAATTAGAGATTGTCCAAACGCATTAAGATCAAATAAAGATATCTACAAATAAAACAAGCCAAATGTCTGTTTTCAAACAGCATCCGGCTTGTGAAATAGATTAGAAAAACAATCTGGGCTTCAACTATCAATAATGCATTGTCTGTGAATTTCTTTTCGAAAGACGATAGCAAACCACACCTGTGAAGATTGTACAGCTTCCCGGACGGCAGCTCTGCCCTCATGCTGGTCTGCGCCTGGCTACGCCATGTAGCCGGCACCCCAACTAGACGTACATGAGCATGAAGCAACTGGAGGCTGCCATTGAGGCCGTCTTCACTGCTAGGTGACTTCATTCATGCCAGGGGCTGCAAACCAATTTGCCCAAAACTCTTGGCACTACCAATTTTGCTGCCATAGTACTCCGTCCCTCAAAGTCAGGCTTCTGCTTCCGACTTTGGCCACAGTGCTGTCATGGGTCATCTGGATGATGGTGTTGCCCTGCTGGTTCAGATCGCGGAACAAGGCCAAAATTGCCTGCCCGATTTTGGGCGCCAATGCGCCGGTAGGCTCGTCAGCCAGCAAAACAGTCGGATGGGTAATGAGCGCCCTAACGATGGCGTCCCGCTGCTGCTGACCGCCGGAAAGCGCACTGGGCTTATGGATTTTCCGCTGCTCAAGACCTACCATCTCCAGAATTTCTTCCGCTTCTGTGGTTGAATTGCTCATAACCTTCAAGTATAATGAAGTCATTCCATCAGAAATAAGAAGGATATGATTGCATGAAAAGGCAACTTCAAGGTATCGCATTGATTTTACTTACGGCATCACCGCACAATTGTGTCTGCGGCCTTCGCCCAATCTTTTGCCCCATCCGTGCAGTTATAAAAGGGGGAAATACATACAGTATTCCCGCCCTTTTATAACTTTCGTATGAGGCAAAATCTTTGGCCGAATGCTCTTGCCAAATTGTGCGGTGCTGCCTTAGTATCCTGCTAATGTTAGGATACGGCAATGCGTTCTTTTTTGATTTAGATTTTAGGTGGGCTTTGGTTTTTTCTATCGTCGGTGTTGCAGGTGTTGTCATGACATTTTTACCCGATCAGAAATGAGCAATTTCCTTTTTCGGGAATATACAGGACGGACAGGCTAAACAGCTTGTCCGTCCTTTTACTTCTTTTATTTTGAACTCCGGCAGGCCGGCACGGCCATGCTGAAATTACAGACAAACAGTAATTCGGTCCGCAAAAGGGAGGCTGCACTCCCCTTCCGTCGTTCCGCATCCGTTTCTGAACAGCGTTCATATTCCCGGGTAAATATACCCACTTTTCAGTGGGTATGTCAATAAAGGGTCCTGCGGACGATTTCCAGCACAGCACTGGGATCATAGTCTTGGCGCAGCAGCGCAGACAGCATCAGCGAAAACAGGACGCCCGCAAATTTCTCCGCTGTAAACTGCTCGTTGAACGCATCCGGGCGGATTTTCGTATCCCGCTTCAAGACGGCACACAGCCCCTCCAAAATATGCTGCCAGGTTTGCTGCATCCGCCGTTTTCCATCCGACTTGTCCTCCCGCATAAAGCCCAGAGAGTGTAGGGTAAAAAAGCCCGGATACTGCTTGCAGCCGTATTTCATTCTCCCGTACATCCAGATTACACAAGCCTGTGTGTCCTGAAACACAGCCCCATCTTCCGGACAGTGAAAAATCTCACACCAGACGCTTTCTACTGTGGCCCCTACCAGCGCCGCTTTGGAATCAAAATAATTGTAGATAGACCCCACAGAAACGCCGCAGGCCGCAGCAACAGCGCGAATGCTGACCGCTGACCAGCCCTGGGCTTGGATCAGCTCCCGGCTGGTTTTCAAAATCTCCTCTTTTGATGTTACAACCGTATTCATCCGATCACCTCAATATGAACAATGTTCATTATAGCTTTTTGGCTTTTCTTTGTCAAGGCAATTCCATTTTTTCGCACTGGAGATCGTCCCGGCCTGACTCTTGAGAATAGCATATGGCCCAGTTTTCATCCGCGTTTTGGCTTCTGATTTTAATGCCTTTGCGCACCGGGCAGCAAAAGACAGTCCTGCCGCAAATGGACTGCTGCAATCTTCCGGCTCAGGTCTGCTGTTGGTGCCGACCAGGCAAAGACATCCCCGCTGCGGCAGTGCGTATGCACCGCTCAGCGGAGATGTCGGCTAGGTTTGGCTTCTCAGCCGCACCGGGCGGATATTCAGTCGTGGTGGTGGTCCTTCTCGTATTCCAGCACGGCGCCGGTGCTGCAGCTCACCTTGCACTCATGCTCCACGCCGTCGTAATAAAACTCGATCTCATACACGGCGCAGCCGTCGTCGTGGTCCAGCTTCGCCTTGAGGAAGGTGACGTCGGACACCGAGAGTCCTGCCTGGGCCACGGCGATGGATTTGGCCTCCTCCAGGTCCACACTGACGCCGTAGGCGTTTCCCGCGCCTGTGCCGGCGGCGCTGCCGCTGCCGGCGCCATTTCCGCTGCCCGTGCCGTTGTGGTGCCGGGCATGGTCGCAGTCATCCCAATCCTTCTCGCACACCGCGCCGGTGCAGGCGTCAATGTGGTACGAATACTCGCATCCATTGGCGCAGAACTCGATCTCATAGGTCAGCACACCGTCGTCATAGTCCAGTTCTCCCTTGGTGAAGGCGACATCCTCGGCGGCAAGCCCGGCGTCGGCCAGGGCTGCTGCCTGGGCTGCGGAAAGGTCGATCTGCTCCGAAGCCGTGCCGGCGGCCTGAGTGGTACCGGCGGTCTGGCCGGACTGGCTGCCGCTCTGGCTGGCATCGGTGGTCTGGCCGTTCTGGGTGCCGTTCTGCGCGCCGTTGCCCGCGGCAGTGGAGAAGGTCTCCTTGCTCTTGGAGTAGACATCGCCGGTGGCGGCGTTGATCTCATACTCGAACTCGGTGTTGTCGCAGACAAATTCCACATCGTAGTAGGCAACGCCGTCGTCATAGTCCAGCTTACCCTTGGTGAAGGTGACGTCCTCGGCGGTCAGGCCGGCGTCGGCCAGGGCCGCGGCCTGGGCCTCCTCCAGGGTGATCTGGCCGTTCTTGTCGCCGGTCTGGCCGGCGGCAGCGGCAGCCTGGCTGGCGTTGCTCAGGAGCTTCGACTCCTTCTTCACCACGGTGCCGTCGGAGGCCTTGATCCAGTATTCATATTCCGTTCCCTCGGCGATGAACTCCACCTCATACACGAACTGGCCCCGCTCAAAGTCAAATTCCGTGCGGTCCACGTAGGCAGCGGCGGGATCGACGCCGGCGTCGGCAAAGGCGAAGTTCTGGGCGGCAGCCTCGCCGATGGAGGTGGTCTCCGCGATGGTGCTGGCGGCGAAAACAGAGCCGGTTCCCAGCACCAGCAGGCAGCCGGCCACGACGGCGCAGCTAATAACGGCTTTCTTGGGTGTATTGAAAAATTCCTTAATCTTCTTCATAATTTTGTCGTCCTTTCTTTGATTTGTCTCCAGTATAGCAATCAAAGATTAGAGCATCATTAGCGCGGCGTATTTTTTTCCGGCAGCCAGAAAGTGAAGGTACTGCCCTCCCCCAGCCGGCTCTCCAGGCGAATCTCGCCGCCGTGGAGCCGGGCGATCTCCTGGACCATGGAGAGGCCCAGGCCCGTGCCGGCCCCGGCCCGGGAGGTGTCGGCCTGGTAAAAGCGGCGGAAAATCTTCTCCTGCTCCGCCTCGGCCACGCCGATCCCGTCGTCGGCCACGGAGAGCGCCACGGCCCCCGCCTCCCGCCGGAGGGTGACAGCGATGTGGCCCCCCTCCCTGCCATAGCGGTAGGCATTGCCGATCAAATTGGTCAGCATCCGCGTCAACAGGTCCCGGTTGCCCCGGATGTGGATCTCCGGCGCCACGTCCCAGCTGAGGGCAATGCCCTTTTCCTGGATCAGCGCCATGTCCGCCGAAATCGACTCCACCAGGCCGCTCAGGTCGGTGTCCTCCAAGGGGTAGCGCTCGGCGTGCATCTCCATGCGGGTGAAGTCCAGCATGTCATTGATGAGCTTGGTCATCTTGCGGCCCTGGCGCTGAATCACCAGCAGTGCCTCTTCATACTCCTCGGCGGTCTGCGGCTCCTCCAGGCTCAGCTCACACTGGGCCATGATGACGCTCATGGGGGTACGCAGCTCGTGGGAGGCGTCGGAGGTGAACTGCTGTTCCGTCTGGAAGGCGTGGTCCAGCCGCTCAATCATGCCGTTGAAGCTCCTGGCCAGCTGGTGCAGCTCGTCGTCCCCCTCCCCCAGGGCGATGCGCGTTTTCAAATCGCCGCCGCGGTGGATCTGGGACGCGGACTCGGAGAGCTTTTGGATGGGCCGGAGCATTCGCCGTGCGATCAGGTAGCCGCCCACAATGGCGACCATCACCACCAGCGGCAGCAGCACCAGAGAAAGCCGCGAGATGTCGGACATCTGCGCCACGCCCTGAACCTCGGAGACCACACCACGCAGCCAAAGCTGTTCCATGCCCTCCTGGGCGGGCTTGGCGTCGTAGACGTAGTACCGCACCCCTGCCACGGTGATGTTCTGCAGCTGGTTATCGGCAAAGGCCAGGGAAGCCGTGTCCCGGGCGATGGGGTTTTCGCCGTAGAGCAGGGTACCGTCGTCCAGGTAGAGGGCCGAGTAGACCTGGTTGACCTCGTCCAGGAAGGCGTCGTCCAGCTCCAGGAAACCGCCCTCGTAGCGGACAAAATGCTTCGTCTGGTCCTCCAGCGCGGTTTCGTCGATCTGAGCGTGGTACTCCACCTCTACCACGTTGCGAGACACCGTCTCCACCAGATTATCCCGGATGGCCTTTTGAATCACCTGGCGGCTGGCGGCGAACACCACCACAAAGGTCAGCCCCACCACCAGAATCAGCGCCGCAGCAAACCACAGGGTAATTTTCAGCCGGATGGTCCAGTGCTTCATGCTACGGCTCCTCCCGCAGCACGTAGCCCCTGCCGCGCACGGTGTGGATCAGCTTTTTCTCCCGGCCCTCGTCGATCTTCTTGCGCAGATAGCTGATGTAGACGTCCACCACGTTGGTGCCGCCCTCGTAGTCCAGGTTCCAGATGTGATTTTCGATCTTCTCCCTGGAGAGAATGATGCCCTGGTTGTGCATCAGGTATTCCAGCAGGGCGTACTCCTTGGCCGAGAGCGTCAGCTCCCGGCCGGCCCGGCGGACCGTCTGGGCCGCGCTGTCCAAGGTGATGTCCGCGATGGTCAGAAGGCTGTCCTTGACGCCGAAGGACGTCCTGGTCATGGCCCGGATTCGCGCCAGCAGCTCTTCAAAGGAGAAGGGCTTGACCAAATAGTCGTTGGCGCCGCTGTCGAGGCCCTTGACCCGGTCCGCCACGGCGTCCCGGGCCGTGAGGAACAAAACCGGCGTGGTCTTGCCTGCGTCCCGCACCGCCCGCAGCACGGCGTAGCCGTCGGCCTTGGGCATCATAATGTCCAGGATCAGTGCGTCATACTCGGTATAGCTGAGGACCTGGATGGCCTCTTCCCCGTCGAAAAAGGAATCCACGCTGTAGCCCGCCGAGGTGAGCTTTTTCGTGATGATCCGGTTGAGGTCCCGTTCGTCCTCCGCCAGCAATATCCGCATATCCTCGCCTCCTTCATGGTATTGGAATTGAATGATTGTACCACACAAACATGAGAGCAACATTAGAAGCCAAAAAAAGGCCAAAACCGCGCTCCGGCGGGAGCGCGGTTTGCAGGGCGCGCGGCGCGTCAGCCCTCTTCGCTGAGCTTGCGGCCCATCAGGACGCCCATGACGGAGGCCATCATCAGGCCGCGGGTCCAGCCGCTGGAGTCACCCAGGCAGTGGAGGCCGCGGACGTTGGTGTTGAAGTCCTGGTCCATCTTCACCCGGTTGGAGTAGAACTTCAGCTCCGGGGAGTAGAGCAGCGTCTCATAGGAGGCGAAGCCCGGCACCACGTGGTCCATGGCCTGGATGAAGTTGATAATGTTCATCATGGCCCGGTAGGGCATGGCGGCGGTGATGTCGCCGGCCACGGCGTCCACCAGCGTGGGCTTCAGGTTGGACTGGGCCAGCTCCTTGGGCCAGGTGCGCTTGCCGTCCAGGATATCGCCGAAGCGCTGGACCAAAATCTGCCCGTTGGCCAGCATATTGGTCAGCTCGCCCACTTTCTGGGCGTAGGCGATGGGCTGGTTGAAGGGCACGGAGAAGTTGTGGGAGCAGAGGATGGCCAGGTTGGTGTTGTTGCTCTTGAGTTCCTTGTAGGAGTGGCCGTTGACCACCGCCAGATCGTTGTCATAGTTCTCCTGGCTGACAAAGCCGCCGGGGTTCTGGCAGAAGGTGCGGACCTTGTTCTTGAAGGGCTTGGGGTAGCCGATGAGCTTGGACTCATAGAGAACCTCGTTGACCTTTTCCATGATCTCATTGCGGACCTCCACCCGGACGCCGATGTCCACGGTGCCGGGCTGGTGGGCGATGGAGTAGGAGGCGCACAGCTGCTCCAGCCAGTCGGCGCCGCGGCGGCCGGTGGCGATAACGGTGTGCTTGGCGGTGATCTCCATGGAGTCCTTGCCGTTGGTGATCCGCACGCCGCGGCACAGATCGCCCTCCAGAATGAGGTCGGTGCAGGCGTAGCCGAAGATCATCTCCACCCCAGCGTTCTGGAGGTGCCGCTCAATGGAGAGGTACAGGTCCTGGGCCTTCTCGGTGCCCAGGTGGCGGATGGGGCAGTCCACCAGCTTGAGGCCGGCCTGGATGGCCCGCTTGCGGATCTCCTTGACCTCCTCGGTGTTGCCCAGGCCCTCCACGTGTTCGTCGGCGCCAAACTCCAGGTAGATCTTGTCGGTGTAGTCGATGGTCTCCTGGGCCAGATCCTCACCGATCAGGGTGGGCAGGTCGCCGCCGACCTCATAGCTCAGCGAGAGCTTGCCGTCGGAGAAGGCGCCGGCGCCGGAAAAGCCGGTGGTGATATGGCAGTAGGGCTTGCAGTTGACGCACTTCTTGGTCTTGGCCTTGGGACAGTGGCGCTTTTCCACCGGCTGGCCCTTTTCCACCAGGACGATCTTCTGCCGGCTGCCCTTTTTCAGCATTTCGATGGCAGTGAAAATGCCCGCAGGGCCGGCGCCCACGATTACGACGTCTGTCTCCATGTGAAAACCTCCATTGCACAGAAAAATACCCGCAGGGCCGTCAGCCCTCCGGGTAAAACAGGATTCATGTTTACCTGATTGAGTATAGCAGATTCTGTCCGGCGGTGCAAGTACTATTTGCATTCCACACCGGATTTGGGAACTTCGCCCGATTTTTCCCCGTTGTTCCCAGAAAAATCCCACTTTTTTGTTAAGTCTGCAAAAAATGCAGGGGCGGCAGCTCCCGCTCCCGCAGGAACTGGCCGGTCATATTGGGCACGGAGAGGATCTGGCTCAGCCGGCGGCACTTGCACATGAACACGTAGTAGATGTTGTAGCCGCAGCCGGCCAGGCACTCGAAGTTGCCGCTGCCCTTGGACAAGATCACGTCGGCGTGATCCATGGCGTCCTGGAGGGCATCGCTGAGGTAGCCCAGCTCGGTGCCGGAGATGGCGGAGCCGTTGTCGAGGATGGGCACCAGGCGGTCCATTCCCACGTAAGCGGCGTCTTCCCGGGTGGCGTCGTTAAGCGTGTTCTCCCCCCGGACGCAGTAGGCGATGGAGAGGCCGGGGAACCGCCGCAGCAGCGCCTCCACCAGCACGGTGTCGAAGGCGATCTCTCCGGCGTTGTCGCCGAGAATCAGCAGAGATTTGGCAGCGGCCAAGTCCTCCAGCAGGCGGCCATAGTGGACCGGGTCCAGCGTCATGGCAGGCGTCTCTGCCAGGGCGGCCTCCAGCGCGGCGTGGGCCGTCTCCGGCGTGAGGATGCCGAAGTCCAGAAAGTTCCCGGTGCGGGAGA
>NBJMC04202__coassemble_1915_pt1 | contig 17690 bp, 12 predicted proteins | sample NBJMC04202__metabat2_high_PE_003 | metagenome-assembled genome bin NBJMC04202
CCGGGTGGATGGTCATGCTGGCCGTGGGCGCGATCATGCACCGCTTGGCCGACACCGCCAGCGGGATGCCGATGGAGTGGCCGCCGCCCAGCACCAGCGACACCGTGGGCTTCTGCATCCCCGCGATCATTTCCGAGATGGCCAGACCCGCCTCGATGTCGCCGCCGACGGTATTGAGCAAAATCAAAAGCCCGTCGATCTCCCGGCTCTCCTCAATGGAGGCCAGCAGCGGCAGGATATGCTCGTACTTGGTGGTCTTCACCGTCTCGGGCAGGATTTGGTGGCCCTCCACCTGGCCGATGATGGTGAGGGTGTAGATGTTGCCGTCGTCGCCCTCCGTCAGCGCCGCGCCAAACTGCTGGATCTGCTGCCGGTCCTCTTCCCGCTCCTGGGGGTCTTTTCGTTGCTGTTCCATTACGACTCTCCTTCCTTTTCCCTAGTTTGTGCCGCCGGGAGAAAATCATGCGAAATTATAAATCTCACGCTTGACAAACCCACACCTCTGTGGTACTATATTGGGGCATTCCAAAGACGCGCGAGTGGTGGAATTGGCAGACTCGCTAGATTCAGGTTCTAGTGTGCATTACGCACGTGCGGGTTCAAGTCCCGCCTCGCGCACCAACGTCGGAGCAAAGTCCGCTTTGCTCCGACGTCTTTTTATGTCCATAGCAACAGGCGTCACCCCCCAGTCCCAGCGCGAGGCTTCTGCCGTCAACCGCAATCCGATATCGTCCACGCCGGAGCAAAGCGCCACATCGCTTGCTCCGTTTTTTCAAATAATAACCGGAGCCAGCACAAAACGCTGGCTCCGGCTCAGCGGGCCGAACATACTGTTTCGACCCGCTGTACATTTTTCATGACTTCTATTTGCCGGAGCGGTCCGACGGGCCGCTCCGGCATTCAGCAATGGGGTTTACAGCACACCGTCCAGGCCGTAGACCTGGAACTCGTAGATACGCGCGGCGGTATCAGAGCCCTGGGTGGGCTTCTCCACCACCAGCTTCACGTACCGGGCGTTGACCACCTGGAAGGTGTCCACGCTCTCACCCGCGAAGTTCTTCGTCACCTTGACCACTTCCGTGAAGGTCTCGCCGTCCTCGCTGACCAGGATGGAGTAGGCCTTGGTGTTCATGTCGGGCGATTCGCCGCCGGCCTCGGCATGGGAAATCCGCACCTGGCAGACTGCCTTGACATCACCCAGGTCCACAGTCAGCTCGTGGGGCGGGTTACCGGTGGCGCACCACTTTTTGGTGACGTCGCCGTCCACCGCGAAGGGAGGCGCCTCATTGTCGTTGACGTAGGCGGAGGCCTCCGTCTCCATGCCCTGGGACAGCAGCGCCAGGTCACCGGTGACCTTCGAGGAGATGGTGATCAGGTTCTCCTTCTCTGCCACGGCCTCGCCGGAGGCGTTCTGGGCCGTCACCTTGACGGTGTAGGTGCCCTCCGCCGCATACGTGACCACGGGCGCGGCATCGGTGCTGGTCTCCACCGAGGCGCCGGGGAACTCCCAGGTCAGGGACTCGGTGTTGGCCGAGCAAAGGCTTTCGAAGGTGATCTCCTGGCCGGGCGCGGCCAGCGTAGTGGAGGCCTTGAAGTCAGCCTTGGGCAGACTGTTGTCCGGCCAGTCCATGGTGGCCACGTTGGAGGCGGTGCCGCGCTCTCCGGTGATATTCACCGGCACCACCTGGAAGTTGGTCTTGTTGGTGTCGTCATTGCGCTCCAGGGCGTTGATGTAGTGGGTCGTAGCCGTGGTGACGCCCACCAGAGAGCGAGATTCGTCCTGGTTGATGCGGTAGATCTCGTAGTAATCGGCCTGGGTGTCGGCGCTCCAGGAGAGCTTCACGCCGGTGTAGATGCAGTCTTCATCGTCGAAGCTGGTATCCACCACGGTGAGGTCGCTGGCGGTGCCGGCGGGCCGCTCCACGCCGTCGGTAATGGCGATCTGGCCCAGCAGGAAGTTCATGCCCATCAGCTCTTCCGAGGCGGTCAACTCGAAGCCGAAGGCAGTGACGGTCTTGCCGTCCAGGGCGGAGACGTCAAAGGAGACCGTGGTCCACTCGGTGCCCACCGGCTGGTCGCCGCTGAGGACCTGGGTGCTGCCGTCGTCCAGGGTGACAACCAGGTTCATGGTGGTCGCCACCGAAGCCTTGGCCGTGGCGGTGAAGGAGACGCCGCTGGTCATGGGCAGGGCGCAGCTGTAAAGCTGCATCGTCACGGGGGCATCCTTCAAAATCTTGCCAAAGAGCTTTACAGAGGTGCCGCCGTAATAGGCAGCGCCGTAGTCCATGGTGGCCTCCAGGTTGTTCTCGCCCTGCTCCAGGTTCCAGCGGTAGGTGGGCAGGATGTCCTGCAGGCTGCGGTTGTTCCAGTCCTTGTCGGAGACCTTCTCTCCGTCGATAAAGAAGCTGTAGCCGTGGCCCATGTTGAAGTTGGTCACAAAGGGCAGCGAATCGATCACAGTCTGCTCGATGGCGTAGGTGGAGACGCCTCTCCAGTCTGTGCCGGTGGCGGCAGTGGCCGCGAAGGGATCACCTTCGGCGTTGACCCAGAAGCGATTCTCCCGGGCATGGTAGTCAGTGAAGAAATCAGAGGCGGAGAAATAGGTCCAGCTGGGGCAGTAGAGGCCCAGAGAGGTATAGGGCGCCTGGCCCGGGGCCGCGAAGAGGTCCCAGCGGATGGGGGTGTCATAGCCGTTGGCCTGCACGTCGATGCCGGCGTAGAGGTCATAGGGGTCGACGCCCAGCTCCTGCGCCTTGGCCTGGGAGGCCTTGAGCAACTCCTCCGGCGCCAGGTCGTCGTCGGTCCACCAGAAGTTCAGGAACATACTGTCGGCAATGGCCTCCTGGTTGTCGCCGACGATGAAGAACTTGTTTTCGTCGGTCAGGGCGTTCTGCCAGTCCATGGCGCCGCTCTCAGTCATGGAGTCATACCACATGATCTCCAGGCTGTCGCCGGCGGCGGCCTTGAAGGCCTGGATAAATTCCCGCATCAGCGCGGCGTGTTCGGCGGTCAGCGGTGCATCCTCGGTGCCCTCGGTCTCCTGGTTGATGAACCAGCCGTCAAAGCCGAAATACGCAGCGACCTCCATCAGCTTAGCCACCATGGGGAAGCTGCCGCTGTCGTCCTTCACCAGGAAGTCCTCCAGCCACTCCAGCTTGCCGCCGTGGGCGGACTGGGGGAAGAACACGGTGCCCAGCACCGGCACGCCGTTCTTGTGGGCCACATCGATGACATCGGCGCCGGGCACGACGATCAGGCCTTCGCCGGAAGAGCCGCCCCAGTAGACCAGCTTGTCAATGTACTGCCAATAGGAGAACACATTGGCGCTGGCGGTGTTGAAGCCGTGGGGCGCGTTGCCGCTGGTGCTGGAGTTCATAATGGAGATGGCCACCACGTTCATGTCCTTGCACTGGGTTTCGTTGGCGGGCGTCAGGGACTGCTTGTCCACCCGCTCCGCCAGGGGGATGCTGCTCACGTTGAACGCGGCGTTGGGGTCGTCCGCCGGGCTCCAGTTCAGCAGGTCCGCCGGGAACCAATAGGGCACCTCGGGGACGTTAGGCATGGGCTTGTCGTAGGTACTCTCCTCCGTGACGGAGATAGCAGGGGCATCCGGGGTCTCCTCCTGCGTTTCCGGCGGCGTCGTGTCGGCCGGGGTCGTATCGGTGGTATCGGGGGTCTCGGTGGAGGCGGGTGCATTGGCTGAATCGCAGGCCGCCAGGCCCACGACCATCATCAGGGCCAACAGCAGCGCCAGCGTTCTGAATGCGATCTTCTTCATTCCTCTTGGTCTCCTTTCAAGTTTTTGCAGACGCATCTCATTGGTGCAAAAACCAATGGCCAGGGACAAGCAACAGCCTCTTCCCTCCGGGTGCGGCAACGCCCCATTGCCGCAAGCAAAGCTGAAAGGCTGTGTTGCATGGTATAATACTACCATATATGCCAAAATTGTCAACATGGTGTCCTGCCACAAAAATCGAAGAAAATTCCATGCAAAACGTTCAAAAAATAGAATTTTACGTATAAAAAAGGCATATAAACGGGATATAAGGGATACTCCCCTTTTCACCAGCCGTCCATCCCCACAATCAGTCGTGCGGCCACGGCGCCAGGGAAAAGCCGGGGCCGCAGCAGCCCTGGCCGCAGGAAACGTCACCTCCCTGCCTCAGAAAGCGAAGAACAAGCACCGGTTCTCCAACCGGCGCTTTCGTTTTATGCCGCCACGGGTCGAACGCCAATTGAGGTGTACCCGCACCGCCCAATTCCCCTTATCCGATCGTACCAGGATATGGCCGCCCTCCACTGCCGAAATCGGGCAATGGAACAATCGACGAAAATCCGCAAATTTATACTGTGATTTTCGTTCAATATGTGATATATTGAAATCATAGTAGCGGACGGCAGTAGTAGGAGCCCCGATGGCCGCCGCGCTTGACTTACATTTAGAAAGGGTGTTTCCTATGGCAATCATGCAATACGGTATGGTGGGCGGCGGCCCCGGCAGCTTCATCGGCGATGCGCACCGGCGTGCGATCAATCTCGACGGCGAGGCCAAGCTGGTTGCCGGCTGCTTCTCCCGGACGCTGGAAAAGTGCCGCCAGACCGGCGCAGAGCTGGGCATCGCGGAAGACCGCTGCTATGCCAGCTTCGCGGAGATGGCCCAGGCCGAGGCGGCCCGCCCCGACGGCATCCGCTTCGTGGTGGTGGTGACACCCAATGTCAGCCACTATCCCGTCTGCAAAGCATTTCTCGAGGCAGGCATCCACGTTTCCTGCGACAAGCCCTTGTGCCTGACTGTGGAGCAGGCCGAGGAGCTGGAGGCGCTGGCCAAGGAAAAGGACCTGCTCTTTATGGTGACATACACCTACATGGGCCATGTGACGGCCAAGCACATCCGGGCGTATATCGCCTCCGGCAAGCTGGGCAAGATCCGCACCGTCATGGCCGAGTATCCCCAGGGCTGGCTGGCCTATGCGGGTGAGTGGGGCGGCAAGCAGGGTGAGTGGCGCTGCGATCCCCAGCAGTCCGGCGGCGTCAACTGCCTGGGTGACCTGGGTACCCACGTGGAGAACGCCGTTTCCACCATGACGGGCCTGAAGATCAAGCGCGTCCTGGCCAAGATGGACGTGGTGGTGCCGGGCCGCGTCCTCGACGACAACGACGTGGTTTTGGTGGAGTACGAGGGCGGCGCCACCGGCGTCTACTGGACCAGCCAGTTCGCCATCGGCCACGACAACGACCTCGCCGTGCGCATTTACGGCGAGAACGGCTCCATCCTCTGGAAGCAGACCGAGTGCGAAAAAGTGATCATGGTCGATCGGGACGGCACCGTGGTGGAGCGCCACCGCGGCAACGGCGGAATCGAGCCGCAGGCCGCCGCGTATGGGCGCCTGCCCTCCGGCCACACCGAGGGCTGGCTGGAGTCCATGGGTAACCTCTACCGCTCCTTCGTCTCATGCGTGGCGGCCAAGGAGGCCGGCACCTTCGTCCCCGAGATGGTCGATTATCCCACCGTGGCCGACGGCGTCGAGGGCATCAAGTTCGTCCACGCCTGCCTGGAATCCAACCAGAAGGGCAACGTCTGGGTGGACGTCTGAGCCAAGCCACGCCATACCGCTGCACACCGATGAACCGATGGACCGGGCAGCGTCCGCCCGCTGAAAGCGGGCCTCCCGGCGCTGCGCCCCCATTCCAAAGAACAGAATAGGAGGAATCACGATGGCAAGACCGATCACACTCTTTACGATCCAATGGGGCGACCTCTCTCTGGAGGAGGTCTGCCGGCTGGCCAAGGAGATGGGCTTTGAGGGCCTGGAACTCTCCGCCGCGCACCTGGATATGAAGCGCGCCGCCACAGACCCCGCCTATGTGGCCGAGGTCAAGGCGACGCTCCAAAAATACGGCCTGGGCTGCTGGGCACTGAGCCACCACCTGGCCGGACAGTGCGTCTGCGACACCCTGCCGGACGCCTACGATTCCCGGCTGGACGGCTTCGCGCCTTCGGAGCTAGCGGGCAAGCCCGAGGAAATTCAAAAGTGGGGCATTGCGGAAATGAAGTACGCCGCCCAGGCCGCAAAGGCCATGGGCGTCAAGGTCGTCACCTTCTTCATGGGCTCGCCCATCTGGAAGATGTGGTACTCCTTCCCCCAGACCTCCGAGGAACAGATTGAGGCCGCCTATCAGAAGGTCAAGGAGCTGTGGAGCCCCATCATGGACGTCTACGACGCCTGCGGCGTCAAGCTGGCGCTGGAGGTCCATCCCACCGAGATCGCCTTCGACTACTGGTCCACCAAGAAGCTGCTGGAGGTCTTCGACTACCGGCCCACCCTGGGCATCAACTTCGATCCCAGCCACCTGCTGTGGCAGGGCGTGGACCCCGTGGTCTTCTGCCGCGACTTCATCAATCGGGTCTACCACGTCCACGCCAAGGACGTCAAGCTGAACTTCGACGGCCGCAACGGCGTCCTGGGCTCCCACATCACCTTTGGGGATATGCGCCGGGGCTGGAACTTCGTCTCCCTGGGCCATGGCGACGTGGATTTCGACGGCATCTGCCGCGTCCTGAACCAGGGCGGCTACCACGGCCCCCTCTCCATCGAGTGGGAGGACTCCGGTATGGACCGCGTCTACGGCGCCACCGAGGCCTGCGCCTACATCAAGAAGTATAACTTCGAGGCCTCCGACTTCGCCTTCGACAGCGCCATCAAGACCGACTGATCTCCTACCGGTCATCCGTCTATTGCTATATATTTTGACATACTCCATGGCTACAGGCACAAAGAACGCGCCGCAAAACGCAGGTTTTGCGGCGCGTGAGACTGTCAAAAAACTATGGTAAAAACCTCCGCAACAGAGCAGCGGGGGATGGGTGCAGGGGGCAAAGGGCCCCCGAAGGTGAATTGCCCGCAGGGCAAGAGAAGCTGGCCTGGGCCATGCGCGTTCAATAAGGTCGTTTTTGCAACTTTTTGAAGTTGCAAAAACGGGGGACAGCGGGGCGAAAATACTTTTTCGACACGCTGGCGCGCCGCAAAACGCAGGTTTTGCGGCGCGTTCTTTGTCAGCTTGCTATTGCGGAACGTCCACCGTGTCGGACGTAATCCGTCCGTCGATCACGGTGATTTTCCGGGAGGCTGTCGCGGCTACGATGGGGTCATGGGTCACCACCACAACCGTGATGCCCCTTTGGTTCAGCTCCGTCAAAAGCTCCATGATCTGCCTGCTGGTCTCGGAGTCCAGCTGACCGGTCGGCTCGTCTGCCAGAATTATTTCCGGGTGATTGACAATCGCCCTGGCGATGGCGACCCGCTGGCGCTGCCCGCCGGACAGCTGGTTCACCTTTTTGTGGGCCTGATCCAGGATATGGACGCTGTTTAAGGCGGTCAGGGCTTTTTTCTTGATCTCCCGGTAGGGGCACTTGCTGAACAGCAGCGGCAGCATGACATTATAGAGTACCGTCTGTGCGTTAATCAGTGCAAAATCCTGCAAAACGAAGCCAATGCAGGCGTTTCGCAGATTTGCCCTTTTCTTGTCACGCATTCTGGAGACATCCGTGTCGTTGAGCAGGTATTGTCCCGCTTCAAAGGTATCCAGACACCCGATCATATTCAGCAGCGTTGTTTTGCCGGAGCCGGACGGACCGCAGATTGAAACGAACTCGCCTTTTTCGATGGTCAGGTCAATGCCGTGCAGCGCTTGGAACTGGTTGGGGCCTGCCCGATACGTTTTGCAGATGTTTTTTAACTGGATCACGATGCAGCACCTCGCAGATAGGATAGCGGAGAATGTTTCGCCATAGAACCTGCGGCAACAAGTCCTGACAGAAACACGGTGAACAAGTAGTATCCGAAGACCAGGTAAAGGATATCGGGTGTGACAGAGATGCCAGACAGATACGCGTTGCTGGTCCAGTCATACTGTGGAATCAGCAGCACAAATAAGGTGTTGAGGAGCAGCGCCGGCAGAGCAATGATGCACCCGGACAGAAAGACCAGCATCACACAAGTTCTCTTGCTCCCGCCGGTGAGATGATAGACAGAAAGCTCATAGGCTTTTTTCCGAATAATCAAAAGCAGGATGCTCAGATACGCAACGGTGGAGGAAATAAGCAGAAACATAGGCGTAGGAAGCTGGCGCTTCAATTCCTTGGCCACCATCTGCGCAGAATTGGCGATGATCGTTTCCAGGGGCGTCACCAGTCCCTGTGCGTTCAAGTATTGCAGGACTTCTTGCCGCGCTTCCTCCGATGCCGCCGGGTCCAGGCTGACGATATAGTTGGGATTGTACTGTATTTCCGCAATTTGGCTGAGTCTCGCCACGTTTTCCTCCGTGGACTGCATCAGAATGCTATCGCCGACAGCGAACAGATCCGACGCCCGCGGCGTCGTGCCGGACGAAGGGAAAATCATTTGCTTATAGGGATGCCGGATGTGGCCGCTGACGGAAAATGTCTCGGCGTGCGGTTCCGGCATAAAAAACTGAAGCTCGATCTGCCCGCCATCTCTGACCCGGTTAAAAATTTTGCTTCCCAGCAGGCAGCCGTTGGGGTCGCCGGAAAAATCCACACCGGTCTGCTTCAATCTCGGAAAGGCTTCCGTGAGGCCTGGGTCGATCAGGCTGATGCTGATGCCGGTTCCGGCATACTCCAGCGGCGATGCCGTGTATGCCGCGTAGACCTTTTGTACGCCGGGAGTCTGGGACAACGTCTCGATGGCAGCCTCCGTTTCCCGATTGATCGTGTCGGGATCGCGGAGCAACTCCTCAATGGTGTAGAGGGTGCCCACATAGTACGCATCCGTCAACGTCGTGTGCTTCACGATTGTATAGTCATGGACGATGTACAGCACCCGCGAAAGTGTCAGAACACCGACAAACACAGCAAGGCTCATCATGCAGGATAAAATGATGGCCGGCAGTCGAATCCCGCGGAAATAGGAAGAAATCAACCGTAATATTTTCATCATGACTCCACCTTATGGACGCGTTCGATACGCACGGATCGGCGACAGTTTCATATATTTTCCCAGGAACGGAATGAGGCAGACCAGGACGATCCCGGATATGCCCGCTAGGATTCGCAGGTAATCGCCAAACCGGTACACAAGCCCCTCTGCATAGTTCAGTTTTGAAAATACAGGCGTATAGAGTACATAGTGAATTAGCAGTCCCAGGATGCTGACCCCGAGGAACAAAACCAGGCCCTCGCAGAAAATTAGAAAGATCAGCTTGCCCTTGGAGGCTCCAACCATCATACTGGCGCTGTTTTCATCCATCATAGAGTCCATCAAGTAGCGCAGCAGAAACATAAAGGAAACCGTTGCAATCAAAAACGTGCTGCAAATCATCGTCAGATTGTACCGCGAGAGGCCCTGGTCCGACAATTCATAGATGCGGGGCGTTTTGATATTTCCGTCGGGGAATGTGCTGCGCAGCAGCTGCTCCACCGGGTCATCGGAAAAGTCCTGCCGCTCTTGGGCAGCGGCGTAAATCTGCCAGATTTTGCAGCCGGTGTCCACAAAGTCGGCGTAGGAGATGTAGTATTCGTCCGAGGTGTGCTGGCCGACGACCTCAAAGGCCTCCCCCATCAGCGTCACCTCGGAGCCGACATCGGCGGAACTGGAAAGCGGTACCAGCACCTGCCCGGGCGCCGAAAGCTCCAGGGTTCCTTTGAGGCGGACCAGCGGCGGCTCCCCATAGACACAGGCGCAGATCAAGCGGCCATCAATGTCGTTATTCTCCTGCCAGCAGAGGCGAACGCTTTCCAGCAAGCCGCTATTCTGGATTTCCTCCAGCGCTGTTTCTTTTTCCTCCAGGGATTTGACCCCGTCAAAATACCGGACGAAATATTCGCGGTATTGTATCTCCTGGGAACCGCGATTGGTCATGGCAGGCAGGAGATTGCCGTAAGAAAAGCAGAAAACAATCGCATTGAGCGCGCCGCCGAGGACAAACAGCAGAAAAATCACTTTATTTTTCATGTAATATTGGGCCAAGCGCTTTCGAAGCAGGAAGAAAAATTTCATCTCATCACCACATCCCAAATCTACAAAAGGCCGCCAACGATCGCCTGTCCCTGGAGAGCGATCCGCTGGCTCAACGGCACGACTGCCGACGAATGGATTGCAGAGGGACGCAAAGTCCTCAAAATTCGCCTTTGAGACAAATTCGTCTTTTACTAAGAATTACCATATATCCATATGGTTGTCAATCCACCTTCCCTCCCACAGGGAAAATTGGCAAGCGTCTGATTTCTTGGTTGGGGCGCGATGCCAAAAGCGCCCGGCCAAAGACCAGACTACGACAACCCCAGCCAGAGGAGGACTCCGCCCGCAGTCATGGCAACCGTGCAGGCGTGAATCTCTGCTGTGTGAATTTTGACTGCGCGAGAGTACGTTCGTTGCATTCGTCTGAAACTTTAATAGTAAAAACGAAAAAAGCTGGCTGATGGTTCGCATCAGTCAGCTCTTTTTTTGCGCATTTCGTCGCGATTGTTTCGGTTCTTACGCGTATTCCCGCTCGCTCCTGTCAGAAGTTTTCTAAACGGATTGGCTTATGGGATTTGGCTCAGGGGATTGGCATTCTTTCCATGATTCAGATCGTACGGGCTATCTGATTTTTTGTTGCCATGGTGCTGCCAGCAGGGGCCAAAATCTTCACACATGGGAGGTGAAACAACATCCGTTAATATGACAGTTTAATCATCGCAGCCTCTTGCCGCCCTTTTGCAGCCTCCAGGTCTTCAAAATCCCCCAGCGCCCGCAGATCTACATGAGCGGCATCCACCCCGGCTCCGGGATGCTCCGCCTGCTGGGACAGCGTGATGGGATAGCGCCCCTCCAGCTGCCCACGGATGTTCTCCGCACGCAGGCGGCACACCTCCAGCAGGGTGTCCACCGCCAGCAGGTGGTCCTCATAGGCGCAGAAGGCGGTGGGGTCCGCCTCCACATAAGGTGCGATCATGGCCTGGGTCTGCCGAATGACCGCCTCATACCGTCCGCTCTCGAAATACTCCGAGAGCAGTTGATGGAAATAGGCGTGGTAGCAGGCAAAATAGTCGTTATTTTTCATCAGGTTGTGATACAGGGGCCGCTCCAGCATGACCTCGCCCCGGGCGGGGGTGTTCACCGGCCAGTTGAGGAGCACATTGGGGTCCCGGATGGGATCGGTCATCCCCAGGGCATAGGTGCCGAAAGCCAGGTTGTAGTCCCAAGGCAGAATGGAGAGAATCCCATCCTCCTCATAGAGAAAGTAGTTGTGCCCGGTGTGGCCCAGATAGCTATCCCAGTTCATGACGAACACCTGGACGGTAAAATACCGCAGCACTTGGTCCACATTGACCGCCGTCTCCAGGTTTTCCCCCGTGGACAGCACCCGCAGGGCCTCAATGAGCCGCGCTTGGTCCGCCGCATCCACGTCAAACTTGGCGTTGTCAAAAAGGTTGGGGTAGCTACCGGGGTCGTCGCCGATGTACCGCAGGGCCACATCAGCGTTCTCTTCGTTGAGAGAGCGGTAGTCCGGCTTGTAGAGCTGGCCGTGGTCCGGCCCGAAGTTCCGCCGGGCAAAGGCCTCCTCCGGCTCCTCAATGGCCAGGAACAGCCCCCAGGGCTGGCCGTTCACCGTCACCCAGGTATAGCTGCACAGAGGCGCGGGCACCTCCATGAAGGCCATCATGTCGTAGACCAGGTACGTTTTGAGATAGCTGTTGTCCTGGAAGGAGGCGTCCAGGGAGAACTTGTCCAGGCCGTGGTAATTCCCCCCGTCCACATAGTGGTCGAATTCCAGCTTCAGGCTGTACCGGGACAGGCCGTACTCCTCCGTCAGCCGGAGGGAGTTGTTGCCCTTGGCCCGCAGACCCACCTGGTAAAATTCCTCCCCGTCGATGACCGCGGTGCAGGGGGTATACGCCTCCGCCGGTGCGTCTGCGACAAACTGCTCCCAATCCTCCACCTGGAGGTCCACCGTGTGGACGCGGCCGCTGTCAAAGAGACGATCGGCGTACCCCGGAGCGGAGCTGGCAGTCGGAAGGCCCAGTGCCTCCCCGAAGCAGAGCAGGACGGTGAGGGCCAGGGCCAGCAGAGCCGCAGCGGCGCAGATGAAATCGATGTACCGGTGGCGGATCATGGCATCACCCCATGTAGTCCCCATTGTAGGAGACCAGCACCACGTTCCCCACGCCTTCCATGGTCCCCAGCTCATTGACGAACGCCGTATCAGCCTCCCGCAGGCGCACCTCATAGTTCAGCTCGATCTGGCCGGGAGAGACGCTCTTGCTCTTCAGATTCAGCCGCCGGACCCGTGCCTCCACCAGTGCCCGCACCTGTCCCTCCACATCCTGATCGGTGCAGTGGACCACCAGGATGTAGGGGGACTCCCCGTTCTTCTGCCGGGAGAACACCAGCAGCACGACGCCCACAAAGAGACTGCCGGCCACCGCCAGGGGAATGAGTCCCGCCGCCAGCACAATGCCAGCCGCGATGGCCCAGAAGAGAAAGGCGATGTCCATAGGCTCTTTGATGGCGGTGCGGAAGCGGACAATGGACAGAGCGCCCACCATGCCCAGGGAGAGGACGATGTTGCTGGTCACCGCCAGAATCAGCAGGGTGGTAATCAGGGTGAGGGCAATGAGGGTCACCCCAAAGCTGGGGGCGTACATCACGCCGGCATAACAGGTTTTATAGACCAGGAAGATAAACAGCCCCAGGCAGAGGGCCAGCGCCAGGGCAATGGCGGCGTCCAGCAGGGACACTGCGTCCAGCCGCTCCAAAAAGCTGGATTTGAAGATATCCTGAAAGGTGTTCATGGCAGGGCGCTCCTTTTTGTGATTGATTCAGTCAAACCGACGGCACAGGGCGTATTTTGAACAGGCCCCTGCCCGTCGGTCCGGCGTCTGGATCGCCAGGCGCACCAGGTCGGGAAGAAACGCGTCGTACTTGACCTCCAGCACGGTCACCCCGTCCAGCGGCTTGAGGGGGAAGCCGGCAGGAGACAGAAAACCGGCGCTGTCCCCGCAGGTACGCAGGTTTCGGTCCAGCGTTACCCGGACATTCCCGGGGGCGTACAGAAAGGCCTCCCGGTCATAGCACACCACCGTCCTGGGCCGCAGCAGCGTGCCCCGCAGCTTGTGGTACAGCTCAGTCAGCAGCGGCTCCTCCCGCTCCAGAAGGAAGGCGTCCTCTCCGGCCAGCAGCCGCTCCGCCTCCTGCAAGGTCAACCGGGCCGAACGCTTGCCGCACAATCCGTTGACTTTGTACTTTTTTTCCAGCTTCAGGAATGCGGGGCTGGCTCCGTAGTACCGCAGGCGGAACTTCTCCCGCCGGTCCACCCCGTCCAGCTTTTCCCGGAGGGCAGTGTCATAGGGCGTGTCGAAATACAGGCTGGTCACCCGGTAGGAGCCGTCCGCCCCGGCATGACCGTCCCGAGGAAAGAGTTTCCTCAGCCGGTGGGTAAGCACCAGATCCTCCTGGGGAGCGATCTGGTGCTTGAGCTCGTGGCGCAGACAGAGGGGCTCAGTCGTCCCAATCGTCATCGTCGTCCCAATCGTCATCGTCGTCCCAGTCGTCATCCCAGTCGTCATCATCGTCGTCATCATCGTCGTCATCATCGTCGTCATCGTAGTCGGTAACGCCGTCGGCATTGGGACCGTAATCGGTGTCGTCGTAGTCGGTGACGCCGTCGGCATTGGGGCCGTAGTCGGTATCATCGTAGTCGGTGACGCCATCATTGTTGGGGCCGTAATCGGTATCATCGTAGTCGGTGACGCCGTCGGCGTTGGGGCCGTAATCGGTGTCGTCGTAGTCGGTGACGCCATCATTGTTGGGGCCGTAGTCGGTATCGTCGTAATCGGTCACGCCGTAATCGGTAATCCCATCGCTGCCGGGACCGTAGTCGGTGTCGTCATAGTCCTGGAACTCCGCGTCCATTTCCGTAACCTTGCCGGTATAGGCGTCCACCTCATACTCGTACTCCACGCCGTCCAGGACAAATTCCACCTCGTACTCCCCGTCATCCAGGTCATAGTCCTTCTCCACGAACTCAATGTCATCCCGGCCCAGCTGGGTGGAGAGGATACTCTGGGCGGCGGAGGCGTTGATATAGCCCTTGTCGCCGTACGCGTCGTCGTAGTCATCCTGGTCCAGAGTCACCGCTTGGGAGCCGATCTGGTCGGTCTCCACCACCAGCCGGACCGCCTCGGCCAGCTGGTTGAGGAACTGGTCGTTGGGGTAGGCGGAGCCCCGCTCCAGCTTCAGGACGATGTTCTTCTCATGGCCGCCCACGGTGGCGTCAAAGTAGCCGCCGGCGTGAATCTGGTCCACCAGCTCCCCCACCACGGTGGTGCAGGGCTTCCCCTCATAGCCGGTGTAGCCGGCCAGCACTGCCCGCCCGTCATCGTTCAGGGCGTTCAGGGCCACCACGTTGCCATCGTCGTTATAGTCCATCTCGATCTCCGGGTTCACACTCAGGAGTACGGTGCCGATGCTGCCGCTGTTCTCCTCCTGAAGCGAGGCGGTCTGGCTGGAGGTCTGGGAGAGCGTGGCCGTTCCGGCGCTACTCCCACAGGCAGTCAGGGCAGTCAGAGCCAGGGCGGCAGTCAGGGTCAGGCCAAACAATTTGATGCGGAAGTTCTTTTTCATTTCATTCATCTCCTTGAAAATAGACGTTTTTGTATGTTCTGATTTAAGATTACGGAGCAGCTGTAGGAAAACCGGGGTCGCTGAGTCTTTTTTTATTTTCTTTGGTTTACACTGGGAGGATACGGTATTCAGTCTTGAAAATCGGGGTCGCCGGTAAAAATTTTTTCTGCGTCAATCGTCCTCATCCTGGTCCTGATCATTCCCGTCGTCGTCCCAGCTGTCATCGTCGTCATCCGGGACGTCATCCTCCAGATCGTCGTCATCCGAATCGTCAGCATCCTGCTCGTCGTCCCGATCCTCATAATCGGTGACGCCGTCACTGTAGGCCCCGTCGTCGGGAGACTCATAGTCGGTAATTCCGTCCGCCTCCGGGCCGTAATCGGTATCCTGATAGCTGGTCGTCCCGTCGCTGCCGGGACCGTAGTCGGTGTCGTCCTGGTCAGCAGAGGGAACCGCCGGTTCGGGGGTGGGTTCTGGCACAGGTTCCGGGGTTGGCTCCGGAGCCGGTTTGGTCGCCGGCGGCGTCACCGGGATGACCACCTCGGTGGCCGGCGGCTCCGTTGACGAGGCGCCGATCTGGATAACGATGGTCTCCCCGTACCGCTCCTCCAGATCCTCCCGGGCTTCCTGCTCCTCACGGGCCTGCCAATCGGTGTCGGAGCTGGTGACGGTGATGGACACCGTCTCCCCGCCAGAGAGGTAGCCCAGGTCAATGGCCCGCTCCACCAACTCCTCGGTCACGTCCTTCCGGTCCTTGTTGTCGTAGTCATAGCCCTCGATCAATACCTGGCCGTCATCGTTGAGCCCCTCCAGCTCCAGCACCCGGTCGGTGCGGCTGAGGGTGAGCTCCACGTCGGGGTTAATTTGGATGCGCAGCGCGCCGTAGGGCGTGAAATTGGGCTGGTAATAGCCGAAGAACACCAGGCAGAGGCAGGCGGCCAGGCCAGCCAAGCCGGACAGGGGCATCCACAGGGCGGGCCGTTTTTTTCGTGGTCTATGCAGTTCCACAATATGCTGCACCGTATCCCCCACCTGGTAGCGGAGGTTGGCGGCTTTCAGAAACCGGCCTTCCTCGTCCAGTACCACAGCATAGGCCGGGTGCACTTCCATAACCAGATAGTTCATTTCACGCTCCCTCCCTTCGCCGGGGCGATCTGGCACAGATGGCCCCGGATGATCTCATAGCCGTTGGTAAAGGCCAGCAGGATAGCCGCCAGGTACTTCCGGTGCCGCTCCATGGTCTTTCGGTCCGTGCCGGAGCCAGCGGCCAGCTCATTCATGGGCAGCTTGCCGGTGTCCTCCACCCGCTTCAGCAGCTCCGGCCGGGTTCTGGCGAAGTCCAGCACCCGGCGGCAGGCGGCGAAGGTCCGCTCCTGCCTGGGGCAGTTATCCGCCACATCGGAAAAGGTCAGTCCGAACCGGGCCAGCTTCTCGGAGAACTCCTGGATCTCCTGCTGGCCGGCCGTGCGTACCGCATAGTCCTCCGCAGGATCTGCCGCATCCGGGATAGTGTCCAGCAGTTCGCCGCCGTCCTCCTCCCCACTCAGGGGTGTGTGGAGGGAGATCACATTCCCGCGGCGCTTTTCCGTCCGGTAGTGATCGATAAGCCGATTCCGGATCGCCCGGGCGGCGAATGGAAGAAACGCGCCCCGGCTCTTTTCGTAGGCCAGCACCGCCTCGTAAAAGGCCAGCATAGCGATGCTCAGCTCGTCTTCGTGTCCGTTTTCCGGAGCAGTGTGAATAAACTTTACCGTCTCCGAGCGGATGAAACCCGTGTACTGACGGATCAGAGCGTCCGCTGCCTCCGAGTCCGACTTGGCCACCTGTACCTGGGCCACGATGTCGTGCTCTGTGCGCACCATTGCTATCCCTCCATCCCCTTCTCCGACAGAAGGATACGAAGCCACCGCCGGATTTTCGGGGTCACAGCAAAATTTTTCCAGATAAAAATATTATTTTATTATTTTAGCAACTGTGCAGCAGGCGTGCGACCATTCCGATGTCAAGTCTCTGTCAAATGTATGTAAAGTTCATTTCTCATTTCCCTTGTTTTGTTGCGCAAATACCCGGATTGCTCCGACGCTTAACCAGTATCAAGCGGATTCGAATATGATAGAGGCGGCTAACCGTCTCTCAAACGGGCATGGTTCGCTCGAGCAATGCCATTTCTGGATCCCAAACATATTGCATCAAGCAATGCGTGTGGATAGCCACACACAAGACCGGCAAGCAATGCGTGTGTTCATACACACGCACATTTCCTGCCGTCTGCTTGTTGCGGGCAACGCCCCTAAGCCCCTCTTTGAACACGGAATTTCATTCTGTGGCTGCTCATTCTGCGAACGCATTTTGTCTGTACCAAAAATTCAGCTAATGAAGATGCTATTGATTCTTTTATAGGCAAATAATTGATTGTCCCATATACGCAAAGAGAGCTAACCGACTAATGAAAATCAGTTAGCTCTCTTTTTTTGAATAGCGAATAAGCTTTGCCAAATCGTTGCCAGGGAGGGCCTTAACCCTTCAAAAACCCAGTCATTTCAGGCTTTTCCGGGCCTTAAGAAATCATTCCCACTCGGCAAATTCAGATATAGTAGGGTGTATTTGAGGTGATTTCGCAGGAAAAACTTTCGCAAATATGTTAATATTCCACCTGCTATTTTCGGCTGTAAAGTTTATTAGTATCAAAATAGTATCACAAAAGGCTGGGAAATACAACAGAATTATGTGGAGCTCTACATAATTCCGGCACGGACGGACGCTGTCAGGCACAGCGGATAACAGCCTTGCAAGAGGCGTTGTACCTGCGCTGGATATATTCTTGATAGGCTTTCTGGTCTGTCATGGAAATTCCCCCTCTCTGAATAATAGTGCGGGGCGGCAGCACTCCTTGCTGTCGCTCCTTGACTGCCTAACTGCGAAACCGGGCGGGGCTGTCAACGGTGGGCGAAGCCCGTTCATCTTGACCGCCCGCTGGCTCGGCTGGCTTTGCTATTTACCCGACAAACTTGAATTTATTGTAAGGTATCACGTTTTACCTTCTTAAGCCTTACTATCATTACCATA
>NBJMC04202__coassemble_2054_pt1 | contig 15487 bp, 10 predicted proteins | sample NBJMC04202__metabat2_high_PE_003 | metagenome-assembled genome bin NBJMC04202
GTGTCAACCAGCTTCTGCTTGCCGGTATAGAAAGGGTGACACTTGGAGCAGATTTCGACGCGAATGTCCTTTTTGGTAGAACCGGTCTCGATCACTTCGCCGCAGGCACAACGAATGGTAGTCTGCTGATAGTTGGGATGGATGCCTTCCTTCATGCTGTTCACCTCTTTCTGAGCAGATCAAGGGCCATGGCCCTGATTGGTAATAGAAGTCGCGGCCAATGCCGCAGCACGGGCTTCTCTGGGATTTGCAGAGAAATTCATCATGCCCAGGTATGATACCACAACTTATCCCGTTTTGCAAGTGTTTTTTCAAAAAACTCGGAAAAACAGTGGCAGGCTTTTCGTGCCATGAATTAGCGGCATTTTGCAGGAAATTGCAACCTTCTTTGCCTGCAGGGAGTCATATTTTTTGAAGGACCAAGCCACGCGGGCGGAGGATCGGACCCGCGTCCGGCCAACGGGAGGGATATGTCATATGAAACGCGCCATTGGAATATGTCTGATACTTTGCCTGCTGCTGGCGGGGTGCCGGCAGCCTGGGGGCCAGACGCCGGAGCGGGAGCCGGACCCGACGATCCGGCAGAGCGCCGGGGCCGAAGCAGCGGCGCCCCTGGACGTGGTGGAGACGGAGGGAGTGTATCAGTGCCTGACAGAGCCGTGGGAGGAATGCGGTGCGTCGCTGCTCCTCCAGCCCACGGCGGCGGGCGCGGCGGAAATCGGCCTGCCGATGGAAGACGCCGACTCAGATTCGGCTGCGGGCCACGCCGTGTGGGTGCGGGTCCACGACGGCCAGGGCGGCGAAGCGCGCAGCATTCCCCTGCAGGAGGAGGAGACGGAGATCAGCGGCTGCTGCCTGGCGGGGAATTTTTACCTCTTGGTGGATACGCCGGAGGGACAGCGCCTTGTGCTGCCGGACGAGACCCGCCTCAGCCTGGCAGACGTGTTCCCCGGCGAGGCCCAGTGGCTGGTGGGAAGCGGCGAGAATCTCCTGCTGCTCAGCCGGGACGGCCAGGCGGCGGCGCTGCGCCAGGACGGCACGCTGCTGTGGACGGAGCGCTACGCCGGTGAGCTGGCCGCGGCGCTGATGACCGCCGATCAGCAGATTCTGCTGCTGACGCAGTGGGAGTCCATGGCGCTGCTACAGTTGCTGGACCTGTCTACCGGCCAGCTGACGTCTCTCGGCTCGGTGCCGGAGGGACTGTGCCGCCTGTCACTCACAGCCGGTGAGGCGTGGGGCTACACGCTGCTGGCCTGGGACAGCGAGGCTCTCTACGGCTGGCGTGCCGGGGAGACGACGGTGGACCGGCTCTTCTCATGGGACGACCTGGGGCTGGAGGGCGAAAGCGTCCAGACCCTGGCCTGCCGCAGCGAGACCGAGCTGCTGGGCGGCTATCGGACCGATGGCGCGGCTGCGGTGGAGTGTCTCACCATTTCCCGGACGGCCACAGCGCTGAACGCCTGGCAGCAGGCGTACCTGGACCTGCTGGAGCAGCAATTCCTCTCCGCCGGGCAGACGGTGTCCGCCCTGGGCCTTACGGACCTCCAGCGCGACGGCGTGCCGGAGCTGGTGATCTGGCTGCCCGGCAATGCCGACGGGACAGTGTACTTTGCTGACGGCGGCGCGGCGTATCACAATATCGGCAGCATCTACCCCGGTGAAGCCCCGGAAGCCGACTGGGTCCTTCCAGCGCCGGAGGCGCGGGCGTTTACCGAGAGCGAGATCGAAGCGTGGCTGGGCCGCTTTTCGCCGGATGCCTTCCCGGCGCTGACCGACGAGGACTTGCTGGCTATGGTGGAGCCGCTGGAGATCGCTCTGGCCCAGTGCGGGGAGTTTACCTTCGACGATCCGTCCCAGCTCAGCGCCGACCAGCTGTGGCGGGCCTTTCTGGCTTTGGCGGACCACAGTGACTTCCAGCCCTACCGCAATTCCTATGACACGGGCTATGTGCTGCCGGTGGCCTACATCCATGAAACACTGTCGCAATACTTCTCGGGTGTCACCTTTGCCTGTTCGCCGGATATGCAGTATATCAATGCGGTTAATGAGGACAATGCTTCTATGTTCTGGTCTGAGACCGACGCACTGACCGGCCATCGGTATGGCCAGGTGGGGAGCCGGCGCGGCGACGGGGCTACGTTGTCCTTTACCGTGGACTATTACACCCAGCCGGAGGGGCAGGGGACCATGTATCTGACCAAGACCTACGAGATCGCCTTTGGGGAGACGGGCTATACATATCAGTCGGCCCGGATCGAATCCGCGCCGTCGGTCCGGGAGCTGGTATCGGACAACGGTTACCGGCCCACGGCGGCGCAGCTGGAGGATGACGCCCTGTTCTCCATGCTGCTGTCTTCGGAGGTTGCCCTGGTGGACGAGGGCTTTACCTTCCGCAATAGCTGCGAGCTGGGAGAGCCGAAGCTGTATCTGCTGTTCCTCCTCTGGACCGACTACGGGGAATTGGAGGCCTGCTACAGCCAGGAAGACGAGATGTTCCACTTTTCTCAGGAGATGATCGAAGCCCATCTGGCGCCGTATTTGCGGGAGTTTTCCTTTGATATCACGGCGGATTACCGCTATGACCCCGCTGAGGGCATGATCGTCACGCCTCTGGCTTCCGGCTTTGGGGGAGACAGACCCATGCAGCTGCTGGAGAAGCGGGTGGACGGCAGCTTCGTGGAGGTGGACTTAGGTGTCTATGAAGATTACGAGTTCCAGGGCGAGCCGAAGTATCTGAAAACCTACACCCTGCAATTCCATCCGGACGGCTGCTACATCCTCTCGGCGGTGCGGCATAGCGCGCAGTAGGCTGCCGCGATCCAGCTCTGGTTTCCCGCCGCCTCGCAATGGCGCATCGCGCATCCTCCACCGCGGGCGTCCGAGGCAGCGCCGCGCAGAAGGAAGCTGCGCGGCGCTGCTGCCGCAGCCCCGTGGCACGTGGGGACGAAGCGGCAAAAAAGCCCCCCGGCTGCTGCCGGGGGGCTGCTGTCACCATATATTCTATTCTTTATTCTTCCAACACTTCTATGAAAAACCTCAAAAGGAGATATCAGAAAGAATAGGCGGGAAACGCACGATTTCAATTCTTGAGATGAGAGATAGTTTATGCCACAATTCGCAGGGGATCAATCAGCCTGGAGATCTTTCTAATACATCACGAGGATTTGTCTCTGTATCATCCATCCAACGAAAACCAAACCGGCTTCCATCCTTGGAATGGATGTACCTTAAGAGGATCAGTCGTCATCTATTTGAAAAGATGCCATTGTCTAAATGACCGAGGTCCTGCCGCAAGGGGCATTGGAAGCGGCGTTCCCGGAATACATCGAAGTAACCAACGATCCATTGCGGCAGGGAGGAAGAAGTTTACTTCAACTGCCTGGGAAAAAACGAATTCTTACGTCTTTGTTGGAACCTGTTTCTTGTGGAATAGGGAGCCGCGCTTATAGCGGCGCGTTCTGATTTCCTGCAAGAACAATCCTGTTTTTTGAACTCCTGGAAGAAACTGCTGCGGATTGCCGCAGGAATCTTTTTGGATGCTCCAAAACGCTGTGGATCATTTCTGTCCGCTGGCGATTGCCCGTTCACTCGGGAGAAGCGGAAAGGAAAGTGAACACTTTCTTCAGAAATATAGGTTCTTTTACGACAGAATGTGTTTCCGTTGCGATGGATTTGGTTCTCAGCCTGGAACAGCTGGAATGAGCCTAGCCCAATCGATCAAACCAGAGTTCTGTACCAAGGATATAATTTGCGGATTACGAACCCGAATTCGCGGTAGATATCTGGTTTGAAATCAAATCAGTACATGGGACTCATTCCTTTCAAAGTAGTGCGGGTCGTCGGCTAAACTGTACATCGGAATCAGTCCTTTCTGTAAGTAAATTCGGATTGCTTGTTATCCCATGCCGTTTGTCTTTGGGATGGTTTCACTATACCGGATTTTCTTGCGTCTGTAAATTCGCATTTTACACGAATTCGGCGGAAAAACTTTTACTTTTCAGAAGAATGGTTCCGTGCTATAATAAATACGTTGGGCCGCCCCGCTGGGGCGGCCCGTTGACTTTTATTGGCGCCTTTACTATGATAATAAAAAACAGACGAGGGGGCGGAAGCGATGCAGTTCTATCTCAAGCAGCGAATTTTCACCTGGTTTGACAGCTTTGACATCTACCACGAGGACGGCTCCGTGGCTTACACGGTCCAGGGGCAGCTGAGCTGGGGCCACAAGCTGGAGGTGCTGGACGCCGAGGGACGGTATCTGGGCATGGTGCGCGAGCGCGTGATGACATTTCTGCCGCAGTTTGAGATGTACCAAGGGGACGAGTACCTGGGCTGCATCTACAGGGAGTTTACGATTTTGCGCTCCAGATTCACGCTGGATTACCAGGGCTGGAGCCTGGACGGCGACATCCTGGGCTGGGACTATGAGCTGCGCGATATGCAGGGGAGAACGGTTGCCACAATCGCCAAAGAGCTGTGGCGCCTGGGCGATACATACGTGTTGGACATCGAGCGGCCGGAGGATGCCTTCTATGTGGTGATGGCGGTGCTGGCCATCGATTGCAGCAGATGCAGAAACTGAAGAAACGTGCATTTTTCGCGGCGGAGTCTTCCGCCGCGGGGCTAGGAGGATACAAATGATCGCAGCAGTGGTAAACGCGGTAGTGGTGGTGCTGGGCGGCCTGATCGGCCTGCTCTTCGGCGGGCGGCTTCAGGAAGCGCACACGAAGACCATCGTGGCCGGCCTGGGAATCTGTGTAATGGTCATCGGAATCACCAGCGCCATTGAAACTTCCAATATCCTCATTGTCATTTTGTGCATCGCCTTGGGCACGGTGCTGGGGGAGCTGCTGCGGATCGAGGACCGGCTGGACAGCCTGGGCGACTGGCTCAAGGCCCGGCTGGGGCGCCACGGCGGGAGCCGCTTTACCGAGGGCTTCGTCACAGCGAGCCTGCTCTTCTGCGTGGGGTCCATGGCTATCATGGGCAGCTTTGACGCCGGTCTCCGGGGGGATTACCAGACGATCTTCGCCAAGTCCGCCCTGGACGGCGTGATGGCTGTGACCTTTGCCGCCACCATGGGCGTGGGGGTCCTGTTCTCCGGCGCCACCGTGCTTTTGTACCAGGGGGCGCTGACGCTGCTGGCCGCCCTGGTGGAGCCGCTGCTCTCGCCGGAGGTGATTGTGGAGCTGAGCGCCGTGGGCGGCGTCATGCTCATCGGCACCGGAATCAATATCCTGGGCCTGGCGCCCCAGCGGCTCAAGGTGGGAAATATGCTGCCGGCCATGGTGCTGCCGGTGGTGTGGTTCGCCCTCTCGGGATGGTTTGGCGGCTAACAAATCGCACAATTTTCCATCTGGGATAAAACGAAAAGTTTTTGCCCATTTCCAGTTGCTTTTTCGACATTTTTCTTGCATAATGAAAGGTACCATTATTCAGTGCGAAAGGCGGAGAAAACATGGAGCTTTTGAAAAAACGCATCCAGGAAGAGGGGAAGATTCTTCCCGGCAATATCGTCAAGGTGGATGGCTTCCTCAATCACCGGGTGGATACGGAGCTGATGGAGCAGATCGCCGAGGAGTTTAAGAAGCGCTTCGACACCAGCAAAGTGACGCTGGTGCTGACGGCGGAGGCCAGCGGCATCGCCCTGGCGACCATCTGCGCCAGAGCCATGGGCGTCCCCATGGTGTTTGCCAAAAAGGCCAAGAGCGACAACATCGAAGGCGGCCTCTATCAGAGCGATATCTTCTCCTATACATATAAGAAAAAGGTCACGCTGCTGGTGTCCAAGGACTGGATCAGTGCTGACGACAAGGTCCTGATCGTGGACGACTTCATGGCCAACGGCGAGGCTATGCGCGGCCTGTGTGACATCGTCAAGGAAGCCGGCGCGGAGCTGGTGGGCATCGGCATCGCCGTGGAGAAGGGCTTCCAGCACGGCGGCGACCGCATCCGCGAGGCCGGCATCAACATCCAGTCCCTGGCCATCATCGACAGCGCCGATGAAAACGGCTTCGTCTTCCGCGAGGATTGATCCATGGAAATGATTGTTGTTCTGGACTTTGGCGGGCAGTATAACCAGCTGATCGCCCGCCGGGTCAGAGAGTGCAACGTCTACTGCGAGATCAAGCCCTATACCACGCCCCTGTCGGAGCTGAAAAAGCTCAATCCCAAGGGATTTATCTTCACCGGCGGCCCCAACAGCGTCTATGAAGCTGGCTCTCCCCAGGTGGACCCGGAGATTTTTAACTTGGGCATCCCGATTCTCGGCATTTGCTACGGCTGCCAGCTGATGGCCCAGACCCTGGGCGGCAGCGTGGTGCCGGCCCAGGAGGACACGGCCCGGGAGTACGGCAAGACCAAGACGTTCTTCGACACCAGCTGCAAGCTCTTCCAGGGCCTTCCCGCCGAGGGAATCACCTGGATGAGCCACGGCGACTATATGGCGAAAGTGCCGGAAGGCTTCACCCTGACGGCCCATACCGACCACTGTCCCAACGGCGCCATCGCCGATGAGGCGCGGGGCTTCTACGGCGTGCAGTACCACCCCGAGGTCAACCACACCCAGCACGGACTGGACATGATCCGCAACTTCCTTTATGGAGTCTGCGGCTGCGGCAGAAGCTGGACCATGGGCAACTATATGCGCCAGTCCATTGCGGCGCTGCGGGAAAAGATCGGCGGCGGCAAGGTGCTTCTGGCCCTCTCCGGCGGCGTGGACAGCTCCGTGGCGGCGGCGCTTTTGGCTGAGGCGGTGGGCGAGCAGCTCACCTGCGTCTTCGTGGATCACGGCCTGATGCGCAAGAACGAAGGCGACGAGGTGGAGCGGGCTTTCGCCAAGTGGAAGCTGCGGTTCATCCGGGTCAATGCGGAAGCGCGGTTTTTGGAGAAGCTCTCCGGCGTCACCGACCCGGAGCGCAAGCGCAAGATCATCGGCGAGGAGTTTATCCGGGTCTTCGAAGAAGAGGCCAAAAAGATCGGCACCGTGGACTTCCTGGCCCAGGGGACGATCTACCCCGACGTGGTGGAGTCCGGCTCCGGCGAGGCGGCGGTCATCAAGAGCCACCACAACGTGGGCGGCCTGCCTGACTACGTGGACTTCAAGGAGATCGTGGAGCCGCTGCGGCAGCTCTTCAAGGACGAGGTGCGCCAGCTGGGCCGGGAGCTGGGTCTTCCCGAGTATCTGGTCATGCGCCAGCCCTTCCCGGGGCCGGGCTTGGCCATCCGTGTCATCGGCGAGATCACCCGGGAGAAGCTGGGCATCCTGCGGGACGCCGACGCCATCTTCCGGGAGGAAGTGGCCATGGCCGGCCTGGAGGGCGCCATGAACCAGTATTTCGCGGTGCTGACGAACCTGCGCTCCGTGGGCGTCATGGGCGATGGCCGGACGTATGACTACGCCGTGGCCCTGCGAAGCGTCACGACGACGGACTTTATGACCGCCGACTGGACCCGAATCCCCTATGAGGTCCTGGACCGAGTCTCCAACCGGATCGTCAACGAGGTCGCCCACGTCAACCGCATCCTCTACGACATCACCAGCAAACCCCCGGCGACTATTGAGTTCGAGTAATTAACCGAACCCCGGAAACCCGCATAAACACTGGGTTTTCGGGGTCTTCTTATATCCCGAAGTACACGAAAAGTACACGAAAGTACATTTCAGCCTATGCGCACAGAGCGTTCAGCTGCTCCATAATCTGCACATTCTTGTGCGGATACAGGTGGGCATAGATTTCAAGAGTCGTTTCAATGTTTTCATGCCCCAGCCGTTCGCTGATGTACAAAACGGAGACGCCAAGCTCAATCAGTAGGCTGGCGTGGCTGTGCCTGAGATCATGCACGCGGATTTTCTTTGCACCGCTTAGCTGACAACCTCTCTCCATCTCATGATATAAAAAGCTTTTCGTCACATCGAAAAGCCTGTCCCCCTCCTCATAATCTACAAGTCTGCTGGCGTAATCTTGTACCAGGTCGCAGACATGGGTGGGAAGGCTGATTCTTCGATTGCTTTTTTGTGTCTTGGGCTCTAAAATCAAATCTTCACGGTCTAATCGAGCGTAGTTTTTGTTAATTTCAACTGCCTGTTCCTCAAAGTCGAAATCCTCCAGCGTCAGCGCCATCATTTCACCGGAGCGCATACCGCTCCAGTATAGCAGGTTAAAGATTGTCTTCGAGATGATCTTGTCGCTGATGGATTCTTCAAATACCTTGAATTCATCCAGCGTCCAGAACTTCATCTTGTCAGCTTTGCTTTTTCCCATGGAGCCGCATACTTTCGCCGGGTTTTCTGCCAGGCCATAATACTTGCATGCAAAATTGAACAGGGCGGACAGTTGATTGTTGATGGATTTCAGATAGGTCTTTTTATAGTGAGCCGGATCAGACAGCATGACAGTCTGCCATTGGCGGACCGTAGTGGCTGTAATCTTATTCAGCTTCATCTCCCCAAAGTATGGGATGATGTGTTTCCGGAACATGTTTTCCTTTCCCGGATATGTGGTTGGCTTCAGGCGAACCTTACAGTCCGCAAGATAGATCTCCGCAAAGTGGCGGAATTTCATATCCACCGTCCCGCTGTACTTGTTCAGGAAGTCCAGCTCCCACTCCTTCGCTTCGCGCTGGAGCTTAAAACCCATCTTTTTCTTTTGTTTGCTTTTTCCCGTCCAGTCCTTATATACGAACTTGCAGTACCAAAGCCCGGTTTTTTCGTCTTTGTAGGTCGGCAATATCTTTCACCTCTTTTCTTCTAAAAGATAGTCGTGATGATATGCCGCTTCTGAAATCACAGGTATGTATTTTCATAGAAGTATTTGGCGGAGACTTTTCCCGCCACGGTAATCTTCCCAGCTTTGTTTAACTCATCATTGAGCTTCCGAATAATCCGGTATGCTGTACTTCTGGATACATTCAGGATTTCAGCAACATCCGTTGCCGTCAGGAATTTCCGTTCCGGATAGCTGTGTACCGACTTCATACAATCCGCCATTTGAACCTCCTTTCTGGCGGTACACACCGGCAGCGGCACCCTCACGACATTTTCATTATACTACTCTTGTTGGAGAATCCCTTCCAGTTCTGTACCGCCTGATTTATCGTTATTTGTTTTCAAAATAAAAGCGCCTTTCCCCAAGCCATTTCCTGCGCCCGTTTCAGCCGCGTATTTTCAGGCCGCGCTGTGCGTTGTTTCATCTGTGGGCACGCTCATATCGTGGCATACTGTCCGCAGAACCTGTATAACTCATGGGAAAAGGCTATTCTTTTTTCAAGGTACAACAAAGAGCTCGCTTTCCTGCTTGCCCTTTCACTAATAAACATGCTTGTCCCTTCTGTTTTTCTGCAAACAAGTTTGATGTTCTATATTTAGTGTCTCTTTCCTTGACAAAATCAATATATGGTAGTATAATGCCTTTGTAATTGATTTTTTGTGCGTATCCGAAAGGATATGAAGTGGGATTCCCCACATTGCACACGTTGTTATTTGTTTGTAAGCAGTCAGTAGTATTCTTGCGTTCGGCGCGAGATATTGCTGGCTTTTTTTGTTTTATGCCCAGGGCTTTTGCGCCCCAAGAGAATAGCGAGAATGATACCGGTCTGCCTGCAGCGGACAAAAGTACCGCATGCGGTATGGTGTTCATCCTCGCTTTTTTTATTTGCCATCAAGCCGAAAGGCTTATGGAATAAATATTTTTTCAGAAAGGTGGAACACGAATGAAAAGACGAACGCATCGACACCCGCGAAAGCGCACATCAAGACCAGCTGTATTCAAGCAGCAGATGCTCAGAAAGGAGGCTCAGAAGAGAGCGAAATATCCATTGCGAATTGTGTATGAATCCCCAAGAAAACACAGGCAGGTTCAGAAACGAGGTGCATGATATGCCAGAAAAAACAAGCGAGTATAAACCACTTGTACTTGTGGACACGGCGGATCTGCCGGAAGATGTATGGCTGGAATACCGGAGGCGCGGCATCGGCGGCAGTGATGCTGCTGCGATTCTCGGCGTCTCCCCGTTTGCGACAGCCAGAGACCTCTACTACGATAAGCTGAAAATCGTATCGTATGAGGACCCGGAGGACAACTGGGTACAGAAGAAGATCGGACATCTGCTGGAAGACTTGGTAGCCGAGATATTCCATGTAAGAACGGGGTATCAAATCTATCAGATCAAGAAGATGTTCTATCATCCCGTCCACACCTTTATGTTGGCGGATGTGGATTACTTCGTTACCCTGCCAAACGGCGAAACGGCAATCCTTGAGATCAAGACCACAAACTACAATGCGACAGACCATTGGTGGGCCGGGGGCGTAGAAACCGTTCCCGTCAATTACGAAATTCAAGGACGCCACTATATGGCGGTGATGAATTTGAACCATGTATTTTACTGCTGCCTTTATGGAAACAGTGAGCAGGAAACCATTATCCGTCACATTGAACGCGACCGGGATTATGAGGAAGAACTGATTGCTTTGGAGAGCGAGTTTTGGAACGACCATATCCTCACAAGACAGCCTCCCCGGTATGTGGAAGACGGTGAGCTGATTCTTGCAAGCGTAAAAAATCATTTTGGCAGTGCAGACCCTAATGCACCTGCGATTGAGCTCAGCTTATCCGGTGCGGCCGGCGCCATGCGCTATTTGGAATTACAGGCAGAGAAATCTGCTCTGAACGCACAGGTAAAACAGATTGATAATGAGATGAAACGGCTGCAGGGGCAGATTGCAGATGAAATGGGGCGGTGCTGTACGGCAGTTTACAGCCGGGATGGAACCGACTATATCATCACATATAACCCCCTTCGGAAACCGGGAATCAACAAGGAAAATCTTTACCGTCTGCAAATGCAGTATCCGGAGATTTACGAACAGTTTGTCACGGTATCCGAGCAGAGAAGATTTTATGTGAAAAAGGCGGTCGGGAAGGCAGCCTGATTCACGGAAAGGACAGACAATGGAAGAAAACAAATATATGGGAGGTGGAGATATTGAGCTATACCGGTGTTTATGACCGGACGATCTTTTACAATCCGTCCAATAAATATTGTGTTATCAGCGTAAAAACCTCCGACCAGAGCATTCCGCAGCAGGCCCGCAGCGCCTATACACACAGGGACCATCTGATCCGGTTTACGGCGGTCGGTTACGAACTGCCGCAGACCGATAAAGTCAGTATGATTCTTGACGGTGAGTGGCAAAACGGGAAATACGGGCAGCAGCTACAGGTAACGCAGTGCGAAGAAATCGTGCCGCAGACCAGAGATGGGGTAAAAGGATATCTTTCTTCCCGTCTGATCAAGGGAGTCGGTGAACGAACTGCGGAGTTGATTGTTGACCGGTTCGGCGCGGATGCGCTGAAGGTTTTGGAGAAAGAACCGGAGCGATTGTTGGAGATCAAAGGGATTACACCTGCAAAGTTGGAAGAAATCCAATCCTCCTACACGGAGAGCCGGTGCCTGCGGGATTTGATGATCCTGCTTTCCCCATTCAATGTGACGCCGGCTGCTGCGACCAGAATTTATGAACACTTCGGCTCAAGGAGCGTAGATATTCTCCGGGACAATCCGTTTGAGCTGTGCCAGGTTTCCGGATTCGGTTTTAAGCGGGTGGATGCGATTGTCCGAAAGGGTGATTGCCCGCTCAATTCTCCCATGCGGATACACGGCGCTATTTATGCGGCGCTGGATACGCAGAGAAATGAAAACGGCCATCTGTTCTTGGATTCGGAAGAGCTGTTAAAGGCGGCTTTCCGGTTGTTGAATGACCGAATCCTTCAGCCGCAGCTACGGGTAAAGCCGGAGGAGATTGCACAAGTGCTGGAGAATATGGTGCTAAAAGGTGAAGTCGTAAGCAACAAGGGGCGGATCTATCAGATATCCTGCTTTACGCAGGAGGATGAAACTGCCCGTAAGATTGCGGAAATGCTTTCTGTGAAACCTGAAAAGGTCAACATAGAAACAGCACTGGAAAGCATACGAAAAAACCTTGGTATCGTTCTCTCACAGCGGCAGAGTGAGGCGGTCTATATGGCCTTTCGCAGTAATCTGTCGATTATTACCGGCTCTCCCGGAACCGGTAAGACAACGGTACTGCGGGCCATTATCGAGGTCTATCAGTCGCTCTACCCAGACAAAAAGATTATGCTCGGAGCTCCAACCGGCCGCGCAAGCAGACGCATGGCCGAAAGCACCGGGAGAAATGACGCCAAAACCCTGCACAGTCTTTTAGGGCTGCTTGGGGAAAACGGTTATGTACGGGATAAGAATCAGGAGCCGCTGGACGCGAGCCTCATCATCGTAGACGAAAGCTCGATGATTGATATGTGGCTGGCACGGCAGTTTTTCCAGCGTGTCAGACTTGGCACGAAGGTCATTCTTGTTGGGGATGTGGATCAGCTGCAGAGTGTCGGCGCCGGGGATGTATTCCGGGAGCTGATAGGCTGCGGCAGAATCCCTGTAACAATCCTGAATGAGATTTTCCGTCAGAAAAAGGATAGCCTGATTGCCTATAATGCCAAAAGCATCAATGAGGACAGTACCAATCTGTATTATGGCGATGATTTCGTATTCATCAAATGCAAGACGCAGGAGGAAGCGGCGGATATCATCTGCAGAACCTTCTGTGAGCAGGTTGAAAAATTCGGTATTGAGCATGTGCAGATATTGTCTCCTTTTCGGTCAGAGGGCATGACGGCAGTGGAACAATTAAACCAGGTAATCCGTGAGCTGGTAAATCCGGCGGACGAGGATATTCCGGATCTGAAAATTGGGAGCCGTTATTTCCGTGAGAACGACAAGGTGATGCAGACGAAAAATAATGGGAAGGCGTCCAATGGCGATATTGGATTTATCCGTAAAATCGCACCAGATGACAAAAATGAGATGAAGGTCACGATAGAATTTGCCGAAGACCGCGTTGTGGAATACGGCCTGGAGGATATGGCGAACATTGAGCTTGCCTATGCCACCACCATCCACAAGGCAATGGGCTCCGAGTATGATATTGTGATTCTTCCCATCATCCGCAGCCATGCAATCATGTTGAAGCGCAACCTTGTCTACACCGCTATCACCCGTGCAAAGCGCAGGGTCTTTTTAGTGGGACAAAAAGGAATGCTCTTTATGGCAATCCACAAAAACGACACAGGGCAGCGAAACACCTTGCTCGGCGAACGGATCGGAAAATATTTGAATGCCTTTACCATGGCAGAACAGAGAAATTTGAAAAAAGTCAGTTGAATCAGGATACAGGTGCAGAAAAATGCACAGGTATCCCCTATTTATTATTAGAGAGGAGTTTACGCAATGAACGAAAACAACAGCAAAGTATCCATGTATGAAGCAGTGCCGGTGGTTTCTGAACTCAACAAGGTGTCGGGATTTGATCCTTTGAAGTATCTTCGGAAAACGAAGAACGGGTGGAATCTGGACCTGAAGATTAAAAAGCTGTGGTTCAGGCTGAAATACCCTGCCGGCAGAACCCGGATGGTCACGGTTAAAATCACGGATCAGCTGGCGATTATGGAGGCCCGTGTCTATTTCGATAAGAATGACACGCAGCCGGCTGCCAACTTTACCGCACAGAGGGAAAGCAAGTCAACACCCGGCGGTTTATACATTGAAGCGGCGCAGCACGAAGCAATGGATGAAGCTTTAACTGCGGCGGGATTTGGAATCCAGTTTATCCCGGCAAATGCGATGAAGGCAGAACAGGCAGAGAATCTTGTTCTTGTTACGAAGCAGAAACCGGAACCGCAGCAGGCGGCGCCGTCCGTAGTGGAGAAAACCACTCCCAAGACTGCGGAAACAAAAGCAGAGACAGCCGCAGAGCCAGCTGTGCAGGAATCCTCTGCTCCGGAAACGGTTGAGGAGGAAGTGACATCTGCTGTCGAAGCGGAAGCGGAAAAGGCGGTTATGACTGAACCGCATGCGGCGGAAGAAGCAGAGACCGCCCCTGTTCCGGCAAGCCAGGAAGAAGCGGCAGTCGAGGAGAGACAGGAGGAAAGCCCTGAAACGCAGGAGACGGAAGGAAATCCCGCTGCCTATACCAACGATATGTCGGTGGATGAGATATGTGCCGTTATGACGGTGGAAGAAGCCGAGAACATTATTGTCCCGGCCGGCACCTGTAAGGGCTGGACGCTCTCTCAGGTCGCGGAACGCCGTCCCGTATCGCTGAAATGGTATCTTACCGGTTACAGTGGGGATGACAATATTCTCCGGGCAGGAGCAAGAATCATGCAGTCTGTGGTTGAGGCAAAGAAAGCCAGTTGACCTTTTGCGGAAAATCAAAAATGGAAGGAGGGATTGCTATGGGGAAATCGCACGATTTCCCATTCGGCATTATGGATGTGGCGGAGCTGCTGCATTTGCGGATACGCCGCCCCAATGCGACCGGCTACTATGCGGACTGCCCGATCTGCGGAGATAAACGCGGGAAAATGAGTCTTTCCACAAAGCTGGATTCCTGGCGTTGTAATTACTGCGGAGAACATGGTGGCATGCTGAGCCTGTATGCAAGAGTCTATAACATCAGTAATTCGGAAGCCTACCGGGAAATCTGCGAGGCATTGCAAAATGGCGAATTTGCTCCGGACTATTATGCGGGAGCATCGGAAAAGAAATCGGAGGATGTGGCGGAACAGTCGCCGCTGGCCGATGTCAGAACGATCCACCAGACCTTTACAATGCTCCTTAGTATGCTGACACTTTCCAAAAAGCACAGGGAGCATTTAAGAATGGTCCGGGGTCTTACCGAACAACAGATTGACGAGCTGGGGTACAAAAGTACCCCGCCGTTTTATCTGTGCCGTAAGCTGGCAGGGCAGCTGTTGGAAAAAGGCTGTACCTTGCAGGGAGTACCCGGGTTCTATCAAAAGGACGGGCATTGGACAGTGAAGTTCTATACCAAAACGGCAGGTATCCTGATACCTGTCCGTGGAATAGACGGGCTAATCCGCGGACTTCAGATACGTCTTGATGTACCCATAAAAGACGAAAATGATGATCCGGACAAACAGGGCGCCAAATACATCTGGCTCTCCTCTGTCGGAAAGCCGATGGGCGTTTCTTCCGGCTCTCCGGTTCATTTTGTGGGAGATCCGATGGCAAGAGTTGTATTTGTTACGGAAGGATTTCTGAAGGCCGATGTGGCGCACTATCTGATGAACCGGTCGTTTGCTGCGATTGCCGGAGCCAATAATACGGCGCAGCTTGAGCTGCTCTTTTCTTTGCTGAAACAGAACGGTACGGAAATCATCATGGAAGCCGCAGATATGGACAAATACCGCAACGAACAGGTAGACAAGGGAGTCTCCCAAATCTATCTGATGGCAAAAAAGTGCGGCCTTTCCTATAAGCGGCTTACATGGAATCCCAATTACAAAGGCGTGGACGATTGGCAGCTTGCCCTTAAAAGAAAACAAGCCGGAAAGGAGGAACACCGAATGAATTTTAAGCAGAGGTACATTTATGGCCTGTGCGATTTTGA
>NBJMC04202__coassemble_2171_pt1 | contig 14130 bp, 8 predicted proteins | sample NBJMC04202__metabat2_high_PE_003 | metagenome-assembled genome bin NBJMC04202
AGGTACGCATGGTCAGCTGGGTGCCGGGCTCGCCGATGGACTGGGCGGCGATGATGCCGACGGCTTCGCCCAGGTTGACCAGCTCGGAGGTGGCCAGGTTCATGCCGTAGCACTTGGCGCACACGCCGCTCTTGGCGCGGCAGCCCAGCACCGTCCGGGCGTAGACCTTGTGGATGCCGTGGGCTTCGAAGACGGCGGCGTCCTCGGGCTTCATCATCTCGTCCTTGCTCTTGAGAAGTTCGCCGGTGACGGGATCGCAGAGATCCTCCACCAGGAAGCGGCCACGAATGCGGTCGCCGAATGTTTCGATGACCTGGCCCTTTTCCTCGTAGGTACCCAGCCAAATGCCGTGCTTGGTGCCGCAGTCCTTATAGCGGATGATGACATCCTGGGACACGTCCACCAGACGGCGGGTCAGATAACCGGAGTCAGCGGTCCGAAGAGCGGTATCGGTCATGCCCTTCCGGGCGCCTCTGGAAGAGATAAAGTATTCCAGAACAGAAAGGCCCTCACGGAAGTTGGCCTTGACAGGGATTTCGATGGTGCGGCCATTGGTGTCGGCCATCAGGCCGCGCATACCGGCCAGCTGGCGGATCTGGTTCATGCTGCCGCGGGCGCCGGAGTCGGCCATCATGAAGATGGGGTTGAACTCGTCCAGATTGTCCTGCAGGGCGTTGGTGACTTCCTTGATGGTGTCTTCCCACTGGCGGACGGTGAGGCGGTAGCGCTCGTCGTTGGTGATGAAGCCGCGCTTATACTGCCGGTCGATCTTGACGACTTCCTTCTCGGCCTCGCCGATCAGCTGATATTTCTTCTCCGGCACCGACATATCCATGATGGAGACGGTGATGGCGCCGCGAGTGGAGTACTTGTAGCCCAGGGCCTTGATGTCGTCGAGCATCTCGGTGGCGATGGTGAAGCCGTGCTTGCGGATGCAGCGGTCGATGATCTTGCCCAGGAGCTTCTTGCCGACCTTCTCGGTGATCTCCAGCTTGAAGGCGTTGGCCGGGTCGGAGCGGTCCACAAAGCCCAGGTCCTGGGGGACCTTCTCGTTGAAGATCAGGCGGCCCACAGTGGCGTCGATGATCTCGTGGCGCTTGACGCCGTCGATCTCCTTCTCCACCCAGACCTTGATGGGGGCGTGGAGGCCCACCACCCGGTGGCAGTTGTCGCTCTCCACCAGCTTTTCCTCGCCGTCGGCGAAGTCCACCATGGTGTCGTAGGCCAGCATGGCCTCGTCCACGGAGGAGAAAATCTTGCCGGCGCCGGGCTCGTCGTCCCGGACGAAGGTCAGGTAGTAGGTGCCGAGGATCATATCCTGGGTGGGCACGGTGACGGGCATACCGTCCTGGGGCCGCAGGAGGTTGTTGGCCGAGAGCATCAGCATTCTGGCCTCAGCCTGGGCCTCGGCGGACAGCGGGACGTGAACGGCCATCTGGTCGCCGTCGAAGTCGGCGTTGAAGGCGGTGCAGACCAGGGGGTGCAGCTTGATGGCGCGGCCCTCCACCAGCACCGGCTCAAAGGCCTGGATGCCCAGGCGGTGCAGCGTCGGGGCGCGGTTCAGCATGACCGGGCGGTCCTTGATGATGTCCTCCAGGGCGTCCCAGACCTCGGTCTTGCCCTTGTCGATCATCTTCTTGGCGGACTTGATGTTGTTGGCCAGGCCGTCCTCCACCAGCTTTTTCATCACGAAGGGGCGGAACAGCTCAATGGCCATTTCCTTGGGCAGGCCGCACTGGTAGAGCTTCAGCTCGGGGCCGACGACGATAACCGAACGGCCGGAGTAGTCCACGCGCTTGCCGAGAAGGTTCTGACGGAAGCGGCCCTGCTTGCCCTTGAGCATATCCGAGAGGGACTTGAGGGCCCGGTTGTTGGCGCCGGTGACGGCGCGGCCCCGGCGTCCGTTGTCGATCAGGGCGTCCACGGCCTCCTGGAGCATCCGCTTTTCGTTGCGGACGATGATGTCCGGGGCGCTCAGCTGCAAAAGGCGCTTGAGGCGGTTGTTGCGGTTGATGACCCGGCGGTAGAGGTCGTTGAGGTCGGAGGTGGCGAACCGGCCGCCGTCCAGCTGGACCATGGGCCGCAGCTCCGGCGGGATCACCGGCAGCACGTCCATGATCATCCAGGTGGGATCGTTGCCGGACATCCGGAAGGACTCCACCACTTCCAGGCGCTTGATGATCCGCAGCTTCTTCTGGCCGGAGGCGTCCTTCAGCTCGCGGCGCAGCTGCTCGGAGAGCTCTTCCAGGTTGATCTCCGCCAGCAGCGTCTTGATGGCCTCGGCGCCCATGCCGGCCTGGAAGTCGTCTTCATACTTCTCGCGCATATCCCGGTATTCCTTCTCCGAGAGGATCTGGTTCTTGGAGAGGGGGCAGTCGCCGGGATCGGTGACGATATAGTTGGCAAAGTAGAGGACTTTTTCGAGAATCCGGGGGCTGATGTCCAGCAGCAGGCCCATCCGAGAGGGGATGCCCTTGAAGTACCAGATGTGGGAGCAGGGAGCGGCCAGCTCGATGTGGCCCATGCGCTCCCGGCGGACCTTGGCCTTGGTGACTTCCACGCCGCAGCGGTCGCAGATCTTGCCCTTGTAGCGGATCTTCTTATACTTGCCGCAGTGGCACTCCCAGTCCTTGGTGGGGCCAAAGATGCGCTCGCAGTAAAGGCCGTCGCGCTCGGGCTTCAGAGTGCGGTAGTTGATGGTCTCAGGCTTTTTGACCTCGCCGAAGGACCACTCCCGAATCTTCTCCGGTGAAGCAATACCGATTTTGATCGCGTCAAAGGTTTCCATGCAAGTATCGCCTCCTTATTCTTCCTCGTTTTCGGCGTCCATCCCGCTGAGCAGGTCGCCGAAGACGTCGTCTTCATCCTGGATCTCAAAGCCGGCGTCGGCGGCCTCATCGGCGGCCACGTCCTTCTCCCGGCCCTCATAGAGTTCCAGCTCGTCTTCATTGTAGTTGGGGCGGTTGCCGGCGGTGTAGACCACATCGTCGTCATCGTCGTCCTTGAGTTCAATTTCCTCGCCGGCGGCGTTCAGCACCTTGATGTCTAGGCACAGGGACTGGAGTTCCTTGACCAGAACCTTGAAGGACTCAGGCACACCGGGGCGCGGCACGTTGTGGCCCTTGACAATGGCCTCGTACGTCTTGACACGGCCGGTGACGTCGTCGGACTTGACCGTGAGGATTTCCTGCAGGGTGTAGGCAGCGCCGTAAGCCTCCAGGGCCCAGACCTCCATCTCGCCGAACCGCTGGCCGCCGAACTGGGCCTTGCCGCCCAGAGGCTGCTGCGTGACCAGGGAGTAGGGACCGGTGGACCGGGCGTGGATCTTGTCGTCCACCAGGTGGTGGAGTTTGAGGAAGTAGACGTAGCCGACGGTGACCAGGTTGTCAAAGCGCTCACCGGTGCGGCCGTCATAGAGGACGCTCTTGCCGTCTTCCCGGAGACCGGCCAGCTTCAGGGTCTCACGGATGTCCTTTTCGTTGGCGCCGTCGAAGATGGGGGTGGCCACCTTCCAGCCCAGAGCCTGGGCGGCGTAGCCCAGGTGGACGTCCAGCACCTGGCCGATGTTCATACGGGAGGGCACACCCAGGGGGTTCAGCACGATGTCCAGCGGCGTACCGTCGGGCAGGAAGGGCATATCCTCCTCCGGCAGGACCCGGGACACGACGCCCTTGTTGCCGTGGCGGCCGGCCATCTTGTCGCCCACGGAAATCTTCCGCTTCTGGGCGATGTAGACCCGGACGACCTTGTTGACGCCGGGGGACAGCTCGTCGCCGTTCTCCCGGGTGAAGACCTTCACGTCCACGATGATGCCGCTCTCGCCGTGGGGCACCTTCAGAGAGGAGTCGCGGACCTCGCGGGCCTTCTCGCCGAAGATGGCGCGCAGGAGGCGCTCCTCGGCGGTCAGCTCGGTCTCGCCCTTGGGCGTGACCTTGCCCACCAGGTAGTCGCCGGAGGTGACTTCGGCGCCCACGCGGATGATGCCGTTCTCGTCCAGGTCCTTGAGGGTGTCCTCGCCGACGTTGGGGATGTCGCGGGTGATCTCCTCGGGGCCCAGCTTGGTGTCGCGGGACTCGGTCTCGTACTCCTCGATGTGGATGGAGGTGAAGACGTCCTCGCGGACCAGCCGCTCGTTTAAGAGGATGGCGTCCTCGTAGTTGTAGCCCTCCCAGGTCATGAAGCCGATCAGCACGTTCTTGCCCAGGGAGATCTCGCCCTGGGAGCAGCTGGGACCGTCGGCGATGACCTGGCCGTTCTCCACCCGCTCGCCGGCGGAGACAATGGGCCGCTGGTTGACGCAGGTGCCCTGGTTGCTGCGGGCGAACTTGGTGAGGGTATAGTCCTCGGTGTGGCCGTCGTCGTAGCGCACCGAGATGTTGGTGGCGGAGACCTTGGTCACGACGCCGTCGCCCTTGGCGGTGATGCAGACTTCGGAGTCCACGGCGCACTTATGCTCGATGCCGGTGGCCACGATGGGGGCTTCCGTCACCATCAGCGGCACGGCCTGGCGCTGCATGTTGGCGCCCATCAGGGCACGGTTGGCGTCGTCGTTCTCCAGGAAGGGGATGAAGGCCGTGGCCACGGAGGTCATCATCTTGGGGGAGACGTCCATGTAGTCGATGACGTCGCGGTCCACGGAGATAATCTCGTTGCGGTGGCGGCAGGTGACACGGGGGTTGGCGAGACGGCCGTCCTCGCCGATGGGCTCGGCGGCCTGGCAGACGTAGTAGTCATCCTCCACGTCGGCGGTCATATACTCGACGATGTCGGTGACAACGCCGGTGGCCTTGTCGATCTTGCGGTAGGGGGCCTCCACGAAGCCGTACTCGTTGATCCGGGCGTAGGTGGCCAGGTAGTTGATCAGGCCGATGTTGGGGCCTTCAGGAGTCTCGATGGGGCACATACGGCCATAGTGGCTGTAGTGGATATCGCGCACGTCGAAGGAAGCGCGCTCCCGGCTCAGGCCGCCGGGACCCAGGGCCGAGAGGCGGCGCTTGTGGGTCAGCTCGGCCAGGGGGTTGTTCTGGTCCATGAACTGGCTCAGCGGCGAGGAACCGAAGAACTCCTTGATGACGGCGGTGACGGGGCGGATGTTGATGAGGCTCTGGGGGGTGACGGTGTCCAGATCCTGGACCGTCATGCGCTCCCGGATGACCCGCTCCAGGCGGGTGAAGCCCACGCGGAACTGGTTCTGCAAGAGCTCGCCCACGCAGCGCAGACGGCGGTTGCCCAGGTGGTCGATATCGTCGGTGGTACCGGCGCCGTGGACCATGCAGTTGAGGTAGTTGATGGAGGCGAGGATGTCGTCCTTGGTGATGTGCTTGGGGATCAGGTCCTCCCAATGCTCCTCAATGGCGTCGGCCCAGGCGGGGGCGTCGGCGCGGCCCAGCTGCTCCAGCAGCTCCTTCAGGGCGGCGAAGCAGACCTTTTCCTTGATGCCGTACTGGGCGGGATCGAAGTCCACGAACTCCTTCATGTCCACCATGCCGTTGGAGAAGACCTTGACGGTCTTGCCGTCCAGGGTGGTGATGACGGCCTCGTTGACGCCGCGGCGGGAGATCTCCTTGGCCTGGTCGCGGTTGAGGGTGTCGCCGGGCATGGCCAGGATTTCGCCGGTCAAGGGATCGGCTACCGGGGCTGCCAGGGTTTGGCCAGCCAGCCGGGTCCAGATGTCCATCTTCTTGTTGAACTTGTACCGGCCCACCTTGGAGACGTCGTAGCGGCGGGCATCGAAGAACAGGGCGTCCAGGTAGCTTTCGGCGCTCTCCACCGTGGGGGGCTCGCCGGGCCGCAGGCGGCGGTAGATCTCCAGCAGGCTCTCTTCCCGGGTCTTGCAGGTGTCCTTTTCCAGGGTGGCGAGGATGCGCTCGTCCTCGCCGAAGAGCTCCTTGATCTGGCCGTCGGTCTCCACGCCCAGGGCGCGGATCAGGCAGGTGATGGGGATTTTGCGGTTTTTGTCGATGCGGACATAGAAGACGTCCATGGGGTCGGTCTCATATTCCAGCCAGGCGCCGCGGTAGGGGATCACCGTGGCGGTGTAAGTGTGCTGGTCGGCCTTGTCCACCTCATGGCCGTAGTACATACCGGGGCTGCGGACGATCTGCGAGACGATGACGCGCTCTGCGCCGTTGATGACGAAGGTGCCGCCGTTGGTCATCAGCGGGAAATCTCCCATGAAGATCTCCTGCTCCTTGATCTCGTCGGTCTCCTTGTTGTGCAGGCGCACCCGCACCTTGATGGGCTTGGCATAAGTGGCGTCCCGCTCCTTGCACTCCTCCACCGTGTACTTGGGCGGCTCGTTCATGCTGTAGTCCAGGAAGCTCAGTTCCAGGTTGCCGGTGTAGTCGGTGATGGTGTCGACGTCCTTGAACACCTCGTTGAGGCCCTCGGCCAGGAAGCGCTCATAGGAATCCTTTTGAATTTTCAAAAGGTTGGGGATCTCCAGAATTCTGTCGTCATCATGCTTGGCATAGCTCTTGCGCAGGGTCTTGCCGTACATGACGTCCTTTACCATTGCCATGTCAGATCATCACAGCCTTTCCTTTGGAATTCGCAGAAATGGAACACCCGGTGGTGTTGTTGAAAATTTTCAAATTGCATCTTGCAATCTCCACCGCGCCGTGGTAGACTAAGGATGGACCCGCAGGGGTCGTTTAGCCACTTGGGCATGGTGGATAATCATTATAGCATATGTCCCGACTGGCGTCAATTGGATATTCGTTGAAATGTTCACCATTTTTGTGCGTTGCACAAAGATGGTTTTTGTTTTTTGTGCAATACTCCGCGACGTCCGCCGGTACCATTCTGGGAAACAGGGCGACGCGGCAAGAAAAATTCCCTGTTGACGGCGGGGAAAAAATGCGCTATACTCAGCGATAAGCGAATACAAAGGCTGCGAACAGGAGAGTACATCCGTTGGACCGGTTCAGAGAGCCCCGGGAGCTGCAAAGGGGTACGGAAAGGCGGGCGGAACATGGCCTGGGAGCCGCGCGGGCGATCGGTAGTCCGCGACGGGTGCGCCCGTGAACGCGCAGGCGTATGGTAGTACGCCATAAGGCCGCAGGCCGTGAGGCTGCGGTGAAGCAAGGTGGTAACGCGGAGTTTCTTCGCCCTTGACCAAAGTCAAGGGCGATTTATTTTTGCAAGGAGTTGGTTTCATGTCCCAGCCCATCATTGAGATTCGGGGCCTTACCAAGCGTTTCGAGGGCGCTGACACCGTCCTGGCGCTGGAGAACATCGACCTCACCGTGGAGACCGGCCAGATCTACGGCATCATCGGCCTTTCCGGCGCGGGCAAAAGCACCCTGGTGCGGTGCATCAACCTGCTGGAGAAGCCCACCGCGGGCACCGTTGCTGTGGAAGGCCGGGAGCTGACGGCGCTCTCGGAAAAGGAGCTGCGCACCGTGCGCAAGTCCATCGGCATGATCTTCCAGCACTTCAACCTTTTGATGCAGCGGACGTGCCTGCAAAACATCACCTTCCCCCTGGAGCTGGTGGGCACGCCGAAAAAAGAGGCGCAGCAGCGGGCCAGGGAGCTCTTGAAGCTCGTGGACCTGGAGAGCAAAGCTGACGCCTATCCGGTACAGCTCTCCGGCGGCCAGAAGCAGCGCGTGGCCATTGCCCGCACGCTGGCCACCGATCCGAAGCTCCTTTTGTGTGACGAGGCCACCTCGGCCCTGGACCCCAAGACGACCCGGGACATCCTGCGGCTCATCCAGGACATCAACCGCCGCCTGGGCATCACCGTGGTCATCATCACCCACGATATGAAGGTCATCGAGGAGATCTGCACCCACGTGGCCATTCTGGACCACGGCCACCTGGTGGAGCGGGGCAGGGTGGAGGACGTCTTCTCCCGGCCCCAATCCGAGGCGGGACGGCGGCTGGTCTACCCCGACGGCGTGCCGCTGGAGCTGCTGCCCGAGGGCCGGGTGATTCGCGTGGCCTTCAACGGCGGCACGGCCTACCAGCCCCTGATCGCGTCTCTTGCCATGGAGTGCGGCGTGCTGGTGAATATCCTGGGCGCCGACACCCGGAACATCGACGGCAAGGCCTTCGGCACCATGCTCCTGGGCCTCCCCGAGGACCCGGTCCAGGCCCAGAAGGCCGTCAACTACATCGCTGCCCAGAAGAATATTACTATGGAGGAGGTGCGGGATTATCATGCTGGAAGCGCTGATTAACCTTTTTGAAAGCTGGGGCGTCAACCGCGCCGCCGATCAGCTGGAGTATCTATTGATCCCCGGCACCATCCCCTTCGCCATTTGGGAGACGATCTACACAACGGTCCTCGCCACGGTGTTCGCCTACGTCATGGGCCTGCCCCTGGGCATCATCCTGGTCATCGGAGAGGCGGGCGGCATTCGGCCCCTGCCCCGGGCGCTGATGAAGGCGCTGAACATCATCGTGAACCTCCTGCGCTCGGTGCCCTTCACCATTTTAATGGTGGTGTGCTTCCCGCTGGCGCGGCTCATCTTGGGCACCTCCATCGGCACCACGGCCTCCATCGTCCCGCTGACGCTGGCTGCCGCCCCCTTCGTGGCCCGGGTGGTGGAGAGCTCCCTGCGGGAGATGGACCGCGGCGTCATCGAGGCCGCCCAGGCCATGGGCTGCTCCCCCTGGCAGATCGTCACCAAGGTGATGCTCCCGGAGTGCAAGCCCTCGCTGATCGCCGGTTTCACCACTGCCACCATCACCATCCTGAGCTACGGCGCCATGGCCGGCGCCATCGGCGGCGGCGGCCTGGGTGCCATGGCGCTGCTGCGGGGCCATGGCCGGCAGGAGCGGCTGGTCCTCTACGTGGCCGTGGTGTTCCTGGTGATCCTGGTGCAGATCATCCAATCCGTCGGTACCGCCCTCTGCGTCAAAACAGACCGGCGTATCCAACATACATCCAACCAAAAAAGGAGACACAAGAAATGAAAAAGAGACTCATCGCCCTGACCCTGGCGCTTCTCCTGGTGCTGGCCCTGGCTGCCTGCGCCGGCAAGGAAGAGGACAAGACCATCAAGGTGGGCGCCACCCCCGCGCCCCACGCCGAAATTCTGGAGGTGGCCAAGGAGCTGCTGGCCGAAGAGGGCTACACCCTGGAGATCGTGGAGTTTGACGACTACATCATGCCCAACACCGCCGTGGAGGAGGGCGAACTGGACGCCAACTACTTCCAGCACATCACCTACATGAACGGCTTCAACGCCGACAACGGCACCCACCTGGTCAGCGCCGCTGCCATCCACTATGAGCCCTTCGGCCTCTACGCCGGCAAGACCGACAGCCTGGACGCCCTGGCGGACGGTGCCCAGATCGCCATCCCCAACGACGCCACCAACGGCGGCCGGGCGCTGCTGCTCCTCCAGGAGCAGGGCCTCATCACCCTGGCGGAGGACTCCGGCCTGGAGCCCACGGTGCAGGATATCGTGGACAACCCCAAGAACCTGGAGATCGTGGAGCTGGAGGCCCGGCTGCTGCCCACCACCCTGGAGGATGTGGACATGGCCGTCATCAACGGCAACTACGCCATTGACGCAAATCTGAAGATCGCCGACGCCCTGGCCGTGGAGGCCAACGACGGCACCGCCGCCGAGGCCTATGCCAACGTCGTGGCCGTCAAGGAAGGCAACGAGAACAGCGAAGCCATCCAGGCCCTGGTCAAGGCTTTGGAGAGCGAGGAAGTCCGCGCCTTCATCGAGGAGACGTACGAAGGCGCCGTCATGCCGCTGTTTTAATTGAGAACTCCCTGGCCGGCACCCGCCGCGGTGCCGGCCTCTTTTTGCGGAAATTTCGCCTTGATTCGACCTGCGGCGGCACTTTTCCATGACAACCGGCAAAATTCATGGTACAATACGGGTAAGGTGTAATGAGACCCCGGCCTCCGGGCCGGGGCGTGACAGGAGGTTCCCCATGGACATCAAGGAAAAGACCGGCGCCATCCTCGAGGCGCTCAAGGCGGCCTACCCCGATCCGGTGTGCGCCCTGCACTATCAAAAGGACTACCAGCTGCTCTTCGCCGTGCGGCTGTCGGCCCAGTGTACCGACGAGCGGGTCAACCAGATCACGCCGGCGCTCTTCGCCCGCTACCCCACCCTGGAGGACTTCGCTGCGGCGGATGTGCTGGAGGTGGAGGACCTGGTCCACGCCTGCGGCTTTTACCACCACAAGGCCCGGGATATCGTCCTCTCTGCCCAGGCGCTGCTGGAGCGCTTCGGCGGCCGGGTGCCCGGCACCATGGAAGAGCTTTTGACGCTGCCGGGTGTGGGCCGGAAGACGGCCAATCTGCTGCTGGGCGATCTCTATCGGGTGCCCGGCTCGGTGGTCTGCGATACCCACGTCATCCGCATCACCAACAAGCTGGGCCTGGCCCGGGGCAAGGAGCCGGAAAAGGTGGAGCGGCAGCTGCGGGCCATTCTGCCCCCGGAGGAAAGCGCCGACTTCTGCCACCGCATCGTCCTCCACGGGCGGGCCATCTGCACGGCCCGGAAGCCCCAGTGCGGCAGCTGCCCGCTGTCGCCCTTCTGCGACAGCTTTACCGGAGATCAAACACAGCCATAGATATAGGGCATCACCGCACAATTGTGTCTGCGGCCTTCGCCCAATCTTTTGCCCCATCCGTGCAGTTATAAAAGGGGGAAATACATACAGTATTCCCGCCCTTTTATAACTTTCGTATGAGGCAAAATCTTTGGCCGAATGCTCTTGCCAAATTGTGCGGTGCTGCCATAGAGAAGGAGGATGCGGTATGGTACGTCTGGGAATCATCGGACGGAATTTTGTGGTGGACTGGATGCTGGAGGCGGCCCGGGCCGTCCCGGCGCTCAAGCCCGTGGCCATCTACTCCCGCCGCCGGGAGACCGGCGCGGCATTCGCCGAAAGGTACGGCCTGCCCCTGGTCTTTGACCGGCTGGAGGACCTGGCCGCCTGCGGCGAGGTGGACGCGGTGTACATCGCCAGCCCCACCGGCTGCCACTTTGCCCAGGCCAGAGAGATGCTCCTGGCCGGCAAGCACGTTTTATGCGAAAAGCCCGCCGTGGTCACGGCGGCGCAGCTGCGGGAGCTATTGGATATCGCCCGGGAAAGGGGCGTGGTCTTCCTGGAGGCCATGCGCCTGGTCCACGACGATGCGCTGGACGTCATCGCCGCGGCATTGCCGGAGATCGGGGCGCTGCGGCGGGTGACATTTGAGTTTACCCAGTATTCCTCCCGCTATGACCGGTTCCGGGCCGGGGAGCAGGGAATCAACACCTTTGACGTCTCCCTCTCCAACGGCGGCATCATGGACATGGGCTGCTACTGCCTCCACGCCATGGTGCGGCTCTTCGGCGCGCCGGAACGGGTCCGGGCCGACTGCTTCAAGCTCTCCAACGGCTTTGACGGCGGCGGAATCGTGCTGCTGCGCTATCCCGGCTTCGTGGCCGAGGCCATCTACTCCAAGGTCTCGCGGCAGGCGGCGCCCACCACGCTCCTGGGTGAGGACGGGGCCATCCTCCTGGACGACATCAACCACATCCGGCGTATCTGGCTCCAGCCCCGTAAGGGCGAGGCCCGGGACCTGCCGTACCGGGAGAAGCTGCCCAACAATATGATGTATGAGCTTTCCCACTTCTGCGCCATGGTGTCCGGCGACATGGACCCGGCCCCCTGGAACCGCTGGAGCCAAATCACCCTGGAGGTGATGGACGCGGCCCGGGCCGATATGGGCGTGGTCTTCCCGGCGGACCGGGCGGGAGGATAAGCCGATGCTGGAACCAATGGACTTGTTTTTTGACCGGCGTCTAAAAGAGTACGACGCCCACCAGCTCCACGAGATCGAATCCGCCCGGGAGTTTTACCCCTTTACCGCCGCACAGCTGCCCCGGACGCCGGGGGCGCGGGTGCTGGACCTGGGCTGCGGCACGGGCCTGGAGTTGGAGTACTATTTCGCCCAAAACCCTGCGGCGCAGGTGACGGGTATCGACCTGGCGGTGGGAATGCTCCAGGCCCTGCGGGAGAAGTTCCCGGGGCGGGACCTGCAGCTGATCCAGGGCTCTTACCTGGAACTGCCCCTGGGGGAGGGAATCTACGACGCGGCGGTGTCGGTGGAATCGCTGCACCACTTCACCAAAGCGGAGAAGGTGCCGCTCTACCGGCGGGTGCTGGCGGCGCTGAAGCCCGGCGGATACTTCTTGCTGACCGACTACTTCGCGGCCTCGGACCGGGAGGAGGAAGACCGCCGGGCGGAGCTGCTGCGCCTGCGGGCGGCGGAGAATGTCCCCGACGGGATCCTCTGCCACTTCGATACGCCCCTGACGCTGGCGCATGAGCAGGCGGCGCTGCAAGAGGCCGGCTTCACCCAGGTGGAGCTGCTGGGAACCTGGGGCGCCACTGCCACGCTCCGGGCCACATTGTAAATACATATTTCAATATAGAAATAGAAAAAGAGGCGAACGCTGTGAAACTGATTGTGAAAAACGGCGTCATCCACGACGCTGTCCACCCCCAGCCCTATGAGGCCGACCTCCTGCTGGAGGACGGCAAGATCGCGGCCATCGGCAAGGACTTTTCCGGCGCCGAGGTCATCGATGCCCAGGGGCTTCAGGTCTACCCCGGCTTTGTGGACGCCCACAGCCACATCGGCCTGGACGGCTTCGGCATGGGCTATGAGGGCATGGACTACAACGAGATGAACGACATCTGCTCGCCGCAGCTCCGGGCCATCGACGGCATCAACCCCATGGACGAGACCTTCGCCCTGGCCCGCGCCGGCGGCGTCACCTGCGTCTGCACCGGCCCCGGCAGCGCCAACGTGCTGGGCGGCACCTTCGCCGTCCTCAAGACCGCGGGCCGCCGGGTGGAGGACATGGTGGTGATTACCGAGGCGGCCATGAAGTGCGCCTTTGGCGAGAATCCCAAGTGGGTCTATGAGAAAAAGTGCGATTCCACCCGGATGTCCACGGCGGCCATCCTCCGGGAGGCGCTGATGAAAGCCCGGCGCTACAGCCAGCAGGTGGACGCCGCCCAGGGCGACCTCTCCAAGCTGCCGGGCTTTGACATGAAGCTGGAGGCACTCCTGCCGGTGGTCCGCGGCCAGATGCCCCTGAAGGCCCACGCCCACCAGGCCAACGATATCTTCACCGCCATCCGCATCGCCCGGGAGTTCGGCCTCCAGCTGACGCTGGAACACGTCACCGAGGGACATCTGATCGTGGAGGAGCTGGTGGAGGCCGGCCTCCCCCTGGCCGTCGGCCCCACCATGACCCACGCCAGCAAGATTGAGCTGCGCAATAAGAGCTGGACGACGCCGGGCATCCTGGCCAAGGCCGGCTGCCGGGTGTCCATCATCACCGACAGCTCCGTCATCCAGCAGGAGAACCTGCCCCTGTGCGCCGGTATGGCTGTCCGGGCCGGTATGGACCCCTTCCAAGCCCTCCAGGCCATCACCCTCCGCCCGGCCCAGCACATCGGCGCGGCGGACCGGGTGGGCTCCATCGAGGTGGGCAAGGACGCCGACCTGGTGCTGACTGACGGCAGCCCCTTCGCCATCGCCACTACCGTCCGCCGGGTGCTGATCGACGGAAAGACTGTATACCAGGCGTAAAGCCTGCAATACCCCGGAAAAATCCGCGGCGCCGGCGTTTACAACCACGGAATTTTGTGGTATATTGTATGTGTTGATTTTTGGGTTTCCCAGCAAATTATTAGTATTTGGGTATTTGGAGGTAATCACTATGAACACACCTTTGAAGGGCGCTTGCATCTTCGGCCAGTCCGGCGGCCCCTCTTCCGTCATCAACTCCAGCGCCTACGGCGTCATCAAGACCGCCCTGGAAAGCGCCTATATCACCAAGGTCTACGGCGCCAACCACGGCATCAAGGGCGTCCTGGAAGATCGCCTGCTGGTCATGGACGAGGAGGACCCCAAGGAGCTGGAGCGCCTGCTCTACACCCCTTCCTCCGCCCTGGGCTCCTGCCGGTATAAGATCGCCGACCCCGACGTCGACGACACCGACTACAAGCGCATCCTGGAGATCTTCCAGAAGTACGACGTCCGCTACTTCTTCTACAACGGCGGCAACGACTCCATGGACACCTGCAACAAGATTTCCAAGTATATGCAGAAGGTGGGCTATGAGTGCCGCATCATGGGTGTGCCCAAGA
>NBJMC04202__coassemble_2194_pt1 | contig 13878 bp, 15 predicted proteins | sample NBJMC04202__metabat2_high_PE_003 | metagenome-assembled genome bin NBJMC04202
CCGCTGACCCTTCGCACGTCAAGCGAATGCTCTACCAGCTGAGCTAATCGTCCAGAAGCGAGATTTATTATACCGACAAATGGTGCATTTGTCAAGCCCTTTTTTCGCGCTTCTCCGGCCTGTTTGATTTTGCTTTTCTGCGCCGGCCTTTTGTGGTATACTGAAACACACTTGGCAGTACCGCACCATTTGGCAAGTGCATTCGGCCAAATGGTGCGGTGCTGCCGAAAGAAAAAGGAGGCGTTTCCTTGACCAAAAAGAAGCGGCGGCTTTGGCTGCTGGCGGCCTTGGCCGCCGTGGTGGTCTCCGCCCTTTACCATGGGACCCTGGACCCCGAGACCTGGCAGGTGTCCTCCGACCGGCTGCCCCCGGCCTTTGAAGGCCTGCGGGTGACGCTGCTCACCGACCTCCACGGCGCCAGCTTCGGCCCGGACCACCGGCTGCTGCTCCAGGCCGTGACAGACCAGCAGCCGGATCTCATCGCCATCAGCGGCGACCTGGCCGACGAGCGCACCGCCAAGGAGACGCTCCCGACACTGCTGACCGGCTTGGCGGAAATCGCGCCCACCTACTACGTCACCGGCAACCACGAGTGGGTCCGGGAGGACACCGAGGACCTGCTCCAGGAAATCGCCGGCTGCGGCGTCACCGTGCTGCGCAACGACTACCTGCTGCTGGAGCGGGACGGGCAGACCATCGTCCTGGCCGGGACGGAGGACCCCAATGCCTACCGGGATATGGAGACGCCGGAGGCGCTGGTGGCCCGCATCCGGGCGGAAGTCCCCGGGGATCCATACATCCTGATGCTCTACCACCGCAATAATTCCCTGGCGCTCTGGTCACAGCTGGGCGTCGACCTGGTGCTGGCCGGCCATGGCCACGGCGGCGTGATCCGTCTGCCGTGGGTGGGCGGACTGCTGGGCGTGGACCGGCGGTTCTTTCCCAAGGACTGCGAAGGACTCTACCACGACGGGCGAACCACGCTGGCCGTCTCCCGGGGCCTGGGCGGCGTGCGGCTTTTCAACCGCCCCCATCTGCCCACATTGGAGCTGCATCGGTCTAATCCGTAAACGTTCTGTGAATTTTCGTGCGGCGCCGTTGGTTTCCGCCGATGGACGCAGTATAATTATTGCAAGAAATATCCGCGCCGCGCCGGAATGCCGCAGAAGTATGCCGGGCGGCGCAAATTGACAGAAATTTCGTTGACGGGTGATAAATATGTTCTCCAAAATCGGCAATTGGTTTCGTAATTTTATGATGGGCCGCTACGGTTCCGACCAGCTGAATCTGGCCCTGCTGGGCCTTGGCATTGTCATGATGGTGCTGGGTGCGCTGCTGGGTATGTGGTTCCGGTGGGCACAGGTTTTGAACTTCCTCTGCTATGTGCCTTTGGTCTGGTGTATTTTCCGGGTCTACTCCAGGAACATCGCTGCGCGTCGCCGGGAAAACCAAGCGTTTCTTGGCTTTTTCCAGCGCTTTAAGGACCGGGAGCATCGGTATTTTCACTGCCCCAAGTGCGGCCAGATGGTCCGCGTGCCCCGGGGCCGCGGAAAGATCAACATCCGCTGCCCCCGGTGCAGCGAACGGTTTATTAAAAACACGTGATGGCACAAGCGAAAATGCCGCTGCGGACTGTCGGTCCGCAGCGGCATTTTGAGACTGTCAAAAAACCTCGCTGAAGACTGCCGTGATAGAGCAGCGGGGGATGGGTGCAGGGGGCGAAGGGCCCCCTGCACGTTCAATCAGTTCGTTTTTGCAACTTATTGAAGTTGCAAAAACGGGGGACAGCGGGGCGAAAATACTTTTTCGACACGCTGAATGCCGCTGCGGACTGTCGGTCCGCAGCGGCATTTTGTGATTTCATTCGGAGTTATTCAGCGCTGATATCGATCCCTGCTTTTTTGAGGATGGTGGGCACGTTCTTCTCCGCGCCGATGGCCATGATGTGAACGCCGTCGCAGAGCTTCTGCTCCTTGATCTGCGCGATCATTTCGGCAGCCATCTCAATGCCCATGGCCATCGGCAGACCCTTGACGCCCTTCTCCTTGCCCTCGGCGGCAGCGGCAGCCAGACGGTCGATCATATGCTGAGGCACGGCGATGCCGGGGACGTTCTCGTTCATGTACTTGGCCATACCGGCGGCCTTGAGCGGGATGATGCCGGCCATGATGTGGGCCTTAATGCCGGCCTTGTCCACTTCGTCCATAAACCGCTTAAACTGCTCCAGGTCAAAGATGCCCTGGGTCTGGATGTACTTGGCGCCGGCGTCCACCTTCTGGCGGAGTTTGTTAATCTGCAGGAACAGCGGCTCATAGACCGGCGTGACAGCGGCGCCCTTGTAGAACCGGGGCGTTTCCTTGAGGTCGTTGCCGCCGCAGTCCTTGCCGCTCTCTTCCATCTGGGTGAGCATCCGCAGGATACCCACGGAGTCCAGATCGTAGACAGGCTTGGAGTCCTTCACGTCGCCCACGGTGGGGTGATCGCCGGTCAGCGCCAGCATGGTGTCGATGCCAAAGGCGGCAGCGGAGAGCATATCGCCCATAATGGCCATCCGGCTGCGGTCGCGGCCTGTCATCTGAATGATAGGCTCGCAGCCGGCCTCCTTGAGCTTGATGCAAAGGCCCAGCGAAGTGGCCTTGAGGCTGGCGGACTGCATATCGGTGACGTTGATGCCGTGAACCTTGCCGTTCAAGAGGGCGGCGGCCTCCATCTGCTCGGAGAAGTCATAGCCCTTGGGGGGCGCCATTTCTGCGGTGACGCCAAATTTGCCGCTTTCCAGTGCTTTCTCTAACAGGCTCATTATTTCTTCCCCCTAATGTTGATGGTACGCGGATAGCTCACGTCGCCGTAGCCCTTGTCGGGACGGGTCTGGGCCAACTTGTCCAACTGACCCAGCTCTTTGAGGCGGTTGTAGATGAGGATCCAGGCGCAGTCGTTCTCCGGATTCACTTCGCACTTGCCGTTCTTGGCGCCGCCGCAGGGGCCGTTGACCAGGCTCTTGGCGCAGCGGGAGATGGGACAGATGCCGCCGGTCGTGCCCAGGACGCAGTTGCCGCAGAGATGGCAGGCCTCTTTGAACAGGCCGAATTTCACAGCTTCGCCCAGGAACATGGTGTTGTTGGAGGGATAGACAGGCACATTGATGTTGGCGGCCACCACCTGCACGCCGTCGCCGCAGGACATGGCCACGATGGCATCGAGATTCTGGTTCTGGAAGGACTTCAGCGTGCCCCGGACGCCCAGATTCATGCAGCAGTATTCGGCAACGCCGGTGACGACCACCGTGCGGCCCTGAGACTCGAGGTACGCCTTGAGCTGCTGGATTTCCTTTTCACCGCCGGTGGCGCAGGCGGTGGCGCAGCTGCTGCAGCCGATGATGCCGATGCGCTTGGCATCGCCCAGCATGGCCATCAGTTCTTCGATGGGTTTCTTCTGCGTAATAATCATAGACCGATACTCCTTTTCGATGGAGCCGGAGGCTCTCATCCGATGGTGCGGGGGCCGGTCAGGCCCAGCCCGCCAATTTACCTATAGCATAATACATATGCCCCGTAAAATCAATAGGAACCGTCATAAACAAAAATAAATTTACATCAAACCACAGGCAATCCCAGACCATCAGACCTCAAAATCCACGGCGCCCCGGGCCGACCGGATGGATTTGCACAGCTGGGAAACGGCCACATGCCGCGGATCGTGTTTATAGCGCTCCAGGGCGTCCAGGTCTTCAAAGTCGGCAATCAGACAGGCGTCGAAGTTGTTGCCGTCTTTACAGTTGACGCCGATTTCCATCCGCAGGATCTCGGGGATGACGCCGTCCAGCGCCTGAAGCCCGGCCAGGAACTTCCTCATATTTTCCTCTTCGCCTGCGTTGAATTTCCACATGATGACATGGCGGATCATAAAATAACCTCCCGTTTTTTCTCCATTGTACCACGGCCTGCCGCGGCGGGGCAAGACCCCCGTGGACCTGACAGCGATAGCGCATCGGAGCAATCTTCCTGTACAGCTGTGGGATGACACCGGCAGCCCCGTGTGGTATGATAGATGCTATAATTTGTGACTGCGGACGCGATCTGTGGATACTTTCCCGGCCACGGGAAAATAGCTGGTCCATATGCGCTTTCAACCGCCGTCCCCACATTTTTCAAATTTTCCGATTGCCGCACCAAAAACGCACTTCGCCCTGCAAAACGCGGGGCGACTTGGAGAAAGGAAGTGGCCTATGCCGCCGCGAAACATCCTCTTGAAACCGGCCTCGGGGGACTGTAACCTCCGCTGCCGCTACTGCTTTTACCACGATGAAGCCGCGAACCGCGCTTGCCGGTCCTATGGCCGAATGACCCTGGAGACCCTGGAGGCGGTGATCTCCAAGTCCATGGCCGCCGCCGAGGGGCAGTGTACCTTCGGCTTCCAGGGCGGCGAACCCACCTTGGCAGGGCTGGACTTTTTTCGCCACGTGGTGGCGCTGGAGCAAGCCTACAGCCGTCCGGGACTGCGGGTCTACAACGCCCTGCAGACCAATGGAACGCTGCTCGATGAATCTTGGGCCGCATTTTTGCGGGAGAACAATTTCCTGGTGGGCGTCTCCCTGGATGGCCACCAGTCGCTCCACGACCTCTACCGCAAGGACGCCGCCGGCAACGGCACCTTTGACCGGGTGATGGAAGGGCTGCGTCTCTTGAAGGCCCACCAGGTACCGGTGAATATTCTCACGGTAGTGACGGCACAGACGGCCAGAAACGCCCGGGAGATGAGCAGCTTTTTCCGGCATATGGGCTTTTCCTATCAGCAGCATATCCCGTGTCTGGACCCCCTGGGCCTGCCCCGGGGCGGACAGCCCTACTCCCTGACGCCGGAGCGATACGCCCGCTTCCTGATCTCCACCTTCGACTTCTGGTTCCGGGAGCGGACAGAGGGGCGCTTCCTCTATAATCGCTACTTTGACAATCTCCTGGGCATCTGCCTGGGCCGGCAGCCGGAGGCCTGCGGTATGCTGGGCCAGTGCGGCATCCAATATGCGGTGGAAGCGGACGGCAGTGTGTATCCCTGCGATTTTTATATGCTGGACGGCTACCGCCTGGGCAATTTCCGGGACAACACGGTGGACGAGCTGGACCAGGCCCGCGAAGCGCTGGGGTTTGTGGAGCAGTCCCGAGCCATCGCGCCGGCGTGCCGGAGGTGCCGGTGGTTCCCGCTGTGCCGGGGCGGCTGCCGCCGCGACAGGCCGGAAACCGCAGCGGGAGAGCTGCTGGAAAATGTCTACTGCCCTGCCTACCAGACCTTTTTCGCCCACGCCGCGCCGCGGCTTGAGGCGTTGGTCCGGGCCATGACCGGCAACTGATCCGGCAGGCACTGCTATTTTTACGATTTGTTCATGGTATTTTCAAAGAAATCGCATATACTGATGGTGGAGAGGCGATGGCTATGGAGCTGGAGATCAGGTGCCAGCGGGGTAGCCGCCAAGACCACACGGTGTAGGCACTGTCCTGTGGAGCGGGACTTCCCGCTTGCCCGCCGCACCTGAACAACACATACGCGCCCCTTGCCGACAGCTGCAAGGGGCGCGTTTTGTTCTATTTATCATATCAGTGGTCCAGCAGATAGCTCACACCCAGCAGCAGGTAGAGCGGGCCAAAGCAATAGGCCATGAACATCTCCCGGTGGGGAACCCGCTGAGAAAACCAGTCGGTGAGGATGATGATCTCTCCCAGGTAGGCCAGCGCGCCGAGGAAATAGGCCGCTGCCTTCAGCACACTGCTGCCTGGGACATGGATCAGTGAGAGGATAAACAGCAGGGCAGCCAGCGCCACGGCCGTATTGCGGCACAGCAGCGTCCAGTGGAGCCGCCGTCTGTGGCGGCTGTGGGAAATGACTTCTTCCTCTGACAGGCCTTCATAGGCATCGTGGACCACGCGGTCCATTTCGTCTCGCACATGGGACATGAAAACTGCTCCTTTCTATGGGGCATGTTTCTGCGGATGGGCGGGCATAAGAAATTTCACCGGGCGTATAATTCCGCACCTTTGGCGGACACTAAGACCGGGGTGATGGAATGAAGAAGAAAAAGGAGAGCCCTGTTCCCCACGAATTGCGTGACCAGCCGGTACCGCCGGCCAAGGGCGCACCCGGCGACATGGACGATGTTCTGCTCTGGCCGGAGGGACCTGTGGGGACAAGGCCGGTAGCCAGTCTGGACGATACAATTATTTTCGACGGCTGGATGTGACGCGCTGGGGGAATGGCGCATAAGATGTCGTGGAGGCAGAAGCCTCCGCGACATTGCTTTTTTGGAGGGTTTTTTATGGCCTGCAATTCCTGTTCTTCCTGCAACAACAGCTCTTCCAACCGCTGCAGCATCGTGTTCCCCGACTTCGTGGCCAATTCCTGCTGCAACCCCTGCTGCTCCACCAGCACCTGTGGCTGCGGCTGCAACAACAGCTGTGGCTGCAACAGCTGCGGCTGCAGCAATTCCTGCGGCTGTGGCTGCAACAATGGCAGCAACAACGGCAGCAACAGCAACTGCAGCTGCACCTGCGATACCAACGGCTGCATCTGCACCTGCGATTGATGTACCCACGCCGGCGGCTTGCCGCCGGCCTACATGGCGCCGACCACCGGCGCGTTTTCCCGGCGGCTCACTCCGGCGGCTCACTCCGCCGGCGCCACCGCTGCCAGCTCCTCCAGAACCGGCATCGTGCGGCCGCAAGGGCACGGCGTTTCGCTCCAGCGGGCTGTATAGTCCAGAATCACCCGCAAATGCGGCATCGTCTCGCCCACCAAATCGGTCACAGCCACCAAGCCGACCTTTCCCGGCGGCACCGGCAGCCAGGTTTTCGGGTCTAACAGCTCCACATAGCAATTCTCAGCCATCACATGGAGGCGGCCTTCGGGACACATGTAGGCCACCACTCCCTCCGACCGCTCGCCCAGATTTTGGGACACCGGGCAGCCGAAGGCCGCCTCCATCTCCCGGCGCTGCGCGGCGTTGGCCGCGCCCAAGGTAATCGTCACCACCTTGAGCGGTGTTTTCATACGAATGCCCGTTTGACGCATATGGCTCGCCAAACTCATCAGCGCGGAGGCGCTGCCGGAAAGGTACTCCGGTCGGAAGCGGTCGATCTCCTCCACCGTGGGAGCCACGCTGCGTTCCGTCATGGCGCACACAGAAAGAGACAAGCGGTTTTTGAGGTAGGGCTCTTCCTGCAGCAGGAAGGAGGGGCGCGGCCTGTCCCACAGCCGCACACTGGGGCTGCCAAAGGTGACGCCAAACCAGCTGAGGCCGCGCCACCGAGCCGCCTCATATTGCTCCAGCTGCGGCTGAGTCAGGTAGAGCGTCCGCTCCTGCTCCGCCTGGAGGAAGCGGCAGGCCAGCAGCTTTTCCGGGTTGGCCAGCCGGGAGAGGTGATGGTCGGCCTCCTCAAAAAAATCCCGGAGTAGGATCGGGTCCACCGCCTGCAGGCAATCCAGCGGCTCCCGCCGGATATCCAAATCCGTAAAGGGCATATCGGAATAGGCTGCCACCTGAGTCTTGCAAAGATAGAGCAGCTCTGAGAGCCGTTGGCGTAGGGCCAGCTTTCGGTCTTCCCACGGGACAGCCTCCCCATTCAGCAGCTGACGGGTGCGCGCCGCCACTTGGTTTTTCTGCAAGAGAGCCATGGCGGGATAGACTGCGCCCTCGATCCACAGCTTTTTATAGTCCACTGCGCTTCCTCCCTACAAAGTCATTCAAGCCTTCTTTCAATATACGGGACTTTCTTCCAAACTGCAAGGGGGAATTGCGGAAAATTCCGGCGCCACGGGAAAAATATTGGTAAAAATATAAAAACATTCTTGACATAGGGGGGAACCTGTGATATTATCTTCTGGCTGATAATATCAGCGCACAGGCATGCGGGTGTAGTTCAATGGCAGAACCCCAGCCTTCCAAGCTGGTCGCGTGGGTTCGATTCCCATCACCCGCTCCATATGCGCCAGTAGCTCAGCTGGATAGAGCAACTGCCTTCTAAGCAGTAGGTCAGGGGTTCGAGTCCCTTCTGGCGTGCCAGCTCCTGCAGGCAGCGCAGGGCAAGATGAATATGGTGGATGTGGCGCAGTTGGTTAGCGCGCCAGATTGTGGCTCTGGAGGCCGAGGGTTCGAATCCCTTCATCCACCCCATTCTTTCTTTTACGCAAATCCTTGCCCCTGGGCCTAGACATTGGGATGTAGCCAAGCGGTAAGGCAACGGACTTTGACTCCGTCATGCGTAGGTTCGAATCCTGCCATCCCAGCCATTTTTGGCTATGGAGCGGATATGCCACGCGGCTGGCCCGTGCCGCAGGAGCATTTTGGCGCCCCTGCCCCTTGGCAGAGGCTATTTTTTATATTTGACCCGCTAGCTCAGTCGGCAGAGCACCTGCCTTTTAAGCAGGGTGTCCGGAGTTCGAATCTCCGGCGGGTCACCACGTCGGAGCAAAGTTCGCTTTGCTCCGACGCTTTTTATACTCACGCACAAAAAGCGTCATCCGCCCGCTCCCTTGCCCCTCCTTTCCAAATTGTAGCCGCTTGTGCTGGGTTTCGTTTTGGGTTTGCATGCAGATATGAGATGTCCTCAAAGCTGTCCACCCGTTCAAAAATCGACAAGCACCGTCCGGGGCTTGTCGATTTTTACTTCTTCACGCTACACTAAATCTGATGGGACGATTTGGGGAGTGAATAGATAAGCGTGAAAAGTGAAAAAGCGAGGTGCACCGCCAGCGGCGCGGAAGGCGCTTTCCGATCTTCCCTTATGAGACGGACTGACCAAGCGCAAAGGCTTCCTGAAGCTCCCGCTTCCCTGCCACATCCCCCGCGTCCATGTTGCCGCCGGCCAGGACATGACCGAGGTTCTGCCAGCGCAGATGCGCCATCAGATGGTCATAATAGAGAACTGCGTCGTCAAACTCATACCCTTCTGCCGCCATCAAGAGTGCAGAAGATTTTCCGTTGCCTCTCAGCAGATTTTGGCCACCCTCCTCCAAGGCAAACAGACGATCCATCGCGGTACGCAGTTGCCCGCTCAAATTCCAGTAATAAAGCGGACTAGCCAAAACGACAACATCACAGTCTCGGACAGCCGGATAAATCCGGTTCATATCGTCCTGCTGAACACAGGGGCAATCCCGATTACTGTGCCCGCCAAAGCACCCCTTACAGCCATGGAGATTCATGTGATCCAAAAAGAACTCTGTGACCGTATGTCCCGCACGCTCTGCCCCCTCCCGAAACGCTTTTACCAGTGCAGAGGTGTTGCCATTTTTGCGAGGACTGCCGTTTAAAATCACGATTTTTTTGCGCATAAGTATACCTCCGTGCCGATCAGATCTTGTCAGCCAGGGCAGCGGCCTGGGCGCAGCCATCCGTTTTGTCGATGTCACCCACATTCAGAACGCCCGGTACCAATACCTCGCCGACCATCTTCCATTTGTTCAGCGCAGCGGTACGTTCCATGGGGATGCGCACGCCGTCCAATACCGTTCGATCTTCCTCCTCACAGCAGGCAATGAGGGCGCACTCTTTCCCGGCTATGTCTTTTCCACCAACCACCAAGGCATAGATACGGTCGATGACACCCTTGATTTGGGCAGGGATGGAGTACCAGTACACCGGCATCGTGAAAACCAGTGTATCCGCCTCCAGAATCGCCGGGGCGATGCGATTGAAATCATCGTCGAACGAGCAGGCTTTGCCTGTTTTATAGCAAGTTTCACAGGCGTGACAGCCGCCGATTTTCATCATGGCGGCATCGAAGCGGGTGACTGTATGCCCTTTAGCCTGGGCAGCTTTAATGAACGCATCCGTCATGGCAAAGCTGTTGCCGTTCTTGCGAGGGCTCCCGGTAATAACAACGATCTTTTTATGCATGATACATTCCTCCTGATTCTGCGAGATTGACTTTCCCAATATTTGATACTACAATTCTATCAAGTGCATGAAGAAAAACAAGTACGCACATTCAGGTGCGATACTTACTTAAAGGAGAGTGTAATATGGGAGAGCGCTGTATTTCGGATGAATGTCTGGGAACCACCGGGTTTAGCTATACGCTTTCTCTGATCAGCGGAAAGTACAAGATGACCATTCTCTATACCCTGATGGAGTTTGGTGTGGTACGGTTCAACGAGATGAAAAAGTATATCGGCGGAATTTCCTATAAAACCCTCAGCGTCACCTTGAAGGAACTGGAGGCAGACGGGCTGGTTCATCGGGAGGAATATCCGCAGATCCCGCCCAAAGTGGAGTACAGCCTGACAGCGCGGGGCAAGTCTCTGATCCCAATTCTGGACGGCATGTGCGAGTGGGGCGATCAAAACAGGCCGTAGGCTTTTGCATCCCTCGAAAGATGACGAAAAGAGCCGCAGTTGACACCTGATTGGTTTCAACTGCGGCTCTTTGAAGATTTGTGAGATGCGCGTTGTGTTGCGCGCAATGGAACTCCTCTCTCCAATTAAGAACAAGTCCCCTCTTGTACAATCCTGTGAAAATCATCAATCATGGATTGCAGCGTGATTTCTTCCATCGCTTCCTTGACGGCATTCTCAATCTTATGATACGGTGATTCCAGTACTTTGCGTATATTTTGCGCCACCGGACAAGGCCGCCCCTGACAAGGATGAATCCCAATGATGGACGTCACACCACCCGGATTCAGCGCGGCATAGATCTGGTACAAAGTGATCTGGGATGGATCGGCGCACAGCTCCGCACCGCCGGTTCCTCTGGGAACCGTAATCAGTCCTGCCTTTTTCAGTCCACTGAGAATATTGCGGATCACAACCGGGTTGCTCCCTGTACTTTCAGCCAAAAGATTGCTGGTTACCTTCGCAATTCCCTTCGCTTCATGGATGAAAATCAGGCAGTGAACCGCAACGGAACATTTGATGCTGATCTGCATAGATGCTCTATATCCTTTCAAAACAAACACGTTGTCATTGATGTAATTATTGACTTTACATCTAACAAGTGCTAAACTGGAGAAGATGTAATTTTATTCATTACATCTGACATTTTATCGGTTCTCGCGTAAAAAAGCAAGAGAGATTCTGAAAAAACATATTCTGTGCAGAAAAGCGATTGTAAAAATGCCGGAGATGCCCCAGGAGGGAACAGATCTTCCTGCGAACAAACATTATATGGTTTCCCGGCAAATCAGTAAGCAAAGGAAATGATTAAGGTGACGAAAATGGCAAAAATATTTTTAATCTGCGGAAAGATCTGTAGTGGGAAAAGTACATATGCTGAGCAGATGCGCATTCAGAATCACGCCGTACTGCTCTCTGTAGATGAAATAACCCTGGCTTTGTTCGGTCAGCATTGCGGTGATAAGCATGATGATTACGTGGAAAGAACACAGAACTACTTGTTCGATAAATCATTGGAGCTCATTGAGACCGGAATCAATGTGGTCCTTGATTGGGGCTTCTGGATGAAAGAAGAACGGGATTATGCCCGCGAGTTCTACAATAGCCGAAATATAGAGTGCGAATTCCATTACATCGATATTGGCGATGAGACTTGGAGGGCACGCATAAAGAAAAGAAACAGTGCAATATTAGCCGAAAAAACAAGTGCCTATTATGTTGATGATAATCTTGCCGCTAAATTTGGAGATTTATTTGAGAAACCAAGCAAAGAGGAAATCGATGTGTGGGTTAAACAATAAGGGCGAGTTTCCGGGAGGAGGCCGCAGATGAATTATTTAACTTAGATTGTCAAGTCAAGTGCAACGCCTTATGCAGGAAAACTTCTTCGGGCGTTTTCCAGTCCAGGCATTTACGCGGTCGGCGATACTATACCTCAACCAGTTCTTTTTTTGAGTTCTGCCAAAATCCGACGGGGTCTTTTGAACAGGTCGTAAATACGATAAACGACTACAAAAACGAAGCCAGAGATTACAAAAATGACTTGGATTACATTTTTGAGGATTGACCATTCGATGCACATCCTCCCGCCGGCAAGTCCATCAATCGGCCTTCATCAGTTCAGAATGCAAGCTCCGATCAACTCACACTATTATTGGTCAAGGCAAGGGTACCTCTTGATTACTTAATAGTGTAATAGTTTGTGAGAAAACCTGCAAAAGGCAAACGCTATCGTGTTTATTCCACAAATTGCCCGGCCAGTCCCCCATAATATGTATGAGCTTCTATATATTTACATTTCTGTTGCAAAATGCTATACTGTTTCTGGACATCCATACAGAAATTGTAATGGTGGAGGGAAATGAAAATGCCTACTCATGAAACGGCAAAGCGTGGAGCGTGGGGTAGGGCCGCAGGCCTGGTTGTATCTCTTTCCGTTTTGATTGTTCTGTTGGCCGGCTGTTTCGGCGGAACAACGCGCAGTTATGACGATTATGACGATGATTTAGGAAATGGCGTTTCGGCCTTGGTGGAAAAAGCCGAATCTAATCGCACCGAAGAAGCCGACGCATCGACCGATTCAGAAGAGGAGACCGATATCTCCCTCGACTCAGGCGTATCTGCAGGGGAACGCAATGCCCTGGAATCGGCAAATCAGTACTTGCGCTTCACGGCATTCTCCTATTCAGGTCTCATCGATCAGCTGGAATTCGAAGGATACTCCAGTTACGAGGCCACCTATGCCGCCGATCATTGCGGTGCCGATTGGTATGAACAAGCCGCACTGTCGGCAGCGCAATATCTCAGCACCATGGCCTTTTCACGGGAGGGTCTGATTGACCAGCTGGAATACGAGGGCTTTACGTATGACCAGGCCGTCTACGGTGTGGAGCAAACTTATGACTCGGAAGCGACTTCAGCCGGACTCAGCGACTTTGCATCCTCCACCGATACAGGCGCTGAATCCAGCAGCGCAGGCGCCACCATGGGAGAGCGCAACGCACTGCAATCGGCAGAAAGCTATCTGAGCTTTATGGCGTTTTCATATTCCGGTTTGATTGACCAGCTGGAGTATGAAGGCTATTCCAACGCCGAGGCAACGTATGCAGCAGACCACTGCGGCGCCGACTGGTACGAGCAAGCAGCTCGGTCTGCCAAAGAATATTTGGATTTGATGTCCTTTTCACGGGAGAGCCTGATCGACCAGCTGGAGTACGGAGGCTTCACATACGACCAGGCTGTCTATGGTGTCGAGCAAAACGGCTATTAAAACACAAGGAGATACGCAGCGATGAAAGCAAAGGGTAAGGGGCTTTGGAAGGGCCTGTCGTGCATTTCGTTTCTTGTTTCAGCAGCCGCTCTGAGCCTGGGTTTGGACAAGATGCTCTATTATGACAACGGGGAATACTATCCCTATGAATATCACAACGTGTACGTTGGCGGGGATGCCTACAACTACATCATCAACGGAAATTATGCCACCGGCTTCTTTGTCCTGGCAGCCATGTTTGCGCTGATGGGAATCGGATTTATCGCGCTCTACTACTTGTCAAAGATGGCCGACGGGCAGGGAAAACTGCTTTCCCGGTATCAGGCCAGGGGCCGCAATTGGGGCGCGTCGGAGGAAATGCCGCAAAATGCGGCTGCCTTTGCGGCGGAGAAAGGAGAACGCGCTACAGAGCAGCTGGAGTACGATTGGTGCCAATCCGCAGAATAGCGATGAAGCCCATATGTTCGCCGATGTCAGGCAATTTGAGGTCTTTTCACCAGGTCCCGCAGCCGCGGGGCCTGGTTTATTTTTTGTAGCGCGAGAGCCGGGCAATGCCCGCGCGGTTTGCGGAGTAACAAAAAACCGGGCCCCGCAGCTGCGGGACCCGGTGGGAAGATCACAAATTACTTGTGGTCGACGGAGTACATGTGCTTGATCAGCTCCAGAACCTTGTTGGAGTAGCCGACCTCGTTGTCGTACCAGGAGACAACCTTCACGAAGGTGTCGGT
>NBJMC04202__coassemble_2296_pt1 | contig 12940 bp, 11 predicted proteins | sample NBJMC04202__metabat2_high_PE_003 | metagenome-assembled genome bin NBJMC04202
AAACGGAGCGTATCTGTACAGATGCGCTCCGTTAACTGTTTTACGGATACCCGCCTAATGGCCGGGGGCACTTTTTGTCTGTTGGCGGCAGGGTGCAAAAAAGCGCCCCGGATTACCGGGGCGCGGAGAGATGAAAAGAAGGGCGTACCGCCGACACAGCGCGGCGTGACTGCGTGTCCTACCGGCAGCGCGGTGCGAGGCCCGGCGGAGCCTACAGGCAGCCCAGGCGGAACAGCAGCTCCCGAATGGTCATTTTGTTGCCCATCAGCTGGCGGTAGGTGACGGTCTTTTCCTTGCCCTCCGCCGCCAGGCGCTCCATGGAGGCGAGGGTCTGCGCGTACTCCGTCTGGAGCTTTTCGATGCGGTCCTCCAGCCGTCCCAGCCGCTCCAGCGCTGCGGACGGATCGGCCCGGTAACCCTCCGGGGCGGGGACTGTGAGTCGTTGATACATGATGGTCTCCTTTCGCAGCCCATGGGCCGGTGCGAGCGGTGAGGTGGGACGAAACACGTGCAAAATGCGTCGCTGCGTCCCCCGATTCCTTCGTAGGGGCCGATGCCTTCATCGGCCCGAACCCGCCGCAGGCGGATCCGTTCGGCGAAGGCGCTCTAGCATCGCAGCCAGACGGGCGGCTGCTAGCCGCCCCTACGGCGGGGACGGCGGTTTTATGCGGGCGGGGGCCTGCGTTCGGCGGGGCGTCAGAGCGTCTTGGCGATCTCCCCGGCGGCGGCGATGATCCGGTCGATCTCCTCGACGGTGTGTGCCGCCGAGAGGAACATGGCCTCGAACTGGCTGGGAGCGGCGTAGATGCCGTGGTCCAGCAGGCCGCGGTACCACCGGGCGAAGCGCTCCAGGTCGCAGCCGCGGGCCTGGTCGTAGCCCGTCACCGGCGTGCGAGTAAAGAACACCGTCAGGATGGAACCCACGCGGTTGATCTGCACCGGGATCTTCGCGGCCTTGAAGGCGCCCTCCAGGCCGGACTGGAGCCGCTGGCCCAGCCGCTCCAGCTTGGTGTAGACGTCGGGATTGTGGTCGAGAATTTGAAGCTGCGTCAGGCCCGCGGCCATGGCCACGGGGTTTCCCGAGAGCGTGCCGGCCTGGTAGACCGGCCCCAGCGGGGCCACCTGCTCCATCAGCTTGCGGCTGCCGGCGTAGGCGCCCACGGGCATGCCGCCGCCGATAATCTTGCCGTAGGTCACCAGGTCGGCCCGGACGCCGAAATAGCTCTGGGCGCCGCCGGCGGCCAGGCGGAAGCCGGTGATGACCTCGTCGAAGATCAGCAGCGCCCCGAAGGCGTCGCACAGGCCCCGGAGGGCCTCCAAAAAGCCGGGCTGCGGCGGCACCACGCCCATGTTGGCGGCCACCGGCTCCACGATCACCGCGGCCACCTGGCAGGGGTTGGCCTCCAGCAGCGTGCGGACGCTGGCGGCGTCGTTATAAGTGGCGGTCAGGGTGTCGGCGGCCATCTCCTGGGGCACACCGGCGGAGTCGGGCGCGCCGCCGGTCAACGCGCCGGAGCCGGCCTTCACCAGCATGGAATCGGAGTGGCCATGGTAACACCCGGCGAATTTGATGATCTTGCTGCGGCCCGTGGCGCCCCGGGCCAGGCGCAGGGCCGACATGACGGCCTCGGTGCCGGAGTTGACCATCCGCACCATCTCCATGCCGGACATCCGGCAGACCAGCCGGGCCATTTCCACCTCGATCTCGGTGGGCGCGCCGAAGCTCAGGCCGTTTTTCACGGCCTCCACCACGGCCTCCTCCACCGCCGGGTGGGCGTGGCCCAGAATCAGCGGGCCCCAGGAGCCGATCAGGTCGATATAGTCGTTGCCGTCCACGTCGGTGACGCGGCTGCCCTGGCCTGCCTGGAGGAAGCGGGGATACGTCCCCACGGCGCGGCAGGCCCGGACCGGGGAGTTGACGCCGCCGGGCAGCACCTGCTGGGCCGCGGCGAAGAGCGTTTCAGACTTGGTCATCAGCCGATATCCCCCTTCCGCATGGCCTCGGCCAGCTCCTTGGCAAAGTAAGTGATCAGCATTCCGGCGCCGGCCCGGTAGATGGAGAGGGCGCTCTCGCACATGACGCGGTACTCGTCGATGAGTCCGGCGGCGCCGGCGGCCTTGATCATGGCGTACTCGCCGCTGACCTGGTAGGCGCACAGTGGGAGGTCAAAGGTGTCCGAGACCTCGCGGATGATGTCCAAATAGCTGAGGGCGGGCTTGACCATCAGGATGTCGGCGCCCTCCTCCGCGTCCAGGGCGCACTCGCGGATGGCCTCCCGGCGGTTGTGGGGGTCCATCTGGTAGCCCCGGCGGTCTCCGAAGGCGGGGGCGGAGCCGGCGGCGTCCCGGAAGGGGCCGTAGAAGGCGGAGGCGTACTTGGCCGAGTAGGCCATGATCGGCACGGTTTCAAAGCCGTTGTCGTCCAGAGTGCGGCGGATGGCGGCCACACGGCCGTCCATCATGTCCGAGGGGGCCACCATGTCGGCGCCGGCCTGGACGTGGGAGAGGGCCGTCTTGGAGAGGACCTCCAGGGTCTTGTCATTGTCCACGGTGTGGCCGCAGAGGATGCCGCAGTGGCCGTGGTCGGTGTACTCGCACATGCAGACGTCGGTGATGACGTAGCAGTCGGGGTACTGGGCCTTGATGGCCCGGATGCCCTGCTGCACCACGCCGTCGGGATTCCAGGCCTCGGAGCCGCAGGCGTCCTTGCGGGCGGGGATGCCGAAGAGCAGCACCTTGTTGACGCCCACGGCGCGGCAGGCCTCCACGGCCTCACAGACGCGGTCCGGGGAGTAGCGCCACTGGCCGTCCAGAGACGGGATGGGCTCGACGATGTTCTCCCCCTCGACGATGAAGAGGGGGTAGATCAGGCTTTCGGGAGACACGCGGGTCTCCCGCACCATGCGGCGCAGCGTGTCCGAGGACCGAAGGCGCCGAGGACGGATGGAAAGTTCCATGGTAAAACACTTCCTTTGAAGATGTTGGATCATCGAATGCCATTGTTTGCCGGGCGGGCAGGAAACGGAAGCCGGTTCCGGGCGGGCGACTAGTAGTCGCCCCTACGTGGGTTTCGGAGGCGGGTCCGTAGGGGCGGGCTTTATGCCCGCCCGTGCCCAGGGTACGATGTTTGCCGGGCTGGTGGAATACGCACCCGCTTCCAAGCGGGCGACTACTAGTCGCCCCTACGACAGTTCCGGAGGGCGGGTCCGTAGGGGCGGCTAGCAGCCGCCCGGACTGCACCGGCGATTTGCCGCAAGCTCACATCAAACGCGCACCCGCCCGGGCCGCGCTTATTCCCCTGCGCCCGCTTCCCGGAGCAGCGCCACCAGGGATTCCATGGTGGCCTCCCGGGCGACGCGGACGGAGAGGCCGTACTTCCGGGCCTCCCGGGCGGTCTGCTCGCCAATGCAGAAGCCCAGCACATGGCTTAGGTCCGCGCCGGGCAAGCTCTTCACGAAGCCCCGGACCGTGGAGGCGCTGGTGAACGTCACCCAGGTCTCCCCTTCCAGCAGCGGCCGGACCGCCGCCGCGTCGGGGCTTTCATATACGGTATCATAGCACGGAATGTCCGCGAAGGGTATCCCTTTGGCGGAAAAAATCTGCGGCAGGGCGTCGCTGCCCCGGCTGGCCCGGCACAAAAGCACCGGCCCCTCCACAGCCTCCATGGCCTGGGCCAGGTGGTCCGAGTCGTAGACCTCCGGCACCAGGTCGGCCCGCAGCCCGTGGCGGGCCAGGGCCTCGGCGGTCTTGGGGCCGATGGCCGCCAGCTGCACGCCGGCGAGAGCCCGGGCGTCCAGCCCCCGCGCCGCTAGCCGCCGGAAGAAGATCTCCGGCCCGGCGGGGCTGGTGAACACCAAGTAGCGGTACTGGGAAAGGCGCTCCATGGCCGCGTCCAGCGCGGGGTTTTCCGCCCGCTCCACGGTCTCGATGCAGGGGTACTCCACCACCTCGGCTCCCAATACCCGGAGCTTTTTCGAGAGCGTCCCGGCCCGGTCCTTCGGGCGCGTCACCACCACGGTGCGGCCCTTGAGGGGCAAAGCGTCAAACCAGTCGAACTGATCCGAGAGCTGGCAGACCTTGCCCACCACGATGATGGCGGGGCTTTGGATCTGCGCGGCCTGGGCGGCCTCGGGGAGTTTTTCCAACGTGGAGACCAGCTTGCGCTGCTTCGGGGTCGTGCCGCGCTCAATGACGGCGGCGGGCATGGCCGGGTCCATCCCGGCCTTCAGCAGCCCCTCGCAGATCAGCGGCAGCGCCGTGACGCCCATCAGAAATACCAGCGTGCCCCGGGTGCGGCAGAGGGCCTCAAAGTCGATTTTCAATTCCGCGCCGGCCTTGGCGTGGCCGGTGATGATGTGCAGCGACGAACAGAAGTCCCGGTGGGTCACGGGGATGCCGGCGTAGGCCGGGACCGACAGCGCCGAGGTGATGCCCGGCACCACCTCAAAGGGGACGCCGTGTTCCTGCAAACGCTCCAGCTCCTCGCCGCCCCGGCCAAAGAGGAAGGGGTCGCCGCCCTTGAGGCGCACCACCCGGTACCCGGCCTGGGCCTCCCGGAGCAAAATCTCGTTGATCTCGTGCTGGGGCACCTTGTGGTGGCTGGCCTCCTTGCCCACGTCGATGGCCCGGGCGTCGGCGGGGATCAGGGCCAGGATGGCCGGGCTGACCAGCCGGTCATAGACCACCACCTGGGCCTCCCGGAGGGCGCGGCTGCCCTTCTCTGTCAGCAGTCCCGGGTCGCCTGGGCCGGCGCCCACCAAAATCACCTTACCTGGCATACGCAAGTCCTCCCATCTCCCGGGCCAGCCCCGCGCCCAATGCTTCGGCCTGGGCCTTGGGGCCGGTGCGGGTCTCTTTTTTCACCACGGTCTCGTCGGGGCTGACGTAGAGGCCGGTCAGGGTCAGGGTGTCGCCCTCCACCGTGGCATAGGCCGCCACCGGCGAGGTGCAGCCGCCCCCCAGCGCCCGGACGAAGGCCCGCTCCGCCAGGGCGCAGCAGGTACCGGCCTCGTCCCGGACGGCGTCCAGGCAGGCGGTGTCCGTTCCCGCCCGGGCCTGGACGGCCAGGATTCCCTGGCCCGCCGCGGGCAAAAGCTCCGTGGGGTCGAAATAGCGGGCGATGCGTTCCTCCAGCCCCAGCCGCTTGAGGCCCGCCGCCGCCAGCACCAGGGCGCCGAATTCGCCGGAATCCAGCTTCTTGAGCCGGGTCAGCACGTTGCCCCGGACCGGCAGGACGGTCAGCTCCGGGAAGAGTGCCTTCAGCTGGAGCTGCCGCCGCTTAGAGGCGCAGCCCACCGGCTTGGTTTTGTCCCACTCGGTCACGCCCGCGGGCAGCACCAGGCAGTCCCGGGGGTCGGCCCGGCGGGTGAAGGCCACCAGGGGCAGGTCCTCCGGCGTCTCCATGGGCATATCCTTCAGGGAGTGAACGGTGAAGTCGGCCCGGCCGTCTCGCAGGGCCTGGTCCAGCTCCCGGACGAAGAGGCCCTTGCCGCCAATCTGCTCCAGGGTGCGGTCGAGAATCTGATCGCCGGTGGTCTTCATCGTCACCAGCTCCAACGTCACATCCGGGTGGGCCGCGGCGATGGCGTCCATCACCAGCTCGCTCTGGATCACGGCCAGGCGGCTCTCCCGGCTGCCGATTTTGATGTTCATGGCAGTTCCTCCAATACCTTGCGGATGGCCTTGGCCGCCCGCGCTGTGCGGTGGTGGTCCTTCCCCTCGGAGACGACGCCCGCCACCAGTCCCTCCCCGACGCAGATGGCGGGGAAATAAAAGCTGCACTCTGCCTCGCAGTCGGCCACAGACACCGGGATGCCCAGCGCCCTGGCGTCCTCCCCCACCCGGCGGTTCACGGCGCGGTCATTGGTGGCCGCGATGGCCAACGTGGCGCCCTCCAGGTCGCCTTCGCAGTAGGGCCGGGCCAGCCAGGTGAGGTCGTCGGCCCGGCAGGAGAGCGTGGGGGCGATGACGGTGATCTCGCAGCCGAACTGCCGCAGGACGCCGATGCGCCGGGCCGCGATGGCGCCGCCGCCCACCAGCACCACCTTTTTCCCGCTGAGGTCCAGGAAAATGGGGAAGCGCAGGGGCCGCTCCGCCGCCGCCTGCCGCCGCTGCCACTGGTGAAAGCGCTCCAGCTCCTCCCAGGCGATCTTCTCCATGGCGGACTTTTCCTCGGGGCTGCCGGGACCGGCGGCGCCCAGGGCGTCGGTATCGTAGTATGTAAGGAGCGCGGCACAGGCCGGGTCGATGTCCCGGGGCACCGCCAGGTCTACCGCCACCTGCGGGCGGCGGGACACGGTCTCCAGCTGTTCTTTTGTCAAGGTGTAGTGGGGGCTGGTGGTGGCGGAGATCACCGCGTCCATCCCCTCCAGGGCCGAAACCCGATCCGCGTAGGGCACGGTGCCGCACCCGGCGGGCACCACGGTCTCGCCGTGGCGGTAGGTCCGCAGGGTGACGGACACCTCCGTCCCGGCGTCTCGGAGCGTCTCCGCCGCCAGCCGGCCCATCTGGCCGTTGCCGATGACTAAGACGCGCTTGCCCGCCAGCGTCCCCAGCTCCCGCGCTAGGACGTCCCGGCACTGGCCGCCCAGGGACGGCGCGCCCCGGGTGACGGACACCTGGGTCTTGGCCCGCTTCCCGGCGGTGACGGCGTGGCGGAAGAGGGCCGAGAGCGTCGGGTCGGCAGCTCTCGCCTCCAGGGCCTGGTCCAGGGCCGTGCGGACCTGGGTGATGATCTGATCCTCCCCGAGAATTTGGGAGTGGAGGCCGCAGGCCACCTCCATCAGGTGCCGGGCGGCATCCAGGCCGGTGCGGGTTTCAAAATAGGGCCGCAGCTGCTCCTCGCTGACGCCGGCCACCCGACACAGAAGCCGCCAGGGCGTCTCGCCGTCGCCGGTCAGGTATAGCTCCGTGCGGTTGCAGGTGGAGAGCAGCACGCAGCCGGTGACGCCGGGCTGCTCCTTGAGGCACGCCAGCGCCCGGCGCAGGCCCTCGCCGGAGAAGGCCAGCTCCTCCCGGAGGGCCAGGGGCGTGCGGTGGCAGTCCAGGCCGGACATGGTAAGGCTCATTTCCACCCCTCCTTGGCGATGACCAGGGAAAAGTAGCCCGAAGGCTCCTTTAGGTCTTCAAACCGGGGATAGACCCGCTCATTGGCCATGGAGCAGTTTTCCACCATGGCCGCCCCCTCCAGCATGCCCCGCGCCTGGAGCTGGGCCTGGAGCTCCAGGATGGACTTGCCGGCCTTCATAAAGACCTTGTTGGCCTTGACGTCCAGCAGCTCCTCGGCGCCGTGGGACGCCGGGACGATCAGCAGCGGCTCGCTGCCCTGGCAGAGGGAGCGGTTGAGCCGGGCCGCAGCGGCGCAGAAGCTGGGCACGCCGGGCACCACCTCCACGTCGTAGCCCCTTGCCAGCACCTTTTCGTGGATATACATATAGGTGGAGTAGACCGTCGGGTCGCCCAGGGTTAAGAATGCAACGGACTTTCCCCGGTCCAGGAGGGCGCAGATGCGCTCGGCCGCGGCGGTGTAGGCCGCGTCCACCACGGCCTTGTCCCGGACCATGGGCGTAGCGACGGTCTCCACGGTCTTGCCCTCCAGGTAGCCGGCGGCGATGTGGAGGGCCGTCTTGTCGGCCTTCACCGAGTCGGGCACCATGACCACGTCGGCCTCCCGCAGCACCCGGACGGCCTTGAGGGTCAAAAGCTCCGGGTCGCCGGGGCCGACGCCCACGCCGTAGAGCTTGCCGCCCCGGCGCAGCGCCGCCATGGCCGCGCCGCAGTGGGCCACGAACAGCTTCTGGATGGCGGGACACTCGCCCAGGCCCTTCAAAATGCAGCGGACTTCATAGCCCTTGCCCTCCAGCACTTCCTTCCAGGAGTCCTCACTCCCGGCCATATCGTTGCGGGCGTGGTCCCCGGCCACCAGCATAAAGGGGGCCAGGGTCAGGTGGCGAATCTCCGGCTGCCGCTGTAGCTGCTCCACCACGGAGTCGAGGGTCGGGTAGCCCTCCACCGTGGCGATATACACCCGGGGGCACTTGCCCCGCAGAACGTGTTCCATCTGGGCGTAGGCGGCGTTGGCGAAGTGGGCCGTGCCGTGGCCCATCAGCACCAGGGCCTCGTCTTCCCCGGGCATGGGCAGCCAGGAGAGCAGGGCGTCGGCCACGGCCTCGTAGTCGGACCGGGCGTGGAGCAGCGGCGCACCCACGGAAATCTCCGTGGTCAGCTTGTAGGGCTCCAGCTGGGTGAGCATTTTTTCATATTCCTCGCCGTGCATCACGTGGGTGGACTGGACGGCCACCTGGGTGTAGCCCGCGGCCTCCAGCCGGGCCATGGCCTGGGCGACGTTGTCGATCTGGACGCCGTCGCGGCTTTGAAGCTTTTTGATAATCATGCCGCTGGTGAAGGCCCGGAAGACCGGCCAGCCGGGGTAGGCGGCGGCCAGGGCGTCTTCGGTGGCGGCGATGGTCTTTTCCAGGGTGTCGGGATAGGTGGTGCCGAAGGACACGGCCAAAATCGCTTGCTTCATGGCGGTCACTCTCTTTCGTTCTTGGATGCGGTGTAGAGTAGGGCGTTGACGATGGCGGCGGCCAGGTTGCTGCCGCCCTTGCGGCCCCGGGCCACGATATAGGGGCAGTCCATGGTGAGAATCAGCTCCTTGGCCTCCACCACGTTGACGAAGCCCACCGGCACGCCGACGATCAGGGCCGGGGCCGGGAGCGTCCCCTCCTGCCACAGCTCATAGAGCCGCACCAGGGCCGTGGGGGCGTTGCCGATGGCGTAGATGAGGTGCTTATTCATGGCGGCGGCCCGCTCCATGCTGACCGTGGCCCGGGTGACGCCCCGTTCCTTGGCGGCCTGGGCCACGTCCGGGTCCGCGATAAAATTATACGCCTCGCCGCCCAGCTTATGAAGGACCCGCTTGTTGATGCCCGAGAGGGCCATGGTGGTGTCGGTGACGACGCTGGCCCCGTGCAGCAGCGCCTCCACGCCCTTTTGGACTGCGCCGGGGGAGAAGGTCAGCGTCTCGGCATAGTCAAAATCGGCGGTGGTGTGGATAGCCCGGAGGATCACCGCCTCGTTTTCCGGGTCCAGGGGCGCTTTCAGCTCCGAGCGGATGATCTCCATGCTCCGCGCTTCAATGTCCGCGGGGGCCACCCGCGCCAGTTCGATCTTCATATGCCTTCCTCCAAAATCCGATAAATCTGCTCCATATCCAGAGCCGCTCTGACGCCGTCGGCCAGGATGTCGTACTGCCGGGCCTTGTAGACCTCCCAGTCCTCCACGGCGCCGCCGCCCTCCAGGCCCTTGGCCTTCAAGAGGCAGTCCACAAAGGCCCGGGCGAAGTCGCCCTGGTCGAAGATGCCGTGGACATAGCTGCCCCAGACGTTGCCCACGGCCATGCCGTCGGCGGTGGTCTGATCGTCCCGGCTGAGGCGGGCAAAGCCGATGGCGCCGGTGGTGCGGCCCATGTGAATTTCATAGCCGGTGAAGGCCGCGCCGTTGAGGCCCGCGAAGAGGCCCGTGGCCCCCTCCACTACGCCGGTGACGCGGGTGCGGGACTTCTCGCCGTAGAAGACCGTCTCGCCGGGCAGCAGGCCCATGCCGCGAATTTCGCCGCCGGCCTCGGCCCCCTCGGGGTCGGAGATCACGCCGGTGAGCATCTGGTAGCCGCCGCAGATGCCCACCAAGGCTCCGCCGCGGCTGACGTGCTTCAAAATCGCCGCCTCCAGGCCGCTCTGCCGCAGCCACCGGAGGTCGTCCATGGTGTTTTTGGTGCCGGGGAGAATCACGGCGTCGGGGCTGCCCAGCTCCGCCGGGGACGCGATGTACCGGAGGGACACCGCGTCCAGCCGCTCCAGGGCATTGAAGTCGGTGAAGTTGGAAATCCGCGGGAGGCGCACCACGGCGATGTCCAGCGGGGCCTTTTTGCCGCTCCGGCCAAAGCGGGCGGTGAGGGAGTCCTCATCGTCCAAATCCACGGCCATGTGGGGCACCACGCCCACCACTGGGATGCCGGTCAGATCCTCCAGCATCTGGACGCCGGGGTCCAGGATGGTCTTGTCCCCCCGGAAATTGTTGATGACGAGGCCCTTGACCATGGCCCGCTCGTCGGCGTCCAGCAGCGCCACGGTGCCGTAGAGGCTGGCGAAGACGCCGCCGCGGTCAATGTCGGCGCAGAGCAAGACCGGGGCCTTGGCCAGCTTCGCCATGCCCATGTTGACGATGTCGTCGGTCTTCAAGTTGATCTCCGCCGGACTGCCCGCGCCCTCCAGGACCAGGATTTCGTGGTCTTCGGCCAAGCTGTTGTAAGCGGCCATAATGTCGGGGATCAGTGTCTTTTTCATGGCGAAGTAGTCCCGGGCCGACATGGTGCCCCGCACCTCGCCACCCACGATCACCTGGGAGCCCACGTCGTTGGTGGGCTTTAAGAGGATGGGGTTCATCTTGACGCTGGGGGCGATGCCCGCCGCCTCGGCCTGCATCACCTGGGCCCGGCCCATCTCCAGCCCTTCGTCGGTGATGAAGGAGTTGAGGGCCATGTTCTGGGACTTGAACGGGGCCACGGTGTGGCCGTCCTGGTGGAAGATGCGGCAGAGGGCCGCGGCCAGGAAGCTCTTGCCCGCGTTGGACGTGGTGCCCTGTACCATGATGGATTTTGCCATGATTACGCCTCCCCGGCGGCCAGCGCCGCCGCCAATGTTGCAAGTAAAATTTGATTTTCCGCCGGCTTTCGCACCGCCGCCCTGTACCAGTCGGGGCCGAGGCCGCGGTAGTTGGCGCAGCTGCGCAGGAGGATGCCCCGCTTTGCCATCCGTTCCTTGAGGTCCGCCGCGCCGGGCACGCGGAACAGGAGGTAGTTGGCCGCGCCGGGCACCACCCGGCAGCCCAGGGCCGTCAGGCCCTCCGCCAGGGCGGGCCGCGCTTGCTCCAGCAGCGCCCGGCCCGCCGCCGGCCAGTCCGGCAGGCCGCAGCAGGCGATGCCCGCCGCCTGGGCAGGACCGGAGACGTTCCAGCAGGGGCCCCAGGTCTCCAGCTCCGCCACCAGGGCCGGGGCCGCCAGGCAGTAGCCCAGCCGCAGCGCCGGCACGGCGTAGCTCTTGGTGAAGGCCCGGAGCAAGATGAGCTGGGGGTGGTCCGCCAGCAGCGGCGCCATGCCGGGACCGCTCTGGGCCAGGGGCAGGAAGCACTCGTCCACGACGAGGTGTGCGCCCACGGCCTCGCATTGTCCCAGGATGCGCGCCAGGAGGTCCGGCGCGATGCACCGGCCCGTGGGGTTGTTGGGTGTGCAGAGGAAGAGAAGGTCGGTGCCAGGGGTGATGTCGGCGAGAATCCGCTCCGTCACGTCGAAGTGTTCCGCCTCCAGCAGCGGGTGGAACCGGCAGCCGCAGCCGACGCGCCGCAGCGCCCCCTCGTACTCCGAGAAGGCCGGGGCCGTCAGCAGGGCGGTGCGGGGCCGCAGAGAAAGGGCCAACCGGAAGATCACCTCCGCCGCGCCGCTGCCGCAGAAGACCGCCTCCGGTGTTACGCCGTCCATGGCCGCGATGGCCAATCGCAGCTGGGTGCAGGCCGGGTCCGGGTAGCAGCCTGCGTTTGCCAGGGCGGCCCGGGCCGCCGCCAGCACCGCCTGGGGCGTCCCCAGGGGGTTACAGTTGACCGAAAAGTCCAGGATTTCCCCGGCATATTGTGTTTTTGCCCAGTTTAAGTCACCGCCGTGGGGATTTACCATCCGAGAAGCCTCCCAAATGCCGCCAGGGGCAGCACATCAAAGATCAAAAGGGCCAACAGGGCCGTATAGAGCGCCAGGCGGTTGGCCGCCGCCACGTCCGCCCGGGTCACGCTTCTAAGGTTGTCGCCGATGGTGGGCTTCACCACCGGCTTTCCGAAGTAGTCGTGGGTGCCGCCCAGCTGGAGCCCCAGCGCCCCGGCGCAGGCCGCCTCGGTGTGGGCCGAGTTGGGCGAAGCGTGGTTTTTCCGGTCCCGGAAGAAGATGCGGAAGGCATTCTTCCCGTCAAAGCCCAGATAAGCCGCCAGGCCCATCAAAAAGCCAGAGATCCGCGCCGGGAGGAAGTTCAAAACGTCGTCCACCAGGGCCGCGGGGCGTCCGAAGTAAAGGTACTGGTCATTTTTGTAGCCCACCATGGAGTCCATGGTGTTGACGGCCTTGTAACAGAGGCCCCCCACCGGGCCGAGGACGGCGGCGAACAGGAGCGGCGCCAAAATGCCGTCGGAGGCGTTTTCCGCCACGGTCTCCACGGCGGCCTTTAAGACCTCTTCCTCGCTGAGATGCTCCGTGTCCCGGCCCACGATCATGGAGACGGCCCGGCGTCCGTCGTCCAGCGTGCCGGTCTCCAGGGCCTGGACCACCTTCATGCTCTCGGTCCGCAGGGACTTGGTGGCGAGGATCAGCCAGCAGACGATGACCTCGCCCGCGAAGCCCGCAATGGGATGGAGGAGATAGAGGCCCCAGAGGATGCCGCCACTGACCAGGCCGGTGATCGCCACCACCAAAATCACCAAGGCGGCCCCGGCGCGGAGCTGTCCCCGGTCCGTGGCCGGGAAGGCCCGCCGCAGGGTTGGCTCCAGATGCGAAATCAGCCAGCCGATGGCCTGCACCGGATGGTAGAGCCACCGGGGGTCCCCCAGCAGCAGGTCGATCAAAAAGCCCAACAGCAGGGCGGTGAGATGATTCATGGCAATGTGCCTCCAAGGTTGTAAATACGTTTCCGATGATTCCGCCCGCTTGCCTCCGTGTGCAGAGCAGCGCGCCGAACGCACTTTTTCCCTGTGTAAGGGAAGGGTTATAAGCTGCCGTGTGTGACTGCCGCCCCCCGATCCGAAGCAGTCCGTGCGGCCTTGGAGAAAACCCCTGTAGCCGCAACGGCTATCCGATTCTACTGGCCCGCGCGAAGCCGGGAAGGGGCAGGCAGTATGGGACGGG
>NBJMC04202__coassemble_2326_pt1 | contig 12734 bp, 7 predicted proteins | sample NBJMC04202__metabat2_high_PE_003 | metagenome-assembled genome bin NBJMC04202
CGTTTTCACGGGAGCGGGTTCTTTTACAGGAGCAGCCGCTTTGACGGGAGCGGGTTCTTTTACGGGAGTGGCGGTTTTCACGGGAGCGGGCTCTTTCACGGGAGCGGGCTCTTTCACGGGAGCAGCCGCTTTCACCGGAGCAGCGGCTTCGGCAGAGACATTGACAGGCTTCTCGCTGGACGCCGCCTTTTTTGCCGGTGCATGTGCGGCCTTGGCGGCAGTCTTTTTCTTTTTCTGAGTCAACGGAGATTCCTCCTTGTCATAATGATTGGCAAATGAATAATTGGCTTATGAAACGGTGGTCATATCGTCAATGGGCCCGGAGAAGCTGCCCCGAAGGCCGTAGACGACGTGGCTGAGGACGTATTGGCCGTGGTTTACGAAAATTTCCACCAGATTGGGTTCTACATAAATCTCCAGGGGGCAGCACGGAGCGGAGATGGGCGGAGTGCTGGCGGTCATCCGGTAGCCGGGGATTTGGTCGAACACTTGGCTGCGATCTGCCGTGACGGCGCCTCTTTCCCGGCGGATTTGATAACCGAAGAGGTCCAGGGACGCGCCTTCTGGGAGAGAGGCCAGGATTCGCAGCGGCATTGTGGGCCGCGGGGAAGACACCGGCTGGGTGAACTGCGCGACCACCTGGGGGTGGGGCCGGAAGAAAACGCGCCCGTTCTCCCACTCCGCCACCCGGGGCAGAGACATCATCCCACGCCAAGGACCGCGGCCGTCGGCCTCGCCGCGCACCGCTTGAGGCATCCGCATCCAGCCGATCAGGACGCGGCGGCCTTGGTCGTCCAGCGTGGACTGGGGCGCGTAGAGATCCAGGCCCCAGTCGAGATACGTGAAGGGCGCCAGAAGCCGGAGCGTACAGGTGTCCTCGGCAAAGTCCGCCGGGGCGTACATGGTCTGGTCGGCATACGGAAGGCCATCCTGTATCACTCCCATGGGTGAACCCACCAGCAGGTAGCTGCTGCCCAGGGGGAAGAGATCGGGACACTCCAGCATCGATCCAAAGGACGGATCGGTATAGCTGTTGGCGTAATTCCAATGCGTGCCGTCCCCGCTGCGATAAAAGAGAACCTTGCCCTGCCCCTGGGCTTTGCTGCCCAGGATCATGTAGTAGCCGCCGTCCGAGGCCCAGACCTTGGGGTCGCGGGTGTCGGCGGCGTCGCCCAGGGCCGGGTCCTCCAGCACAGGGATGATCTGCCGCTTGGACCAGTTGTCAAAGGTTCTGCCGTCCGGGGAGACGAGCATGGCCTGGCTGGTCTGCAGACCTCCGCCGCGGGCCAGATGAATATCCTCCGGCTCTTCCGCCAGATAGCGCACCGCAGAATAATAGAGATGCAGCTTACCGTCAAGTTCCAGGGCGCTGCCGGAGAAGACGCCGTTTCGATCGTATGCTTTTGAGGGAAACAGCGCGATCCCCAGGTGCGTCCAATGGACCAGATCGTGGCTGACGGCGTGGCCCCAATGCATGGTGCCCCAGCGGGGGGCGTAGGGGAAATGCTGATAAAACAGGTGATATGCCCCGTGAAAATAGAGAAACCCGTTGGGATCATTGATCCAATTCCCCGGAGCTTTCAGATGGAGAAAGTCGGTAATCATAGAACACCTTCTCACAAAATAGGCGCCGGCGGAATGGCTCCGGCGCAAAATCCATTGCGCCGCTGGAGTGTCTGCTGCCGGGGCGCATATCATGCCGGGCTGCAACTCGTTCCATGAAACGACCATTTGGCCGGCACAGCAAAATGGAACCGGTTACGTTCCGGTTTATTGTAACACTCATGAGGAGAGCAGGTCAACTGCTTCCGGCGTAAAAAACGATTTTTGTCAATTCTGTACCAATGGGCTGGCGCCAATAGAGCCGCGCTTCCAAAGACGGGTGGCTGCCATCTTGCGGTTGCGTCCGGCGTGGCTCTTTGCTATAATATTGTCTACTGAATAAACCGCTGCGCGGCTGATTTGTGCGGCAAAGCCCGTGTAATCCCACAAAAACAGTACCTTTTGCTGTTTTAACCAAACGCGGGAGACATATAAGTTGCAGATTTCCAAAGAAGGGCCATTCTATGGAGATAAAAAAGAACGCTACATACGGCGATATTGCCAAATACACCAAGTTCTCAAAAACCACGATCTCCCGTTATTTCAATGACCCCGACACGTTGGCACCGGCCAGCCGGGAGATTATCGCCAAAGCACTGGTCGACCTCGACTATCAGGAAAACAAGGTGGCGCGGATTTTAGCCAACGGCCAGACGGAATTCATTGGCGTGATTGTGCCGGACTTCTATCACCACTTTTTTTATGAGATTCTCAACCGTATTCTCGGAACTTATGAGAACAATGGCTATAAATTTCTGGTTTTTGTAGGCAACAAAAAGGGGGAGATGGAGCGGCGGTACATCCAAGAGCTGATGGCCTACCAAATCGAGGGGTTGATTGTCCTCAGCCACACCCTCCCTTCCCAGGAATTGGCCGAACTGCAGATTCCCGTCGTCACCATTGAACGGGAGGACCAGTTTGTCTCCAGCGTCAACACCGATAACGAATTGGGCGGCCGGCTGGCTGCGGCGCATCTGGCGGAGCTGGACTGCGACGTGCTGATTCACATCAACTCCCATTCCTCGGAAGGTATCCCGGCTTACGACCGCGTCTCTGGCTTCTCCCAATACTGCCGGGAAAACGGGCTCCGCCATCAGGTGATCATTCGGCCTCTGGACGTCTCCTATGAGGCGGACAAGCAGACCCTGACGGAAATTCTGGAGCAAGTGGAGGCGCAGTATCCGGGCCAGCGGAAGGGAATCTTTATTTCCAACGACACCTTGGCCAACGGCTTTTTGAATGTCTTGTTCCACAAATTCGGCTGCCTGCCGTCCACATATCGCCTCATCGGCTTTGATGACTCCCCGGCTTCCCGGGCGGCAGTTGTGCCCATCAGCACCGTGGGTCAGCGGCTGGAACAGTTGGCGCAAGAGGCCATGGCGCTGCTGTCCGACCAAATCCGGGCAAAGAAAAGCGGCGCTGCTTCCAGCGCCCCCGTACATCGGGTGGTGGAGCCGGTGCTGATCCGGCGGGATACCACTGCCGGCTGAGTTGTGCCATATCACAGAGAACCGCCCCTGCCAGATGGCAGGGGCGGTTCTCTGTGACTTTATCGACTTTATCAGCCTTCTTCGGCCTTCTTGGCTTCTTCGATGATCTTGGCCTGGTTCATCTGCGGCACTTCCTCATAGCGGACAAACTTGAGGCTGTAGGAGCCACGACCCTGGGTCATGGACCGCAGATCGATGGCATAGGAGGACATTTCGCCCATGGGCACTTCAGCGTCCACCACCTGCTGGCCGTCGCCGGTGGGGGTCATGCCCATGACGCGGCCCCGGCGCTTGTTGAGGTCGCCGATGATGTCGCCCAGGTTAGCATCGGGGATGTAGACCTTCAGCTCGCCGATGGGCTCCAGCAGGGTGGGGGCAGCGGTGGGGATGCCTTCCTTATAGGCAATGCCCGCGGCGGTCTGGAAGGCCATATCGGAGGAGTCCACCGGATGGTAGGAGCCGAAGTACAGCGTAGCCTTCAGGAACACCAGGGGATAGCCGGCCAGGACGCCCTTGCCGATGCAGTTGCGCAGGCCCTTTTCGACGGAGGGGATGAAGTTCTTCGGCACGCAGCCGCCGACGGTCTCATCGGCAAAGACGAGGTCCTCGGTCTCGGTCTGGGGCTCGAAGCGGATGTAGACGTCGCCGAACTGGCCGTGGCCGCCGGACTGCTTCTTGTGCCGGCCGTGGACCTCGACCTTTTTCTTGATGGTCTCGCGGTAGGCAATCTTGGCGGGCCGCAGTTCAGCCTCCACCTTGAACTTGCTCAAGAGCTTGGAGCAGATGACGCCCAGGTGGATATCGCCCACGCCGGAGATGATCATTTCCTTGGTCTCGGTGTTGGTGCCGAAGCGGAAGGAGGCGTCCTCCTCGTTGAGCTTGGTGAGGCCGGCGGCGATCTTGTCCTCCTGGCCCTTGACCTTGGCGTAGATGGCCATGGTATAGCAGGGCTCGGCGTATTCCATGGGCTTCAGAGCCGTGACCTTACCGGCGAGGCCCAGGGTGTCGCCGGTCTTGACGCTGCCCAGCTTGGTGGCGACGCCGATGTCGCCGCAGCAGACTTTTGCGGTCTTCGTGAGGCTCTTGCCCTTGGCGAAGAAGATGTTGCTGAGCTTTTCGGTGGAGCCGGTGCGGGCGTTGACGACGCTCATGCCCTCGGTGATATCGCCGGAGATGACCTTGAAGTAGGAGTTTTTGCCGAACTGGTCGGAAATGGTCTTGAAGACGAAGAGCGCAGGGCTGCCCTTGGGATCCAGCAGCAGCTCGCCGCCGTCTGCGGTCTCCATGGCACGGCCCTCCAGCGGGTTGGGGCAGAACTTCACCAAATATTCCATCACGCGCTTGCTGCCGTAGCCGGCCAGCGCGCTGCCGCAGAATACCGGCGTGATGGACCGCTGACGCATACCGTCTTTGACGCCCTGAATGAGTTCCGCCTCAGTGAAGGGCTCCTCCATGAAGAACTTCTCCATAAATTCCTCGCTGGTCTCGGCCACCTGCTCGGAAAGCTCTGCCAGGTACTCGTCGCAGCGGGCCTCTGCCTCGGGAGTCAGCGCCGCGGAATTGCCTTCGGTGTCCCGGGCGGTGCGGCTCAGGAGGTCCACCAGGCCGACGCACTTGTCGCCCTTCATCATGGGGAAGATCAGCGGCACGACGGTGTTGCCGAAAGCGGCGCGCATATCGTCCACGACCTTGTAGTAGTTGGCGTGATCCTCGTCCATCTTGGAGATATAGAACATAGTGGGCAGCTTGGCGTCCTTGAGGGACTTCCAGGCCTTCTCGGTGCCGACGGAGATGCCGCCCTTGGCCGAGAGGACGATCAGGCCGGCGTCGGCCACGCGGAGGGACTGGACGATCTCGCCGGCAAAGTCGAAGAAGCCGGGATTGTCCAGAATGTTGATCTTGCAATGATCAAACTCCACCGGGATGATGGAAGTGGAAATAGAATACTGCCGCTTGATCTCCTCGGGGTCAAAGTCAGAAACGGTATTGCCGTCGGCAATGGAGCCCAGACGGTCGGTGCCGTTGGTTAAAAACAGCATATCCTCAGCCAGGATGGTCTTTCCGTCTCCACCATGTCCCAGCAGGCAAATCGTGCGAATGTCCTTGGCAGTGTAGCTCATAACGATTGTTTCTCCTTTCCGTGGGCCTGTCAATTGAGGGGAAGCGGCCCTGCTTGCGGCAAAAGCTTTTTACCGCCTAACAGAATAAATTATAATTCATTCCCAAAACGAATGCAATTACAATCTGTCTTGTCCGGCGTAGTGCCCAAATATTTGTGCCATTTGGAGAAATTGAGCCTTAAAATTTATTAGCTTTTCCCAACAAACCCTGTCACCATCAAGGTGGGAACCTGCCAAAGAAGCTGATAGAGAAGTAGATTGAGGGCAGAGGCAGAGGCTGTGGAGTCCAGGTAAGTGAGGATGCACATCAGCGCGGTACCCAAAATACCGGAAAGGATCGACAGGACCAGCGCCCCGTGGACCGTCCGGCGCAGCTGCCGTCCGCCGGTGACGGCGGCGGCAAAGCTCACAAAGCTGTCCCGGGCCATCAGCGCCCCCTGGCGTCCGTGTTCCCCGGCCTCCTGGCTGGAGAGGCGGGCCCGCTCGGCCACCACCGGGAACTCCAGCCGGTCGGTGGAGATCTTATAGCGCTTTTTCACCAGTGCAGGCGTGATCATAAAGTCCCGCGTGGCCAGCACCGGCGTGAGGCCGGGGCTGCGCAGCACTGCCGTGAGTCCGGCGCGGCAGGTGGACGCCGGCGCATAGGTCAGGGCGAAGACGCCCACCAGCTCCTGGTTCACCGAGATATACACCGCCGACTGGACCCGGGTGCCCTCGGGCACGTGGACGCCCATCAGCCGCATAAAGGGGAGGGAGCCCAGCAGCACCACATCGCCGCGAATCTCGGCGCCCAGGCCGCCGCCCTCGTACTGGCGGAAGGAGTCGGCGCTGTAGCGCCGGCCGTTTTCGCTTTTCATCACCTCTTCAAAGAGGGGGACAAGGCCGCTGCCGGCAGCCTGCAGCACGGCGGTGGCGTAACCCACCACTTGGCGGATGGGCATGTCGGAATACATCTTCATGCCGTTCATGGAGATGTTGGATTTGGGAAAGAGGTCGGCGTCCTCGATGACGATGCCGCCCTCGCCACTGAGAATCTTGGCGCCGCGCCAGCCGCAGATGGCGGCGCCGGCCCGGTTCAACCGGCGGGCCAGCAGGGCAAAGGGCCGGGCACAGCTCAGGAAGGCGCCGGCGGGCAGTGCCGCAGAGAGGAGCGCTGCCCAGGCCCAGAGGAAGTTGCTGCCGCCCTGTATCGCGGCAAACACCGCCAGGCCTGCTGTCACCACCAGCATCAGCGGGGCGTAGACCCGCATGGCCTTCTGGGCGGCGTCGGGCGTTTCCAGCATGGCGGTAAAGTCCTGCAGGCTGCCCTCCCGGCGGAAGATGCAGTCGAGGCCATGCCAGGCTTTTTCTTCTTTGACGGCTGCCACCGGTGCGTCCATGGACAGGACCGTCTTCAGAGTGCGCCACTTGGCGCGCTTTTCCAGGGTGATACTCCAGAGCGCCAGCAGCAGCATCAGAGCCGGAGCGGTACAGAAGGGAAGCCGTTGGGCCGGAATGGCAAAAAACGCATCGGCCACCGTCACCAATACCGTCACGGTCAGCAGAGACATCAAGTCGAATTTCAGCCGCAGGGCCTGATAAATGCCCCGCAAAAACACTTCCGCCGTCAGGAGACTCTGCACCAGCAGCAGCGCCAGCATGGCCACGGAGAGCCCCCAGGTGCTGCCGGTGAGATCCAGCCCGCCCACGGGGAAGCTGGCAAGGCACAGCAAAACGGCCGAAGCGATGGTCAGAAAGACGTTGGTCATCAGGCGGATGCGCAGTGTCCCGGCCTTGGCGTAGTCGGCACAGGCATCCTCCGGCGAGGGGTAGACGATCTCGGGCTCCTCCCGCTTCCGGGCTTTTTCCGCGGCCCGCTGGGCACGCCGCTCCTGGCTCTCCAGCCGGCGCCGGCGTTTTTCCTCCCGCTTCTGGGCGAGGAGCAGCTCTGCTTCGGGAATCGGCGGCTCCTCGGGCATTTCCACCGGGGTAGAGGGGGCCGGAGGCTCTTCTTCCGCGTCTTCCTCCGTCACAGGGCCGAAGCGGATGGTGTCGCCGGAGAGATCGGTGATTTTAAACCGGGGCTTTTCCCGCTGTTCTGCCGCCACCCGCATCACCGCAGGGAGCTGCTGTGCGGGCTCGGCCGGGGACTGCGCTTCGGGTACGGGCTCCGGTTCCGGCGTCGGTTCGGGCGCCGGGGCCGGCGCAGGGTCCGGTTTGGACGCGGGCTCCGGCGGTGTGGTCCAGGAACCGAATTCCCGCATGATGTCCTCCAGCGAGTATTCTTCCTCCGAAACAGGGGCATCGTTATAAAATTGTTCCTCCTGCTCCAGGTGCTTGTCCATGGTGGTTCTCCAATCTGATAAAGGTAACGGGACACGCAAAGGCCGCTGGCATCGGGGCATAAACCCTTTGCCAGCCGCGCTTGCTTTATCGAGCGGCGGTATATCGCTGCCGCACGGCCTCGTAGAGCAGCACGGCGGCGGCGGACGAGGCGTTGAGGGAGTTGATTTGTCCCTTCATGGGGATGGAAAGCAGCAGATCGCACCGCTCCGCCACAAGCCGGCTCATGCCGAAGCCCTCCGAGCCGATGACGATGGCCGTGGGGCCCTGGAAGTCGGCGTGGTAGAGGTCGGTGGTGCCGGCGGCGTCAGTGCCGAAGACCCAGATGCCCTGGCGCTTTAAATCCTCAATGGTGGAGGCCAGGTTGGAAACCCGGGCCACCGGCATGTGCTCTACGGCGCCGGCGGAGGTCTTGGCCACCACGGCGGTCAGGCCTACGCTGCGGCGCTTGGGGATGATGACGCCGTGGGCGCCGGCGCACTCGGCGGTGCGGAGGATGGCGCCCAGATTGTGCGGGTCGGACAGCTCATCGCAGAGAATCAGCAGCGGCGCTTCGCCCCGGTCCGCCGCCCGCTGGAGGATCTCCTCCACCGTGGCGTAGCTGTGGGCCGCGGCCTGGGCGATGATGCCCTGGTGGGCATGGGTCTGGCTCATCTGATCCAGTCGGCGCCGGTCCACCTGCACCACGGCGGCGCCGGCTTCCCGGGCCAGAGCTGCCAGGCGGGAGAGCGCCCGGTCTGTGTCGCCGTCGGCCACAAAGACCTTGTCCAGGGTTCGGCCGGATTTCAGCGCCTCGGATATGGCGTTGCGACCTTCAATCAAATCCGTCGCTTCCGCCCGTTCCCGGGGCTCGCGGCGGGAATAGTTCTTTTTATCCATGTTCGTCTCCAACTTGATCTTGGGGGATTTTTCCCAGATTATTGACAAGATACCAACATATAGTATAGCAGGATTGCCGACAGGATACAAGGGAAACGGTCAAAATTCTCGGGAATTTCAAAGCTGGGATATTCATAGAAAATTTACAGGAAGTTGCAGCTTTCTCCTTGTATCCGTGGGATTTTTATGCTAATATGGATACGATTTTATGGTGCCCCGCTTTTGACCATCTGCGGCGGCTCCTTCTCTTTCTTTGCAAAAGGAGGCGCAGGCCTTGAACAACGATCCGAAAAAAAATCACTCCGGGCGGGACCCGCAGAACGACCCGGATCAGAGTAAACGCACCAAAAGCATCCTCACCATGGTCGTGGTGGCGCTGGTGTTTACCGTCATCATCAACCTCATTTATACCAGTATATCCAATTCTTACCTCAAGCAAATCACTTACACCGAATTTACCGATATGCTGGAGGCAGGGCAGGTTCAGGCTGTCGACATTGACACCGACCGCTTTCTGATCCTCACCAAGGAGGAGGCCGAGAAGCCCTCGGCCAAGCAGATCATTTATTATACGGGCCGCGCCTCCGGCTGGGACTATTCGGCGCTCGACGCCGAGCTGGACGCCCAGGGCGTGGAGAAGGACGTGCCCATCGTCGAGGAAATGAGCCCGCTGCTCTCCATCCTGCTCACCTGGATCTTGCCGCTGGCGATCTTCTACCTGGTCATCAGCCTCTTTATGAACTCCATGAGTAAGCGCATGGGCGGTGGCGGCGGCATCGGCGGCATCGGCCAGAGCAAGGCTAAGGTCTATATGGAAAAGGAGACCGGCGTCACCTTTGCCGACGTGGCCGGCCAGGACGAGGCCAAGGAATCCCTGGTGGAGATCATCGACTTCCTCCACAACCCCCAGAAGTACGCCGCCATCGGCGCCAAGCTCCCCAAGGGCGCGCTACTGGTGGGCTCCCCCGGTACCGGCAAGACGCTGCTGGCCAAGGCCGTGGCCGGCGAGGCCAAGGTGCCCTTCTTCTCCATCTCCGGCTCGGACTTTGTGGAGATGTTCGTGGGCGTCGGCGCCAGCCGCGTCCGGGACTTGTTCCAACAGGCCGCCAAGGTGGCTCCGGCCATCGTGTTCATCGACGAGATCGACGCCATCGGCCGCACCCGGGATTCCCGCTTCGGCGGCAACGACGAGCGCGAGCAGACCCTCAACCAGCTGCTGGCCGAGCTGGACGGCTTCGACTCCAGCAAGGGCGTCGTCATCCTGGCCGCCACCAACCGGCCCGAGATTCTCGACAAGGCCCTGCTGCGGCCCGGCCGCTTTGACCGGCGCATCACGGTGGACCGGCCCAACCTGGCCGGACGGTATCAGACCCTCCGGGTTCACACCAAGAACATCAAATTGGCCGAGGACGTGGACCTCAACAAGATCGCCCAGGCCACGGCCGGCGCCGTGGGCGCGGACCTGGCCAACCTGGTCAACGAGGCTGCTCTCCGGGCCGTGCGCATGGGCCGCAAGGCCGTCAATCAGGAGGACCTGATGGTCTCCTTCGAAGTGGTCATCGCCGGCACGGAGAAAAAGGGCACCGTCCTCACCGACATGGAAAAGCGCATGGTTGCCTATCACGAGGTGGGCCACGCCCTGGTCGCTGCCCTCCAGAAGCACTCCCAGCCGGTGTCTAAGATCACCATCGTGCCCCACACCTCCGGCGCGCTGGGCTACACGCTCCAGATGCCCGAGGAGGAGAAGTTCCTCAGCTCCAAGGAAGAACTCATCACCGAGCTGGAGACACTGCTGGGCGGCCGCGCCGCCGAGCAGGTGGTCTTCGGTTCCATGACCACCGGTGCCTCCAATGACATCGAGCGGGCCACAGAGTTGGCCCGGCGGATGATCACCCAGTACGGCATGAGCGAGCGCTTCGGCCTGATGGCGCTGTCCACGGTGTCCAACCCCTATCTGGACGGCAGCACCATGATGAACTGCGCCGACGTCACCGCGGCCCAGGCCGACGAGGAGATCAAAGAGCTGCTGGCCAAGTGCTATGCAAAATCCTGCCAGGTGCTGCGGGAAAACCGGGGCCTCCTGGACGAGATCGCGCTGTTCCTTCTGCAGAAGGAGACCATTACCGGCGACGAGCTGATGGCCTATGTCAACGCCGACAAGCAGCAGCTGCCGCCCGCCGAGGAAGAGACCACGGAGGAGCCGGAAGCCCCCCAGCAGCCCGAGGCATAAATAGAAATGCCGCCGTACGGATTCGTAGGGGCCGATGCCCACATCGGCCCACCGCCGTAAGGCGGCATTTTCCGGCATCTGTGAAAGGAGAACGCCTATGCTCACCACGACGCTGATTCCCGATACCGCCGAGGTGGAAAAGAACCTCAGCGCCTTGCAGAAATTTCTAGACTCCATCAGCCTCACGAAAATCGTCACCGCCCTGGTGCTGCTGGCCGTGTGCCTGCTGATGACGAAGCTCATCTTGAAGGGGCAGGACAAGCTCCTGGGCCGCTCCAAGCTGGATAAGAGCCTCCACGGCCTCACTCGCTCCTTTACCAAGATCCTCCTCCTCTTTATCACCGTCATGGTGGTGGCCGGCAGTCTGGGGATCGACACCTCGTCCCTGCTGGCCGTTTTAAGCGTCGCCGGCCTGGCCGCGTCCCTGGCGCTCCAGGATTCCCTCTCTAATCTCGCCAGCGGCATCAACATCCTTCTCACTAAGCCCTTCGTGGTGGGCGACTTTGTCACTGCCGGCACCTACAGCGGCACGGTCCAGGAGATCCGCATCGCCTATACCCAGCTCAGCACCCCGGAAAACCAGGTGGTGATGATCCCCAACCGCACCGTCACCGCCTCAGTGATCATCAATTACTCCACCCAGAGCAAGCGGCGGCTGGATCTGACGGTCTCAGCCTCCTATGACGCCCCCACGGAACTGGTGCTGGAGGCCCTGCGGGAAGCCGCTGCCATCCCGCAGGTGCTGCCGGACGAACCCTCCATGTTCCGCCTGAGCGGCTATGGCGACAGCGCCATCAACTATTTGCTCCGGGTGTGGACCACCACGGCGGACTACTGGGACGCCTATTTCGACATCCTGGAGCGGGTGCGCACCAGCTTCGAGGCCCGTGGGATCGAGATGACCTACCCCCATCTCAACGTCCATATGGCCCCCACGGAAACGTCGTGAGCCGGCGCAGACCGCCACTTTCCAGGGCTTGTTTCCCATCCCTGACCCCCTCAGGGGGATATCTCCATGATCTTTGCCCCGAAAACCCGGAAACCCCGGTTTTCGGGGCTTTGTTCATTCTTACCAATTCGGAAAAGTTTAGCGAATCACGTTGACTTCCCTCAGAGAACTTGATAAAATAGGGCCAGTGAAACGGAGTGTCCAGAGGCCCAAGGGGGCAGTCTGGCCATTCTCTATGCGGTAAACAGACCGCCCTGTTTCCCGCAGTGCAAAGCGCTACTATTATGAAAGTAGGAGGACACTACATTGAAGGATTGGAAGGATTGGGATCGCCTAATCACAGTCGATCAGATGGAAGAAGCGACTGCCACCCTTTTGGAAACCGGCGCCAAGGTCGGCGCGGATTCCTGGCAGCAGCGCGTCAAGAACCAGACCCCCCACTGCGGCTTCGGCGAGGCAGGTACCTGCTGCCGGATCTGCTCCATGGGCCCCTGCCGCATCACCAAGAAGGCCCCTCGCGGCATCTGCGGCTGCGACGTCCATGGCATCGTCGCCCGGAACTACCTGCGGTTTACCGCCGGCGGCTCCGCCACCCACTCGGATCACGGCCGTTCCATCGCCCATACCCTGTACCTGGCCAAAGAGGGCGGCTCCTATCAGGTCAAGGACCCCGAGAAGCTCAAGAGAATCGCCAAGGAGTGGGACATCGAGACCGAAGGCAAGGACATCTATGATCTGGCCCACGAGGTCGCGCTTACCGGCCTGATGGAGTACGGCAAGCCCTTCGGCACCCAGCGCTTCGCCAAGCGCGCCCCCGAACATACCCAGGAGCTGTGGGACAAGGCCGGCATCACCCCCCGCGCCATTGACCGCGAGGTCTCCCAGTCCATGCATATGACCCATATGGGCTGCTCCTCCCTGCCTGAGGCCCTGATCCGGCAGTCTCTGCGCGCCGGCCTTTCCGACGGCTGGGGCGGCTCCATGATGGGTACCGAGCTCTCCGACGTCCTCTTCGGCACCCCCAAGCCTGTTGACACCGAGGCGAATATCGGCGTCATGGAGAAGGACATGGTCAACATCGTCGTCCACGGCCACGACCCCTCCCTCTCTGAGATGGTCGTGTTCTATGCCCAGGACCCCGA
>NBJMC04202__coassemble_2361_pt1 | contig 12520 bp, 11 predicted proteins | sample NBJMC04202__metabat2_high_PE_003 | metagenome-assembled genome bin NBJMC04202
CAGAAGCAAAGTCATAATCGTAGTTGGGGTTAACCTCGGAAGCGATCTTGAGCAGCTTCCGCACCGGGAGATTGAAATGCTTTGCAAAGTTTTCGATATAGCTGACGCCCGTATCCAAAGTAGACGTCGTGATTGATTTGCCGTCAACTTGTATCGTACCGCTTGTAATGTTCTGATATCCTGCAATCGACTTGAGGAGCGTGGTTTTACCCGCGCCGTTTCTGCCAAGTAGGCAGTAAATACCCGGCTCGTCGATTGACAGCGTAATGTTTTTCAATACGGCTACCTGCCCGTACCGCTTTGTTACTTGTTTGAGCGCTATCATGCCGCTTTCCTCCTATCGCATCCGGCATCGGTTGATTTCCTGGATGTCCTCTGCTGAAATGATTATAATCTTTTGTGTAACACAAAGGTCAAGGGGTGTAATGAAAGTTGAAAAAATATTTTTCGATCGGAGAAGCGGCAAAGTTAGTTCATACAACGGCAGAAACCTTGCGGCATTATGACCGCATAGGGCTAGTGAAGCCGAGCAAAAAAGACGAATGGACGAATTACCGCTATTATACCGAACAGGATGTTGTCCGCATGAATACGGTTCGCGCTTTGCAGCTGATGGACTTGCCTTTACAGGAAATCAAAAAGGTTTTGGAATACGATGATCTTGAAAAAATCGTGGATTTTTTAAGAAATGCTGAGAAAAAAGCAGATGAAAAAATCGAAGCGCTGCAATCCAGTAAGTCCAAAATTCAATTGGCAAAAGAAGACTATGAGCGGAAATTGCACGCCCGCAAAGAACAAAGCGGTATTTTTATTAAAGAAATGCCGGAGCGTGTTATCCTGCTGTCTGATACTCTGGAAGCGCCTACGCTTGATAATCTGTGGAATTATCTCAGCCACTTCTACGAAAAGGTAACTCCGGCGCTGAAGGAGCAGTTTTACTTTGAAGATTTGGCTGGGATTTACACCGAAAACGGATTTTCAAGGCTTTTCGCTGTCTGTATTCGTCATGCAGAAATTGATGGATTGAAAACACTGCCAAAAGGAAAATACCTGTGTGCAAGTTGTAGTGAAGCAAACAGGAAAAACAAATTGGACGAATTGATTGAGAAAGCCAAAGTCGAATATGGAGCAAACCCTCAGTTCACAGTGCAGCTTATTGTTGTATCGGGAATTTTGCAATGGAATTACGAAGTACAGGTCTTTGTCGGTGAATAACAATTTGCATGGACAGGCTGCAAAAAATCCCGCCTTTCAGACGGGATTTTTTGCAAGGGAACGCAAACGGTTTGACAATGGGCGTGCAGCTGCGGTGCTGCCCTAGGTCTGATGAAATTTCAAAGGACAAGGCGGACAGAACGTCCTTGACAACTTATAACATATGCTGTATTCTATATATGATCCATTCGGAGCATATATAGAATACAGAGGAGGATGATAGTATGCCACAGGAAAACTTCAGCGAAAAGGTGTCTGTCAATGTAAACTCTTCCGTACTGTCCAGCATTGACTTGTTGGTGGACCATGGGTATTTTTCCAACCGCAGCGATTTCATCAACCACGCGCTCCGGACGGTAATCCAGCAAAATCAACCTGTATTAGAACGGATTATGGGGCAATATGAATCCGGCGCTGACGCGACGCGGCATTGGTTTGCTGGTGTGTATCTCTTTGGCGCCAGCGACTTGGAGAAGCACGTCGCGGCAGGAGAAACGGCGACCATTTCTGGATATGGCGTATTGGTGCTGGAAAATAACCTCGATGTCGAAAAGCTCTTTGCAACGGTGAAAAGTATCCAAGTCAAGGGAAAGGTCCTCTGCAGCCAGGAAATCAAGGACCACTATGGACTTTAACCAGCAGACCACTGTCGGCCCCACCAGCAGTTCAACAAGGCAGAAAATAGCAGGTCGGGCTGGCGTGAAGCGCAGTCCGCAAAAGAAATGGGAAGGAAGCAACGCTTCCTTCCCATTTCCGAATCTCATTATCTTAGAGTTATGCCTCAGGCGTTTCTTCCGGTTTCTCCGGTTCCCCTGCCTCCGGCTCTGCGTCTTCCACAGGTGCAGCCGTCTCAGCAGAGGCAGCTTCTTCAGCGGGCACAGGAGCCTCGGCCGGTGCTTCCTCCGCGACGACTACCACGTCGTCCTCGGTGATCTCCACCCGCCCGGATTTCAGCTCGTCGATATAATCCCGCATATCCGCGATGGTCTGCTTGGATTCATCGATCTTCTGGCACCAGGGCAGATATTCCGCTTCGTCCTGCTCTTCGCCCAGGACATAGTCCCGATAGTAGAGCTTGCCCAGCTCCACCTGTGCTTTTTTGATCTTATCTTCCTCTGCATAGATGGAGAGGTTGGCCTTGGCAATCTCAGCCAGCTGTTTCGTCTTTCTGGCCGCAGCCTGGGCAGCGTCGCTGGCAATGCCGTACAGGGAATCGAGACTTTCTTTCAAATCCATAATATGGCCCCCTTACGTATTGATACTTCATTATAGCACACAGGCTCAAATAAACTCAATCTTTTTTTACACCTTCAGCCGTTTCATTGACCGATTCGTCATCTGCCTTTGCAGCCGCTTCTGCGGCGGCTCTCTGCATCCGATTGACATACAGATTCTCACGCTGCGGCTTTTTCCGACGATAAACATACACAATTGCAGCCACCGAAGCCACACAAGAAAGCGCAGCCAGCAGCTGGCTGACCCGAATACCTGTGCCGAACAGGTAGAGGCTGTCAGTGCGCAGTCCTTCGATCCAAGCCCGGCCCAGACCGTACCATGCAACGTACAGTAAAAACACCTCTCCATCAAAGCGCCTGCGCTTGGAGTAGAAATGAAGCAGGATAAAGCCGATCAGGTTCCAGACGGATTCATAGAGGAAGGTGGGCTGGTAGTAGGTGACGTTTCCTGCAGCATCGGTGATGCCCATCTTCAAAAAGCCGTCGGTTACGGCGCCGTGGGCTTCCCGGTTGACAAAATTGCCCCAGCGTCCGATCAGCTGTCCGATCAGCAGGCCCAGGCCGCCCACGTCCAGCAGTGGGCCAATGGGCTTTTTCTTGATGTGGCAATAGAGAGCCACGCCGATCACAGCGCCAATCACGCCGCCGTAGATGGCCAGGCCGCCCTTCCAAATATAGAAAATCGACACCGGATTATCCCGATAGAGGTCCCAGTAGAAGATGCAGTAGTACAGTCTGGCGCAGACGATCGCCAGCGGCACCGCGGCAAACAACATATCGAGAATATCGTCCTCCACCAAGCCGAAAGAATTGGCCCGCCGCAGGGCGTAGAACACCGCCAGCGAAAAGCCCACCGCAATGATAATGCCGTACCAATAGATGTCCTTCCCGAAGAGGGAAAACGCCACCGGGTTCGGATTCACGGAAATCCCCAGGTTGGGGAAGGTAATGGGTCCCACAAAGACCGCCTCCTTACTTGTTTGGCCAAATGACGGACAGGGCGCTCCGCTCCCGGCAGATCGTTCTGCGGAGGAAGTCCTCCACCTGGCCCTTGGTAATGCGTTCGAATGCCTCGGGGAAGGAAAAATACGCCACGCCCTCAAAGTGATATGCGCACTGCCGGTAGCAGATGCTCTCGAAGCTGTCCAGGCCCCGGATGCGGCGGCCCAGGGCGGAGCGCTTGAGCCGCAGGAACAGCGCCTCGTCGATGCCCTCCCGGGCGATCCGCTGGGCCTCCTCCAAAATTGCCTCCCGCACGGCCTCGGGGTCGCGGCTGTCGCCGCCCGCCGTCATCAGGCTGACGCCCTTGAGGCCCTCATAGCCGCAGGAAAAGTCCGCGTCGATGAGGTTTTCCTCGTAAAGCCGGGTGTAGAGCGGCGCAGATTCGCCCACCAGGCACTCCGCCGCCAGCTCGCCGACGATTTCCTGTTCCATGCTCTCCGGGCCGTAGGCAGGCGCCTCCGTCGGAAAGCCCAGGGCAAACGTGGGCATGGAGACCTCCATCCTGGTTTCCACCAGCGGCGTCTGGGGCCGCAGCGTCTCCGCCGGGCCGTAATGGCGCGTGATCTCCCCTGCCGTCCGGGCGGCAACCCGTGCCTCCGCCAGGCGGAAAATCGCCTCCGGGTCCACGTCACCCACCACGCAGAGGACTTCATTACCGGGCGTGTAGAAGGTATTGAAGCAGTCATAGAGCGTCTGCGCAGTGATGGCGCCGATACTCTCCACCGTTCCGGCGATGGGATTGCGGATGGGATGGTGGGAAAACACCGCAGCGAAAAGCCGCTCAAACACCTGGGAATCAGCGCTGTCTTCATACATGCGGATTTCCTGCGCAATGATCCCCCGCTCTTTTTCCACGCTCTCTTCGGTAAAATGCGGCGTGTTGACCATATCCAGCAAAATTTGAAGATTTTCCTCCACGTGGTCGGTACACTCCACATAGTAGGCCGTGATATCATAGCTGGTAAAGGCGTTGGGACTTCCGCCAAAGCGGGAAAAGCGCTGCATGGCGTTTTCACCGGGCATATCGAACATTTTATGCTCCAGGTAGTGGGCAACACCCTGCGGGCAGCGAATCTCTGCGCCATTCACGGCAAAAGACGAGTCAATGGAGCCGTAGTCCACGGCCAGGAAGCTATAGGTCTTGGCAAAGCCCGGTTTTGGTACCACGCGCACCAGCAGGCCGCTGGAAAGCCGTGCCTCATAGACCCGCTCGCCCAGGGCGGGATACGGAATCATTCGCATACCTGCACCCCCTTGAGAAAATACACACTGTCCAATCGGAGGGTATTGGCAGCTTCGACCACCTGTTCTTTGGTGACGGCGGCGATCTGCCGGGCCAAGTCCTCCATGGCACCCTGCTGCCCCGCCACAGCCTGTCCAACGGCGTAGTCATCCAGCCTGCCGGGGCTGTCGCAGCCGGTCCGCAGAGCGGAAATCAGGTAGCTTCTGGCCGATTCCAGCTCTTCCTCGGTGATCTCCCCGGACTGACAAAACCGCAGCTGCTCCAAAATGCCATCCCGGGCCACCTGCTTCTGCTGAAAGTCAATCCCGGCGCCCACGATCATCACACCCTTGAACTTGTCCACGGAGGAGTTGGCATAGTAGCAGAGAGACTGCTCTTCCCGAATCTTCAAAAAGAGCTTGCTGGTCATGCCCGCGCCATAGACGGCGTTCAGGAGCATCATGGCGGGATAGCGTGGGTCTTTGACTGTGATCTCCGTCCGCAGTCCCAGCGTCAGCTTGCCCTGGGTCACGTCCATGGCCTCTTCGATCTCCTGTACCTCTCTTTGGGGAATCGTACAGTCGGTGACGGGCATCGTCCTCTCGCAGCCGCTGGACAGGCGGTCCGCCATGGCCTGAAGCACTGGAATGACGGCTTCTTTGGGCTGCTGCCCCAGGTAAAAGAGCTCCACCGGGCAGCGCAGGAGCATGGCCTGCCACCGTTGCCAGAGGCTTTGCCCAGTCAAGTCAGCCAACGTATTCGCTTCGCCCAGCCGAGGCACGGCGTAGGCCTCACCACGGCACATCTGCGCCAGCAGCCGGTGAATGGCATAAGCGCGCTTTTCGTTGATCCGGGCGGCAATGGTATTTTCCAAGTTGCGCCTCTCCCCGGAGAGATACTCCTCCAGGAAGCCGCCGGCAGCCCGGCATGGCGCGAAAAGCAGGCGCTGCACCAAGTCCATCATTTCCTGGAACAGCGGTTCCCCGCCAGCATAGCGATCCTCCAGGAAATCGGCATACAGGCCGATGGTCTGCACCTCCCCTTTCTTGCGCACCAACGTACCGGTGCTGGCGCCATAGAGGGTATCCAGCCGATGGGAGATGGCCTGCATATCGGCATAGCCTTCGCAGCCGCGCAAAAGTACGCTGGGGATCAGTGCGCTGGGCGCGGCGTCGGCCTCCCGCAGGGGCTGGAGCAAATTGAAACTGAAACAGCCCGTTTTAAACCGGTCGGAGGCCACATAGTTGAGCCATACGCCCGGCTTGAGCATGATGCGTTCCACGTTCATAACAACCGTCCTTTCTGGTAATCTCATTATACAACACAAAATGAGAATTGTAAAATAATACTCTTGTGATTTGCCGGAGATTCATGTAAACTATAGCGTAGACAGTATCGCCCAACGGGCTTAATTTTAGGAGGCAGCAATGCAGTGGCTTGAATTGCGCATCAAAACCTCTTCCGCCGGCGTGGAGCGTGTCGCTGAACGGTTGACCGTAATCGGCTATGACAGCTTTATTGTTGATGATCAGGCGGAATTTGAAGCATTTTTGGAACAGAACCGTCAATACTGGGACTATGTGGACGAGTCCCTCGCCCAGCAGATGCAAGGGCTATCGCAAATCCGCCTGTACCTCGAAGACGGCCCCGGCGCCATGGAGGCCGTAAGGGGCCTGGAGGCGGAGCTGGCGCTGCTGCGCCGGCAGTTCCCCAAGGAGGATCTCGGCACCTTGCAGATTGAGATCGCCAATTTGCAGGATGAGGACTGGGAAAACAACTGGAAGCAGTATTATCAGCCCCTCCCCATCGGCCGGCGGTTGATGGTAGTGCCCCAGTGGATGGACCCCAACCAGGACCCGGACCGGCTCCCTGTGCGCCTGGACCCCGGCATGATCTTCGGCACCGGCGCCCACGCCTCCACGCAAATGTGCATGGAAGCGCTGGAAGAGACCATCTCCGGCGGTGAGACCGTGATTGACCTGGGCAGCGGCAGCGGCATTCTCTCCATCACGGCGCTGCTGCTGGGTGCTTCCTCCGCTGTGGGGGTGGACATCGACCCCAAGGCCGAGGACATCGCCCGGGAAAATGCCGCCTACAACGGCATTGGCGCGGACCGCTTCACCGCCGTGACAGGCGACGTCATCTCCGACCAAGACATGATGAACCGCCTGGCCGCGCCGCGGTATGATCTCGTCCTGGCCAACATTGTGGCCGACGTCATCATCCCCCTCTCCCCTCTGGTGCCGCATTTCCTCAAGCCTGACGGGTGCTTTATCTGTTCTGGCATTCTGGACCGCCGACTTGCAGAGGTGCAGGACGCGCTGCGCGCCGCTGGCTTTGAAACACTGACGCTGCGCACCAAGGACGACTGGTGCCAAATCACCGCACGGCTTCCACAGGAGGTCTGAGGTTTGCGTATTTTTTCTTATCGAAACCGGCAGCGGCTGCGGAAGATTCTCCTGATTCTCGCCGTTGCCGCCGGTGTCTTCCTGCTCTTTTGTCTGGGACGCTTTATCTACTTGCAGCGCTTTTTGGTGTTCACCGACGGCGCGGCACAGTTTGACTATCAGCAAAATCTCGCCGCCCAGGATCTGCCGCAGGAGACGCTCAATCACGACGACTTCCCTATTGAATATTTAGACCCCGATGAGAGCGTGGCAGTTTCCGGCTCCGGCCAGACCTTGCAGGCGCTTTCCGGATACTATATCACCACTTCCATGCTGCAGGACATGGAAAGCGTCACCAATACGCTCAATGACTTGGAGGAAACCCCCAAGGCGCTGCTTCTGGACATGAAGAGTATCTACGGCAATTTCTATTATGCCTCTTCTCTGTCCGGCGCAAACACAGCCAGCGCCGATGTTTCTGCCATTGAGGCGCTAATCCGGCAATACGACCAGGAGGGGCGTGTCTATCTCATCGCCCGCATCCCCTCGTTCTCAGACAACAACTTCGCCCTGGCCAATCAGTCCTGCGGTCTGCCGCTTTCCTCCGGCGCATTGTGGATGGACTCCAACGGCTGCTATTGGCTGGACCCCCAGGACCCAGCCGTGCAGGATTACCTGGTGGCCATCGCGTCGGAGCTGGCAGAGCTGGGCTTTGACGAGGTGGTCTTTGAACAGTTTGTGATGCCGGATAGTCAAAATATCGTCTACGACAGCGACAGGCAGGAGGCAATTGCCACTGCGGCCCAGGCCATTCAGACGCAGTTGGAAGGTTCGTCCATCCGCGTCAGCTTTGGCTCCTCCGCAGCGCAGGTGGCTGCCTCGGCCGACCGCGTATACCTCGCAACTGACAGCGGTTCCCAGGTGGAAGGCCTGGTGGAGCCGCTGCAAGACACCCTCGCCGATGTGACGACGCAGATTGTCTTCTGCACCGCTTCGCGGGATACGCGCTTCGACGGCTACAGTCTGCTGCGGCCACTGATCGAATCGGATACAGCGCAGGAGTAAAAGAACTCCCTCCACGCATTGTGGAGGGAGTTCTTTTATGTACTATTCGTCGCGGCGGTGGGGACAATGAGCCTGACAGCTGCCGCAGTTGCCGCTGCACTGGCCCGGATGGCGCCGGATATAGCGGAAGGCCGCCGCTGCCGCCAGCGCCACCACCGCGAGGATCAGGATACTGCCCCAGTCCATCTCAGCCCAGCCCCAGCAGCAGGCCAACCGTATGAACCAGAAGTGCAGCGACCCAGGCGATGACGCACTGTCCCACCAGCACGCCGGCAGCCCAGCGGCCGCCCAGTTCTCGCCGGATGGTGGAAATGGCCGCAATACACGGCGTATAGAGCAGAGAGAACACCAGCAAGCTGGCGGCGGTCAGCGGGGTAAGGAAGCTGGCCAGTGTCTCCTCGGCGCCCAGAAGGACCGTCAGGGTGGATACGACGCTCTCCTTGGCCATAAAGCCGGTGATGAGAGCCGTAGATATCTTCCAATTACCAAAGCCCAGGGGCAGGAACACCGGCGCCACCAGTCCAGCCAACATTGCCAAAAGACTGGTCTGAGAATCTGTGACGACATTGAGCTTCAGGTCAAAGGTTTGCAGGAACCAGATGACAATGGTCGCCAGGAAGATCACCGTAAAGGCCCGGGTCAGGAAGTCCTTGGCTTTCTCCCACAAAAGCTGCGCCACATTTTTCAGCGCCGGGAGCCGATAGTTGGGCAGCTCCATCACAAAGGGTACCGGTTCTCCGCGGAACAGCGTCCCTCGAAGCAGCAAAGCGAAAAGGATGCCCACAGCAATGCCGGTAAAATAGAGCAGCACCATCACCAGGGCGCTGTGTTCCGGGAAAAAGGCCGCGGAAAAGAAGCCGTAGATCGGCACCTTGGCCGAGCAGCTCATAAAGGGCGTGAGAAGGATGGTCATTTTGCGGTCCCGCTCAGAGGGAAGCGTCCGAGTAGCCATGACGCCGGGCACCGTGCAGCCAAAGCCGATGAGCATGGGCACGATGCTTCGGCCGGAAAGGCCGATTTTTCGAAGCAGCTTGTCCATGACAAAGGCCACTCGCGCGATATAGCCGCTGTCTTCCAAAATGGAAAGGAAGAAAAAGAGCGTGACGATCACCGGCAGGAAACTCAACACACTGCCAACGCCGGCAAAAATTCCGTCAATCACCAGCGACTGCACCACCGGATTGATCCCATAGGCGGTGAGGCCGCGATCCACCAACGCCGTCAGCGCGTCGATTCCCAGGGCCAGCAGATCCGAGAGCCACGCACCGATGACGCTGAAGGTCAGCCAGAATACCAGGGCCATAATCCCGATAAAGGCAGGGATAGCGGTAAATTTGCCGGTTAGGAAGTGGTCCAGCTGCTGGCTTCTGGCGTGGACCTTGCTCTCCCTTGGCTTGATGACGGTTTCCCGGCAGACATCCTCAATAAAGTCAAAGCGCATATCGGCGATGGCAGCAGCCCGGTCCATACCGCGCTCCTCTTCCATCTGCTGAATGATATGCTCCAGCATTTCCCGTTCGTTTTGATCCAGACCCAGCTTTTCGAGAATCATCTGGTCGCCCTCCGCCAGCTTGCTGGCAGCAAACCGCAGCGGGATTTGGGCGCGGCGGGCATGGTCGTCGATCAGGTGCATGATGCCGTGGAGACAGCGGTGAACGGCGCCGTTGTGGTCCTGCGGATCGCAGAAGTCCATGCGCCCAGGCCGCTCCTGGTACTTGGCCACATGGATGGCGTGATCCACCAGCTCTCCGATACCCTCATTCTTGATGGCGGAGATAGGGATGACTGGGATACCGAGCAGCCGCTCCATCTCGTTGACCCGGATGGAGCCGCCGTTTTCCCGGACCTCGTCCATCATATTCAGCGCGAGGACCATGGGAATGTTCAGCTCCATCAGCTGCATGGTCAGGTAGAGGTTGCGCTCAATATTGGTGGCATCCACAATGTTGATGATGCCCCGGGGGCGCTCGTCCAGCAAAAAGGCCCGCGTCACCAACTCCTCACTGCTGTAGGGCGACATGGAATAAATGCCCGGCAAGTCCGTCACCAGCGTGTTTGCCTGGCCGCGGATGGCGCCGTCCTTTTTATCCACCGTCACACCAGGGAAATTGCCCACGTGCTGGTTGGAGCCAGTGAGCTGGTTGAAGAGCGTGGTCTTGCCGCAGTTCTGATTGCCGGCCAGCGCGAAGGTCAAAATGGTTCCATCCGGCAGCGGAGAGCTCTCCGTCTTGCCGTGGTAGATACCGCTCTGGCCCAGGCCCGGGTGCAGTGTCGCACCCTGGCGCGTCCGGCGGACTTCCTCCTGCGGTACAGCCTCCCGGACCGCCTCCACTTCAATTTTGGCAGCGTCCTCCAGTCGAAGCGTCAGCTCATAGCCGTGGATTTGCAGCTCCATGGGGTCGCCCATGGGCGCCAGCTTCACCAGCGTCGCTTCGGCGCCGGGTATCACACCCATATCCAAAAAATGCTGGCGCAGCGCCCCTTCACCGCCTACAGCAATGATGCGGGCGCTCTGGCCAGGCTTCAGATCTCGCATGGTCATCGTATGTTTCCTCCCTCATGACCGAAACATCAGAGACACGTTTCTTACCAATAATAGAGTACGCATCTTTCCCGCCGCTGTCAAGAGCAGATACGACCAAATCACCAAATTAAGGCATCTTATCTCTTGCATATTGAATAAAAGCTGCGTATAATGAGCAGGTTGAAAGAAGGTGCTGTTTATGAAAACCAAGAACCCAATATTGTGCTTTTTTCGTCGGGAACCGGTATTCTGCATTGCATTTCTCTGCGCGGTACTCTCGGCCTTTTGGGTGCCGCCTTCCGCGGCTTACCTCGCATACATAGACCTCCGGGTCCTGTGCCTGCTGTTCTGCCTGATGGCCGTCGTGGTGGGCCTGCAGGACGTGGGCGTCTTTCAGGTCCTGGCGCAGAAGCTGCTGACCGGGGAACGGCCGGTGCGGCGAATCACATGGCTTTTGGTGATGCTGCCGTTCTTCTGCTCCATGCTGGTGACAAATGATGTGGCTCTCATCACCTTTGTCCCCTTTGCCATTCTAGTGCTGGAGATGATTGACCGGCGGCAACTGCTGATTCCGGTGATCTGCCTCCAGACCATCGCTGCCAACCTGGGCAGCATGGCCACTCCGGTGGGCAATCCGCAGAATCTCTTCCTCTATGCCAAATACCAGCTGGGTCTGGGAGAATTCCTGGCGCTGCTGCTGCCCATCGTCCTGGTGAGCCTGGTACTGCTGACGGCGGTATGCTTTTTCTGCGGCGGCAAGGGCTCCATTCACATTTCCTTTCCCCAGCAGGCTTCCATCGGCAGCAAGGGACGGCTGGCCCTCTACGGGACGCTCTTTGTCCTGTGCCTGCTTTCCGTGTGCCGGGTGCTACACTACGGCATTCTCACCGCCATCGTGACCGTGGCTCTGCTGGCAGTGCAGCCCAAACTGCTCAAGCAAGTGGATTATATGCTGCTTCTGACCTTTGTCTGTTTCTTCGTCTTCAGCGGCAACCTGGGCGCCATGCCCGCCGTACAGAGCGCCCTCTCCTCCGTCATGGAGAAAAACACACTTCTCTGCTCTGCCGCTGCCAGCCAGGTCATCAGCAATGTCCCAGCCGCCGTGCTGCTCTCCGGCTTGACAGAAGACTGGCGCGGACTTCTGGCCGGCGTCAACGTGGGCGGCCTTGGCACGCCGGTCGCCTCTCTGGCCAGTTTGATCTCTCTTAAATTCTATTTGCGCCACAGCGATGCCAGAACCGGCGCCTATCTGGGGTGGTTCACAGTCGCAAATGTCATCGGCCTGGTGTTGCTGTTGGGTTTGTCCATGTTCCTGGTATAACGCCAAAGGGGACGGCTTTCGCCGTCCCCCATTGTTTATCTTTACTCCGATTCGGAATATTAAGGCGTCGGAACAATCGGCTGGTCGCAGTCGAAGCAGATATCCTCCTGAGAGGCATTGATGCAGTCCACATAGGTGTCGCCCACTGCTGCCACGGCACCGAACTCCACAGGCACTGCCACGCAGATATTCTGGGAAATGGTGAAGGTGCAGGACCCATTCTGCATACCGCCGCAGCTGGCACGGCCGGGCGTCACCACCGGGGCGCCGCAGCACTTGGTGGCCGTGACGCCGGTTTTGGCGAAAGGCGTCACCGTGACAGGAACGCAGATAGAGGCGGACTGATAGCCCACCGCAGGGCAGGTCTGAGTCTCATTGAGAAGATCGCTGTTCAAAATCGAATCCATACCGTTCTCCTTTCTGGCTGTGGCCGCTTTATTCTATGCCTACGCCGGAAAATGGTGCATCGAATTGCGTAATTCTATATGAGCCTGAAAAAGGGCCCGTTGCAAAAACAAAAAATACCAAATTGCAAAAAAACAGACTGGG
>NBJMC04202__coassemble_2374_pt1 | contig 12409 bp, 10 predicted proteins | sample NBJMC04202__metabat2_high_PE_003 | metagenome-assembled genome bin NBJMC04202
TGCTCAAGCCCATGCTGGCCCGGGGCGAGCTGCACTGCATCGGCGCCACCACCCTGGACGAGTACCGGCAGTATATCGAAAAGGACCCGGCCCTGGAGCGGCGGTTCCAGACCGTCCTGGTCCAGGAGCCCACGGTGGAGGACACCATCGCCATCCTCCGCGGCCTGGAGGAGCGCTACGAGGTCTTCCACGGCGTGAAGATCACCGACCCGGCCATCATCGCCGCGGCTACCCTCTCCAACCGCTATATCACCGACCGCTTCCTCCCCGACAAGGCCATCGATCTCATTGACGAGGCATGCGCCATGATCCGCACCGAGATGGACTCCATGCCCACCGAGCTGGACGTGATCCGCCGGAAGATCATCCAGATGGAGATCGAGGAAGTGGCCCTGAAGAACGAGACCGACGAACTCTCCAAGGGCCGTCTGGAGGAGCTTCGCAAGGAGCTGGCCGAGGCCCGCGACAGCTTCAACTCCATGAAGGCCAAGTGGGAGAACGAGAAGGCCGCCATCGGCAAGGTCCAGCAGCTGCGCCAGGAGATTGAGCGGATGAACGCCGAGATCGAGCGGGCCGAGCAGCAGGGCGACTATGAAAAGGCCGCCAAGCTGAAGTACGGCTCCCTGCCCGAGGCCCAGAAGCAGCTCCAGCACGAGGAGAAGCTGGCCCAGGACGCCCAGGAGAGCAATCTCCTCCGGGACAAGGTCACGGAGGAGGAGATCGCCAAGATCGTCGAGCGCTGGACCGGCATTCCGGTGGCCCGGCTGGTGGAAGGGGAGCGGGAGAAGCTCCTGCACCTGGGCGAGACGCTCCACAAGCGCGTGGTGGGCCAGGACGAGGCCGTCACCTCGGTCTCCGAGGCCATTTTGAGAAGCCGCGCCGGCATCCAGGACCCCAACCGGCCCATCGGCTCGTTCCTCTTCCTGGGCCCCACCGGCGTCGGCAAGACGGAGCTGGCCAAGGCCCTGGCCGAGAGCCTCTTCGACGACGAGAAGAACCTGATCCGCATCGATATGACCGAGTATATGGAGAAATTCTCCGTCTCGCGGCTGATCGGTGCGCCTCCGGGATACGTGGGCTATGAGGAGGGCGGTCAGCTGACCGAGGCTGTGCGCCGCCGGCCCTACTCCGTCATCCTCTTCGATGAGGTGGAGAAGGCCCACCCCGACGTCTTCAATATTCTCCTTCAGGTGCTGGACGACGGACGCATCACCGACTCCCAGGGCCGCACCGTGGACTTCAAGAACACCATCATCATCCTCACGTCCAATCTGGGCAGCCAGTACCTGCTGGAGGGCATCAGCCCCGACGGGGAAATCACCCCCGAGGCCCGGGAGCAGGTGGAGGCGCTGCTGCGGCGGAGCTTCCGGCCTGAGTTCCTCAACCGGCTGGATGAGATCGTCTTCTATAAGCCTTTGACCCGGGAGAATATCACCGGTATCATCGACCTCCAGATCGCCGACCTCAACCGCCGCCTGAAGGAGAAGCAGCTTTCCTGCCACGTCTCCGACGAAGCCAAGGCCTTCATCATCGAGGCCGCTTACGACCCGCAGTACGGCGCGAGACCCCTGAAGCGGTATCTCCAGCACACCGTCGAGACGCTGCTGGCCCACCGCATCCTCAAGGGCGACGTCCTGCCGGGACAGACGCTGGAAGTCACCGTCCGCGGCGGCGAGCTGGCGGTGGAGTGATCCCGCTGCCGCGGCCCGGAGGGGCCGCGGGGCAGGGCACAGCCTCCGACGGCGCAAATTCTTTTTCAAAACAACAGCGGAGTAGGCAATTTGCCTGCTCCGCTGTTGTTTTGTGGCCGCGCACGCCGCGTCAGCAGCCTGGGGAGGGTGCGGTGGCTTTATATCGCTTTGCCTCCATCGCTGCCGTAGGGGCGCGCATCGCGCGTCCGCTTGGCTGCAATGCCAGAGCGCTTCCGCCAAACAGACCCGCCTGCGGCTGGTGCGGGCCGATGTGGCCTGCAAGGGAGTGCTGCCTGTGGCAGAAAAAGCGACCGCAGCAGTTGGGCAGCCGCTTGCCTTGGCGGACCGCAACGCGGGCCGGGAAGGCTTAGCGGCAACCCGGACCATCGTCCCCTACGTCTCCACCCGGCAACCGTCCTCGCCGTAGGGGCGGCCTGTATGGCCGCCCGGATACGGTTCCGGTTCGCAGGGGGCCTGATACAAACCGCAGCTGCCCTCGGGCGCACATATAATGGCCCCTACGGCGGCGACAGAGGTGCGGCGATACAAACGGCCTTCCGCAGCCGCCAAACCCTCCGTGAGAGGCCGCTCCGCGGCCCGGACGCGCAATGCGCGCCCCTACGATGTCTAGGGGAAGCAAGCGCGTAAAAACTGCCGTGTGCAGCATCCTGCCGCTCAGAGCATGAGCTGTTCGGGGAAGGCTTCTTTGCGCAGGATGCCCCACATCTTGTCGATGTAGGCAAGGGTGTAGAAGTTTTCGTAGTGGTGGTAGTAAAACGCGCCTTTCAGCGTCATGCGGTACCGGCCCTGGGCCTCGGTGATGAGGCCCAGCAGCCGGGCGATTTTCAGCTCCGCGCCGTACATTCGCTTTAAGGGGACACCGAAAAATGCTTCAAAAGCCCCGGCGTCTACCTCTGTCGTGTAGGCGGTCCAGAACAAATAGTACACCATACGCTGCCGCGGGGAAAAGCGCAGGGTCAGAGAAGTCGGGAGCGCTTCATCCGCAATGCGCCTGCAATATTCCTCCACGGAAAAGGTGTTGATCTTGAACTGGTCTTTCAAAAGCGTCGTCGCGGAACAGCCGAAGCCTAAAAAATTGTCTCTGGTCATGGACGAATAATGAGCGCCCTGTTGGCTGGAGAAGGTCCAGATGGAGCGGCGGGTATAGCCTCGCTCCAGGCAGTACAGGGTAATGGCGTCCAGCAGCGCACGCTTTTCCCGCTTGGGAAGCGGCGTCACTTTGCTTGCGGTGAAGGTAAAATCAATCAGCGGTACATCGCCACGTGATTGGCCCCGATTTGGAACGCCGTGTCGATGTCCTGCTTCAAATCCTCGAAGGTCTGGGTCGGCAGCGCGAAAATAAAATCCATGGATACCGTTTCGAACGGCACCTCCAGGAGGGCTTCTTGCAGCGCTGCCGGATTGACCCGTGATCTCCCCAGGATGCGCCGATATTTTTCCTGAAACGATTGAATCCCAATGCTGATTTTTGTCACGCCCGCGTCTTTTAGGCTTTGCAGAACCGGCGGCACCACATTGTCGGGGTGCAGCTCCACGCCGATGCCTTCCGTGATGATAAAATGCGCGCGGATGGCGTCGATGATCTCTTTCAGCCGGTCCGCCGCCAGCGCAGGCGTACCGCCGCCGAAATAGAGGCTCGTCGTTCTCTTTTTGCCGAAGTGCTGCCGGCCTACCAGATGGATTTCCCGAAGCAGCGCATCGATGTATGCGTCGCATCGCGCTTTTGTGTACGGCTCTTTGCAGTACGGACAAAAGCTGCACAGGCTTTTGCAAAAGGGGATATGTACATACAGGCCCAAATTGTCGCAATCTGAAAACCGCAGCTGCTGGTCGTATTCATTTTTGAAAAGGAAGGGCCTGACGGAGCGAGTCAGCCACATCCGCGTCAGACTGGTTATGATACCCATCGCACACCTATATATACTTCAAATACGTTTTCAGCATCTCGAGGATGATTTTGGGATGGCCGCGGAACAAGAGCGTGTACTCCGCAACGAAGAAATAGCCGCACTGGTCGCAGAGCCCCGGCACCGCGATACAGCGCCCGCAGGTGGACAGCGTGCCGTTTTCCATCACCACACACTGATGGCAGGGGGTAGGGAAGCTGTTGTGAATGAGATAGGGGAAGGCGCTGCGCAGATTGAAGACCGGTGCGCCCTCCCGCATCATCTGCGTAATCACGCCGCAGCATTCTGCTTTCTCCGCCGGGGAGAGGGCCAGCGCTCTGGTGTCCGGGTAAGGCGTGTGAAAGTTGAAGGATACGGCCCGGACATGCTTCGTGTCCCGGGCAGCGGTGCAAACTGCCTGGATGGCGTCCTTGTTGATCTGATTCACGGCCATGTAGAAACAGATGTTGTCCGACGTGGCAGCTTCAATATGCGCCATAATGGTGTCGTACGTGTCGCCGCGGATGGCGTTGTGCCGCTCCCGATCTCCGTCCAGGCTCAGCAAAATCAAATCCGCCTCCGGCAAGACGAGGGGGAAGGTGCCGTTGGTGACGACATTCACGATGGGAAAGCCCATTTCCTTGGCCTCGATCACCAGATCCCGCAGGGTGCGGTCTCCGTCCCTCCAAAGGAAGGTTTCGCCGCCGCAGAAAAATAAAATGCGCACCCCCATGCCGTAAAGCTGCCGCATTTCCCGCTGAATCTGCGAATAGGGGTAGAGCGTCGCCGTGATGTTGTTGACCGAGCAGTGCTTGCAGTGCAGGTTGCACCGGTCTGTGACGATGATGGTCCCCAGAATCGGTGTTTTCTTTCGGAAGAGTATGGTCTTGAGGCCGAACGCGGCGAAGTACAAAAAAGAGGATGGCTTCATATTGGATCTCCCCGGGGCTGCCTGTATGTTTGACTTACACTTAATTTTATACAAGAGCGCGGCGCGCTTTTCAATCCCTGTGTCCTATTTTCCTGTATGAAAGCGCTTTTTTATTGCACGCCCATGGCGAAGCCTGCGCGGCCCCGCCGGTGGGCGGGATGGCTCTTGCGCATGACCGGTACCCCCGGCGCAAATCCGGCATAGAATAAAAAAACTGCCGCGGCAGTACCGTGGGCAGAGAAAAGCCGGGGGGTAGTATATGGCTCCATATTATATTTGCAGCAACACAGGAAAACCCGCCGCCCCCGGGTGCGGCGGCTGCTTTGATCCATGCTGGTGTAACCGGTGGCCAGCGGGGGTACCCGGCGCCACCGGACCGGCGGGCGTACCTGGCGCGGTCGGTGACGTCGGTCCCACCGGCCCGACAGGTCCCACCGGCCCGCAGGGCCCGGCAGGCAGAACCGGCGAGGGGGTACCCGGTCCCACCGGTCCCACCGGGGCCACCGGCCCGCAGGGACCGGCAGGCAGAACCGGCGAGGGGGTACCCGGTCCCACCGGTCCCACCGGTCCCACCGGACCGCAGGGCCCGGCAGGCAGAACCGGCGAGGGGGTTCCCGGCCCCACCGGCCCCACTGGCCCCACGGGTCCGGTGGGACCTGCGGGCAGAACCGGTGATAGCATTCCGGGCCCTACCGGCCCCACAGGCCCCACCGGCCCGCAGGGCCCTGCGGGCAGAAGCGGCGATGGTATTCCCGGCCCCACCGGCCCGACTGGCCCCACCGGTCCGGTCGGGGAGCTCCCCGGGGACAGCTTCGCCTCCTTCGTCAACTACCAGACGCCGCTGACCCGGGACAGCTTGATTCAGATGTTCCCGGACGTGGCCGATCCCCGGGGGAACATCGTGCCCCAGAGCCTCCAGCAGATCTCCCTGGCGCCGGGGTATTATCTCATCAATTATTCGGTGTCGGGGCTGTTCCGCCAGGCCAATTATATGCAGGTGACGCCCAGCTATAACGGCACCTCCCATCTGGAGGACGGCATCTACTTTGCCACCTCTACGGCCGGCTCCAGCGCCGCGGGCGCGACCACGCTGATCGTGCGGGCGCCCACCGCGACGACGTTCTCCCTGACCTACTCCGGCTCGGCCGACGCCACCGACGGCCAGGTGAATGTCACCATCCTCCAGCTCCGGGGGACGCCGTAGAACCGCCGGAGAAAAAGCAAAGCCCACCGCGTACGCGGTGGGCTTACAAGCTATTACGCCATGTGGTTCAGTTTCAGGGTGATGCTGCTCTTTTTCCGAGCGGCGTTATTCTTATGCAGAATTCCCTTCTTGACCGCCTCGTCAATGGTCTTGACGGCAGCCTTGTAAGCGCTATCGGCCTGATCGCGGTTGCCTTCTGCCAGCGCAGCGTCAAACTTCTTCAGAGTGGTCTTGAGAACGGACTTGGCAGCCTTGTTCTTTTCGCTGTTGACCTTGGTCAGCAGAACTCTCTTCTTCGCAGACTTAATGTTGGGCATCGTTACACCTCCTCCAATAGCGTTACAGTTGCAGGGACGAGAAGTCTCATGCAGAAACATATTATAGCGAACTGCTCCCACAAAATCAAGTGGATTTTTTCCTTTTTTCAAAATTTCTGTATAAGGAAAGGCGCTGGGGAGAGACTAGCGGCAGAAATAAGCGCATGCGGCGCGAAAAGGGGCGTGGTGCGGCCGGATATTCGGCGCGCTGGAGCCCTCGCAGCGGGTCTCAAGCGCCGGAAGGAAAGGAAGGAATCGAATGGGCATTCGTACGGATCTTGCCATGGAAGCACACGCCTGGTGTCTGGACGACGCCGGTGCGGCCACCCAGCTGCCTGGGGTGCGGGCCAGGGAGACCACCCGCCGGGGCATCACCACCACCGTGGTGGAGGTGCTGAACGGGGAGGGGGCCAAGCTGCTGGACAAGCCCGTGGGAACGTATGTGACGCTCTCCTTTGACCGGGATTTTCTCCGCCAGCCGCGCCAATTCACGGCGGCCAGCCTCCAGCTGGGCCAGGCCGTGGCCCGGATGACGCCCCGCAGCGGGCCGGTGCTGGTGGCGGGCCTGGGGAACCGGGCTCTGGCGCCGGATGCCCTGGGCCCCAAGGCCCTGGAGAGCCTGGTGGTCACGCGCCATCTGGGCCGGAGCCTGCCGCAGCTGCGGCCCGTCAGCGCCCTGGCGCCGGGGGTGCTGGGCACCACGGGGATGGAGAGCGGGGAAGTCCTCCGGGGCGTCGTAGCGCGGGTGCGGCCCTGCTGCGTCGTGGCGGTGGACGCCCTGGCGGCCCGCAGTCCGGAGCGGATCTGCACCACCGTGCAGCTGGCTGACAGCGGCATCTCGCCCGGCTCCGGCGTGGGGAACCACCGCCTGGCCCTCAGCCGTGAGACCTTGGGCGTGCCGGTGCTGGCCGTGGGCGTTCCCACGGTGGTGGAGGCGGCCACGCTGCTCCAGGACGCCCTGGGCAGTAGCCAATCCCCCACACCGCTGTGCGATCCGTCCATGGTGGTGGCGCCCCGGGACATCGACGCCCGGGTGGAGACCATGGCCCGGCTCCTGGGCTGGGGGCTGAGTCTGGGCTTCCACAGCGGCTTGGGGCCGGAGGATGTGGCCTGCCTGGTGGGATAACGGACTTATGAAAACCGGTGTATAAATTTTATGTAAACTTAAAATACGTCCAAAAGCGATAAAAAGTTAAAAAATGCGCCTGTGGAAATGGCTGTGGATAATGTGTAAAACTGTGATGCCCCAAGGCTTTGCCAACAGCGTCCACAAGGTTTTCAACAGCCGGGAAGCGGACGAAAAAAGCCGTAAAAATTGGAGCTGCCGGTTGACCGAACGGATTGGCTTTCAGGAATATGCACCGCGGCGCAACCGGAGGGGCGGTGTCTTGACAGCTGCACGGCATCCAGGTATCATAAAGATGTAATCTTTGTGAAAGGGGGAGCGCCGATGTATTACTGCAAAGCCTGCCGCCGCCTGGAGGAAATAAACCGTTGCGGCGTCTGCGGCGCCAAGAATCTGCCGTTTCCCGGGGCCGGGGACTTCTGCTTTGTGGAAAAGCAGCCGCTGATCTGGGCGGGGATGCTGGAGGATGTGCTGCACCAGGAGGGGGTTCCGATGGTGGCGGAGTCCAGCCGCGCCGCCGGTCTGGGCATCAAGGCCGGCCACTTGGACGAGACTGTCTCCTTCTACGTGCCCTACGCCTACTACGCCCAGGCCAGAGACCTGGCCGACACGCTGTTCCACAGCGGCGACGCCCTGCCTGTTGAAGAGGAGGACGCCGCCGAGCCGCAGCCCTAGGGGCGACGGTACAAACGGCCTTTCACAACCACCGCACCCGCCACGAGAGGCCGCTTCGCGTTTCGGGCCGATGTAGGCATCGGCCCCTACATTCCTGCCAGGGCACCCGTTTTCATCGTAGGGGCGCGCATCGCGCGTCCGCATGGCGGCGATTTCCACTCGCTTTTGGTAAACGTACCGGCCACCGTATCCTCGTAGGGGCCGATGCCCACATCGGCCCGTATGCCTGCGCTGCGGTCGCTTCTTCCGCCGCTGGCAGCGCTCCCTTGTGGGCCCTTTACACAAGGGGGGGCCTTTGGGCGCGGCGGTACAAACGGCTTTTTGCAACCATCGCAGCCTCCACAAGAGGCCGCTGACGCGGCCCGGACGCGCAATGCGCGTTATCTACGGCGGAGCCGCCGCCCGGCGCGTCCAGCCAATCACTCAAACATCGCAGCCGGGCGGGCGGCTGATAGCCGCCCCTACGGTAGGGTTGCGGTTGTTGCGGCACTCTGACGACTTGGCCAAGCGGACGCGCGATGCGCGCGATCTGCGGCTGCGAATGGGAGCGCGGCAGCGGAAAAAGCAGCGCAGAGCCTATGAAAGTGTAAAAAACCAACGGGATTTCCGCAAAATGCGGCAATCCCGTTGGTTTTTGATAGTCCTCTATTTTATAGGATACCGATTTCGTAATGGAGCAGGCAGGACGACCCGGCAGGGGCCGGCGGGCCGAAGCTCTCCAGCGCCTTGAGCCCCAGCGCCAGGGCCTCGTCCACGGCCTGGGCGCGGATGGCGGCGCGGTCTCCGTTCAGCTTTAGCTCCCGGACCAGCAGCCCCTCCGCTGTCGCGCAGCCAATGTACACCAGTCCCACCGGGCGGCCGGTGCCGTCGCCGCTGGGGCCGGCGAGGCCCGTGACGCTCAGCGCCATGCTGGCTCCCACGGCTTGGCATGCCCCCTGAGCCATGGCCCGGGCCGTCTCCACTGAGACGGCGGTGTGGGTTTCCAGCGTCTCCGCCGGGACGCCCAGCAGGGCCATCTTCACGGCGTTGGTGTAGGAGATCACGCCCCCCAGATACACCCGGGAGCTGCCGGGAATGGCCGTGAGGGCCGCGCCGACGCCGCCGCCGGTGCAGCTCTCCGCCGTGGCCAGGGTCATGCCCCGGGCCTCCAGCGCCGCCAGCAGCGCGGTGGCCAGGAACTCAGTCGTCATAGTATTTTACCGTCACTTTCTCCGTCCGCTCCAGCGCCCGGGCGATCAGGGCCTCCACGTCCAGGGCGGCCTCGGCGGCCTCCACCTGGGAAAGCTCCGGCTTCGTCTTGGGGTGCTTGGGGGTGAAGACGGTGCAGCAGTCCTCGTAGGGCAGGATGGAGGTCTCTAGCGTGCCGATCCGCCGGGCGATGGTGACAATCTCCTCCTTGTCCATGCCGATCAGGGGATGGAACAGGGGCATATCCACCACCGCGCCGGTGACGGCCATGGCCTCCATGGTCTGGGAGGCCACCTGGCCCAGGTTCTCGCCGGTCACCAGGGCGCGGCAGCCGTGGTCCAGGGCGATGCGCCGGGCAATGCGCATCATGAACCGGCGCATGATGAGGGTGAAATATTCCTCGGGGCAGTGGTCGCGGATGGCCTCCTGAATCTCGGTGAAGCCCACCACGTCCACGGTCATCCGGCCGCAGTAGCGCGTCATCAGCCGGGCCAGCTCCAGCACCTTTTCCTTGGCCTGCTCGGAGGTGTAGGGATAGGAGAAGAAGTGGATGCACTCGATCTCCACGCCGCGCTTGGCGATCATGTACCCCGCCACGGGGGAGTCGATGCCGCCGGAGAGCAGCACTGCCGCCCGTCCGCCCATGCCCGTGGGCAGGCCGCCGGCGCCGGGCTGGGCCGGGCCGTGGACGTAGGCGGCGTAGTCCCGCACCTCCACGTGGACGGTGTAGTCGGGGTTGTGGACGTCCACCGCCACCTGGGGGAAGGCCTCGGCCAGCCGTCCGCCGATCTCCTGGGAGAGCTGGATGGAGTTGAGGGGGAAGGCCTTGTCGGCCCGCTTGGACTCCACCTTGAAGCTCCGGGCCAGGGAGAGGTCGTCGCCCAGGTAGGAGAGGACGGCCTCGTAGATGGCGTCCAGCGTCTTCTCGCAGGGGCGGCAGCGGCACATGGAGGCGATGCCGAAGACCGTGCCGCAGGCCTCCCAGGCGCCGTCCACGTCGCAGGTCTCGTCCTCCGGCTCGACGTAGATGGTGGACTGCTTGAGGTAGACCCGGAAGCTGCCGAAGTGCTTGACCCGGCGGCGGATGTTGCCCTTGAGGCAGTTTTCAAAGGCCCGGCGATTCTGGCCTTTGAGGACCACCTCGCCCAGCTTCAGAAGAAAGATTTCGTTCATGGTATAAACTCCTTTGTATGATATGTGGCTCTATGGTATGGCACCGGCCCGGCGGGGCCGCTGGGGCCGGATGATTGCTTCGTGCTTCCCAATTCACCGTAGGGGCGCGCTGCCTGAGTGTTACCGTCGAACGCACCGACCAAAGCCTCCCCTAACGCCCGCAGGGCTTTAGGGGAGGTGTCATGGCCTTTGGCCATGACGGAGGGGTTGACAATCCCCCAGTCACGCTTCGCGTGCCAGCTCCGGGTTGCCGCTAAGCCTTCCCGGCCCGCGTTGCGGTCCGCCAAGGCAAGCGGCTGCCCAGCCGCTGCGGTCGCTGCATCCGCCACAGGCGGCGCTCCCTTGCGGGCCCTTTACACAAGGGGGCCTTGGGCGCGGCGGTACAAACGGCCCTCCGCAGCTGCCGCACCCTGCATGAGAGGCCGCTGCGCGGCACGGACGCGCGATGCGCGCCCCTACGGCGAAACCTCGGCCGGTGCGTTTGATGCGGGCGCTCTGTAGGGGCCGATGCCTTCATCGGCCCGAACCCGCCGCAGGTGGGTCTGATTGCCGCGGGCCCTCAGATCCCGCAAGCCGGCGGGCGGCCATCAAGGCCGCCCCTACATCTGAATCGCAGCCCGGTGCGTTCGGCGAAGCTGTGGCGGAGAGGGGAGTGTTTCAGTGAAGAGTGAAGAGTGAAGAGGTTTTACGGCTGGCCCAGGGAGTACGTCCGGTACTGGACGGCCTCGGCCACGTGGGCCGGTTCGATGGTCTCGCTGCCGGCCAGGTCGGCGATGGTCCGGGCCACCCGCAAAATTCGGTCATAGCTCCGGGCCGTCAGCCCCATGGCCTGGAAGGCCGCCTGCATCAGTGCGGTGCCCGCGTCGTCCAGGGCGCAAAACGCCCGCATCTGCGCCGGCGTCAGGGCGGCGTTGGTGTAGGTCTCGGTCCCGGCGTAGCGGCGGCGCTGAATCTCCCGGGCCGCCTCCACCCGTTGGCGGATGGCAGCCGACGGCTCCGCCGGCTCGCGGCGGCTCAGCTCGGAGAAGTTGAGCGCCGGGACCTCCACAATGAGGTCGATCCGGTCCAGCAGCGGCCCGCTGATCCGCCCCAGGTACTGCCGCACCGACTGGGGCGAACACTTGCACCGCCCCGAGGGGTCGCCGTACCAGCCGCACTTACAGGGGTTCATGGCGCACACCAGCATGAAGCGGCTGGGGTAGACCTCGGTGCCCGACACCCGGGCGATGGTCACGCGCCCGTCCTCCAGGGGCTGGCGGAGGACCTCCAGGGTGTCCTGCCGGAACTCCGGCAGCTCGTCCAGGAACAGAACGCCCGACTGACGGTGGTGTTCAATACGGGGGCGCAAATAGGTGTAAAGGAAGTGTAGCTATCCCCCCGCCTTCCGGTTTTTTTCTCACACGTCATTGACGTTTGACAAAACCCTCGGTTCATGATGCCCGCTATCATCGAATGCTTCGAAGTAGACTTTCTCAAGCTCTCTTGTGGTCACTTTTCCCTCACCTGGAACAGAAGAAATGTACCTGTAACAAAGAAAAGGATACCTATTTATGAGTGCATAAGCAAATGCAACCTGATTATCATCGCCTGTGTATGCCACGTTGTAAGGGAGCGTGTTTACTTCAATCACGCTATCTTCTTTGGGACTCCATTTCGTTTTGCAGTTAGGTGAAATACGAATAGAAATCTTTGTCGTTTTTACATCTATGTCTCTGATTTCCTGTTGTTGTGGAATAATGATATCGTCAAGCGCTTTGAATAGTGTTTGGCTATCTGGGTCTTTAGTAATTTGTTCACTTAGGTCTTTTAATTTTGCAATTATACTCCTTCGTCGTTCGTGCTCAGCCAGCACACGAGCTTCTTTTTTCCTTTTTTCGTCCAAATGTATTGCAATAGCTAAAAATGCTACGGCGGCAACAATCACGACAACAATAATCACTATATCACCTCAAAATCTGCTACTTCGAGGAAGGTGTGAGTACCCATGTTATGGAGTCAAGCAGTCCTACTTTTCCTGGGAGGTTTCGCTTTAGAGCGGTCTTTAGACCATGCCTTTTCAATTTCGGCATACAGATTGTACAGTTTGTGGATATATGAGAGCGGAAAATATAGGTAGGCTGTTTGCCCACCGTGATTATCCAAAGATTTTCCGTAATCCTTTATTTCAATGTAAAGCTCATCTTTTTCTTTGGATATT
>NBJMC04202__coassemble_2434_pt1 | contig 11987 bp, 9 predicted proteins | sample NBJMC04202__metabat2_high_PE_003 | metagenome-assembled genome bin NBJMC04202
TGCCCAGTCTGTTTTTTTGCAATTTGGTATTTTTTGTTTTTGCAACGGGCCCTTTTTTGCGGTTGCAAGACGCCGGAGGGGAGCGCCCTTGCGAAACCGGCGGCGTTGGAGTATACTGGCCTTGGAAAATGTGCTGCAAGAGATGAAATCAGGAGGCCAACCGCCATGCGAACGTACGCGCTGGACCCGGCGTCGCCGGTGCCGCTCTATGAGCAGCTCTACCGCTGCCTGAAGGAAGACCTGCTCTCCGGGGTCATTGCCGGCGGAGAAAAGCTGCCGTCCAAGCGGGCGCTGGCGGAAAATCTCAACGTCAGCCGCATCACAGTGGAAAACGCCTATCAGCAGCTGCTGACCGAGGGCTATCTCCAGTCCCGGCCCCGGTCCGGCTACTATGCCGAGGTGCTGGAGACGCTGCCGCAGCCGGTACCGCCGCCTAAAATGGAGCCGGCGGTGCCCCAGGAGGCGCCCTCGCCCAGCGCGGGGCAGTTTCCCTTTTCGGTGTGGGCGCGGCTGATGCGCTCCGTGCTGCTGGACAGCCGCGAGGCGCTGCTGCGTCCGGTGCCGGGCCAGGGCCTGCCGGAGCTGCGGGCGGCCATCGCAGGAATGCTCCGCCGCAGCCGCGGGATGGAGGTGCCGCCGGAGCAAATTCTCATCGGCGCCGGGGCGGAGTACCTCTATAATATCTTGCTGCAGCTCCTGGGCCGGACGTGTGTCTTCGCCCTGGAAAACCCCGGCCACCGGAAGCTCCGGCAGGTCTATAGCGCCGGCGGGGCCTGTGTGCGCCCGGTGGAGCTGGACGAAAGCGGCGTGGACTTGCAGAGCTTGATCGCCTCGGGTGCCGACGTCCTTCACATTTCGCCGGGCCACCAGTTCCCCACGGGCATCGTCACGCCCATCGCCCGGCGGCGGCAGCTGATGGCCTGGCTGGGCAGCCGTCCGGACCGCTTCCTCATTGAGGATGACTACGATTCCGAGTTTCGCTTCGCCGGGAAGGTGATCCCCACCATGGCCAGCATGGATGTCACCGGGCGGGTGATCTACCTCAACACCTTCTCCAAGACTATCTCGCCGGCGCTGCGTATCAGCTACCTCATCCTGCCGCCGGCCCTGCTGGAGCGCTACCGGGAAAAGCTGGGGTTTTACAGCTGCACCGTCCCCAGCTTTGAGCAGCTCACCCTGGCACGCTTCCTCGACGAGGGCTACTTTGAAAAGCACGTCAGTCGGATGAAGCGGCGCTACCGGCTGCTGCGCCAGCAGTTCCTCGCGGCGCTGGAAGGCTGTGCGTTCGGCCAGCGGGTGCAGGTGCTGGGGGACGAGGCGGGACTCCATATGCTCTTGAGGCTCCAGACGCCGCTGCCCGCCGGGGACTTGGCTCGGCAGCTTCAGGCGGCGGGCGTGCCGGCCTCGCCGCTGGAGCGCTATCAGTTTCCCGGCACGGCGCCCAAGGCCCCGGGGGAGATCGTGCTTAACTACGCGGAGCTGTCCGAAGCGGAGATTCCCCGGGTATTGGCGCTGCTGGAGACGCTGACGGCAGGGGAAGATTCTTGAATCGCGGCGAAAACCGTGGTATAATAGCCGCAATGCGGCTATTATACTGCGATTTTAAGTCCTTTTTCTCGCCCCTGCGGGGCAACCGAAAAAGATGACATAGGATACCATGCCGGCTGCGCCGCCATGGTATCAAACAAAATCACCAAACTGTATGTTGGAGGAGACTGACTTGGACACCAAGACCACTACCATATCCCAGGAGGCCCTGGCGGAGCAGGCGGCCTACTGCCGGGAGATCCGCGCCTATTGGGAGGCCTCCGGCATCACGCCCCGGGCCTTTGTGGACACCTACGGCTGCCAGCAAAACGAGGCCGATTCCGAGAAAATCCGCGGGATGCTGGCCCAGTGCGGCTATGTGATGGCAGAGGACGAGGAGGGGGCCGACGTCATCGTCCTCAACACCTGCGCCATTCGCGAGCACGCCGAGCAGCGGGTCTATGGCAACGTGGGCGCGCTGGTCCACACCAAGCGCCGCCATCCGGGTCAGAAGATTTTCCTCTGCGGGTGCATGATGGGCCAGGAACACGTGGTGAAAAAGATTCGTGAGAGCTACCGCCATGTGGATGGCGTCTTCAATCCCCACCAGCTCTGGCGGTTCCCGGAGCTGCTGAAAAGCGTCCTGGATAACGGCAAGCGGATCTTTGCCACCGAGGATTCCCCCGGCTCCATTGCCGAGGGGCTGCCGCTTCAGCGCAAGGCGGGCGTGAAGGCCTGGGTCTCCATCATGTACGGGTGCAACAACTTCTGCTCTTACTGCATCGTGCCCTACGTCCGGGGCCGGGAGCGGAGCCGGAAGCCCGAGGACATTCTCGCGGAAGTGCGGGACCTCTTGGCCCACGGCATCCGGGACATCACGCTCCTGGGTCAGAACGTCAACTCCTACGGCAAGGACTTGGGGCTGGGCGTGGATTTTGCCGATTTGCTGGCCCGGATCGCGGCGCTGCCCGGGGACTTCTGGCTGCGGTTTATGACCTCCCACCCCAAGGACGCCACGAAAAAGCTCTTCGACACCATGGCAGCCAGCCCCAAGATCGCCAAGCAGTTCCACCTGCCGGTCCAGTCGGGCAACGACCGGGTTTTAAAGGAGATGAACCGCCGCTATACCCGCGCGCAGTACCTCTCCCTGGTGGACTATGGCCGGCAGGTGATGCCGGAGCTGGTGTTGACCAGCGATATCATCGTCGGCTTTCCCGGGGAGACCGAGGCGGAATTTGAGGATACCCTCAGCCTGATCGAGCAGGTGCGCTACGACGCCCTCTTTACCTTTATTTATTCACCCCGGAAGGGGACCCCGGCGGCCACGATGCCCGACCCCGTCTCCCGGCAGGAGAAAAACCGGTGGTTTGACCGGCTGGTGGCGGCGCAGAACCGCATTTCCGAAGAGATCCACCGGAGCTATGAGGGCAAGACCATGCGGGTCCTGGTGGACGGCACCGAGGACGGCCTGCTCACCGCCCGTACCGAGGGCGGGCGGCTGGTGCGGTTTTCCGGGGACGAGAGCCTGGTGGGCCAGTTCGTCCTGGTGGAGATCACCGGCCACACCACCTGGAGCCTGGAAGGGCGGCTGCCGGAGAACTGCGACTGCCACGGTAATTTACTGTAAAGACGGCGGCGGAGGGCTGTCCCCAGCCGGCCTGTCTTAGTTAGGAGGTAACAATGGCGGAACTGACGCCGATGATGCGGCAATACATGGAAATGAAGGAGCGCAACCCCGGCTGCCTGCTGTTTTTCCGTCTGGGCGACTTCTATGAGATGTTCGCGGAGGACGCCAAGGTTGCCTCCAAGGAGCTGGACCTGACCCTGACCACCCGGGACCGGGGCAAGGAGAAGGAGGATCAGACGCCCATGTGCGGCGTGCCCTTCCACTCCGCCGAGAGCTACATCGCCCGCCTGGTGGCCAAGGGCTATAAAGTGGCCATCTGCGAGCAGATGGAGGATCCGGCGCTGGCCAAGGGGCTGGTGAAGCGGGAGATCGTGCGGGTGGTGACGCCCGGCACCGTCACGGAAAGCTCCATGCTCGACGAGCGAAAGAACAACTACTTTGCCTGCGTTTATGGAGAAGCGGGGGAGTACGGCGCCTGCTTCTGCGATATCTCCACCGGCGCGTTCACCGCGCTGGCCGCCCGGGGAATTGAGCGGGTGGTGGACGAGCTGGGATGCTACCAGCCCGCGGAGCTGCTGCTGGGCGGCCAGGCCCCGGAGGATGAGGCACTGGCCGAGGCGCTGCGCACCCGGGTGCCCTGCTGTGTGGAGACCGGCGAGGCGGCGCTCTTCGACCTGGAGGCGGCTACAGTGGCGGTGACGGCCCAGTTTGGCGGCGACCTCACGGACCTGGGCCTGGCAGATGCGCCCCAGGTGGTCCAGGCGGCGGGCGCACTCCTCACCACCTTGAAGCGCAACCAGAAGTCGGAGCTGCCCCATGTGCGGACGCTGGAGTTCTCCCACGCCGCCCGGTACCTGGAGCTGGACCTGACGGCCCGGCGCAACCTGGAGCTGACGGAGACGCTGCGCTCCGGGGAGAAAAAGGGGAGCCTTCTCTGGGTGCTGGATAAGACCAAGACGGCCATGGGCGGGCGGCTGCTGCGGGCCTGGCTGGAAAAGCCGCTGATGAACCCGGCCCAGATCGGCAAGCGGCAGGACGCCGTGGAGGAGCTGGCGGGCGGCACCGTGGCCCGGGAGGAGCTGATTCGCCTCCTGCGGGAGGTGACGGACCTGGAGCGGGTCATGGCCCGAATCGTCACCGGCACGTGTACCTGCCGGGATTTCCGGCAGCTGGCTGCGGGCCTGCGGCCCCTGCCGGCGCTCCAGGCGGCCCTGGCGCCCTTCCAGTGCGCCCTGCTGCGGGTGCTGGTGGAGTCGATGCCCGACCTCACGCCCCTGGTGGCGGAGATCGACCGGGCCATCGTGGACGATCCGCCCTTCACGGTGCGGGAGGGCGGCATGATCCGCCCCGGCTACAGCGAGGAGATCGACCGCCTGCGGGACGTGATGTCCGGCGGCAAGGGCACCTTGGCGGAAATCGAGGCCAAGGAGAAGGCCCGCACCGGCATCAAGAATCTCAGGGTAGGGTATAATCGGGTCTTCGGCTATTACATTGAGGTGGCCAAGGGGCAGGTGTCCCTGGTGCCGGACAGCTACATCCGCAAGCAGACCCTGGCCAACGGCGAGCGCTACATCACCCAGGAACTCAAGGAGCTGGAGGAGACCATCCTCACCGCCAAGGACAAGGTGGTGTCTCTGGAGTACGAGGCATACCAGCGCTTGCAGCAGTATCTGGCGTCCTACGCGCCCCAGGTGCAGGCGGCGGCTTCGGTGGTGGCCATGGCCGACGTCCTCAGCTGCTTCGCGGCCCTGGCGGTGGACCGGGACTATGTGCGGCCCGAGGTGGATCACTCTAGCCGGATTCAGATCGAGGGAGGCCGCCACCCGGTGGTGGAGCTGATGCTCCGGGGGAAGATGTTCGTCCCCAACGACACCCGCCTGGGCATGGAGGGCTGCCAGGTGGCCATTATCACCGGCCCCAATATGGCCGGTAAGTCCACCTATATGCGCCAGGTGGCGCTGATTGTGCTGCTGGCGCAGATGGGGTCTTTCGTCCCGGCGAGAGCCGCCCGGATCGGCGTGGTAGATCGGATTTTTACCCGCATTGGCGCGTCGGACGATCTGGCCGCCGGCCAGTCCACCTTTATGGTGGAGATGCAGGAGGTGGCGGAGATTCTCCGCCGGGCCACGCCCCGGAGCCTCTTGATCCTCGACGAAATCGGCCGCGGCACCTCTACTTACGACGGCATGGCCATCGCCCGGGCGGTGCTGGAGTACGCCGCCGACCGGCGTACCCTGGGGGCCAAGACGCTCTTTGCCACCCATTACCACGAGCTGACGGCGCTGGAAAATCAGCTGGAGGGCGTGAAAAACTTCAATATCTCCGTGAAAAAACGGGGAGAAGAGATGATCTTCCTCCGGAAAATCGTGCCCGGCGGCGCGGACCGGAGCTATGGCGTGGAGGTCGCCCGGCTGGCGGGACTGCCGCCCAAGGTGGTGGCCCGGGCCAGAAAGCTCCTGAAGGAGCTGGAGGAGGGCGGCGGCGCGGCACAGCCGGTGCAGGCCCCGCCGGAGACGGACCAGGTCTCCCTGATGGACATGGACGCCATCGCCATCCGGGACCGCCTGGCCAAGATCACTGTGGAGACCCTCACCCCCATCGAGGCGATGAATCTCCTCTATGAGCTGCGGCAGATGATCCGGTAAAGCAGCTGCCGCCGGAGCGGATGGAGGCGGGCATCCGCCTCGCGCCTCGGTGCGTAGGGGTCGATGCCCACATCGACCCGAGCCGCGCAAGCGGCCTGCGGGGTATGTGTATGCAATCAAAGGAGGCTTTCCGTGGCAAACACCAAATCTTATTCCCTGGGCCCCGGCCTATCCACCGCCGAACAGGTGGCAGGCTTTTGCTATTTGCCCTTTTACGTGGTGCTGCTTTCTCTGCTCCTGGAGTATCTCTCAGCACTTTTGGGACTGGGCCTCACCACACTGCAGCTGAACATCTGCTATTTTGTCATCAACGCCCTGGTGGTGTGGATCATCTTCCACAACTTCCTCCTGCGCAGTCTCCGCCAGACCCGCTTTTGGGAGCTGGTCCAGGCGCTGATATTGGGCTTTGTCCTCTATTACGCGGGAAATTACGTGTTTTCCCTGATTTTGCATCTTTTGCGCATTGAAGTTACCAGCTACAACGATGAGACGGTGCAGCTGCTGGCTTCGGAGAATTTCTGGGTCATGGTGGCCTGCTCCGTGGTCATCGCGCCCATGGTGGAGGAGACGCTGGTGCGGGGACTTCTGTTCGGCGTCATCCGCCGCAAGAGCCGCATCGCAGCCTACGCCGTCACCATTCTCTTCTTCGCGCTGCTCCATGTTTGGCAGTATTTCTTCCTCTATGACGTCCAGTCGGTGCTGCTCTCGGCGCTGGCGTATGTCCCGGCGGGCATCGCCCTGGGCTGGACCTATGAAAAATCCAACACCATTTGGGGGCCGATCCTCCTGCACATGGCCATCAATGCCATCAGCTTTGGGATCATGTCGCTCCTGTAAGGTACCCCGCGCCCGATTTGTGAAAGGAGTCAATCATGCCGAAGATCCTACAGCTGGACCGCCACGTGGCGGACCTGATCGCCGCCGGTGAGGTGGTGGAGCGCCCTGCTTCGGCGGCCAAGGAGCTGATGGAAAACGCCCTGGACGCCGGCGCCACGAAGGTGACAGTGGAGATTCAAAATGGCGGCATGACCTACCTCCGGGTCACGGACAACGGCTGCGGCATCGCGCCCGAGGACGCCGAGACCGCCTTCCTCCGCCACGCTACCAGCAAGCTCCGAACCAAGGAGGACTTGGCGGCCATCGGCACCCTGGGCTTCCGGGGCGAGGCACTGGCTGCCATCGCTGCGGTGTCCAAAATCGATCTTCTGACCAAGACGGCCCAGGGGGAGGGGATCAGCCTCCGCCTGGAGGCGGGCAAGGTCCTGGACAAGAGTCCTGCCGGCTGCCCCGAGGGCACCACCATCGTCGTCCGGGAGCTCTTTTACAACACCCCGGCCCGACTCAAGTTCCTCAAGCGGGACACCGTCGAGGCGGCCCGGGTGGCGGGCGAGGTGCAGCGCCAGGCGCTGGCCCACCCGGAGGTCTCCTTCCGGCTGATTCGCGACGGGGAACCGCTCTTGAAGACCGCCGGCAACGGCGACCTCCACGGCGCCATTTATCAGGTCTATGGCCGCCAGCTGGCGGCAGATATGGTGCCGGTGGAGAGCCAGTGGGAAAATCTCTCCCTCTCCGGCTTCGTCACCAAGCCTACAGCCACCCGGGGCAACCGCGGCTGTCAGCAGTTTTTTGTCAACGGACGTCCGGTGCTGTCCAAGCTGATGACGGCGGCGCTGGAGGAGGCCTATGCCAACCAGATGATGACCGGGCGCTTCCCCAGCTGCGTGCTGCGGCTGACGCTGCCCAACAGCGCCGTGGACGTCAACGTCCACCCGGCCAAGACGGAAGTCAAGTTTTCTAACGAGCGGGCCGTCTTTGACTGCGTGCGCTACGGCGTCATGGCCGCGCTGCGCCGCGACCCGGCCCGCCCGGAGCTGAAGCTGCCCCAGGCCAGGGCGGCCGCGGTGCAGAGCGCCGCCGCAGCGCCGGCTGCCGCGCCCCGGGCGGCGGCCGCCTCCGCCGGGAAGGCAGCCGAACCCCGCGGTTCCGCCGCGGCGGGACAGGCCCTGCTGGAGACGCTGCGGGCTGTGCCGCCGGCCCACCCGGCGGTGGCCCGGGCCATGGAGGACGCGCCCGCCGCCGGAGAGGCGGTCCTGCGCCAGCCGGTTCTGACGCCGGGCTCCGGAAGAAGCGAGACGGCGATCCCGGCGTTCGTGCCGCCGCGGCCCGCGGCGCCCCAGAGCCGCAGCGCGGCAGCGCGGCAGCCGTCCGCGCCGCCGGAGGCTTTGTCCCAGCCCGCGCCCCCGGCCCAGCCTGCGCCGGAAGCGGCGGAGCCGGAGCAGACGGCCCTGGAGCTGCCGCGGGTACAGCCGTACCGGGTGGTGGGCGAAGTGCTGGACACGTACATCCTCATCGAGCAGGATGGCGCGGTGCTGTTTTTGGACAAGCACGCCGCCCACGAGCGAATCCTCTTTGAAAAGCTGCGCAAGAGCCAGGAGCCGGTGATGGCCCAGGTGCTGCTCTCACCCATGGCCGCGTCGCTCTCCCGGGAGGAGGCCGCGGCGGTGCTGGAGCGGGCGGAGCTGCTGGAGGAATATGGATATCAGGTGGAGGACTTTGGCGACGGCACCGTGCTGCTGCGGCAAATCCCCGCGGACCTGCCCGAGAGCGAGGCGGAGGCCGCGCTGCAAGCGCTGGCCCAGGCCCTGCTGGAGGGCCACAGCCGGGACCCCAAGTCCCTCCGGGACGCGCTGCTCCACACCATCGCCTGCAAGGCCGCCATCAAGGGCGGCTGGCACACCAGCCCGGAGGAACGGGAGCATCTGGTGCGGGAGGTCATGGAGCGCGACGACATCCGCTGCTGCCCCCACGGAAGGCCCGTCCTCCTGAAGCTGACCAAAAATCAACTGGAGCGGCAGTTTGGCCGCGCATAAGGAAGAACGCGATGAAGAATCCCCCTTTGATTGTCGTAGCCGGTCCCACCGCCTCGGGAAAGACCCGCCTGGCCGTGGAGCTGGCCAAGGAGCTGGCGGGCGAGGTGGTCTCGTGCGATTCCATGCAGGTCTACCGCCGCATGGACATCGGCACGGCCAAGCCCACGCCTGCGGAGATGGACGGCGTCGTCCACCATATGATCGACGTGGCCGAGCCGGACGAGGCCTTTTCCGTGGGCCGATACGTGGCCATGGCGGACCCCATCGTGGCGGGGCTTTTGGCCCGGGGCAAGGCCGTGATCGTCTGCGGCGGCACCGGCCTCTATGCCGACAGCCTGATTTTGGGCCGTACCTTCGCCCCGGTGCCTCAGACGGGGCGGCGGGAAGCGCTGGAGGCCCTGGCAGATCAGGCGGGCATCGAGACGCTGCTGGCGCAGCTGGCGGCGGTGGACCCGGCGTCTGCCGCCCGGCTCCACCCGGCGGACCGCAAGCGGATCATCCGGGCGCTGGAGGTCTACCAGGAGACCGGCAAGACCATCACCCAGCACAACCTGGACTCCCGGGCCGTACCGCCCAAGTACCGCGCCCTCTGGCTGGGACTCACCTTTTCCGACCGGGCCATGCTCTATGACCGCATCGACCGGCGGGTGGACCAGATGGTGGCCCAGGGCCTTTTGGAGGAGATCCAGGGGCTGCTGGCCGCGGGCGTGCCCGCCGGCGCCACCAGCCTCCAGGCCATCGGCTACAAGGAGCCCATCGCCGCCCTCCGGGGGGAGCTGTCCCTGGAGGAGGCCTGGGAGACCGTCAAGCGGGAGAGCCGCCGCTATGCCAAGCGCCAACTCACGTGGCTTCGGCGCAACGCGGCCATCCGCTGGATTGTCCAGGAGGAGCCGCTGGACTTTGCCCGCACGCTGGAGTCCGCCCGGGAGATCCTCCGCGGCGACGGCGTGGCGCTGTAGCGACGCCCTTCGACGGCATTCGACCCGGCGCTTTCGGTAAGATGATGGATACACAAAGAAAAAAGGAGTGGTATCCATGACCAGACCCGAAAACCTGCAGGACCGTTTTTTAAACCAGGCGCGCAAGGACAAGACGATGCTGACGCTGTTTCTCATCAACGGCTTTCAGCTCAGGGGCACGATTTTGAGCTTCGACCAGTTCGCCGTGCTGCTTCTGTCCGAGGGGCGGCAGAACCTCATCTACAAGCACGCCATTTCCACCATTCAGCCTGCCGAGCCGCTGCGCTTCGGCGCCCAGACATAGCCCAACAAGGAGGCCGCTATGAAACAGGGAAAATTCTATACCAAGCTGATCCTCTGGATCTTTCTGGCGGCCGTCGTGTGTTATTTCGGCTACGCTGTGTTTTCCACCATCTATGCGCCGCTGACCACCGTCACGGCCATCGAGTATGAAGCCGGCACGGGAAGCTATACCACCGGCTACGTGGTACGGGATGAGTCGGTGGTGCGCTCTGCCTACGGAATCACGGCGCTGCTGGTCTCCGAGGGCGAGCGGGTCTCCCGCGGCCAGGCCCTGGCCACCGGCTACCGCGATGAGAGCGCCCAGGCCCGCCAGGCGGAGCTGGAAGAGCTGGAGGAGCAGCTGGAGCAGCTGACCTTCGCCAGCTCCTATTCCGCCGACGCCGCCGGGCAGGCGGTGCTGGAGGCGGAAATCTCGGCCCAGCTGACCGATATGAGCCAGTATCTGGCCCGGGGGGATATGAACTCCGTCCGGGACCGCTCCGCCAATATCAAGGGCTTGGTCATCCGGCGTATGTCCACCGAGGCGGAAAACGCCGCGCTGGATCAGCAGATTGCCGCCCTCCAGACGGAGATCGCTGCGCTGCAGGCCGACGCCAGCTACGACACCACCCTGGTGGCGGCGAGCAAGAGCGGCACCTTCTCCGGCACGGTGGACGGCTATGAGACCGTCCTGACGTTGGATTTTCTCAACACTGTCACGGTGTCGTCCCTGGCGGGGGTGCAGCCCATTGACCCGCCGGAGGACGCCGTAGGCCGCCTGATTGCCGGCAGCACCTGGTACTATGTCACCGTGGTGCCGGCGGATCAGACTGCCGGCGTGGAGAGCGGCGACCAGGTGCCCGTCACCTTTGCCTCCCAGTTTTATGAGAGCATCCCCATGACCGTGGAGCGGCTGGGCGAAGAGCAGCAGGGGGAGCGGATCATTGTTTTGTCCTGCGACAAATATATGCAGGACGCCACACTTTTGCGGCAGCAGTCGGCGGACATCGTCTTTACCTCCTATGCCGGTCTGCGGGTGCCCAAGGAAGCCATCCGCGTCGATGAGGACGGCCAAGTGGGCGTTTACATCCTCGAGGGCAGCAACGCCTCCTGGAAATCCGTGAACATTCTCCACGACAACGGGGAGACCTATGTGGTGGAGCTGGATCAATCTTCTGTGAATAACCTCTGGCCCGGAGACGAGATCATTGTCACAGGCCGGGACCTATACGATGGAAAGGTCGTGCGATGATGCAGGAAATTGCCGAACGTGTGGCAAACATTCGGGCGGAGATGGAGAAGGCAGCCCGGGAGGCGGGCCGTGATCCCAGCGAGATTTTGCTCTGCGCCGCCACCAAGATGAACGACGCCGCCCGGGTGCGGGTGGCGGTGGAAGCGGGCGTGGACTGCTGCGGAGAAAACCGCGTGCAGGAACTGCTGGAAAAGCTGCCTCAGGGGGCGTATGATGGCAAGCCGCTCCACTTTATCGGCCACTTGCAGACCAATAAGGTGCGCCAGGTGGTGGGCAAGGTGGATCTCATCCAGTCGGTGGACCGCCCGGAGCTGCTCCAGGCCATTGAGAAGGAGGCGGCCAAGCAGGGCCTCGTCCAGCGGATCTTGCTGGAGGTCAACATCGGCGCCGAGGCCAGTAAATCCGGCTTTACCCCCCAGGGAGCCATGGAGATCGCGTCCCGCATGGCCGAATTTCCCCACTGTCACGTGGAGGGTCTCATGGCGATTCCACCAATTTCAGAAGAACCCGGTGGAAATACAAAGTATTTTGCACAAATGCGTCAGCTTCTTGTTGACATAAGGGCAAAAAAATACGATAATGTCAGTATGGCGTGCCTATCGATGGGCATGACGGACGACTTTACTGACGCCATCCGCGAAGGCAGTACCATGATCCGCGTGGGTACCGCCATTTTTGGCGCGCGTCAGTACGGCGCAGCAAAATAAAAATATTGTGCAGATCACTGCTTTTTTGGAGGACAGAACACCATGGGATTTATGGATGAATTGAAAAAACTCGCACGCCCTTATGCGGAGGACGAAGACGATTTCGATGATGATTTCG
>NBJMC04202__coassemble_2818_pt1 | contig 10008 bp, 9 predicted proteins | sample NBJMC04202__metabat2_high_PE_003 | metagenome-assembled genome bin NBJMC04202
GTCACCAAGCCCTTCAAGTTCGAGGGCGCCAACCGCATGAAGCAGGCCGAGAGCGGCATCGCCAACCTCTCCGACAAGGTGGACAGCCTCATCATCATCCCCAATGACCGGCTGAAGTACGTCACCGACCAGAAGATCACCTTTGCCAACGCCTTCGGTATCGCCGACGACGTCCTCAAGCAGGCCGTGCAGTCTATCTCCGAACTGGTGGGCTACTCCGAGCACGTCAACATCAACCTGGACTTTGCCGACGTGTCCGCCATCATGAAGGACGCCGGCCGCGCCCACATGGGCGTTGGCTCCGCCACCGGCCGCGACAAGGCCGAGCAGGCGGCCCAGGCTGCCGTGGCCAGCCCGCTGCTGGAGACCTCCATCAACGGCGCCATGGGCGTCCTCATCAACATCACCGGTTCCTCCGACCTGGGTCTGGACGATGTGGAGACCGCTGCCAGCATCGTGCAGGAGGCTGCCAACCCCGAGGCCAACATCATCTTCGGCTCCGCCTTCGACGATTCCCTGGAGGACGAAATGCGCGTCACCGTCATCGCCACCGGCTTTGATGAGAAGAAGCCCACCACCCGTCTGGGTGCCTTCTCCTCCGGCATGGAGCGCAGCGGACGCACCCCCGCCGCCCCCGTGGAGGACGACAACGACATCGACGCCATCTTCAAGATTTTCAACAAGAACTGAGTTTTTGCCAATCTGTATGCCCAAAGGGCCTGCCGCAGAAGGTTTTGCTTCTGCGGCAGGCCCTTTTGTCGTTTGAGTCGGTTGGTTATGGCTGCATTTCCGCAGCGCGTGTCCGCTGGCCTGCGGCTTTTGAGGGCCTGCGGCAGCGCGCGGGCCGATGTAGGCATCGGCCCCTACGGCGAAGCAGCGGCAACGTGTGCCTTTGCAGTAGGGGCGGCTATCAGCCGCCCGCTTATGCCGCACTGCCTGAGCGGATGGCCGAAATAAGTGAAGAGGGAAGAGGGAATAGCGAATAGGTGGCGCCAAGCGCCGTAGGGACGGCCTGTATGGCCGCCCGGAAGCGGGGGCGCTTTGCGTTTGAGCTCTTCGGCAAATCTTACATTTGCAACTCGTCCATTTGTGTAGGGTTACAGCGCCGCAAACCGTCCGGCGCCGCGGCGGAAGAGCCAGAGCCGCAGCGGCAGCGCCAGAATGAGGAAAAAGGCGGTCTGGACCAGCAGCACCGCGGCCGTGGGCAGACGGAGGTTCAGCAGCAGCGCGGCCAGGGCCCCGGCGGCCACCACCGAGAGCATCCCGCCCAGCATGGACAGCAGCACCGACACGCCCTGCTTGACGGCGGCGGTCTCGTTGAGCCAGTCCAGCTTGGGGAAGAGCAGATTGCAGACAAGACCCAGCACAGCGATGAACCAGGCCGCAGCCATGGGCAGCAGCGTGGCCGGGAGCCAGAGCAGCGACTCCGCCCCGAAGGCCAGGCAGAGCAGGGGCGTGCAGAGGATCACCGGCGGCAGCGTCAGCAAGAGATGCAGCCGCAGCTTGGCGGCTAGCACCGCCGTTGCGGGCACCGGCATGGACTGGAGAATCCACAGGTTCCGCCCCTCCAGGGAGACGGAGGAGGCGGTGAACAGCGTCATGGAGAGCAAAAAGCACACTGCCAGGGCGGCGGCCATGGCGCCGGAGAAGGGAAGCTGGGAGAGAAAGGTGAACATGGAGGCCTGGTTCAGCAGCGCAGCGCCGGTGAGGACCACCAGCAGCAGCAAACCGGTGCCGGCATTCATCATGTACGGCGCGCTGCTGCCCAGCCGCCGCAGCTCCCGCCCCAGCAGCGCCCGGGGGAGGGAGTTGACCCGCAGGGGGCCGCGCCGCTCTTTCCACCGGCCGGTCTGCCCGGCGGCGAGGGCGATGGAGAGGAAGGTGCGGGAGAGGAGCCAGCCCACCGCCAGCAGCGGCACCAGGCAGATCGCAGCAGCAGGCTGCCTGGGTTTCCCAGTCCGGCCAGGCCCAGATGATAGAACGGGGCAACGGCCATGGCCCAGCCGGCCAGCAGCTGCACATTTTGCAGCAGCAGCAACAAAATGGCCTGAATCTGGCTGTAGCAGTAGAGGTACGCCAGCAAAAACGCCACCGACAGCGCCATGGTCATCAGGGTGCGGAAGCGGCCCAGCCGGCGGGTCAGCTTGGCGACGCCCCAGGCCGCCAGCGTGGAGAGCGCCAGGCTGAAGCAGGGCAGCAGCAGGGCCAGCAGTGTGAGCGAGAGGCACTGAAAGCCCCCGAGCCCGATCTGCTGGGCGTAGACCAGCGCGGCGGTCAGCCAGATGGGCAGATTCATGGCGAAGTCCATCAGCCACAGAAAGACCATGCGGCTGGCCAAAATAGTGCGGGGCCGAAGGGGCATGGACAAAAGCAGTTGGTTGTCCCGGGCTTCATAGAGCTGGGACTGGGAGAAGAAGATGGTACCCACGAAGGAGAAGGCAAAGCCCATCAGCCCGGCCAGGGTGAAGTAAAACCAGTCAAGCCCCATCTCTGCAAAGGGGACGCAGATGGCTGAGAAGAGCATATAGAACATGAGGCCGATGCAGCCGATCAGATAGAGGTACAGCGCCGCCAGGAGGATGCCACGACGGGTGGAGGCGCCTTTGCGGCTGCCCTGGGAGAAGAGGCTCCAAAATCGGATTCGCAGCAGGGAGAAGAACATATTACGCACCTGCCTTTTCCGCCAGCTCCAGGAACACTTCCTCCAGGCTGGAGTCGCCCTTGACCTCCTCCATGGGGCCGGAGGCCACCAGACGTCCGCCGCGGATGATGGCCACCTGGTCGCAGAGCTTCTCCGCCACCTCCAGAACGTGGGTGGAGAAGAAGATGGCGCCGCCCTGGCTGCACAGGTCCCGCATTACGGTCTTCAGCTGGTGAGAGGCCGAGGGGTCCAGACCCACAAAGGGCTCGTCCATGATGAGCAGCCGCGGATTGTGAATCAGCGCCGATAGGATGGCCAGCTTCTGCTTCATGCCGTGGGAATAGGCCGAAACGGGCTGGGAAAGGTCCGAAGTCAGGGAGAACATCTCACCGTAGCGCCCGATTCGCTCCTCCCGGTCCCGGCGGCTGACGCCGTAGACGTCTGCCACGAAGCTCAGGTACTTGTAGCCCGTCAGAAATTCGTAGAGATCGGGGTTGTCCGGGATGTAGGCCAGCATCTGCTTGCAGCGCAGGGGGTCATGGCGGATGGAGACGCCGCCGATGGTGATTTCACCCCGGTCAAAGGGGAGAATGCCGCAGCATGCCTTGAGGGTGGTGGTCTTCCCGGCGCCATTGTGGCCGATGAAGCCGTAGATTTCGCCCGGGGCAATGTGGAGATTCAGGTCGTCCACAGCCACCTTGCTGCCGTAGGTCTTGGTAAAATGAGAGATCTGGAGCATATCCGCCCCTCCTTTATGATTTGTATTAGAGATTATAATACAAGAGATACAAGAAGTCAAGAAACTTGACTTTGCCGATGCGCCCGAAGCGAGACCAGCGCCGCCAGAGCGCGTTCGGCGAACGCAAGCCCAAGCCTCCCCTAACGCCCGCAGGGCTTTAGGGGAGGTGGCGCGCAGCGCCGAAGGGGTTCATCGTAGGGGCGCGCATTGCGCGTCCGCATGGTTCTGGTGCCAGAGTGCGTTCGTCGAATGCAGCAGCCCAAGCCTCCCCCCTGGAGGGGAGGTGGCAGGCCGCGGGCCTGACGGAGAGTGTTGTGAGTGCCCTCATCACCGATAAACGCCCCAGTCAATCCCCCCAGTCAGCCTTGCGGCTGACAGCTCCCTTGTGTAAAGGGGGCCTATGAGGTGCGGCGGTACAAACGGCCTCCCAAACCACCGCACCTTCCGCGAAAGACCGCCGACGCGGTTCGGGCCGATGAAGGCATCGGCCCCTACGGAGCGTGCTGTATCAATGGCTGCCCGCAACTACAGTACCCTTTTCCAAAGGCCGCTAAAGCGGCGCGGACGCGCGATGCGCGCCCCTACGGCGAGGAAAAACAGCGCATAGCCCGGCGGCTTGCGCCAGGCAAAGGGCCCTGAAAATTTCTCTTTTTTGCAGCGAGCCTGAGAAATAGATGCCACCCGCGCTCCCGCACGCGTTCCAAAGACACGATGTCTGCGGTTCTTTTTGGAAGCCCTGTCCCATACAATGGTGTCGGGGTGATGGCAATGATGCGAAGAAACGGCAGGATACTGCTCTTTTTTGGACTGCTTTTCGGGGGTGTCCTGGCAATCGGGGCGGCCTTTTCCGGCTCGCTGCTGGTGGCTGCCGGGTCCTGGGGCCTGTGCTTTCAGGACGAGGGAGAGCCGCCGGTGGGCAACACCAGCCAGACGGTGCTGCGGGAATACCAGGCGGCCTATGTGGGCGATCCCGACGAACCGGTGATCTATCTTACCTTCGACGCCGGGTACGAGAATGGCTGCACGGCTCAAATCCTGGACGTCCTCCAGGCCCATCAGGTTCCCGCAACCTTTTTCCTGGTGGGAAACTATCTGGAGCAGAACCCGGAGCTGGTGCGGCGGATGGCCGACGAGGGCCACACCGTGGGCAATCACACCTGGAGCCATGGGGATATGTCTTCCATCGCCGATCCGGCGGACTTCCGGTCCGAGCTGGAGCGGGTAGAGGCAGCCTATGAGGCCACCACTGGGCGGGAGATGGAAAAATACTACCGCCCGCCCCGGGGCATTTACAACGAGGCCAACTTGGCCATGGCCCGGGAGCTGGGGTACAGGACGGTATTCTGGAGCCTGGCGTACGTGGACTGGGAGCGGGACGACCAGCCCACGGCGGAGGAGGCCTTTGCCAAGCTGCTGCCGCGAATCCACAACGGGGCGGTGGTGCTGCTCCACTCCACCTCCACCACCAACGCCGCCATTCTCGACGAGCTGCTGACCCGCTGGGAGGAGATGGGCTATACCTTCGCGCCCATCTCGCAGCTCTTTGCGGATTTTGATTCACCGGCAGGAACCAATTCGGGAGATACGCATATCATGGAATGAACGGGGCAAGACCCCGATTTCTTTCAGGAGGTCATGGATATGTCTTGTAATTCTTCCGGTATGTGTGTGTTTGGGAACAACAGCTGGTGGATCATCATTCTCATTCTGTTGCTGGTCTGCGGCAACAACGGCATCTTCAACACCGGCTGCTGCGAGAACAACTGCGGCTGCTGAGCCGACACGCCTACATGCAAAAGGGGGCTGCCTGCGGGCAGCTCCCTTTTTGAGACTGTCAAAAAAGCTACGCTTTTTTGACAAAGGGGACTGCACTCTCAAAGGTTCTCGGTTTTCTTCGAAAAACTGTCGAACCTTTGAGAGTGTAAAGTGCGATTTCCGATGCGCATGTCCCCGGAAATCGCGATTTTCATTTTATTTCGCCGCTGCCTGCGCCCGCAGGCGCGTTTCGGAGCGCAACCGCCGCTTGCGGCGGCTCTTAGCGCGGAGATGCGGCGAAACTCTGCGAGGCTTATTTTTCGCTTCCAGAGGTTTTTTGACACGCTGAAAAAGGGAGCTGCTTGCGGGCAGCTCCCTTTTTAACGATTTGTGCTTCAGCGCCTGCCGCTGCCGCTTCGGCGCCGGTTCCGGTGCAGGGCCCAGACCAGCAGCACGACCAGCGCGGCCAGCAGCACCAAAGCCGCTGCCGCCGCGAGCCACCAGAGAAAATCCATCTGGGGCGCGGCCGCCTGGGCTTGCGTGTCCTCCGGAGCGGTCATTTCCTCTGGGGCAGTCTCTTCCTCCGGCTGCGTGATCTCCTCCGGGGCGGTCTCCTCCTCCAGAGGCACCTCGTCGATCTCCAGGTGGATGGTGCCGGGAGCTTCCTCCTCCGGGACTTCTTCCGGTACCTCCTCCGGGACATCCGCCGGCTGGGTATGGGCCAGGTTGTAGGCCGTCATCAGGGCCGCGGCGTCGGCCACCACCGGGGCGCCCAAGTCCTGGGTGTAGACCGCCAGCAGGAAGGGCTCCGGCGTGTAGATGATGCCCACGTCGTTGACGGCCCCTTCAAACCAGCCGTATTTGTGGGCGACCTCATATTCCTCCGGTACCCCGGCCTTGAAGTATTCCCCCGGCTGGGCCTCCTTCATATAGCCCAGCATCTCTTCGAAGTCGGCACTGTTGTCGTAGAGATATTTGAGGGCGTCCAGCATCATGCGGGTGCAGTAGTAGTTGTCCACGTAGTAGATGTAGTCGATTTCCTCGTCGGTCATAGTGAAATATTTCCGCATCAGGGTTTTATACGTGCGAAAATCCCCCAAATTGTAGAGAAGACCGATGGAGACTTCGTTGTTGGAGTAAACCAGGCTCTGGTAGTGGGCGTCGGAGAGGGTAGTGCCGGCGCCGTCGATCCAGGCATCGGACGCGATCTCCCCGCTATGCTCCAAGTCGTAATAGTAGAGGTTGAGAGGCAGCTTGAAGGTGCTGGCTGCCACCATCATCTGCGTGTCGCGGTAGCCGTAGGTCTCTCCGGTGACGGTGTTGTAGTAGGACAGGGCGAAGTCTTCCTGGTTGAGGCCGTTTTGGGTCAAAAAGTCGCTCACCGCTTCTTCCAGGGTCATGTCCGCCAGGTTCTCCGGCGGCTCATAGGCGGCAGCGCCGGAGGCAAGCAGCACGGCCAGCAGCAGCGCTGCCAGGGCGCGGAAGGATTGTCTTATCATGTCTTTCTCCTCCTGGATAAAAGGTTCACCGGGGGTGCAGCCGTTTGCCGGCAGCTCGTATCTCTATTGTAATCCCCCGGCGGCGCTTGTCAAGGTGTGTCGAATCTGGTACAATAGCAGCAGCTTATGCACAGGAGGTACCGCCCCATGGGGATCTTTTCCGACTATCTGCTGGTTTCTGATTTTGACCTGACCATCACCGACCAGGAGGACCGGGTGCCGCCGGCCAATTTGCAGGCGGTGGCGGACTTTGTGGCCCAGGGCGGCGCCTTCACCGTGGCCACCGGTCGGAGCGTTCCCATGGCCTTGAGCCGCCTCAGGGACTTTCCCCGCACGGCGCCGCTGATCACCTTCAACGGCGCCGTCTGCTCGGAGCCGACTACAGGGGAGTGCCTGTGGTCGGAGCCGCTGCCGGCGGACTATGTGGACCTGTTCCGGCCCTACCAGAGCCAGGATGGCCCCTACTGCCTGGAGCTGCAGGCCCTGGAAGGCCACTATGTCTTCCACCACGACGATCATCGGGAGCAGTATCTACTGCGCCATCAGGTGCCGGTGCTGCGCGCCCCCTGGGACCAGGTGCCCGGCCCGGTCTACAAGCTCTCCCTCTACACGCCGGGCAAGCGGCTCTTCGCCACGGCTTATGGCTCGGAGACTGCATTGTATTTTGAACGCCTGGCCCGGGAGTTTCGCACCCTGGGCAGCGGGCGGTATGACGCCATCAACTCCCGGCCCGGCATCGTGGAGGTCCAGTCCGCCGCCTGCTCCAAAGGGAAGAGCGCCCGGCGGCTGGCTTCGCTGCTGGGGCGGCGGGTCCTGGTGTGCGTGGGCGATTCTATGAACGACCTCAGTATGCTGGAGGAGGCCGATCTGGGCTTTTGCACCGGCGACTGCGACCCCAGTCTGCCGCGGCCCGGCCTGCGGCAGACGGTTCCCTGCGGGGAAGGAGCGCTGGCTGGCGTGATCGAACAGCTGATGGCGGAAACCCGGTAGCACATTTTGCCTCCGCGGCGCATAGAATTGGGAAGAACCAATTCTCCGGGGAGTGATGAATGTGTCTTATCAATACCGTACCACCGGCGGCGACTGCGGCTGCGGCCCGGCCTGCCCGGCACCCCAGCCGCCCCAGCCGTGCGGATGCCCCTGCGGCGACAGCTTCCGTCAGGCGCTGGACCTTCTTTGCAGCCAGCAGTTCTACGGCCTGGTGGATTTTGGCGCCTTCGCCTTCATCAGCGACTACTACCTACTGGGCGCATCAGTGGAGGCACCTGCCGGCGGCTCCGCGCCCGGCGACAACCTGACGGCCCTCTCGGCCACCTACCGCTGCGGCAGCTGCGGCTGCGAGACGGCTGCGGCCTCCGGCCAGCTGTTCCCGCCCACCGTGGGCGGCCTGGCTCAGGCGGGGACGGTGTCCCAGGCAGCGCTGTGCCGCCTGACCGCTGTGGCCTTCGACGCCGCCGACGATGCCAGCCTCACCTCCACTGCCAATTACCAGGCCATTTTGCAGATTTTTAACCAGATGCTCCGTCCGTCCAGCCCGCAGACCTGCGTGTCCATCGCCGATTCTCTCACGGCAGGCGTCACGCACACCGCCACCCTGGCCGCCGGGCCGCTGTTGGTGGAAAATGTATTGGTATTGGGCCAATGGGGAAAACTCTTGGTGCTGGCCAACAGCACCGACGAGCGGTTTTACCTGGTCTGTGCCGACAAGATCGATTTTATCGGATGATTCGCCGCCGCGGGCAGCCTGTCGGGCCGCCCGCGGCGCGTCTTTGAACTGCCTATAAAATGCGGCGGAAAAATTCAAATTTCGTTTTTTCAATCGTCATACATTTTTCATAATTTTCCCCTAAGATAAAGCCATCAATTGAAGCGAGGAGCGATCCGGTATGGATGAGAACAATATGATGCATTATGACTGCGAACCTATGGACGGTTCGGAGAACAGCCAGGGATCCGATCCGATGCAAAACGGCGCTGCTGGCGGTCCCCGCAAGCCGGAGCGCAAGGGCAAGATCACCGGCAAGATCGTGGCGCTGCTGCTGGTCGTGGCCGTGCTGGGCAGCGTGGGCGGTTCGGCTCTGACGGCGGCCATCGCCGGCATCCACCGGGACAAGGCCGCCGAAGACAGCGCCGTCACCGGCACGGCAGATGAAGACACCCCGGAGGAGAGCCAGGACCAGGCGGATTACCAGCTGGTGTCCCACAGCCTGCCCGACACTCTGCCTACCAATGACACCGGCAAGAGTCTGACCGAATCCGAGGTCTACGCCCTGGCTGTCAACTCGGTGGTGGGCATCACCACCGAGGCCACCACCAACGTCTTTGGCCAGCAGGCCGTTGCCGCCAGTTCCGGCACCGGCTTTATCCTCACAGAGGACGGCTACATCATCACCAATCAGCATGTGGTGGAGGGGGCCGACACAATCAAAGTCACCCTCTACAGCGGCGAGAGCTATGACGCCGAGCTGGTGGGCGGCGACGCCAGCTATGACATTGCCGTTTTGAAGATCGAGGCCGAGGGCCTCCAGGCTGTCAGCGTCGGCGACTCCGACACCCTCCAGGTGGGCGAGGCCGTAGTGGCCATCGGCAACCCGCTGGGCGAGCTGACCTTCACCATGACCAACGGTATCATCAGTGCCCTGAACCGGGAGATCAACACCGACGGCAACCCCCAGAACATGATCCAGACCAATGCGGCCATCAACTCCGGCAACTCCGGCGGCCCGCTCTTTGATATGGACGGCAACGTCATCGGCGTGACCAGCGCCAAGTATTCCGGCTCCACTTCCACCGGCACTACCATCGAGGGACTGGGCTTCGCCATCCCGATCAACGAAGCGCTGCGCGTGGCGTACGACCTGGTGGAGTACGGCTATGTCAAGGGCGCGTACCTGGGTATTTCCCTCCGGGATCTGGACTCCAATACCGCCAGCTACTACAGCCTCCCCGTGGGTCCCCGGGTGGAAAGCGTCACTGAGGGCAGCTGCGCTGAGACCGCCGGCGTCCAGGTGGGCGACATCATCATCGGCTTCAACGGCGTGGACGTGGAGAGCTACAACGACCTGGCCGGCCAGCTGAAAAAGGTCAACGCCGGCGACACTGTGGAGATGGTGGTCTACCGCTCCGGCGAAGAGGTGACGCTGACCGTCACGCTGGACGAGAAGCCCCAGACCACGGAGACCGAAACGGAGACAGAGACTGAGACCCAGCAGCCTGAGGGCAATACGCAGGAGCTGCCCGAGGGGTTCGGCGGCATGGAGGACTTCTTCAACTATTTCTACCGCTGAGCGGACAACAGGCCCGGAGCGAACGGCTCCGGGCCTCAGACTGTCAAAAAAGCTACGCTTTTTTGACAAAGGGGACTGCACCCCAAA
>NBJMC04202__coassemble_2820_pt1 | contig 10004 bp, 9 predicted proteins | sample NBJMC04202__metabat2_high_PE_003 | metagenome-assembled genome bin NBJMC04202
AATAAAATTTAAATCGCGATTTCCGGGGACATGCGCATCGGAAATCGCACTTTACGCCCCAAAAGGTTCGACAGCTTTTCGAAGAAAACCGAGAACCTTTTGGGGTGCAGTCCCCTTTGTCAAAAAAGCGTAGCTTTTTTGACAGTCTGCAAAAAACGGGAAAGCGGATATCCTCTTTCCCGTTTTTTGTCGATATGGATTTACAGCATCGCGGCAAAGTCCGCCATGGCCTCCGAAATTTTCAGCTGCTGGGGGCACACCGCCTCACAGCTGCGGCAGCCGACACAGGCGCTGGGCTGCTTGTCCGGCGCGATGGCCGAAAGTGCCATGGGCGCGATAAACCCGCCGCCGGTGAAGCGATGCTCATTGTAAAGCGCCAGCAGGTGGGGGATATCCAGCCCCTGGGGACAGTGGCTGACGCAGTAGTGACAGGCGGTGCAGTTCAGCGCCTGCGGGTCCGTCATCTCCTTGCCCAGAGCCAGGACACGCTCCCACTCCTGCTCCGTCAAGGGTTCGTCCGTCTCAAAGGTATCGAGGTTATCCTGAAGCTGCGCCAGGTCCGACATCCCCGAGAGCGTGACCACCACGCTGGGGATGCGCTGCAAGAACCGGAACGCCCACGCCGGAATGGGGCGCTGGGGATTGAGATCCCGCAGCACAGCCGCCTCCTGCTCGCGCAGGCGGGCCAGCCGTCCGCCCCGCAGCGGCTCCATGACCCACACGGGAATGCCGTACTGCTCCAGCAGCGCCACCTTTTCCCTTCCGCCCTGGAAGACCCAGTCGATGTAGTTGAGCTGGAGCTGGCAGAACTCCATATGCTGCCCATAGGCCTCCAGAAACCGCTTCAAAACCGGCAGCGTTCCGTGGCAGGAAAAGCCCAGGTGGCGAATCCGCCCGTTCCGCTTCTGCTCCAGCAGGTAGGAGAGAATGCCGTACTGGGGGTCCAGGTAGTAGTCAATGTTCATCTCGCACACATTGTGGAAGAGATAGAAGTCGAAATACGACACCTGGCACTTTTTAAGCTGCGCCTCAAAGATTTCCTGCACCTTACCCATATTGCTCAGGTCATAGCCGGGGAACTTGTCGGCCAGGCAGAACTGCTCCCGCGGATAGGCAGCCAGGGCCCGGCCGATGGCCTCCTCCGAATGGCCGGCGTGGTAGCCCCAGGCCGTGTCATAGTAGTTGACGCCCCGCTCCATGGCCAGGGCCACCATCTTCTCCACGGCGGCCTGATCCACCACTGCGTCGTCTCCGTTCACCACCGGCAGGCGCATACAGCCCATGCCCAGCGCAGAGAGCTTCATCCCTTGAAAGTCCTTATAAATCACAAAATCAGCTCCTTATCTTGTTTTCTGATTGTTCACTCGGTTCATCTGCCGCGCGCCGTTCGAAGCGCGTGGCGCAGGCAGTCCAGCCGCTGCAGTTGGCGCTCCTTGCAGTGGATCTCCTCCAGAATGGCGTTGCGCCGCTCCTCCAGCATACGAAGCCGCTGGGCGCCGGAATGCTCCCCCTCCAGCGCCAGGCGCAGATACACCTCCGCCTCCCGGACACGGAAGCCGATCCCCAGGAGCGTCATCACCATGCTCAACCGCTCCAGGTCTGAATCGTCGTACTGCCAGTCGTCCCCCATCCGCTTGTCCGCTCCGCAAAGCGCCCATTCCTCGTATTCCAGCAGAACGTCCAGAGGAATCTGGTAACGCCGGCTTATCTCCTGCCTGGTCATACGCTGCCTCCATGCCCAAAATCATGCCGCTCCATACTACCCTTATTGTAATTCTCCGGCGCGCCGATGTCTAATGCTTATTTCGAATCGTCAGGCATAGAGGCCAGGCATTTCTGAGCTTCCCGCCAAGCAGCGGCCCACCGTCTGGTCCATCTGCGGCAGCGGCAGCGCGTGAGTGTTCCCGCTTCTCCAGCCTACCACCTCCAGTCCTGGTACGCAAGTTAAAAATGCCTTTCAAGAATATTAGACAATAGAAATTGAGTATTTTACATTCCTGTAGTTCGGGCTTACAATGAAACCAGATGATTGCAAGGAGGTACTGATATGAATCCATTGGTCGCTTATTTTTCCGCCACCGGTACTACTGCCCGGGCAGCGAAGACGCTGGCAGCCGCGGTGGGGGCAGACCTCTATGAAATCCGCCCCGCCGTTCCCTACACCAGCGCGGACCTCAACTGGATGGACAAGGGCTCCCGCTCCAGCCGGGAGATGCAGGACAAGCAGTCCCGCCCTGCCCTGGCCGACACCGACGCACCGGTGGCAAGTCACGATGTGATCTTTCTGGGTTTTCCGGTATGGTGGTACGTGGCCCCCACGCTTCTCAACACGTTCCTGGAGGCCTATGACTTCACCGGCAAGACCATCGTCCTCTTCGCCACCTCCGGCGGCAGCAATTTGGGCAAATCAGCCGCCGGACTGCGCCCCAGCGCCCCCGGCGCCAAGATCGTGGACGGCCGGATGCTCAACGGCCGCCTGAACGAAGCGGAGCTGAAGGCCTGGGCCGAAGGGCTGAACCTGTGATGCAGTACACCAATCTGGGGATGTCCGACTTACTGGTCTCCCGCATCTGCATGGGGTGCATGGGCTTTGGCGATGCCCAAAACGGTCAGCACACTTGGACCGTGGACGAAGCTCACAGCCGGGAGATCATCCAGCGCGGGCTGGCCCTGGGCATCAACTTCTTCGACACCGCCATCGCCTACCAGAGCGGCACCAGCGAACAATATCTGGGCCGCGCCCTCCGGGATTTCGCCCGGCGGGAGGACGTGGTAGTCGCCACCAAATTTCTGCCCCGCACCAACGAGGAGATCGCGGCGGGGATCAGTGGTCAGGCACACATCCAGCGGATGCTGGACAAAAGTCTCCAAAACCTGAGGATGGACTACGTGGATCTCTACATCTACCATATGTGGGATTACCAGACGCCCCTCTACGACATTCTGGATGGACTGAACCGTGTCGTCCAAGCGGGCAAGGCGCGCTACATCGGCATCTCCAACTGCTTTGCCTGGCAGCTGTGCAAGGCAAACGCGCTGGCGGAGCAGGAGGGCTTTGCCAAATTTATCTCCGTCCAAAGCCACTACAACCTGATTTTCCGGGAAGAAGAGCGGGAGATGGTCCCCTTCTGCCGGGAAGAACACATCGCCATGACGCCCTACAGCGCTCTGGCCGGCGGCAGGCTCTCCAAGCACCCCGGCGAGACTTCCCGGCGCCTCCGGGAAGACGCGTATGCCCAGCTCAAATACGGCGCAGCCCAGGACCAGGACGTCCCCATACTGGCGCGGGTGGCAGAACTGGCCGACCGCAGAGGTGTGTCCATGACGGAGGTCTCCCTGGCCTGGCTTCTGACCAAGGTCACCGCCCCGGTGGTGGGCGCCACCAAGCTCCACCACGTGGAAGGCGCCGCCAAGGCCGTGGACCTGGCCTTGACCGCGGCGGAGTGCCGCTGGCTGGAGGAATGCTACACGCCTCACCCCCTGGTGGGCGTCATGGCCCAGAACACAGCTGCGGCAGCCGACGGCCCCCACGTCTGGTCCACCGGCCGGCAGACCATCTGAACAAGTCCCCGATGCGCCCCTTCGGTTTTGACCGAAGGGGCGCTTGCTTGATGCCCAATTCCAACCGCGCTGAAAAAAGCGCCGCTTCGGGGTTGACAGCGCGGCAAATCGGATGTATCATATGAGCAAATAAACATATGTGCAGGTGATGATATGGAAAACAGAGATCTCATTGAATGCTGCGATCTGATCGCCGTCCACGAAGACATTCTGGCCAAGGTGCGCCGGGAGATGCCCGACGAGGACACCCTTTACAACCTGACGGAGCTGTTCCATGTCTTTGGCGACTCCACGCGGATGCGCATTCTCTACGTCCTCTTCGCCTCGGAAATGTGCGTATGCGACATCGCCACGCTGCTGGGGCTCACCCAGTCGGCAGTCTCCCACCAGCTGCGGCTACTCAAAGGGATGCGCCTGGTGAAATCCCGCCGGGAGGGCAAAACCGTCTTCTACGCCCTGGCCGACGACCACGTAAAAACCATTATCAACCAAGGTCTGGAACACGTGGGCGAGCTGCCCATGTGATTTGAAGGAGGTACCGGTATGAAAAAGCGTTTTACCCTGGAAAATTTGGATTGTGCCAACTGCGCCGCCAAAATGGAGGCCGCCATTCGGAAAATTGACGGCGTCTACGACGCCACCGTCAGCTTTATGACCCAAAAACTGACGCTGGAGGCCGACGACGCCCGCTTCGATGAGATCGTGGAGCAAGCAGCCGCAGCATGCAAAAAAGTGGACCGCGACTGCGTGCTTCGCCGTTAGGAGGCGATTGGAATGCGCACGCTGACCCCAAAACAACGGCGAAATCTGGGACGTATCGTACTTTCCGCCGTGCTTTTGGCGGCGGTACATTTTTTGCCGCCTCTCTGGCAGCCATTTCTGCTCTACCTCATCCCCTACGGCCTCATCGGCTGGGATGTCCTGTGGAAAGCGCTGCGAAACATTGCCCACGGCCAGGTGTTTGACGAAAACTTCCTCATGGCCCTGGCCACGGTGGGCGCCTTCTTCACCGGCGAATACGCCGAAGCGGTGTTCGTCATGCTCTTCTACCAGGTGGGTGAGCTGTTCCAGGACTACGCCGTGGGGAAATCCCGCCGCTCCATCGCCGCGCTGATGGACATTCGCCCGGAGGAAGCCAACCTGGAACAGCCCGATGGCTCCGTCGCGGTAGTGGACCCGGAGGACGTCGCCGTGGGAGATATCATCGTGGTAAAACCCGGAGAGCGGGTGCCGCTGGACGGCGTGGTCCTGGAGGGAACCTCCACCCTGGACACCGCCGCGCTGACCGGCGAATCGGTACCCCGGGACGCCACAGTGGGCGACAGCGTCCTCAGCGGCTGCATCAACCAGCGGGGCGTGCTGCGGCTGCGCGTGACGAAGCCCTTTGCCGACTCCACCGTCTCCCGCATCCTGGACCTGGTGGAAAACGCCAGCGAGAAAAAGTCCCGCTCCGAGCAGTTTATCACCCGCTTCGCCCGATACTACACGCCCTGCGTAGTGATCGCCGCAGCGGCTCTGTTTGCCATCCCCGCGCTGCTGCTGGCCCTCCTCCCCGCCGCTTCCCTGCCCGCCTTTCTCCTGGGGACGACCTGGAGCGATTGGCTCCACCGGGCGCTGATCTTCCTGGTGATCTCTTGCCCCTGCGCTCTGGTGATCTCCGTACCGCTGAGCTTTTTCGGCGGCATCGGCAGAGCCAGCCAGCTGGGCATTCTGGTCAAAGGCAGCAACTACTTTGAAGCGCTGGCCCACACCGAGCTGGCCGTATTTGACAAGACCGGCACCCTGACCCAGGGCACCTTCTCCGTGACTGCCGTCCATCCGGCGGAGGCCGCGATTTCCGAAGACCAGCTGCTCACCTACGCGGCCCTGGCCGAGCAGTGGTCAGACCATCCCATCTCCCAGTCCCTCCGCGCCGCCTGCCCGGCAGAGCTGGACACGGACCGTGTCGCCGATGTGGAAGAGATCGCCGGCATGGGCGTCACAGCCATGGTGGACGGCCATCGGGTGGCCGTGGGCAACAGCCGCCTGATGGAGCGGCTCAGCGTCAATGCCCTGCCCTGCGAGCTGCCCGGCACGCTGGTCCATGTAACGGTGGACGGCTTCTACGCCGGCCACATTGTCATCTCAGACCGGCCTAAAGCCGATGCCAGGGCTGCCATCGAGGCGCTGCGGAAAGCCGGTGTGCAGCAGGTCGTGATGCTGACCGGCGACACCCAGGAGGTGGCCGCCGCCATGGCCGCGCAGTTGGGCGTTGATCAATTCCGGGCAGAGCTGCTGCCGGCCGACAAAGTCTCCAGCCTCGAGGCGCTGCTCCATGAGGTCTCCCCCCGGGGCAAGCTGGCCTTCGTGGGCGACGGCATCAACGACGCGCCGGTCCTCTCCCGGGCCGATGTGGGCATCGCCATGGGCGCCCTGGGCGCCGACGCCGCCATCGAGGCCGCCGACGTGGTGCTGATGGACGATCAGCCCTCCAAAATCGCTGTGGCCATCTCCATCGCCCGCAAGACTGTGACCATCGTTCACCAGAACATCATCTTTGCGCTGAGTGTCAAGGCCGTGGTGCTGCTTCTGGGCGCCCTGGGTTTCGCCTCCATGTGGGCCGCCGTCTTCGCGGACGTGGGTGTGGCGTTCCTGGCTATCCTCAACGCCATGCGTGCACTCTATATGAAGCCCTAAACAACCAAAGGGGCCCCGGCACTGTGTGCCGGGGCCCCTTTACAGCGTGTCGAAAGAGCTTTTTCGACACGCTGTCTTGGTTATTTGCGGCTTTCGGAACGTGGAAGGCAGAGCCAGCTTTGGCGTTTGGCTCTGCATAGCAGCGGGGACGCGCGGTAAAATATCAATATTACCGTGAAGGAGGATGCTTTTATGCAGAACGAATACGGAACCGTCACCTCGGCGAGAATCGAGGCATTTGCGCAGCACCTGCGCGACCAGGAGCGCAGCGCCGCCACCATTGAGAAGTATGTCCACGATGTACGGGCGCTGGCGAATTTTTTGAACGGACGGGACATTTCCAAGGGGCTGCTGCTGGAGTGGAAAGAAGCGCTGATTGAAGCCTACGCCCCGGCCAGCGTCAACACGATGCTGGCGGCGGCCAATCGGTTTTTGGGTTTCTGCGGCCTGAACGAACTGCGATTGAGGAAGCTGAAAACCCAAAAGACATTGTTTTTGAGCGAGGAAAAGGAGCTGACCCGGGCCGAATACGTTCGGCTGGTGCAGGCCGCCGAGCGGCAGGAAAATGCACGCCTGTCCCTGGTGATCCAGACCATCTGCGCCACCGGCATCCGGGTGTCGGAGCTGCGCTTTATCACCGCCGAGGCCGTGCAGTCTGGCCGGGCGGAGGTCAGCAACAAGGGCAAGCGCCGGGCAGTATTTCTGCCGGACAAGCTGCGAAAGCTGCTGCGCGCCTACCTCCAGAAACAAAGAATCACCGCCGGAGCGGTTTTCCTTTCAAAAAACGGGCGGCCTTTGGACAGGTCGAATGTCTGGCGGGATATGAAAGCCCTGTGCGAAAGCGCCGGAGTGGCGCCGGGCAAGGTCTTTCCCCACAACCTCCGCCATCTCTTCGCCCGGACGTTTTATGCGCTGGAGAAGGACCTCTCCCGACTGGCAGACATCTTGGGCCACTCCAGCGTCAACACTACACGGATCTACACGGCGGAGTCCGGCGCAGTTCACGCCCGCCTGCTGGGAAGACTGAACCTGGTGGTCACATAATTTTCATTCTGTTGCAGTGGGAGGGTTTGTGATAGTTTAATCCAGCGTTATTTTACACCACAAAGCGGGATTAGGCAAAGAAAAATTCTATTATAACTTCATATGGGCATAGGGAATCAGACGGGCAAACATAAACGAATTTGCCTGTCTTTTTGTGCGCCTGCAGGCTGAAACTGTAAGCACTTTCAGCGTAATTGTATGTAATATTGCTTGCAATTCAGATGGAAAACTATTATAATTAGTAACAAAGCCGCAACAGAATGAAAATTCTGTCGCGGCTCTTTTTTTGTCGAAACGACAGAATGAAAATTCTGTGGGACCCAGCATTTGGGCTGCGCGCGGAGCCTTGGCTGCCCGCGGAAGTGCGTCCGGTCTGATGGCGGTGCCGACCCGCTGCGTCGGGGGCCGATGGCTCTGATTTGGGAGGAAAAGCGCGATGGAGCAAGCGAACCAGATGAAATCGGTAGAGGTGGAGGGCGCGGTGATGGAGCTGCCGTACGTATGGCACGAGGATTGTAGCCAGTATCTGCTGACATACCCGGATCTGGCTGAGACGCCCGCCTATACGCCCGACGGCTACCGACTTATGCTGACCTTTGAAGACGCCTGTCCCCACGCCGCGCTGGAGCCTGGGATTTATCGGGACTGCGGCTCCTGCCGGCACTATCGCCAGGCAGAGGACTCCCTGCTGGGCGTCTGCCACTGCGAGGCGCTGCGGCGGAAAGCGCCGGACGAACAGGGAAAAGACGATTTGGTGGAGCTGGAGATCGAGGGGCTGACTCTGAAAATCCCCTTTGTGTGGGACAAGGGCTGCGGCAAATATGTCCTGGACTACCCGGACTATCTCAAACAGCCCACCTACACCCCGAACGGCTGGCGGATCATGCTCACCTATGAGGACGCCTGCCCCCACGCCGACTTGCAGACCGGCGGCTGTCAGGACTGCGGCTCCTGCAGCCATTACGCACAACTGGACGGCACCTTCCTCGGTGTCTGCCACAGCCCCTCTATGCGTCGGACGGGGCGCTGACTGTGAGAAATCTGGTGATGGGCGCTGCCGGAACCACAAATAACAGTGGGGGGTCTATGGTGAATAAAAAAGACATGCTCAAAAGGCGTGTAACCTATCTACAAATCTGCTTTGCTACCTGATTAAAGCTGTTTGCAAAAGGAAACGAATAAAATAGGAGGCAAAATCATGAAATCTAAATCGCATCATAAAATATTTGCGGTGTTGTTATCGTTTGTGCTGATTGTTGCGCTGTTGCCGGCAACCGTATTTGCTGCCGGCTCAACAACGATTACGAAAAAAAATGAGCTTTCAGCAGCTCTGAAAGATTCGGAAATCACAGAAATTCATGTTGCAGGCAACATGACCGTTTATACCGGCGAATTAAATACGGATAAAACAATCGTGATAGATTCCGGTTACACTTTGACAGTGAGTAGTGCAAGTGATTTTCAAACCGGTAACCTTATTATTTCAGACGGTGCTACATTAAAAGTTGTAGCAACCAGTGTTTCTTGGCCGGCACATGTGTATGGAACCGTTGAGAACAATGGTACCATTTTGATGACAAAGGAAACCGATAATGGCGGTTCTATATACTGGCATGCTAAAACAACGGGAACCGGTATATGCAGTACAGAAACATGTAACAAAACAGTTTGTATCGATTATGGAGCGATTCCCAGCGAAATGTTTAACGCTTTCAGTACAAACTACAAGATCAATATTATCAAAGACACATCAAAAAATGCAACTTTTACTATGAGCGAAGCAGATTTAATTCCAGGTAATACGGTTACCGCTACAATCGATAATTTGGTCGACGGAATTAATCTTGACGAAGTTTTTAAGTTTCAGTGGAAAGGAAATTCTTCTACGCTCTCCAGTGAATCTACTTGCCAGATACCTCTAAATATGAGTGGCAAAAAAATCACCGTGAATGCTTCTATTAAATCTGACAGTCCGTATGTTATGCTGGATTCAAATTCAACTATAAAAACATCAATTTCACAATGGTCCGGCACCGTCCAAACCGTCACCAATACAACTTTATATGTTGATATGGTGAACGGAAACGACAACAATGCCGGTACAGAAGCTCAGCCTTTGAAAACACTCTACAAAGCGATTGACAATATTGAAGCAGGCGGCACAATCTATTTGATCGGAGATTATGACGCAACAACAGATGGTGAATATGTCTATTCGTTCTTAAAAAACATAACAATTAAAGGTGCAGGAGCAGAAAAAAGTACGCTGACCACTTGGAAAACAACCTATATTGCTGATGGTGTTACAGTCACTTTTGATAACATCGATTTTGGTACTATCAGCAATTCATTTACCAAATATCCAAATTCAACAGGAACCGGCAGTTTGATATTCCAAAATGTTTCCGGCGGAAATATAAGTGTTTCAGATTTAGACTCTGTGACATTGAAAAATTCTTCTTTGGGCAGTCAGAATTTACAAACCAACACTTTGGAACTGGATGAGTCAACACTGAACGGAAAATTTAGCTGTAATGATTTTGTGGCGAAAGGAAATGCAGGTTTCGTTTTGAACGGTACAGGAAGCATTGCAAAAAGCAGTACGGTTGAACGGCCTGTGACCGTTACTCCAAGCAGCCTTGCAAACGGTACTCTCGTGATTGAAGTGCCGGAAGAAAGTCCTGCATGGGCAGACGATTTCGTGTTGAACGATACCGAAAATG
>NBJMC04202__coassemble_2864_pt1 | contig 9833 bp, 8 predicted proteins | sample NBJMC04202__metabat2_high_PE_003 | metagenome-assembled genome bin NBJMC04202
TCTGCTCCAGCGTCAACGTCGGCTCCACCAAGGCCGGCATCAACATGGACGCCGTGGCGCTGATGGGCCAGGTGATCCGCCGCACCGCGGCTCTCACCGCCGACCAGGGCGGCATGGGCTGCGCAAAATTGGTGGTCTTCTGCAATGCCGTGGAGGACAATCCCTTTATGGCCGGCGCGTTCCACGGCGTGGGCGAGCCGGAAACCGTCATCAACGTCGGCGTCTCCGGCCCCGGCGTGGTGTACCACGCCCTCCGGAAGGTCAAGGGAAAGCCTCTGGACGTGGTGGCCGAAACCGTGAAAAAGACCGCCTTCCATATCACCCGCATGGGCCAGCTGGTGGCCCAGGAGGCCTCCAAGCGCCTCAACGTTCCCTTCGGCGTGGTAGACCTCTCCCTGGCGCCCACTCCCGCCGTGGGTGACAGCGTCGCCCGCATCCTGGAGGAGATGGGCCTGGAGACCTGCGGCACCCACGGTACCACCGCCGCCCTGGCCCTTTTGAACGACGCGGTCAAGAAGGGCGGCGTGATGGCTTCCAGCAGCGTGGGCGGCCTTTCCGGCGCCTTCATCCCGGTCAGCGAGGACGAGGGCATGATCGCGGCGGCCTCCTCCGGCGTCCTGACCCTGGACAAGCTGGAGGCCATGACCTGTGTCTGCTCCGTGGGCCTGGACATGATCGCCGTCCCCGGCGACACCTCCGCCGAGACCATCTCGGCCATCATCGCCGACGAGGCCGCCATCGGCATGGTCAACTCCAAGACCACCGCCGTCCGGCTGATCCCGGCCCTGGGCAAACAGGTGGGCGATATGGTCTCTTTCGGCGGCCTGCTGGGCGAAGCGCCGGTGATGCCGGTCCACGGCGAGAGCGCCGCGGAGTTCGTGGCCCGCGGCGGCCGCATTCCCGCCCCCATGCAGAGCCTGAAAAATTAAAGAATTCATCATTCCCGTGATTTTCCCTCTGGAAATATCACGGGAATTCATGTATACTAATAGCAGAATCGGGTATAAGCACAGACAAACCGAAATCTACGGCTTTTGGGTTTGAGATTGTTTTCAAAGCCGGGCCGGCAAAAAAGGAAGGATAGTATGGATCAAAGCAAACGTAAGCTGCTGGCGCTCAACGCGGCCAAGGCCCGCCTTCTGGCCGTGCAGATGGTGCATGACGCAGCCTCCGGCCATCCTGGCGGCTCCCTGAGCTGCATGGATGTGCTGACCACCTTGTATTTTGACGTGATGCACGTGGACCCTGCCGATGCTAAAAATCCGGATCGGGACCGCTTTGTCATGTCCAAGGGCCACTGCTCTCCGGCTCTCTATCCGGTACTGGCGCTGCGGGGCTTCTTCCCGGTGGAAGACCTCAAGATGTTCCGCCGCATTGAAGGACATATGTCCGGCCACGTGGAAATGCACCATGTAAATGGTGTGGATATGTCCACCGGCTCTCTGGGCCAGGGCATCTCCACTGCCGTGGGCATGGCCCTCGCCGGCAAAGTGCAGAAGAAGGACTACCGGGTCTATGTCATCATGGGCGACGGCGAGATCGCCGAGGGCCAGTGCTGGGAGGCCTTTATGTCCGCTGCCAAGTACAAGCTGGACAATCTCTGCGCCTGCATCGATGTCAACGGCCTGCAGATCGACGGCAGAACCTGCGACGTCATGCCCTCCGAACCTCTGGACAAGAAGCTGGAGGCCTTCGGCTGGCACGTTATCAAGATCAACGGCCACGATTACGACGAGATCGAGAAGGCCTATGAAGAGGCCAAGACCGTCAAGGGCCAGCCCACCATGATCCTGGCCGCCACCACCAAGGGCAAGGGCGTCTCCTACATGGAGAACAACGCCGGCTGGCACGGCAAAGCCCCCAACGACGAGCAGATGGCCCAGGCCCAGGCCGAGCTGGAAGCCGTCATCAAGGAACTGGAGGGTTAAACCATGGGTGAAAAAATTGCAACTCGCGCCGCGTACGGCAAAGCGCTGGTGGAACTGGCGGAAAAGTATCCTGACCTGATGGTCTTTGACGCCGACCTGGCCGGCGCCACCATGACCAAGGATTTCTCCAAGGCCTACCCCGATCGCTTCTTCGACATGGGCATCGCCGAGGGCAATATGGTCGGCGTCGCCGCCGGTATGTCCACCTGCGGTCTCAAGCCCTTTGTCAACACCTTCGCCATGTTTGCCGCCGGCCGTGCCTGGGAGCAGGTCCGCAACTCCGTCTGCTACCCCCACCTGAACGTCAAGGTCATCGGCTCTCACGGCGGCCTCTCCGTCGGTGAGGACGGCGCCACCCACCAGTGCATCGAGGACTTCGCCCTGATGCGGGCCATCCCCGGTATGCTGGTTCTCTGCCCCTGCGATGGCTATGAGATGCGCCTGGCCACCGAGGCTCTGCTCAACTATGAAGGCCCTGCCTATATGCGCCTGGGCCGTCTGGCGGTGGAGACCGTCACCGACGAGATCCCCGGCTACAAGTTTGAGCTGGGCAAGGGCGTCGTTTTGAAGGACGGCACCGACGTCACCATCATCGCCGTGGGCATGAACGTGCAGATGTCCCTGAAGGCCGCTGAACTGCTGGCTGCCGAGGGTATCTCCGCCCGGGTCATTGATATGCACACCATCAAGCCGCTGGATACCGAGCTGGTCCTCAAGGCCGCCCAGGAGACCGGCTGCATCGTCACCACCGAAGAGGCCAACGTCCTCGGCGGCCTGGGCGCCGCCGTGTGCGAGTACCTTTCCGGTACCTGCCCGGTCCCCGTCGTCCGCCACGGCGTCAACGACGAGTTTGGCCGCAGCGGCAAGGCGCCCCTGGTGCTGGAAGCCTACGGCATCACCGCGGAGAAGATCGCGGAGGACGCCAAGAAGGCTATCTCTATGAAGAAATAATGTTTTTATCGAAAAGACCCGCTGCCTCGCGCAGCGGGTCTTCGGACTGTCAAAAAACCTCGCTGAGAACTTGTGCGACAGAGCAGCGGGGAATGTGTGCAAGGGGTTAAGACCCCTTGCGCGTTCAATAAGGTCGTTTTTGCAACTTTTTGAAGTTGCAAAAACGGGGGACAGCGGGGCGAAAATACTTTTTCGACACGCTGAAGACCCGCTGCCTCGCGCAGCGGGTCTTTTCAGCGTGTCTAAAAACGCCCAGAAGCGGGATAGAAGCCTCGCAGAGTTTCGCCGCCAAAGCGGCGAAATCAAATTAAAATTGCGATTTCCGGTTGTCTGTGTATCGGAAATCGCTCCGTACGCCACCAAAGGGTCGACAGCTTTTCAAAGAAAACCGAGACCCTTTGGTGGCGCAATTCCCTTTGTCAAAAAAGCATGGCTTTTTTGACATTTTTTGACAGTCTCAAACGACCCGCTGCCTCGCGCAGCGGGTCGTTTGCTGTGTTACGCTTTGACCTGGTAGCCACAGTAGGTGATGGCGGCCCGGGCCAGTTCTCGGGTGGGGTCGATCACCGGGGCCTCCAGCCGCAGCAGCGAGACAGCCAGAGGCAGCTCCGTGCAGCCCAGGATGAAATAGTCCGCGCCCCGGCTCCGCAGCTGCTTCATCACCTGGATGAGGTCGGAGCGGTAGGTCTCGGGAGCGGCGTCAGCCTTGACGCCTTGATAGATCACCCGCATCAGGGCCTGGCGCTCCTCCTCGGTGGGCGTGAGGAACGGGACGCCGGCAGCGGCGAGGGCCTTGTCGTAAATCTCCGCGGCCAGGGTGCCCTGGGTGGCCAGGATGGCGGCGGTTTTCCCGGGGAAGCGCCGGGCGCAGGCGGCGGCAGTGATCTCCGGCATACTGAGGAAGGGAATGCTGGTCAGTGCCTGGAGGCGGGGCAGAAAGTGGTGGGCCGTGTTGCAGGGCATGATGATGACGTCGGCGCCGCAGGCCTCCAGTTTGCGCAGGGAGTCGGTCATCTGGGGCAGGGGGTCGGCCCCGCCGTTCAGAATGGCGGCAGTGCGGTCTGGAATGGAGCTGTTGCAGTCGATGTAAATGCGGATGTGGTCGTTATCGCACCCCGCGTCGGTCATGGTGACGATCTTTTCAAAGAGATCCACCGTGGCAAGGGGACCCATGCCGCCGAGGATACCAAGGGCTTTTTTCATGGCGCTTCCATCCTTTCTCTAGGCCCAGAACTCTGGGAACAACAATTCGCTGATGACTTTCACGGTCAATAGAACCAATACCAAAATAACGGCCGGCCGGACGATCTTGCTGCCGTTTTGAATGGCCAGGCCAGCGCCCAGGTAGTGGCCCAAAATGGAGAACACAGCGGCGAGGGCGCCCACGCCGAAGAGAACGTAGCCGGCCTGCCAAGCGGTAAAGAGGCTCCCGATATTGCTGGAGAAATTCACCACCTTGACGCCGCCGGCGGCGGTGCGGGTGTCCATCTTGGCCAGACGGATGAAGACCAGCATCAGAAAGGTACCGGTGCCGGGGCCGTAGTAGCCGTCGTAGGCGCCGATGAGGAACGACGCACCCCATACGATGGCCGCCTGCTTCCGGGGGTTGATCTCGCCGGGGGTGTCAGGCCAGGTGCGGGTGCGCAGCGTCACCACCGCCACCACCGGCAGCACCACCAGCAGGAGATATTTGAGGACGATGTCCGGCGTGTGGTGCTGCAGCTCTGTTCCCAGGACCGAGCCCACCAGGGCAAAGACCACGGAGGGAGCCGCCAGGCGCCAGCAGACGTAACCGTTTTTCACAAACCGGGCGGTGGAGAAAAAGGTGCCCACGCCGGAGGAGAGCTTGTTGGTGCCCAAGGCATAATAGGTGGGCATTCCGTGGAAGGCCAGGAGATAGGTGGGGACGGAGATGATCCCGCCGCCGCCGGCGATGGCGTCCATAAACGAGGCCAGGAACACGCCGCAGCCCGTCAGCAGCACCACCCACAGGGCCAAGCCGTCAATTTGGATGTCGGTGAAAATATGCATCTCAGATCCGTCCTTCCAAAAGATCGTCCACCACCTGAGCTAGGCCGTCCTGGTCGTTGGAGGCGGTAATATAGTCCGCCGCGGCCTTGGCTTCGGCGCTGGCGTTGCCCATGGCCACACCGAACGCGGCGTAGCGGAGCATGGCGATGTCGTTGGCGCTGTCGCCCACGGCCATCACTTGCTGCTGCCGGATACCCAGGGCTTCGGCCAGGTCGCGGAGTCCCACGCCCTTGTCCACACCCAGGGGCATGGCCTCCAGATCCAGCGGCGCGCTTTCCGAGAGGAAAATGGGTTCCTCCCGAAGCTGTTTCATAGCTTTTTCCTTTTCGGCGCGGTCGGCATAAAACACGTGAATTTTATTGGCGCTTCCGGGATAAGCGGCCACGTAGGCGTCCAGGTCTTCTTCCGCCACATGGCTGCTGCGGATCATTTCCGCCAGCTTTGGGCCGCAGAACCGCTCCAGATGGGCCAGCGCCTGCGCGCTGTTGTGGATTCGCTGGTCAAATTCCGAGAAAATTTGAATCATCGAATCAAAGGGGCGCAAGAGTTCATAGAGGCGCCGGTGCTGCTGGTTGGAAAGGCACCGCCGGGCCAGAGATTGGCCGGTCTTCAGGTCCAGGACCTCCGCCCCGGTACAGGTGACGGCGTAGCGCACCATGGGCAGTTGAACGAGGAGCTCGGAAAATTCTGAACAGAAGCGCCCGGTGCAGAAAGCGACCTGGATGCCCCGGTCCGCCGCCCGCTGCAGGGCCGCGACGGTGGCTTCGGTCAAGATGCCCTGGCTGTTGAGCAGTGTGCCGTCGATGTCGATGCCGATGAGTTTGATGTCCATAACATTCTCCACTTTATCTCTTCATTGCAGGGCTATTCTAGCAGTATTCGTCGGAAAAAGCAAGCGGGCCGGACGGTTGCCAACGCCGCGGCCCTGTGGTACACTGAAGGCAGCACCACGCAATTTGGCAAGCGCATTCGGCCTAATATTTTGCCTCATGCGAAAGGGATAAAAGAGCGGGAATACTGTATGTATTTTCCTCTTTTATCCCTGCACGGATGGGGCGAAAGATTGGGCGAAGGCCGCAGACACAATTGTGCGGTGCTGCCTAAAGAAAAAAGGAGGGAAGTCCCATGGCATCGCTGCTCATATCCAACGCGGACGCCATCGTCACCGTGGACGACCAGGACCGCGTGCTGAACCATGCCAACCTGCTGATCGAGGACGGCGTCATCACCTACCTGGGCCCGGAGGCGCGGGAGGCCGACCAGGTCATCGACGGGCGGGGCTCTTTTGTCTATCCCGGCCTTATCAACACCCACCACCACCTCTACCAGACCTTTACGCGGAATCTCCCCCAGGTGCAGAAGATGGAGCTGTTTCCGTGGCTGACGGCCCTCTATGAAATCTGGCGCGGCCTCACCGACAGCCGCGTCTACTATAGCGCCCTGACCGGGATGGGAGAGCTGGTGCGCTTCGGCTGCACCACCGTGATGGACCATCACTACGTCTTCCCCCGGGACGGGGCGGAGCAGTTCCTGGCCCGGCAGTTTGACGCCGCCGCGGCGCTGGGCATCCGGTTCCACGCCACCCGGGGCAGTATGTCCCGGGGCAAGTCCGACGGCGGTCTCCCGCCGGACGATCTGGTGCAGCCGGTGGACGTGATTTTGCGGGAGAGCCAGCGGCTGGTGGAGGCCTTCCACGACCCGTCGCCCTTCTCTTACCGCCAGGTGTCCCTGGCGCCCTGCTCGCCGTTCAGCGTCACCACCGATTTGCTCAAGGAGTCGGCAGTCCTGGCGAGGAGCCTGGGTGTCCGCCTCCACACCCACCTGTGCGAGACCAAGGACGAGGAGCGCTTCTGCCTGGAGGTAGTGGGCCAGCGGCCCCTGGCGTACATGGCCTCCTGCGGCTGGCTGGGGGAGGACGTGTGGTTCGCCCACGGCATCCACTTCAACGACGACGAGCTGCGGCTCCTGGCCGAGACCAAGACCGGCGTGGCCCACTGCCCGGTGTCCAATATGAAGCTCTCCAGCGGCGTGTGCCGCATCCCGGAGATGCTGCAGCTGGGCGTGCCGGTGGGCCTGGCGGTGGACGGCTCCGCCTCCAATGACTGCTCCAATCTGCTCCAGGAGATCCGGGCGGCGTACCTCCTGCACCGCCTCACCTGGTCCGACGCCGCGCCCACGGGCTATGACCTCCTAAAGATGGCCACCCGCGGCTCCGCCGCTGTCCTGGGCCGGAGCGATATTGGGCAGCTGGCCGTGGGCAAGGCCGGCGACCTCTTCCTGCTGGACGCCACAGGCCTGGACCTGGTGGGCGCTGCCCTGGACCCGGGCTGCCTGCTGGGTACCGTGGGCTACAGCAAGCCCGCCCAGTGGGTCGTGGTGGGCGGAAAGCCCGTGGCCCGGGAGGGACGCCTCCTGGGAATCGACGAGGCGGAGACCGCCGCCGCAGCCCACCGGGAAATGCGCGCCATGCTCCAAGCCGCGGGCTACACCCGGTAATGGAATTGTATGTCTTTTGCTGCTGTCAAAAAACCGTCCCGCCGCAGGCGGGACGGTTTTTTGACAGCGGATGGATTAAAATGTCACCACGTCCTGCTCTGCCGGGGGGGCGGGGGTGACGCTGGTGGCGGTGAGGATGGGCCCCACGCCGCGGTAGAGATTGTGATAGCGCACCGAGACGGTGGCCTCCACCATCACGTAGCTCCGGGCTTCCAGCTTTTCCGCGCCGGGCCACCGGCAGGGGATGCCCATAAAGGTGATGTCGGCCTCGCAGCAGGTCATCACAAAGCGGCCGGGGGCGAACATGCCCACCTTTTCCCGCTTGAGCTTGGCCACCTGACCCTTGAAGCGGACGGTCTTCTTGTCGTACTTCTTGGGTTCTTCGGTGATGTCGCGGTAGAAGAGGGCGTAGTCCTCGTCTTTTATCTCGATCACCGGAGCGTTGATGTCAAAGGGCAGCGGGTCTTCGATTTCGTCGAACTGGGTGGAACCGTCCACAAAGTCGTAGACGATGTCGATGCGGCGGTTGACGGCCCGGGCCAGCTTGTGAAAAGGCATCACATCGGCCCCCAGGGCCATCCGGTTGAAGACCACCATCTCCGCGCCGGTGAGCTTGTCCACCACCAGCTGGCGCATATTGGCGTTGTAGGAGAGAATGGTGGTGGAGTCGGCAAACATGACCTCCTGGGCGATCTGCCAGTCTTCGGGCATTTTCTCGTAGAATTCCCCGGCCAGGCGCATTCCGTTCAGCTCGGCTACCACCCGGCGGGCGTGGTACTTCTGCACCATGGCCTCCAGGGCCTCGGCGGTCAGCTCGTCCAGGTCGTCCACCACTTCCTGGTAGACACAGTTATGAGGATAGGTGTCGGCGTGGTATTCCTCCTCGCCCTCCTCCATCACCAGCAGCAGCGTCCGGGTGCCGTCGTTGAACCGGGGGTCTTCCAGGGTTTCTTGGATAAATTTTGTCTTTCCCGACTCCAGGAAGCCGGTGAAAGCATAGACAGGGATCGGCATAGCATGGCCTCCTTCCGCAAGATCGCGTGGCGTGGGTTACACTCCGAACAGATGGGCCACGCCCTGCTCGTCCAGCTTGGATCCGATGACGCACAGCCGGCCGGTGACGGCGGCGGGGCCGTGGCGCAGGTCGATTTCGCCGGGGACAAAGTCGAAGTGGAGCCACTGGCCGTTCTCCACAGGGATAATGCCCTTGGCCCGGAGGATCATGCCGTAAGCGCCGCTGTCCAATGCCTCCAGCGCGGCGCGGACGGCAGCCTCAGTGAAGGTCTTGGGCGTCTCGACGCCCCAGCTGGTGAATACCTCATCGGCGTCGTGGCCGTGGTGATGGTGGTGGTCGTGATGGCAGCAGCCGTCCTCGTGGTCATGGTCATGATGGTGGCAGTGGTGATGCTCCGCATCCTCCTCGTCATGGTCGTGGTGGTGGCAGCAGTGATGCTCCTCATCCTCCTCGTCATGGTCATGGTGGTGGCAGTGGTGGTGTTCCTCGCCCTCCTCGTCATGGTCATGGTGATGGCAGCAGTGGTGGTCCGCCTCTTCTTCCTCGTCGTGGCCTTCGCCGTAGTGGCGCGCCTCCAGCTCCCGCAGCAGCGTGTTGCCCTGCTCCATGGCCTCCAGAATCTGCTGGCCGGTCAGCTGGTCCCAGGGGGTGGTGACGATGACGGCGTTGGGGTTCTTTTCCCGCAGCAGGGCCACGGCGGCGGAGAGCTTTTCCGGCGCAATGGAGCCGGTTCGGGAGAGAACGATGGTACCGGCGCTCTCCACCTGGTTGTTGTAGAACTCGCCGAAGTTTTTCATATACATCTTGCACTTGCTCGCGTCGGCCACCGTCACCAGGTTGCCCAGGGTCACCGTGTCGGAGACAACCTTTTCCACGGCGGCTTCTACATCACTGAGCTTGCCGACACCGGAGGGCTCGATGAGGATGCGGTCCGGGGCATAGTCCCGGATCACCTGCTCCAGGGCCTTGCCGAAGTCGCCCACCAGGCTGCAGCAGATGCAGCCGGAATTCATCTCGGTGATTTCAATCCCGGCTTCCTGCAAAAAGCCGCCGTCGATGCCGATTTCGCCGAACTCATTTTCGATCAGCACGACTTTCTGACCGGCGTAGGCTTCCTTGATCATCTTTTTAATCAGCGTGGTCTTGCCGGCACCCAGGAAACCGGAGTAAATGTCAATTTTCGTCATGGGAAATGCACCTTCATTTCAAGATTTCTGAGGGATAGTATAGCACCAACCGTCCGGAACATCAAGCCGGGGGCGGAAAAATTGATTGACAAATGGAAATAGGTATGCTAGAATAATTCGCGTCTCTGAAAGATACGGAGAGATGTCCGAGCGGTTTAAGGAGCTGGTCTTGAAAACCAGTGACACAGCAATGTGCCGTGGGTTCGAATCCCACTCTCTCCGCCA
>NBJMC04202__coassemble_2942_pt1 | contig 9541 bp, 7 predicted proteins | sample NBJMC04202__metabat2_high_PE_003 | metagenome-assembled genome bin NBJMC04202
GCGTGGGCGGTGCCCCAGGGCTTGACGCGGCCTTCCGGCACGGTGAAACCGGCGGGCAGGCTGTCCATCTTCTGGTAGGCATAGTAGAGGGGAACCTTTCCGGCTACGCGCGCTCCGATGGTCTCGGCAAAGTCCTTCTGGTGCTCCTCCTTGATGATGAGCACTACCTTGGCAAAGCCGGCCTGCATGGCGTCGTAGATGGAGAAGTCCATGATGATGTGCTTTTGAGGATCCAATGCGGCAATCTGCTTCATGCCGCCAAAGCGGCTGCCGAGGCCTGCTGCCATAATCAAAAGGGTGGGTGCGTTCATATTCCGTTCCTCCCCGAAATAGTTGGTGATTACAGGAAAAAGCACAGCGAGCGTGCGGGAAAAGCGCGCCCGCTGTGCAGGAAATCAGCCGCGGTAGCCGTTAGGGTTGTTCTTCTGCCAGCGCCAGGCATCCTCGCACATGTCTTCAATGCCGTACTGCGCCTTCCAGCCCAGTTCTCTGGCTGCCTTGGAGGGATCCGACCAGCACTCGGCCACGTCGCCGCTGCGGCGGGGCTTGATGACGTAGGGCACCTTCACGCCGGTGGCCTTCTCAAAGGCGTGCACCAGATCCAGCACGCTGTAGCCCTGACCGGTGCCGAGATTGTACACGGCTAGGCCGCACTTTTTCTCAATAGCGGAGAGGGCGCACACATGACCCTTGGCCAGATCCACCACATGGATGTAGTCCCGGACGCCGGTGCCGTCGTGGGTGGGGTAGTCGTTGCCGAAGACGCCCAGCTGCGGCAGCTTGCCCACGGCCACCTGGGTGATGTAGGGCATCAGGTTGTTGGGGATGCCGTTGGGGTCCTCGCCGATGGTGCCGCTCTTGTGGGCGCCGATGGGGTTGAAGTACCGCAGCAGCACCACGTTCCATTCCGGGTCGGCCTTCTGGATGTCGGTGAGGACCTGCTCCAGCATGGACTTGGTCTGGCCGTAGGGGTTGGTGACGGTACCCTTGGGGCAGTCCTCGGTGATGGGCATGGTCTCGGGAGCGCCGTAGACCGTGGCGGAGGAGGAGAAGATGATGTTCTTGCAGCCGTGCCTGCGCATCACGTCCACCAGCACCAGCGTGCCGCCGATGTTGTTTTCGTAGTATTCCCAGGGCTTCTGCACGGATTCGCCCACAGCCTTGAGGCCGGCGAAGTGGATGCAGCAGTCGAAGGTGTGCTGGGCGAAGACCTTCTCCAGGCCTTCCCGGTCACGGATGTCCACGTTGTAGAAGGGGATGGTCTTGCCGGTGATCTTCTCCACCCGTTCGATGGCCTTGGGGGAGGAGTTGGAGAGGTTGTCCACCACCACGGGGCAGTGGCCGGCCTCGCAAAGCTCGATCAAAGTGTGGCTGCCGATGAAGCCGGCGCCGCCGGTGACAAGAATGTTCATAATGCGTTACCTCCAAATTCTCTGCCGTGTCGGCAGGCGAGGGATGTTCCCGCGGCTTACGATACCATGACGGCATAGCCGGGATGGTATCAAGTGTCATCTTTTTCGGTTGCCCCGTCAGGGGCGGGAAAAGGACTTAAATTTTAAGTATCATAGCCGCATCGCGGCTATTATATCACAGCCCGCGGGAATTGCATAGCGGTTTTAGCCTTTCTTCCAGTCAAACCAGCGAATTTCGTTGGCTGCCAGGGAGAGGGGGAAGCTGGAGCCGTCGCCGCAGTAGACGGTGGTCTCCTGGGGCTCGTAGGTGTTGTTGACCACGCAGTATTTGCCATTGGCCACGAAGGCGTGGACCTCCACGTTGAAATTGGTGGAGAACCACTGGTGGAGGGCTGCTTCGTCGTGGCTGCTCCAGAGGACGGCCCGGTGGAGGATGCGGCTGTTTTCAAAGGAGTAGGGAAGGCCCGAGAGATAGACGCACCGACCACGGCCAAAGTCGTGGACGGCCATCTGCACTTCCTTCTCCCGCTGGACCAGAATCTCCGTGCCGGGCAGGGCGTAGATGTTCTTCTTGCCCTCGCCGAAGTCCACGGGCTTGGTGCAGTCGGCCAGGATGAAGTGATCGGGATGCTCGTCCCAGTTGTACTTGTCGTAGTTGAGGGTGAAGCCGGTTTCCTTCTCCACGCCCAGCGCGCCGGCCAGCTGGAAGAAGCGGCCCTGGTACTGGTGGCCCGAGGGCTCGCCCACGCCGATGAAGCCGCCGCCCCGGTGGATGAAGCCCCGAATGGCCGCCGTGATGGCCGGGTCCTCCCAGCGGTAGCCGCCGGTGTGAGCTGTGTCGCCGTCGCCGACGTTGATGAGGACGTCGATGGAGTCGAGGACCGTGGGATCGGCCTGGATGTCGTCGAAGCTGAGGAACTTCACGTCGTAGGGCGCGCCGGAGAGAGCCTCGATGATGCCGGCGTAGGAGTAGTTCTGCTTCTGGTAGAGAGCGTGGTGGACCATGTGGCAGCCCCAGGCCCGCATCTTGCCCCAGCAGTTGAGGACGGCCACGGTCTTGCAGCAGTAAGGCGTGGTGCCGCGGATGTTCTCATAGAGCTCGCGGAACTCGTTGCAGACGCTCTCGACGTAGTCCAGGAATTCGGGGAACTGGCAGGCCAGCTTCAGGTAGCCGCCGTAGCCGATGCGGTCAATGGGCTTTCTGAGGATGGCGCGGCGGGCCGTGACCCAGTTTTCCTTGGCCTCGCGGACGGGGTCGCCGCCCTCGTGGAAGGTGTCCGGGAAGAAGTAGGGCAGGAACCGGCCCTCGGTGTACTTGATGCCGGGGATGTCGGAGATCAGCCGCAGGGTGGAGCCATTGCCGACGCTGCCCACCACGGCGTCCAGACCGATGGTCTGGAACTCTTCCATAAAGGGCTCCATGCCGATCCAGTGGTCGCCCAGGAACATCATGGCCTCTTTGCCCAGCTCGTGGGTGATGTCCACCATTTCCTTGGCCAGCTTGGCCACCTCCCGGCGCTGGAAGGCCTGGAAGTCCGTAAATTCCTTGGAGGGAATGCGGTACTGGTTGTTGTAGTAGCCCTGGTCGATGATGAACTCGGGGCGGAACTTGTAGCCCACCTCCCGCTCGAACTGCTCGAGGATGTAGGGCGAGACCGAGGCGGAGTAGCCGTACCAGTCCACGTACTTCTCCCGCTTGAGTTCGTCGAACATCAGGGTGAACTGGTGGAAGAAGGTGGTATAGCGGATGACGTCCACATAGGGATGCTCGGCGATGAACTTCCGCAGCCGCTCCATGGTGAACTTGTGGGTCTTGGGCTGGCGGACGTCGAAGGTGATCTGGTGTTCAAAGTTGGTCCAGCCGTTGGTGACAGCGTTGTACATATGGACCGGGTCCCAGATCAGGTAGGCCAGGAAGCTGACGGTGTAGTCGTGGAAGGGGATGGGGTTGGGGATCACCACGCAGCCGCTTTGCTCGTCGTAGTCCCACTGGGCGCCGTCCACCGGCACGCCGGCGGTGCGGTCCATCACTTCCCACCAGCGCTTTTTGTCGTCCCGGGTGTTGACGGCCATCAGCTCGTCGCTGATGCCCTGCATCAGGGGGATGGAGAGGGGGCCGTCCGCAGCGGAGTAGAAGCCGGTCATGATGTAGCACTGCTGCACCTCGTCGGGGTTGGCCTTGGCCCAGGCGTTGTCTTTGCGGGTGGTGTAGTAGGTGGAATAGACCTTGGCGCCCACGCCCTTGAGGGCCTCGGGGAAGTCGGTGCCGTCGCAGTCGCGGATGGCGTCGGCGCCCCAGCGCTTCAAGAGCTCCAGGGTCTCGGGGACGACGTCCACGTCGGTGGGGATGGTCACGCGGCCCTTGTTACGTTCCATATCGCGCATAATTGTCTCCTTTATTTCTGTTTGGGGTCCTCAAAGGGCTTGTTATAGAGCATCAGCGCCGTGAGGAGCAAAATGAGGCCAACGATCATCAAAATGAGGCCGGTCATCTGGCCGGTCATGGTCCAGCCGCCGATGATCAGGGCCATGCCCGCCACAAAGAAGAGGAGGATCAGAAAGGCCCTGAGCGGCAAATGTTCTTTCCAAAAATTCATACTGCACCTTATCCTTTCAGACCGCCGACGGTCATGCCCTGGATCAGCTTCTTCTGCACGCAGATGTAGAGGATCAGCGTGGGCAGCATCACCAGCACCAGGCCGGCGTACATGGTGCCGTACTGGGCGGCGGACTGCTGGGCCTGCATCAGATTGAGGAGGCCGACAGGCAGCGTCTTGGCGCCGGTGGCGGAACTCATCAGGGTCATGGAGATGATGTACTCGTTCCAGAAGGAGAGGAAGTTGAAGAGAATGATGGTGACGATGGAGGGCTGCGCCATGGGGAAGATGATGCTGACCATGGTGCGGCTGTAGCCGGCGCCGTCGATGTAGGCGGCCTCCTCATAGTCGTGGGCCAGGGTGGCGAAGTAGCCCGAGAGCAGATAGATGGTGAAGGGCAGGGCCGTGGCCGCGTAGACGATGGCCAGCACCACCAGGTTGTTGAGGAGGAAGGAGGTGCCGAAGGTGTTTTTGAGGAAGGTGTCGCCGTCGCGGAGCATCAGGAAGATGGGCACGACGATGTAGTTGACGTTGATGAAGAGGCCGGCCATAAAGGCGCTGTTGAGGAACTTGCCGCCCCGGAACTTGAAGCGGGAGAGGCAGTAGGCGGCGGGGAGGGCCACCACCAGGAGGATGGCCAGGGCCAGAGCCGTCACCAGGACGGAGTTGAGCATATAGTCGCCCATCTTGGCCGTACTCCAGGCGTCCACAAAGTTCTGCCAGTAGAAGCCCATGGGCAGCGCCCAGGGGTTGCCGTAGAACTCGCTGTTCTGCTTGACGGAGGCCATGAACACCCACAGCACGGGCACGATGATGCTGATGGCCAGCAGGAACAGAACCAGGTAGATGAAGGCCTTGTAGAGCTTGTCGCCGGAGCGGATGGATCGCTTTTCTTGTTCTTTCATGCCTTGCCTCCTCTCAGAATTCCAGAGGCGTGCGCTTCGTAACCTTGTTCACCAGGGCAGAGAGCAGGAAGGAGAACAGGAAGATGACCACGCCGATGGCCATGGAGTAGCCGTAGAGGCCGGCGTCCTTCTGGCCGTACATATACGAAAGGGCGACTTCCGACGCGCCGTTGGGGCCGCCGCTGGTCATGGCCTTGACGAAGAGGAAGGCCATGTTGATGGTGGAGATGATGAAGAAGGTCAGGGTGGTGCGGATGTTGGTCCAGATCAGGGGGATGGTGATTTGGAAGAACTGGGTGATGCGGCCGGCGCCGTCCAGGCCGGAGGACTCATACAGGCTCTGGGGCACGGCGGCCATGGAGGCCATGTACATGACCATGTAGTAGCCGATGGCCTGCCAGACCATGGCGACGATCAGGCTGAGCATGACCAGGTTTTCGCCCTTCCAGAGGATCGTCACGGTCTCGCCCTTGAAGAAGGAGAGAATGCTGTTGAGCATACCGTTTTCCGGCTGGTAGATGGCGGAGAAGATACCGGAGATAACGACCACCGAGAGAATGTTGGGGATGTAGAAGACGACCCGCAAAAATTCCTTGCCGCGGATCTTCTCCCGGGTGAGGATACCGGCGAAGAGCAGCGCCAGGGCGAAGGTGACGATGGTGACGACCACGATGAGCAGAATGGTGTTTTGCATGGCGCGGATGAAGTTGAAATCGGAGATCAGGGCCTTGAAGTTGGCAAAGCCCACAAAGGTCTCCGTGGGGGAGTAGGCGCCCCGTTCAAACAGCGACATGCGGAAAACGTTCAGCGTGGGGTAGATCATAAAGATGACGAAGAGGATGACAGCCGGGGCGACACAAAGCACGATGAAGCGGCTGCGTCTCTTGTTCGTTTTCACGTGTTCAGCTCCTTTCCGAAGGAGAGCGGCAAAGATTGCGGCTCATGGTGCTTGGGGGACGCTGAGCTGCGCTCACCGTCCCCCAAGAGGTTTGGTATTTATGCCAGGTTGGCGCGCATCTGATCGCTGGCGGTCTTGATGCTGTCAACCCACTGATCCTTGGTCAGAGAGCCGGAGACCAGGCTGTTAACGGGATCGAAGAAGACTTCGCGGACAGTGCCGAGGCCCGGCACGGACTTGTAGGCGGCAAAGTTGCCCATGGCGGCCTTGGCGCCGTCGTCATAGATGGAGTAGAAGAGCTGGTTGTCACCCTCGAGGGTGTCGGCGATGCCCAGCACAGGCTGGATGGCGCCGGCCTTGGCGAAGATCTCGCAGGCCACATCGCTGTACATGAAGGCGATGAACTGCTTGGCGGCGTCGGGGTTCTCAGCGCCGGCGGGGATCCACATCTGCTCGAACCAGGTGTAGCTGTAGCGGTCGCCGCCCTCGGAGACGGCGGGCAGGGCGGTCATGCCCCAGGCAAAGCCGTCGGCGCGGGGAGCCTCAGCCATCTCGCCCACGATCCAGGTGCCGTTGGGCATGAAGAGGGCCTTGTTGTCCAGCACCAGCTGCTGGTTCATGGTGAAGTCCTGGTCATTGGCCTGGGCGGGGGTGATGGGGTTGGTGTAGGTAGCCAGCTTCTCCACGATGTCGAAGCAGGTCTGGGCAGCTTCGGTGTCCCAGATGCCCTCGGTGTATACGGTGGCTTCGTTGAAGAACTCGGGGCCGCCGGCGGTGTACATCAGCGCATAGAAGAAGGCGTCAAAGTAGCCGGTGGTGGGGTAGGTGAAGAGGGAGATGCCTTCCGCGGCAGCCTTGTCGCCCAGCTCCCACATCTCGTCCCAAGTCTGGGGCACTTCCCAGCCCTTTTCCTCAAAGAGGCCGGCGTTGTAGAACAGGCCGCAGGGAGAGTAGAACATGGGGGCGAGGTAGGTCTTGCCGTCGCCGTAGGGGTTGGTCAGGGAGGTCTCGGTGAAGCCGCCGGCAATCTTGTCGGAGACAACGGCGTCCTCGCCGGGCACGGTCATGGACAGCACATCGGTGATCTCCAGGATGTTCTTGTCCTTGATGAACTGCTCGGTCAGGCCGGCTTCGCGGCCGGTGGCCAGGTGGATGACGTCAGGGTAGTCACCGCCCTGCATGGAAGCGCCGATGACGTCCTCCAGGTTGCGGTCCACCACCAGCTCCACGTTGATACCGGTGGCTTCGGTGAAGGCATTGGCAATTTCCGTCCACACATCGGCGCCGTAGGCGGTCTCGATGGCGGCGACCTGGATGGTCTGGCCGGTGGTCTCGGTGGTGCCGCCGGTGGTCTCGGTGGTGCCGCCGGTGGTCTCGTCGGTGGCGGTGTCGGCGGTGTTGTCAGTGGTGGCGTCCGTGTTGGAGCTGGTGTCGGTACTGGTGGTGCTGTTGTTGGTGCTGGTGCAGCCGGCCAGGACCGTGGCCATGATAGCCAGGGCGAGGATCAGCGCAAGCGCTTTTTTGAATTTCATTTCACTACCTCCTGTGATGATAAATGGGTTGAAAACGGCTCTGGGAGCGGAACGACGGGCAGCAGTCAGTCGGGAGGAGGCCTCCGCCGCTTCCGTTTCAGTAATTTCAGTATATCGGTCTTTTCAAGGGAATGCTTTCAGATTCTGACGCATTTTTGAGGGGATTTATAGAATTCGGAACTGCGTTTTAAAGTTCGTGCATACCAGACAATAGAGAGATCGATATTCTGTGCAAAACAACTACCAAATAGGAAATTAAAGGAAACAAAAATGATGGGTCATCGAGGAAACTGGATGATCTCACAAAAACAAACTTGAAGAAAGGGGACATTCGTGCTAAAATAACGAAAAAAAGACGCAGATGTGCGTCATGCCTTTTCTTGACAGGGAGAGGGGAGATCGACCCGTGAATCATCCTTCTGCGGCCCAATCCAATCAGCAGGTTTTTGTGGACAACGCCTTTGCACATACATTTCCGGCGGGGTATCATTTCGATACACATTTGCACCGGAGCATCGAACTGATGATCTGCCGCCGCGGCAGTGTGGTCATCCCCATCCAGGGGGAGGCCCATACCATCACAGCCGGGGAATACCTGGTGGTGTTTCCCGACATTCCCCACGGCAATGATGTCCCGGACACCGGGGCGGAGGTGCTGCAAACCCACTTTCACAGCCAGTCTTTTTTACCGGCACAAAATAAAGCCATGGAGCTGGCGGACTCTCCTTTTTCGGTTGAGCTGTCCCTGGCCCACCGAAAGTTCTTCCGGGCCAAAAGCTCCCCGCAGCTGGAGGCCTGCGTGGAGGGCATCCGTGCGGAACTCTTGGCCCAGCGGGAGTATGAGAGCGAGCTTTTGCGGCTGTATCTGGCCCAGCTGGGGCTGCTGATCTCTCGGGACCTGGTGGAGCAGTCGGAGCAGTCCGGCAACAAGGGCCTGTATGAGAACCCCTACCTGGTCAGCGCCGTCCTCTATATCAATGAGCGGTATATGGACAAGCTGTCGGTCAACGATGTCGCCCAGGAGGTGGGGGTATCCTCCCGCTATCTGGCCCGGCTCTTTCAGGAGAACCTCAACCTGGGGGTCTCTACCTATATCACCTACGTCCGCATCAGCAAGTCCATCGACTATAAGCATATGAACCCCCAGTATCCGCTGACAAATCTGGCCCTGGACATGGGCTTTGCCAGCCAGCAGCATTTTTCCACAGTGTTCAAGGAGAAGATGGGCGTCTCGCCCAAAAAGTACTTCTCCATCGGAACCACGGTGGACTGACTGCCGGCACGGATGCTTCACAGCTTCGCGCTCCTTCGGGAGCGCTTTTTTTGGCTGCTTCGCCTGAGCGCCTTCGCCGAACAGAGCCGCCTGCGGTAGCTGCCGGTTCGAACAGGAGAGGCCCCCGGGGAACTGAAAAACATTCACAAAAATGTTACATTCTTTCTGTGGAAAATCCCTTGACAAGGGTCTCAAATCGCGGTACCATGGGGTCAAAAGGAGTTAGCACTCTAATGACGAGAGTGCTAAAATGACGCAACACAGGAGGTGCAGCGTTTATGAATGCACAGAACTATACCCAGAAGTCCCTGGCGGCCATCCAGGACGCCCAGGCGCTGACCATCCGCAATGAGAACCAACAAATCGAGCAAATTCACCTCTTTTCCGCCCTGCTGCGCCAGGACGACGGCCTGGTGCGCGAGCTATTAAAGCGCATGGGCATCACCGTGGAGAGCCTGGAGGCGGCGGTGAACCAGGAGCTGGCCAAGCTGCCGCGGGTCACCGGCGCGGGCCGGGAGGCCGATAAATACTACGTGGCCCGGGCCGTGGACGAGACCTTCCAGAAGGCCGAGGGCATCGCCAAGTCCATGAAGGACGACTATGTCTCGGTGGAACATCTGCTGCTGGCATTGCTGGACACGGCGGACAGTACCATGAAAAATCTGTTCCGCACCTATAATATCACCAAGGAGGGCTGCCTGAAGACGCTCCAGACCATCCGGGGCAGCCAGCGCGTCACCACTGACAATCCCGAGGGCACCTACGACGCCCTGGCCAAGTACGGCACCGACCTGGTCAAGCAGGCCCGGGACAAGAAGATGGACCCGGTCATCGGGCGGGACGACGAGATCCGAAACGTCATCCGAATCCTCTCCCGGAAGACCAAGAATAACCCCGTGCTGATCGGCGAGCCCGGCGTCGGCA
>NBJMC04202__coassemble_3090_pt1 | contig 8972 bp, 7 predicted proteins | sample NBJMC04202__metabat2_high_PE_003 | metagenome-assembled genome bin NBJMC04202
TCTTATCGGTCTTTGCATTAGGACAATGTCACTAACTTAATGACATTGCGCATTTTGCAGCAGTCCCGTTGATATATTGCACGTTTTTTATTCCGGGTCCTTCCGCTCGAGGGGCGAGATCACCGGGTTGCCATTGCGGTCCAACAGGACGGTCAAGCCGCCGGCGTAGCCGCTGGAGGTAAACAGGTAGTTGACGCCGGTCTCCCGGTCCACCCAAATCTCCACATTGGTCATTGCACCCTGGGAATAGACCTTTTCAAAGCGTTTTGCTTCTTTTGCCATGCTTTCACCTCAAGTCTCGTCGCAGTCGGGGCTGCCGTCGCCGTCGGCGTCGCACGCGGCGCTGTGGATCACGCTGCCGGAGCCATAGATCTCCCGGCCCTTGACGCCGGTCTCGCTGCGGCGCTGCTCCACCAGTTCGCTGAGGAACCGCCGGACCTGGTCGGGCTTTTTGATGTTTTTCAGCTCCAGGATGCCGCTTGTCTTGTCGGAGCTGTAGAGCGCCACGGTGCCCACGCCGAACATCCGCTGCCCCAGGGTCTGGGTGGAGCGGATGTCCAGCACCCGGTAGAGGAGCAGCTCGTCGGTCTCCGTCTTCAAAAGTCCTTTTTTGCAGTAGAGCCGGTTGGTATCCACCCGGTACTTGGTAAAGGTGATGGGCATGCCCAAAAAGCGCTTGGTGTCGGCCCAGAGGGTCTCGTCCTCGGGCAGGTTGTTAAGGACCGTATTCTTTGCCATGGCAGCCTCCTTTTAATCCGTGGCCGCCAGCACGCCCTCGTGGACGGCGGCCTTCAAAATGGCGATTTGCGTCTTGGCGTCGGGCACCTCTCCGGCCATCACGGCCCGCACCAGCTCCTTGAGGGGAATCAGCTCCACGTCCAGAAACTCGTCCTCGTCCAGGTGGCGCTCGCCCCGGGTCAGCCCCTTGGCCAGGTACATCCAGATGGTCTCATCGGAATAGGCGCAGGCGGGGTAGAAAACCCCCAGGGGGATCAGCGTCTCGGCGCGGTAGCCGGTCTCCTCCTCCAGCTCCCGCCGGGCGGCGGCCTCGTGGTCTTCGGCCTTGCTGTCCAGCTTGCCGGCGGGGATCTCCAGCAGCACCCGGTCCACCGGATAGCGGTACTGCCGCTCCATCACGGCGCAGCCGTCGTCGGTGATGGGCAGCACGCACACCGCCCCCACATGGCGCACCAGCTCCCGGAAGGCGCCTTCCCCGTTGGGCAGGGACACCTGGTCGTGGTAGAGGTGCAGAATTTTTCCGTCAAAAATCAGCTCGGAGCTGACTTGGTTTTCCCGCAGGGATTCATCGGACATGGAAAGGACCTCCCGTTTCATTCCAGCTAATCTGATAGGCCTATCTTACGCCATTTTGGCCCGGGATGCAACCGGAAATCGCCGCTTGGCCGCAAAAGTACAGCCCTGTATATAAAAGGCGCGAAAACTTACATTCAAAATTGAATTTGAGAAATTCAAACATATCATATATCATATAGGTGAGCAGCATATTCCAATCATAAACAAAAAACAGACTAAATTTCGAGTTTTCAGACAGAACGGAGGAAAGCACAGTGGAGCAGCACCAGTCTCAAGTAAATCAGCACCTGAATACGAGCGCTTCCCATATCATCCGCAGAAAACTCTATGAAAATGGGGGCAAGGCCATCGTATACTCTCTCCAAGGCAAAGCCTACGAAATTCGAGCAGAAGCAGATGACAACGCATTCACCTGCGACGAACTCCCCATTAAGCCTCCATATGAATATCGGGTTTTCGATATCATTGTGGACTTACTGGAGCGCCAAGGCGGAAAGGCCCGAAAAGGCATGGGACGTAACTTCCGTTTAGGAGAGGGCCATTGTACAGAAGACACCATTGTCGGAGCGATTGGCCTATATTACGCAGGGAAAAAGCCCGGAGAATCTGTTTACGATCCCGTGTTTGTCCTGGCAGCCGTGTTAGACTGGGCAGGTATCGCCCACAATCGGCGCGGCTATTTAGAGCTGACGGCAAGTTATCAAGCAGCGCGGCAGAGCGAACGGAACAGTACGAAATGATGGAAGTAAATCAGCTTCGGCACAATTAACAGTTTTTGGCTGTACATCAACTGCTTCCCATGGTATAATGTAGACGAAAATCCGCGTCCGCCCGAAGGGCGGGCATCTCATACGAAAAAGAGGAGACGTGACACCATGGATGCAAGAACTGAATTCAACCGTTGGAAAGCCAACTGCCAGGGGCCGATGCTGGAAGAGCTTTTGGCCATGGAACACGATGATGCCGCCGTGCAGGCCGCCTTTGGGAGCAAGGCCAGCTTCGGCACCGCCGGTATCCGCAGCGTGATGGGCGTGGGTACCGCCCGCCTCAACGACCTGACCGTCCGTCAGACTGCCCGGGGCCTGGCCAAGTATCTGCTGGAGTCCGGCGGCAGCAAGACCTGCGCCATCGGCTACGACTGCCGCCACAATTCCCGCCGCTTTGCCGAGGTCTGCGCCGCAGCCCTGGCCGCCGAGGGCGTCCACGTCTACCTCTACGACCGGCTCTGCCCCACGCCCATGCTCTCCTTCGCCGTCCGGTACTTACAGTGCGGCGTGGGCATGGTGATCTCCGCCAGCCACAACACCAAGGAGTACAACGGCCTCAAGTGCTACGGCCCCGACGGCGGCCAGATGACCGAGATCCCCGCCGCCGCCGTCTCCGCCGCCATGGAGACCGTGGACCTCTTCGCCCCCGAGAAGGAGAGCTACGAGAGCCTCCTTGAAAAGGGTATGATCGAGTACATCTCCCAGGACGTCTGGGAGGCCTACTATAAGCGCATCTCCCAGGAGGCCATCGCCCCCGAAAAGGTCAGGGAGGCCGGCCTGAAGGTCGTCTACTCGCCCCTGTGCGGCGCCGGCGGCGAGCCGGTCCAGGAGATTTTGAAGCGCCTGGGCGCCACCTACTGGGTACCCGCCTCCCAGAAGGACCCCTCCGGCGACTTCGCCACCTGCCCCAACCCCAACCCCGAGAACGACACCGCCTTCAACGAGAGCTACGCCCTGGCCAAGGAGGTGAAGCCCGACCTGGTCATGGCCACCGACCCGGACTCTGACCGCATCGCCGTGGCCATCCCCGACGGCGACGGCTTCCGCAAGTTCTCCGGCAACGAGATGGGCTGTATGCTCCTGGACTACATCCTCTCGGCCCTCCAGAAGGCCGGGAAGCTCCCCAAGGAGCCGGTGGCCGTCAAGAGCATCGTCTCCACCCCGCTGGCGGACCGGGTCGCCGCCGCCTACGGCGTGCAGATCCGCACCGTGCTGACGGGCTTCAAGTACATCGGCGGCGTCATTCTGGAGCTGGAGCAGGCCGGGCACCCCGAGGACTTCGTCCTGGGCTTTGAAGAGAGCTGCGGCTACCTCAAGGGCGACTATGCCCGCGACAAGGACGCCGTGGTCGCCGCCATGCTGATCGCCGAAATGGCCGCCACCTACAAGCTCCAGGGCAAGACCCTGGGCGACGTGATGGACGGCATCTACCAGCGGTTCGGCTACTTCGTCGCCGGCCTCAAGAACGTGGTCTTCACCTCCGACGCCCAGAAGGCCAAGTGCATGGCTCTGCTGGACGAGTTCCGGGCCCAGCCGCCCCAGGAGATGGCCGGCTACGCCGTCACCGCCGTGGCCGACTTCAAGGCCGGCACCATCAAGGACACCAAGACCGGCGAGACCACGCCCACGGGCCTGCCCACCGAGAACATGGTGATGCTGACGCTGGGCGACCAGGGCCGGATCATCCTCCGTCCCTCCGGCACCGAGCCGAAGATCAAGTTCTACTACACCGCCGCTGCCGACTCCATGGCCGCCGCAGAGGCCATGATCGACAAAATGGACGAGGCCATGACGGCGCTGCTGTAACAGCGCAGACATAGAAAGCCCTTCACAGAATTGAGAAATTCTGCGAAGGGCTTTTTGTTGTCTTCAGCGACTAAAATGGGGGAAATTGCTGTAAAACCAGCCCCGGGCCATTGGCTGGCGTCAATCTGGAAAGCTTTTCGGTTCCGGAGAAGCTACAGAATCATTTTAGAGAGTACACGGATTCGAAGCCTGCCCTGTTCTCTCTTCATCCACAGCTTCTTCAAAAAGAACGCGTAGATTAGGGCAATTTATTCCCCTGTTGAAGCAGCTTTCAGCAACCTGGAGTTTCACTTTATGTTAGGAAAAATATGGAGGTAGGGTCTTGCGTTTTCATCAAAGGCAAAGTATAATGCAAATGAGGAATGTCCAAATTTTGGCACTTGAATTGAGGTAGTTTTGTGAAGCAGAAACGAAATATCTCTCATGTGACCTGCGCCGTCACGACGGGGTACCTAGCGGCGATGGGCAGCCTCTATTTGCTCTTTCCTGGCTTGCGTGGCTACAGCAGCATCACATCGGAAAAATTCCCGTTATTTTGGATCCTCACAGGCGGATATATTCTGACAGCGCTTTTGATTCAAGCGGAAGGGGCCCTCATCGGAGAATCTGGTTTGTCCCTGCGCGCATATCTGGCCTCTACCACCTGGCCGGAGCGGTTTTGTCTCATATATCTGCTGCTGACCTGGGTTTCAGCCCTGGCTTCCCCCTGGTTCCCGGAAACAATTTCCGGCGTCAGCCGCCAAGAAGGCGCTCTGACCATTACCTTGTACTGCCTCTCATTTCTGCTCGTCGCACGATGGGGAAAAGCGAGCCGGACCCTCCTCTTGATTTGGGCCGCAGGTTTGGCGCTCTGCTGTTTGCTATCGCTCATGCAGTTGGCCGGCGCCAACCCTCTGGGACTCTATCCGGCAGGCTGCAACTACTACGACGGTGGTATCCGCTATGGCGGCTTTTATCTGGGAAGCATCGGCAATGTGGATCTGCTGGCCGGGCTGCTGGCGCTTGGAATTCCCATGCTTTGGGTGGCCGTGGTGCGGCGGAAAGAGCGCTGGCGCTTTTGGCTGCTGCTGCCCCTGGCACTTTGCCTGGCAGTGCTTGTGTGGATGGATGTGCTGGCTGGCCTGGTGGGTGTGTTTGGCGGCGCGCTGCTGACGCTGCCGGTGGTGCTTCCGGTGCAGAAAAAGCGCCGGAAATGGCTGTGGTTACTGGTTGCGGCCGTATTTCTGCTGATACTTTTGCTGCTTTTCCTGGTGGATCTGGGCGGTGGGCTGTTCCATGAAATACATCTTATGCTGCACGGCCAAGCCAGCGACAGTTTTGGCTCCGGGCGGCTTTACATATGGCGCAATGTGCTTTCCCGCGTACCGGGACACCTGCTGCTGGGCACGGGGCCTGATACCATGCTCTATGCAGAGATCGACGCCTTTACCCGCTATGATGCGGCTTTGGGCGGCACCATTGTCTCGCAGATTGATGTGGCGCACAACATTTATCTCAACATTCTCTATCACCAGGGTATATTGGCGCTGCTTGCCTATCTGGGTATGCTGGCAGCAGCGGCCTGGCAATGGCTCCGCCGCAGCAGCACAGACGGAGTGACTGCGCTCCTGGGAGCCGGGCTGTTGGGATATGGCATCCAGGGCTTTTTTGGAATAGAAATGTTTCTCGTATCGCCGTTCTTCTGGCTAACCCTCGCCCTGCTGGTGGGACGGAGCAGACGGGATACAAATATATGTAAGAGAATCAAACGGAGGGAACAGAAATGCGGAAGAAACTGTTGAGCCTGAACCTGGCGCTCCTGATGGCGGTGCTTCTGGTTCTGCCCAGCCTGACACTGACGTCCAGCGCAGTGGAAGACTGGCAATGGGGCGAAAATGGGTACATCAAGGTGCAGATGCAGGCAGGCGCAGACCCGGAGCTGGTCACCATCTATAACGTGGCCAGCATGGGCGACATTATGCTCTACGAGGCGTTCTTGTACCACGAAGGCTATAGCGGCACCACTTCTGTGCTGGCGGCAGATGACTTCGTGGCAACGGGCTACACCTGCGACAGCGAGACATATACCTTTACGGCTTTGGCGAATAATATTGCCGCCAAGACGCCGGAGAATGCACCGGTGCTTGTGCCGGAAAAGTATACAAGTCAGAGCGAAAATCCCATGGCGCTGTGCATCTCGCCCACGTTGAAAACAGTGACGGGCGACAAGGACTATGTGGTAGTGGAGGCGGCCGAAGACGGGACAATCACATTCCCGGAAACTAATGCCTTTGCCACTGCCGATGAGCAAAAAGTACTTCTCTGGGAAGCACAATCACGCCGGGTATTTGATAATGTCCTTGCCGGCGCAACAACCACCTTGCCATCCGAAGTTGGAAATACCGTCTGGCTGGCCGGGGAAGGCGCTTACTATATTACGTTCTATGAATACCCTGGGGTTACGTATAAGGCGTATTCCAGCAAAAATGATCGCCTCAATTATTCGCAGAGAAACCGGATTTACGACAATGATGACATTTGGGTTCCCGTTGGCTGGAACAGTAAAGCGGATTTCACCGGAAAAACATATAACGAGCGTTCAACCGTTTCTGATGTGCTGGACGGGGCTGCTCTGACAGCGGATGTGTACAGGCAATTTGTAAAGGCGCCGGAAAACTTTTATGAGCTATATAGCGCCGGCGGTCTGGACAATGGCTCCTGGAGCGAAGTGAAAGAACTTCCTGCAACTGGAGTGGTTACGCTGCCCACAACCATCCGGAGCGGCGTGGAGGCGCTCTATTGGGATTTGAATGGAGTATCGTATCCGGCAGGCACTACTGTTGAAGAAGTAGAGAGCGGCGCCATGTTCTACGGAACGGAAACTTATGAAGATATGCTGTACGCCTGCCTGGACGGCAACGGCGGCGCATACGGGTTTGCCCCTTGGCGCAATCCCTATGACTATGTCTATTGCACGGATGGAACAGACGGCTTTGCCAGCGATTTCTTGTTCCAGGAATATGTTCCCTACAAAGCCGGGGCGGTGCTGACCGGCTATCAGGCCGTGGGTTCCAAGAAAATCTATGACCTCAACGCCGATGTTCTGACGGCGATCCAAGCCGAGCGGACAGGCACTTCCAAGGTAGTCCAGTTCCGGGCGCTCTATGAGGAAATTACGGGCAATGCCATTGAATATTTCGGCAATGGCGCCGTCACTCAGGACGGTAAAGCCTATGCCTTCGTCGATTCCATTACAGGCACGTCGGTCAACGCGGCGGAGAATATGTTTGTTGCGCCCGAGGGGAAGCGTTTTGCCGGATGGAACACCTACCGCAGCGGGTACGGCAATGACTATGCAGCCGGCGACGCAGTGCCGCTGGACGATGTCACCGCGCTCTACGCCCAGTGGGAGGACGCGCCCGAGGAGCCCGAGGAGCCCGAGGAACCCGAGGTGAAGCCGGAGCAGCCCGGCACAACCACCAAGCCCTCCCAGGAGGAGGAGAAGCCCGCAGAAGTCACTGTGCAGGTGCCGCAGCAGGCCATTACAGCGGCCAAGGGTGAGGCGGTTGCGCTGCCCATGGAGCCCGTGACAGCGAGAGACAATGCTGCCAAGGCGCCGACTGTCACCGTGAAGCTGCCCGCCGGCACCACCGCCAAGGTGGAGGTTCCGGTGGAAGATGTGACCCCCGGCACCGTGGCGGTGCTGGTCAAAGCAGATGGAACCGAGGAGATTGTCCGCACCTCCGTTGTCTCTGAGAACGGCGTGGTACTCACGGTAGAGGACGGCGCAACCTTGAAGATCGTGGACAATACCAAGGAATTTGATGATGTGTCGGAAGTCAGCTGGTGTTCCGATGCCGTAGCCTTTGTCAGCAGCCGTGAACTCTTCCAGGGTACTTCTGACGCGCAGTTCAGCCCCGATGCCAGCGCGAACCGCGCTATGATTGTCACCGTGTTGGCTCGTCTGGAGGGCGAAAACACCGAGGGCGGCACCAACTGGTACGACAAGGGGCGCGACTGGGCCATGGAAGCTGGAATTTCCGATGGCAGCAGCATGGATACCTCCATCACTCGCGAGCAGCTGGCCACTATGCTTTACCGGTATGCGCAGAATCGCGGCATGGATGTCAGCGCCACCGATACACTGAGCTCCTTCACCGATGCCGCCGCTGTATCCGACTATGCTTCGGAGGCGCTGGGCTGGGCTGTTGCCAACGGCATCATCACTGGTAAGCCGAACCAGGTGCTGGATCCGCAGGCCGGTGCAACCCGCGCTGAAACTGCAGCAATGTTGATGCGGTTCTGCCAGTTGATCTAAAAAACTGCGGGAACGACACATTAACCCGCCGGGCCTGTGCCCGGCGGGTTTTCCCAGAAATATTCTTCAACATACTGTGGTTCTTTTCTGCCGCCCCCGTGGGGGCGGCGTTTTTTGTTTTACAGGGGATTTTCGTCGATCCACTGGAGGATTTGCCGGCCGATGGCCTTGATGGCGCCGGGAGCATAGGGCAGGCGCAGCCCCGCCGTCTCCACCAGGCCCTCGAAGGTAGCCGTGCCGGCCTGATCCACAAAGGCCAGGTACCGCCGCCAGGCGTCGGCCCGATCCCGGAGGGACGCCATCCAGAACTGGAAGGCCACCACCTGGGCCATGCAATAGTCGATATAATAGAGCGGATAAAGATAGACGTGCAGCTGCCGCTGCCAGCCGGCGCCGCGGCCATAGAAGGGGAGACCCTCCAGGTCCAGCCAGGGCCGGTACTTTTTCTCCAGCTCCAGCCAGAAGGCGTTGCGCTGGGCAGGCGTCCAATCGGGATTCTCATAGACCCGGGTCTGGAATTCGTCCACCATACAGCCGTAGGGGATGAAGATCAGGGCATCCTCACAGTGGCCCAGCTCATATTTCGCCGTGGCAGGGCCGAAGAAAGAGGCGTGGTAGTCCTGGGTCAAAAACTCCATGGACATGGAGTGGCACTCGCAGCTCTCCATGGTGGGGCTCTGGAGCTTGCGGGGATAGCCCTTGCGGAAGGCCCGGTAGGCGGCAAAGGCGTGTCCGGCCTCGTGGGTCAGCACGTCCACGTCGCCGGAGGTGCCGTTGAAGTTGGAGAA
>NBJMC04202__coassemble_3264_pt1 | contig 8449 bp, 5 predicted proteins | sample NBJMC04202__metabat2_high_PE_003 | metagenome-assembled genome bin NBJMC04202
AAACCCCGGAATATCAAGGAAAATCAGCTCAAAAAGGCGCGCAGTACGGCCTCAAAGCCGCCCGCCGCGCCCCCCAGTTCTCCAAGCGCTGAATTTCCCTGCATCTTTCGGCTCCCGCCACTGCCGTGGCGGGAGCTTTTTTGTTGTTCGCCTTCCTGCGCTCCCCTTCTATTTCTTCACACACGCACTCTCACACTCCCCTCCCCCCTGCCCAACTGCATCTGATTCGATTTAGGATTGTTATACTCAGTCTGATTCTATTAGTTTTGATTCCCTTTCCCTTTTCGCCAGTCAAGAAATGCTTTTTTCGCCAGTCTGGACGCCGGGTTTTCCGGCTTCAGGACGCTGCGTTTGCGCAGGTCTGGACCGTGCGTTCGGGACAAGCCTGCCGGTTTTCCACAGCGCAGCGCCGCGGCGTCCACAGCTTTTCCACAGATCAACCAGGGAGCAGCCACCGTCGAAAACGGCTATTGCATCGGCGGCACTTTTGTTGTATGATGGATGAAAGTCATTTGGGAGGGATTCCACCATGGATATCAAAATCACCAAAACCACCAACCCCAAGGAAAAGCCCGATCAGAAGGCCCTGGGGTTTGGCAAATATATGTCCGACCACATGTTCCTGATGGACTACACCGAGGGCATCGGCTGGCATGACGCCCGCATCGTCCCCTACGGCCCCATCCCCATGGACCCCGGCGCGGTGGCCCTCCACTACGCCCAGGAGACCTTCGAGGGCCTCAAGGCCTACCGCACCGCCGAGGGCAAAATCCAGCTCTTCCGGCCCGAGATGAACGCCCGCCGGATGATCAACTCCAACCGCCGGCTGTGCATGCCGCCCTTCCCCGAAGAGATGTTCATCGAGGCCGTCAAGGCCATCGTCACGGTGGACGCCGACTGGGTCCCCTCCGAGCCCGGCGCCTCGCTGTACATCCGGCCCTTTATGTTCACCACCGAATGCCAGCTCTCCCTGCACAACTCCCGGGAGTTCCTCTTCTGCATCATCTGCTCCCCCTCCGGCGCTTACTACGCCGAGGGCATCAACCCGGTGAAGATCCTCGTCGAGGATGAGTACGTCCGCGCCGTCAAGGGCGGCACCGGCTTTGCCAAGTGCGGCGGCAACTACGCCGGCGCCATGATCGGCCAGGAGAAGGCCGAGGCCATGGGCTACAGCCAGGTCCTGTGGCTGGACGGCCAGGAGCGCAAGTACGTCGAGGAAGTCGGCGGCATGAACATCATGTTCAAGATCAACGGTGAAATCTGGACCGCCCCCTGCGAGGGCACCGTCCTCCCCGGCGTCACCCGGGACTCCATGCTCACCATTTTGAAGGAGTGGGGCTACACCGTCCGGGAGGAGAAGCTCTCCATCGACGACCTGATGGCCTACTGCGAGAAGGGCCAGGTGGAGGAGGTCTTCGGCACCGGCACCGCCGCCGTCATCTCCCCCGTCGGCGTCCTCAACTACCGCGGCAACGTCCAGACCATCAACGGCAACGAGATCGGCGAGCTGAGCCTCAAGCTCTACACCTACCTCACCGACCTCCAGTGGGGCCGCATCCCCGACACCCACGGCTGGATCGTTCCCGTGTGCTGAGCTGATTCCATCGGCGCCCGGCCTCGTCGGTCGGGCGCCGTTTTTGTGCCGCCCCGCCCCTTCGCAGGGGCCGATGCCTTCATCGGCCCCTACGTCCCTGCCAAACCACCGTCCTCGCCGTAGGGGCGGCCTGCCCGCCCGCGCCGCGTTAGCGGCCTCCGCAGCCGGGACGGCCAGTTCGCATCGGCAGTCTTTCTCCGGCCTCCGGCGGGGAACTTTTCACCGCAGAAAAGTTCCCAAAATGCGCCGGGGGCTGCGGCCCCCGGACTCCCATAGGGGCTGCGCGGCGTGCATCCCAGGAAGTGGCATTGCGTAAGCCATTGCGCTCCACCGAGCCATCCCGCCCGGTACTGCCTTCCCCTTCCCGGCTTCGCGCGGGTCAGTGGAATCGGCCAGCTGTTACGGCTACAGAGGTTTTCTCTAAGGCCGCACGAACTGCCCTGGAACGGGGGGGCGAATGCTGCACACAGCGGTTTTTATGCGAATACTTCCACGATACATCGTAGGAGCGCGCATGGCGCGTCCGTGCCGCGTCAGCGGCCTCTCGTGGAGGGCGCGATGGTTTGATAAGGCCGATTGCACCGCCGCGCCCCAAGGCCCCCTTGTGTAAAGGGGGGCAGCCATGGCGCTAGCCATGACTGGGGGATTGTCAACCGCTGTGGTCGCTTCTTCCGCCACTGGCGGCGCTCCCTTGCGGGCCCCTTGCACAGGGGAGGCTTTGGCTGCTGCGGTCACCACAAGCGCTCTGACGACGCGGCCATGCGGACGCGCCATGCGCGCCCCTACGATGAGAACGGGAGTCTTGTGGTACTGTAGGGGCCGATGCCCGCATCGGCCCGCGCCCGCCGCAGGCGGGTCACATTGCCGCAAGTACTCTGACAACGCGGCCCGGCAAACGCGCAGTGCGCGCCCCTACGGCGGTGTACGCAAGCCTTTTGCAGGGGTCGATGATTATGTCTGTTTGATGAAAAATAGGAGGTTTCTATGCTGCCTGCTGCGTTTCTCACCCGCATGGAGCGGCTGCTGGGGCCGGAATACCCGGCCTTTCTCGCGTCCTACGACCTGCCCCGGCACGTGGGTCTGCGCTTCAATCCACTGAAGACCGACGCGCCGCCGGCGCTGCCGGCCTTCGGCCTCACGCCGGTGCCATGGGAGCCAAACGGCTATTTTTACGACCCCGCCGCCCGGCCCGGCCTCTCCCCCTTCCACGAGGCGGGGCTCTACTACCTCCAGGAGCCCAGCGCCATGGCCCCGGCGGGGCTTATGGACGTCCGCCCCGGGATGCGGGTGCTGGACCTCTGCGCCGCCCCCGGCGGCAAGTCCACCCAGCTGGCGGCGGCGCTCCGGGGCCAGGGGCTGCTGGTCGCCAACGAGATCCACCCCAAGCGGGCCAAAATCCTGGCCAGGAACGTGGAGCGGCTTGGCATCGCCAACGCGCTGGTTCTCAACGAGCATCCCCAACGGCTGGCCCAGCGCTTCCCCGGCTACTTCCACCGCGTCCTGGTGGACGCCCCCTGCTCCGGCGAGGGGATGTTCCGCAAGGAGGAGGCCGCTGTCACCGACTGGAGCGAGGAGACCGTGGCCATGTGCGCCGGCCGGCAGTATGAAATCCTCTGCTCCGCCGCCGAGATGCTCTGCCCCGGCGGGCGGCTGGTCTACTCCACTTGCACCTTCGCGCCCCAGGAGAACGAGGGCGTCGTCAGCCGGTTTTTGAAGGCCCACCCCGACTTTTCCGTGGCGGCGGTGGAGGCGCCCTGGTTCGCCCCGGGGCGGCCCGACTGGGTGGACGACCCGGCGCCGAAGCTGGAAAACACCTGCCGTCTCTGGCCCCACCGCCTCCGGGGCGAGGGCCACTTCGCCGCGGTGCTGGAACGCCGGGGAGACGGCCAGGCCCGGGAGACTGCCGCCGAGCCTCTCTCTCCCCTGCCGCGGGCGGCGGCGGACTTCGCCCGGGATCTGGCGCTTTCGCTGCCGGAAGGGGGCTGCCTCTCCTTCGGCGAGACGCTGTGCCTGGCGCCGGAAGGGCTGCCGGCCCTCCGGGGTCTCAAGGTGCTGCGGGCCGGGCTGGAGCTGGGCCAGGCGAAGAAAAACCGCTTCGAACCGGCCCACGCCTGGGCGCTGTGGCTGAAAACCGCGGCCTCCACGGCGGACTTTGACCCGGACAGCCGGGAAATCGCCGCCTATCTCCGGGGCGAGGCCATCCCCGGCACCGCCAGGGGCTGGACGCTCCTCACCGTGGGCGGCCTCTCCCTGGGCTGGGTCAAGGGCGACGGCCAGACCTTGAAGAATCACTTCCCCAAGGCGCTGCGCCATCTTTCCTCCGGAGAAAAGCTGTGATATAATAGATGGTAGATTCGCCTGCGGCCCGCCCCGCCCGGAGCGCGGCCGGAACGATAGATCATTGCATGGAAAGGAGCCACCATGGGCAAAACCGTTTTGATCGTTGAGGACGAGAAGGCCATCGTGGAGATTCTCAAGTTTAACCTCCAGCGGGAGGGCTACGCCGTGCTGGAGGCACTGGACGGCGAGGCCGGGCTGGAGCTGGCACAAACCCGCGACCCGGACCTGGTGCTGCTGGACGTGATGCTCCCCCGGATGAACGGCTTTGACGTCTGCCGCACGCTGCGGGAGGCGGGCTACGCCGTGCCCATCATCATGTTGACCGCCCGCGAGGAGGAGAACGACAAGGTCATGGGTCTGGAGTCCGGCGCGGACGACTACATCACCAAGCCCTTCTCCATGCGGGAGCTGCTGGCCCGGGTCAAGGCCAACATCCGCCGCCGCAGCCTGGACGCCGCCCCCGCTCCAGCCAAGGCCGTGCTGCAAGTGGCCGATGTGTCGGTGGACCCGGAGGCCATGGCCGTCTACAAGGCCGGAAAGCCCGTGGACGTGACCCAGAAGGAGTTCGACCTGCTGCTGCGGCTCTTCTCCGAGCCAGGGAAGGTCTGCACCCGAGAGGAGCTGCTGGAGAAGGTCTGGAACTACGCCTATTTCGGCGACACCCGCACGGTGGACGTGGCGGTGCGCCGCCTCCGGGAGAAGATCGAAGACGACCCCGGCGCCCCCAAGATCATCCTCACCCGCCGCGGCGTAGGCTACTACTGCGGCGAATAGGCAGCAGCCGAACTGCTGCGGTCGCCGTTTCTGCCGCAGGCCTGAAAGAGGGGTTCTGTAGGGGCGGCTATCAGCCGCCCGGAACCGGCTGCGTTCAGCGATAGCCTGCCGGAATCGCGGACCGGCAAGCGGGCGGCTCATAGCCGCCCCTACGGCGAAGACGGTGGCTCGGTGAAAAAACAGCCTTGCACAACCACAGCAGCCGGCAAGAGAGGCCGCTTCGCGGCACAGACGCGCAATGCGCGCCCCTACGGCCCCGCCCCCGGTCCCTCTGTAGGGGCGGCCTGTATGGCCGCCCGGAACCGGCTGCGTTTTACGGCAGCCGCCGGAATCATAGGCCGCCCCTACGGCGGGAATTGCAATATTTATGCAAAAAAGCTGCCGTGTGCAAAATCCAGCCCCTGTTCCGGGGCAGTCCGTGCGGCCTTAGAGAAAACCTCTGTAGCCGTAACAGCTGGCCGATTCCACTGGCCCGCGCGAAGCCGGGAAGGGGCAGGCAGTATGGGACGGGACGGCCCGGTGGAGCGTAACGGCCTACGAAATGCCTCTTCCGGGGATGCACGCCGCGCAGCCCCATGGGAGTCCGGGGGCCGCAGCCCCCGGCGCGTTTTGGGGACTTTTCCGCGGTGAAAAGTTCCCCGCCGGAGGCCGTGGAAAGGCCGTCGATGCGCAGCTCCCTGCCCCGGCTGCCGGAGGCCACCTCGTTGGCAGCCCCTCTCCTCCATGAGAGGCTTTGGGTGCAGCGGTACTAACGGCCTCCAAAACCATCGTACCCTCCATGAGAGGCCGCTGACGCGGCACGGGCCGATGAAGGCATCGGCCCCTACAAAACGAGCGGAACAAACGGCCATATCCAACCACCGTGCCCTCCGAGAGAAGCCGCTGACGCGGCACGGACGCGCGATGCGCGCCCCTACGAAAAAAATCGCGCCTCGGCTGCGTTGATCGCGGGTACTATGGTGGCGCAAGTGCGGGCCGATGTGGGCATCGGCCCCTACAGCGCCCAAGGGGGCGCAATGCTTCACACAATTTGCGTTTCGGTATTTGACTCAGAAAGGAGGCCACTCCATGCGTTCGCTCCGCACCAAGATGGTGATGATTATGGTCCTTTTGATCCTGGCGCTGATGACGGTGGTGGGCTCCTTCCTCATCAACGGCGTGGGCAACTACTACATCGAGGACTTCTACGTCCAGATGGAGCAGACCTTCTCCCAGGACTTCATCTCCCAGCTCCAGGCTCTGGCCGCCACCGACGACGGCCCCGGCCAGATGAAACAGCTTTTGATGTCCCGGTCCGAACTGGGTATCGACCTCTCCCGCCGCAACGTCTACATTCTCGACAGCCAGGGGCAGGTGCTGGACAGCTCCAACCAGTCCTCCTCCGTCTCCATCACCTCCAACATCCTCCAGGCCATGAACGGCGAGGTGGGCCAGAGCGTGTCCATCGCCTCCAACATCATGGACCTGGCCGTGCCCATCCAGGGCGGCAGTGAGGACTACATCGTCTACGTGCTGGACAACAAAGACACCGTCAACGCCCTGACCAGCCGCCTCTTCTCGATCATCCTCCAGTCGCTGGTGCTGGGCCTGGGCATCTGCGTGGTGCTGGCGTTTTTGCTCTCGCAGATCCTCATCACCCCCATCCGCGCCCTGACCGCCGGCACCCGCCAGGTGGCCGCCGGCGAGTTTTCCCAGAGCCTGGACGTCACCAGCCGGGATGAGATCGGTATGCTCACCCGGAACTTCAACCACATGTCCCAGGTGCTGCAAAGCACCATCTCCCAGGTGGAAAACGAGCGCAACAAGCTCTCCACCCTCTTCCTCCACATGACCGACGGCGTGGTGGCCTTCGGCCCGACGGGCCAGGTGATCCACCACAACCCCGCCGCCAGCCGGATGCTCTCCCGCAGCCTCTCCGGCGAGGAGGCCTTCGACGGCATCTTTGGCCGGGAGGCCTCCTTCGAAAAGCTCCTGACGCTCAAGCGCTCGGAGTATCTGGAGTGCCAGAAGCGGGTGGGGGACCGGGAGCTGGAGCTGTTCATGGCCCCCTTCTCCGCCGACAAGACCGGCGGCGGCGTGATGGTGGTCATCCACGACGTCACCGAGCAGCGCAAGAGCGAGCAGACCCGCCGGGAGTTCGTGGCCAACGTCTCTCACGAGCTGCGCACGCCCCTGACCAACGTCAAGTCCTACGCCGAGACGCTGCTGGACGCCGGAGACGACCTGCCGCCGGAGCTGAAGAGAAATTTCCTCAGCGTCATCGTCAGCGAGGCGGACCGGATGACCCGCATCGTCAAGGACCTTCTGACCCTGACCAAGTTCGACTACGGCAAGATGGAGATGAACATCACCCGCTTCCCCTTTGCCGAGGCGGTCAAAAATGTCCACCAGGCCGTGGCCCTGGACGCCAAGAACCACCGCCACACCCTGACCCTCACCTGCCCTGCCGACCTGCCCGCCATTCACGGTGACCGGGAGCGGATCGAGCAGGTCATCATGAACATCGTCTCCAACGCCATCAAGTACACCGCCGACGGCGGCCAGATCGACATCACCGCCGGCACCCGGGGCGACCAGGTCTTCGTCAACGTCACCGACAACGGCATCGGCATCCCGGAGAAGGACCTGCCCCGGCTCTTTGAGCGGTTCTACCGGGTGGATAAGGCCAGGAGTCGCGAGTCCGGCGGCACCGGCCTGGGCCTCTCCATCGCCAAGGAGATTCTGACCCAGCACCAGGGCGACATCCAAATCGAATCCGTCTACGGCCAGGGCACCTCCGTCACCGTCACCCTGCCGGCAGCGCGGGAGGAAGCGAGGGAAACACCATGAAATTCTGGAAATACCACGGCCTCGGCAACGACTTTGTGCTGTCGGAGGACCTGGACGGCACCCTGGAGGCCACCCCGGCCCGGGCCGCCCGGCTCCTCAACCGCCACACCGGCATCGGCGGCGACGGCTGGCTGCTGGTACGGCAGTCTCAGAGCTGCGACGTGGCCATGTTCCTCTACAACAACGACGGCTCCGTGGCCGAGATGTGCGGCAACGGCCTTAGGTGCTTCGCCAAGCACGTCTACGACCGGGGCATCGTGCAGAAAGAGGTCTTCACCGTGGAGACACTGGCCGGCGTGATGACCGTGGCCGTCACGGCCAAAGACGGCGTTGCCGAGGCCGTCACCGCCAACATCGGCAGCGCCAGCCTGGACCGGGCGTCCATCCCCATGGTGGGCGAGGGCGACTGCGACCAAATCACCATGCGGGCGCTGGACCGGGACTTCACCGTCTCTGCCTGCCGGATGGGCGTGCCCCACGCGGTAGTCTTTGGCCGGGACTTTACGGATGCCGACGTCTTGAAGTACGGCCCGGTGCTGGAGACCGACCCGGCCTTCCCCCAGAAGGCCAACATCAACTTTGCCAACATCCTGGACGACCACACCGTGGAGGTGCGCACCTGGGAGCGGGGCTGCGGCAGAACCCTGGCCTGCGGCACCGGCTCCAGCGCCACGGCGGTGCTGTGCCACCGGGCGGGTTACACCGGCGACGATGTGGAGATCCGCCTCCAGGAGGGGAACCTCCGCATCCAGGTGACGTCGGACGGCGTGGTGATGACCGGCCCGGCGGCCCTGGCCTTCACCGGCGAGACAGCGCTATAACGCGATTGGGTAAAAAGTGCCCCCGGCAGGAAATGGGCGGTGCTCATAAGACAGTTGACAGGCACAACAGTTTAATCTGCTGTGCCTGTTC
>NBJMC04202__coassemble_3304_pt1 | contig 8356 bp, 5 predicted proteins | sample NBJMC04202__metabat2_high_PE_003 | metagenome-assembled genome bin NBJMC04202
CTTTTGGGGTGCAGTCCCCTTTGTCAAAAAAGCGTAGCTTTTTTGACAGTCTGAGCTGCCCAAAGAGATTCTTTGGGCAGCTGTTTTTGCATTTACAGCACGGTCACATCCGTCTGGCAGCACGCATAGTCGGTGTTGACATTGTGGGCGATGAGACGGGCGCGGAACCGGCGGACGCGGCAGAGGGAGTTGGGGTCTCCGTTAGCCGCCGTGCCTTCGGGCACGACAAACTTCACGCACCGTACCACCACGTCCCGGCAAGTGGGATAGTTGTGGGCGGGCAGCGTGAAGGCTTTCATGCCCCGCTGCTGCTCCTGGCCGTTTTCGTCCAGCTCGCTGAGCAAAATCGCCAGTGCCACCTCTTTGCCGGGGCAGACCTGCTTCACCACCGCGTCCAGCTGGACGATCCGTCCCGCGGACTCCAGGTAGACGTCGCCCGCGTCGATGACCACAGCGTCCTGACAGCGCTCCACGTCGAAGTCCACCGGCTTGGGGCACTCCTCCGGCACTACCACCACGGCGCACTCCACCGTCACCTGGGGGTCGGGGAACACCACGGTGTTGCCCTCGCTGTCGGAGTAGGTGATGGAGGCGTTGACCGCCTTCACCCCCGGCTCCTGCGAGATATGGCGCACCCGGAAGCTGAGGGCTGCGCCCTCGTTTCCGCTGACGCCCAGCTCCGGTATCTTCCACTGAATGGTGCGGGAATCCAGCATGGTGGCCGTCCCCTTGGTGGGGGAGGACATACTGACGATCAGGAAATCCGGCGCGACCACCTCGTCAATGACGATGTTGGTGGCGCCGGTCTTGGAAATATTCTCCGCCAGCTCCCGGAACAGCTCTTCCAGGTCGGCATCGTCGGGCGTCACCAGCACGTAAGAGGCGGGCGGCTGGGAGGCCCACAGCTCCAGCGTGGGCACATCGATGCCGCCGCTGCCCACCAGGCCGATGCAGTAGATAATGACGCCGTCGGCCTTGGCGGCATCTGCCACCGGGGCTGCGGGCGGGCCGGCGGTGGTCTTGCCGTCGGTGAACATGACCATGACCCGGGCGTTGGACGACGTGGGGTCGAACAGCTCCGCCGCCTTGGTGAAGGCGGCGGCGTGGTTGGTGTTGCCGCCGGCGCTGAGGCCGTCCACCGCGTCCTTCAGGTCGGCAACCGATGTGATGAGCTGGGTGTCGGCCGTGGCAGTGTCGGCGAAGCTGACGATGCCGATACGGCTGCCGGAACCGATGCTGTCGGGGGCGCCGTCGGTGGACTCGGACAAAATGTCGATGAACGCCTTGGCGCCTTCTTTGAGATTGGCCAGGGGGCTTCCGGCCATGCTGCCGGAGCGATCCAAAATCAGCACGATATCCGTGGGATTGGAGACGATATCCGGCGCGGCGGACAGCGCCAGGGATACCTGGAGCGAGCCGTCGCAGCCGATGCGCTGCCGGTCAATCTGCTTGTTGGAACTCGTAATACCCATAGGGAACCTCCTCCTATTTGGATGCAGCATCCGGCTCATCCTATGCGGCGGAGGCGGAATTTGTCACAGCGGGGCGAAAAAGCGGGCGCGCATGGCGCGTCAGTTTGGCCGCGCCGCCTGAGCTGGCAGGAAAGGCAACCAGGCTAAAGCCTCCCCTAACGCCCGCAGGGCTTTAGGGGAGGTGGCGCGCAGCGCCGGAGGGGTTCGCCGTAGACAACGCGCATGGCGCGCCCGCGCAGCGCAGCGGCCTCTCCTGAAGGGTGCGGTGGCTGCGGAAGGCCGTTTGTACCGCAGAATCCATGGCTCCCCTGGAGGGGAGCTGGCGCGAAGCGCCTGAGAGGTGTCCCTGCGGCGGGCCTGTTCGACGGAAGCGATCAGGCAGCACAAGCAGGCGGACGCGCGATGCGCGCCCCTACGAAAAAAACGTAGGTTTGTGCGTATGCCGCGGGCGAGAAAACCACCGGCTTGCGGTAAAAAAGAGCCCGCCGCAGAATTTTTCATTCTGCAACGGGCTCTTTGACGGCGTTTCAGTCCAGGCTGTCGGCAATTTCGGCGAACTGGGACTGGGTGGCGCTCTGCAAGGGCGCTTCCTTCTTGTATCCGGCGATCAGCGACGTGGCCCGCTGGATAGGCCGGATAGTACCGGCGCCGGCCACGCAGCCGCCGGGGCAGGCCATGCCCTCCAGCAAGTAGCCGTTGAGCTTGCCGGCCTTGGCCAAAGCCATCATCTTCCGGCAGTCTCGAAGGCCCTCGGCGTTCATGATCTTCATGTCCACATCCGGCGCCAGCTCTTTCACCACGTGCTGCACCGCCGCGGCGACACCGCCGCTGACGGCAAAGCCGCGGCCATCGGCGCTGCCCTGCTCCAGCGGGTCATTGCCCTCCACATCGGCATACCAGACCTCCTTAGCCTCGAACATCCCCTGCAGCTCCTCAAAGGTCAGGACGAAGTCCACGTCGCTGCGGATATGCTCCCGGCTTGCCTCCAGCTTCTTGGCGGCGCAGGGGCCGATGAAGCAGACCTTGGCGTCGGGGTGCTGTTTTTTGACCATCCGGGCCGTCAGCACCATGGGCGTCAGCGTCATGGAAATGTGGTCACTCTGGTCGGGGTAGCAGATGTCCACCATGGAGATCCACGCCGGGCAGCAGGAGGTGCCCATGTAGCTCTTGCCCTTTTCCACGCGCTCCAGATATTCCTTGGCCTCGTCGATGGTGCAGAGATCCGCGCCAACGGCCACTTCCACTACCGAATCAAAGCCCAGAATTTTCATGGCGGCGGTGAGCTTTTCGGGGGTGAGCTTGTCGCCGAACTGGCCGACGAAGGCCGGCGCCACGATGGCGATGACCTTGTAGCCCTTTTTGATGGCGTGGATCAGCTGGAAGATCTGGCCCTTGTCCACAATGGCGCCGAAGGGGCAGCTGACCAGGCACATCCCGCAGGAGACGCACTTGTCGTAGTTGATCTTGGCGCGGCCGTACTCGTCCGAGCCGATGGCGTCCATGCCGCAGGCCGCCACGCAGGGCCGCTCCATTTTGATGATGGCATGGTAGGGACAGGCGTCGGCGCACTTGCCGCACTTGATGCACTTGTCCTGGTCAATGACGCTCTTGCCGCCGCGTTCAAAGCGGATGGCATCCTTGGGGCAGACCTGCTGGCAGGAGCGGCTCAGGCAGCCCTGGCAGCAGTCGGTCACGCGGACCTGCTTGGTGGGGCAGGCGTGGCAGGCGTATTGGATGATATTGATGAGGGGCGGATCGTAATATTTTTCGGCGATGGCGCTGTCGTTGACGCCCTCGGACAGGGGCCGCAGCTCTGTGATGGGCCGCAGCGGCAGACCCATGGCCAGCCGCACCCGCTCACCGGCGATGGCGCGCTCCAGGAAGATGGACTCCCGGTGGGAGGCGATCTCACCGGGGACGATTTTATAGGGAATCTCCTCCATCCGGGCGTAGTCGCCGCCCTCGTAGGCCAGGCGGGCCACTTCTGTGAAGACCTGCTTGCGGACGTTGGTGACAAAGGATTCGTAGCCGCGCATATGCTTCCTCCTTGTGGAACGAATTTTCCATTTATGACCCCATTATATCGAATTTTACCTCGCTTTGCAAGGACATACCGCCGGGGCCACTCAATTGGCCCCTTTTGGCTGCGGATCACGCGCCGTGTTTTCGCCAGGCTATGCCGCGGGTGTGAGGGCCTACAGCTGCAGCAGGCGTCTGACTGCAGCGTCAGTCCTCGCTGCGCTGCCAGGGAGAGAGGTCTACCTCCAGGGGGACAGTGACCGCGATAGTGTCCGGCGTGACGGCGCAGCGGACGGCCAGCACCGCCACGCCGGCCCGGGCGGCCTCCACCAGCCCCCGGGCGAAGGCCGGGTCCCGGGGCCAGTTGGGCTGGAAGCGGGTGACGGTGTCCATCTGCGCCACAAATAGGACGGCGGCCCGGTGCCCCGCCGCCACAGCCTGGGTCAGCGCCAGCAGATGCTTTGCGCCCCGCTGGGTGGGGGCGTCGGGGAAGCGGGCGACGCCGCCCTCGTTGAGGGTCACGCCCTTGACCTCCACATAACCTCGCTGCCGCCCTCCGACCTCGTAGGAAAGGTCCAGACGGGCGTCGCCGAAGGTCTGCTCGGCCCGCACTGTGTCCGGCAGAAAGCCCAGCCCGCCGTCCCGGACATAGGCGAAGGCCAGGCGGTTGGGCACCTGGGAATCCAGGTTGACCACCGCGCCGTCCTTCTCTACGGAGATCAGCGTCCAGCCGGTCTTGCGGCCCGGCTCGCGGTGCCGCTGGCACCAGACCTGGGCGCCGGGCAGGAGCAGCTCCCCCAGCCGCCCGGTGTTGGGGACATGGCACCGCTGCGCCTGGCCGTCCAGCTCCACCAGGGCGATGAAGCGGTTGGGCCGGGCGAGAAAGCGGCCCGGGCATACATCCGAATAAGAAATCATAGGTCCTCCCATCAAAAAGAGGCATGGGCTTTGGGCCCATGCCTCCAGGTGCGCGGCGGTTAATCCGCCACGTTCATCATAAAGTTGTAAAGCGCGTAGGCGATCTCCGCACGGGTGGCAACCTGCGTGGAATCCACGCTTCTGCCGCCGCGGAGCAGGCCCTCGGCCACGGCCCAGCGGACATTGTCCACAGCCCACTGGGAGACGACGGCGTCGGAGTAGAGGCGGATGGTTTCGTCGATATCATAGCCCTTGTAGTCGGCGTAGCGCTGCAGGATGGCGGCCAGCTGCTCTACGGTGACGGATCTGTTGGGGCCGAAGGTCTTCTTGCCGTAGCCCTTGACGATGCCTTCTTCGGCGGCCCATTCCACGGCTTCGGCATACCAAGCGTCCTCATCCACATCGCGGAAGGTGCCGTAGTTGCGGACCCGCGGCTCATCCTCCATGCGGTAGAGGGTGGTGACGATCATGGCGCGGCTGAGGTCGCCGTAGGGATCGAACTTCCGGTTGCCCACGCCGTCCATGATATCGTGGTCGTAGACGTAGTACACGGCGTCATAATACCAGCTGTCCCGGGAGACGTCAACGAAGTGATCGTAGTTGACCTCCTTGAAGGTGGCATAGACCGTCACGGAAGATTTGGGCATGGTGAAGGTATAGTCGCCGCGATGGTTGGTGTAGATGCTGACGCGGTCCTTATCCTTGTCGTAGACCCGCAGGGTGTCCAGCTCATAGCCCTTGTCGGGGTTGACATAGATCGTGACGGTGTCCTTGTAGTCGGCCCAGGTGGAGGGCGAAGTGGAAATGGAGCCGTGCCTGCCGCAATCCAGATAGATGCGGTAATCGTCGTGGGTCTCGGTGTAGGCTCTCACCGTGGCGGTATCGGTGGCAAGAACCGTGCCGTCAGCGGCTACCAGCGTGAAGGTGAAGTCGTAGGTGCCGGCTCTGTCCAGATAGAGGGAGAGGGGGATGGTGACGCCGGTTTCGTTAAACTCCAAAGCGTCGGGGATTTTTCCCGCATGGACGGTGTCCACATACTTCCCGTAGCCCCAGTACCAGCCGTCGCTGTCATAGTACCAGAGGTCGGCGTCGGAACGGGCGGGGCCGTCCACTTTGACATAGAGCGTGGCATCCTCCTGCCAGGAAACGCCGCGATCGCCCCAGATGGAGATGCTGACATCCCGGTTGGTGTCGATCAGCAGTCTGCTGGGGAAGTTGGCATCCACGTAGTAGTGGAGATCAGGCTCGGGCATGGCGCCCTTTTCCCACTTGGCGTAAAGCGTGATGTCGCTGGTAATAGGAGTCCCGAAATCAAAGGCTCTGTTATCCGCCGTATACCAGCCGAGGAACGTGTAGCCGCTCCGGGTGGGGTCGGCGGGCTTCTCAGCCAATTCGCCAGAGCGAACGTTCTGGGAGTCAACTTTTGAGCCGCCGTTGCTGTTGAAGGTAACTGTATAAGAGACCGGTTTCGGAGTAGCTTCCCAGACACCATAAAGGTTGGTCCAGCCGCTGACGGTCTGGTTAGTGACATCGGTTTTCTGGCCTTCGCGCGCCCAGTAGAGGAACGTGTAGCCCTCGCGTGTCGGTGTAGGAGCATCCGAGGTGGGCAGCGTGGAGCCATAGAGAGCAGTGGTGGAAAGGAGCGAAGGACTTCCACTCACTCGGTCTTCCTCTGTCAGGAAGTAGACAACCTTTTCTTTGGTGGTGATATCGTAGTGGATATTGGTCCAGCCCGTAATCGTGGCATTATCAGCAAAGGCACCTCCGCCGTCCTTATATGGATCGCCAGCCGTGTAATTGCTTGAGCCGATATTATCGTTGTAATTGGACAAATCAACACTATCAATGATGGGCTGAATTTCCGCGCCAACTTCGTATTGTCCCAGCGTCACTACGACGGGAGCTTTGCCGTTGACATGGAGATACAGCTGGACAGTTCGCGTATCCGCCGCCAGAGCCGTGACGGACAGCAGTCCCACCACCATGACCAGGGCCAGGCAGAGGACCAACAAGTGTTTCATTCTTTTCATAGACATCAACTCTCCTTTTTCAGTAGAATGGGATTTGCAGGAATTTGAAATACCCCCTCCTCCTTTCTATGGAGCAAAGATGGGGAGCCGGAGCCGGCCATCTTTGTGAAAAATCCATAAATTTTCCTCTGGTTTATCACCAGTATAATGGATACGGAGCATGAATGCAAGGGGAAAGTTGCCTAAATTACATATTACTTTTTGTTCGGGTGTGCGCAGCCGGATTTCCAGAGGCATCCAGGCCTGCCGGGGCGGCAAACAGCGCCGGGGAGGCGGGGGAAGGGGCCTCCCTGGCGCTGCTGGGGACGGGACGGGCGATCAGGCGGACTTGGCCGGGGCCTCTTCCTTGATGCGGAGGAACCGCTCCAGGGCGGGGACGAAGAGGATGCACACCAGGCAGGCGGTAAAGCCGCCGTTGTAGAGCAGGTAGCCGCCGTGGAGGGCCGGGACGCACGTCACCAGGGTGTAGTGGAGCATACCGGCCGCGATGCCCGCGCCCCAGCCGTACTTGCCGGCGATGGGACTCATGCCGTTGGCATAGCACAGGCCGGTGAGGATGGCCTGGGCGTTGATGGCCAGGGTGTAGCTCTCGCCTACAAAGAGCCACTTGGCGAGGAAGCTCATGACCACATAGCCCACCATGATGGGCCAGACGTTGCCGGGATGGCTGCCGGCTACGCCGCAGGCCAGCATACACAGCACCAGGCCCAGGGTGGCGCCGTTGAAGCTGGCGCCCACCAGCGTGTAGTAGAGCATGATGAAGAGACCGTAGATGCCGATGTTCATCAGGGCCAGGGCGGGGCTGAACTGGCTGGAGAGGTCGGTCTTATAGCCGGAGGACTTGAGGAGCCGGCCATAGCCCCGGAAGCTCCAGCCGTTTTTCCAAAGGCCCAGCACCAGGCACAGGCAGAAGACGGCGCCCAGGAAGGCGTAGAAGACCACCGGGCGGCTCTCACCCAGCACGGCCTCGGTGGGCGGGAGCTGGCCGCCCAGGGCGGTGTAGAGGAGGGAGCGCAGGAAGAAGGACATCATGCCCAGGGGCAGCGCTGCCGACAGCAGGGAGAAGCCCTTGTGGGCATTGGGGGAGTAGGCGCAGCCCGCCGGAGTGAAGAAGCCGATGAACAGGCCCACGCCGATACCCAGGGCGATGGAAGCAGGCGTGTAGCCGTGGAGCTCCAGGCCGGGATAGCGGAGGAACATATCCGTGACGATGGGGGCGATGCCGGTGGAGAAGAGCATGAAGTTGACATTTTTGGCCACCTTTTCCCGCTTGACGGCGCAGTAGAGCAGCACGCCCAGCATGGTGGGGATAATGTTGAGCAGGTGCATACCCCAGAAGGAGAAGCCCACCGTCAGGCCGTAGGCCGTGAAGGAGACGCCGTTGGCCACGGCGCCGGGCAGCAGGTATAAGAGGGCGCACAGGAGGCTGACTAAAAATACGCTAAAGAAGGTGGCGCTGAGACCGCCCACGGCGAAATAGTCCTTCGTCACCTGGGCGGGGGTGGTATAGAGTGCCTTCAGGCCGCTGATGAGGCTGCCGCGATCCGGGCTCACCAGCGCCGCCACCAGGAAGGCAGCGGTAAAAAACCAGAACACCAGCTTGAGCATCCGGCTGGCGTCCAGCTGTTTCCATTTTTCCGTCATTTCGTTTCTCTCCATTCAGAATGGGCCGCTGCGGAAGCGTTCCGGCAGCGGCCCAGGGTAATGCTTATTGGAGGCTGCGGGCCGCGGCCTCCACCACATGGCCGATGAGGACCGAGGTGGTCACGGCGCCCACGCCGCCGGGGACAGGTGTGATGGCGTCCACAATGGGCTCCACCTCTTCAAACACGGCGTCGCCGGCGATGCCGTTCTTTTCGGCATCCCAGTTGATGGACACGTCGATGACGATCTGGCCGGGGCGCACATAGTCCTTGG
>NBJMC04202__coassemble_3325_pt1 | contig 8310 bp, 9 predicted proteins | sample NBJMC04202__metabat2_high_PE_003 | metagenome-assembled genome bin NBJMC04202
GGCGAAACTCTGCGAGGCTTATTTCCCGCTTCCGGAGGTTTTTTGACACGCTCAAGCGCCCGCGGCGGATATTCCGCCGCGGGCGCTTGGTCGATTCATTTCATTGTACTAGGGTATCAACGCAAATGCGGCACGCGGGAGCATCGAAGCTGCCTGCCGCGGGAGGTGGGCTGTTCCCAGCGCCGGTCAGGTCTCAATGGCCGGTCAGTTCCTGGCGGCCCGTCAACCTCCAGCGCCGATCCGCTTCCGGCGGCGGGTCAGTCCCCGGGGCCGGGGTTGACCACCTTGCCCATATTCCAGCACAGGGCCGCGGCTTCGGCAGCGGCCTGCCGCTCCTCGGGGCTTCCAAAGGCCGCGGGGGCCGTGTGGCAGCCGCAGTCGCCGCACAGCACGCTGAAGGCCCAGCCGCCCTCTTCGTGGAGCGTGCCGGGACCCCCGCAGAGGGGGCAGTCCTGCAGGCTAATGGACAGATACAGTGGGTCCATGGAAATCTCTCCTTCATTTCGTTCAAAATTCATTGGGCGGCAGCGGCCTAGCCGGCCGTGGCGTCGCCGTCGCCGCTGACCGGGATGGCCTCGCCCAGGAAGGTGGGCTGGGGCTTCAGCCAGCAGTAAAATACGTCCTTGTCCCGGGCCAGAATCTCCCGCAGCTCCCGGAGCCACTGGCCGGTGTAGGCGATGTCCTCGGCGGCGACGCCCCAGGCCTCCAGCCCCAGGGCGCGGGCGTCGTACACGGCCCGGTAGAGGTGGTATTTCTGGGAGACGATGATGACGCGCCGGGCCTCAAACACGTCCCGGGCGCGGTACATACTCTCGTAGGTGGAAAACCCGGCGTGGTCCATGAAGACGTCCGAGGAGGGGACGCCTGCGGCCACGGCGTAGTCCTTCATGGCGTTGACCTCGTCATACGTCTCGCGGCTGTGGTCGCCGCTCATCAGCAGCTTGGGCGCGGCACCGGCCTGGTAGAGCTGGAGGCCCATATCCAGCCGGTCCCGGAGCATCAGAGAGGGCGAGCCGTCCGGGCGCACGCCGCAGCCCAGGACTAAAATGGCGTCCATATCCGTTAAGTCGGCGGCCTCCTCCGGCGTCAGCAGATACGCCCTGGTGCTGCCCCAGACCCACAGGCTCAGGCCCAGGGCCGCGATCAGCGCCAGCGCCGCCAGAATGGCGGCAGCCGCGATCAGCCGCCGGAAAAGCCGCCCATGGCGCAGTATTTGCAGTTTGCTCACGGGAAATACTTCCTTTGCGCCCGCACCAGGCAGACGGCGTACCAGATGACCACCGCCAGGGGCAGCACCACCATCAGGATCAGCCGGAGCAGCAGGTCGCTGACGCCCAGGGCGGCGGCCCAGGCGGCCAGGAAGCCGGCGCTCTGATCTGCCATGCCGGCGCCGCCGGAGAGGGCCGCGATCACGCCCAGAATCAGCGTTCTGGGCCGGATATAGGCCACATAGGCCGCCTCGTCCAGGCAGTGGTCCGGGCGCAGGTCCTTGGGGATTAGCAGCGGGTTGGGGAACAGTGCGCCGCCCCGCAGCTGAAACCAGGTGTACACGGCGTAAAGGCCGTAGCCCAGGGTGATGAGATTGAAAATGGTATCGAACCCGTTCTGATCCATGGGGTTCATGCCTCCTCGTCTTTCGTTTCCGCGGGGTTCACCGGCGGCTTTTTGCGCCGGAACAGGTCAGAAAACAAGATCACGCCCACGGCAAAAAACAGCAGCGCCCCCAGAGCGCTGATGATCGCCGCAAAAACATCGTGCTTTTGCAGATGACCGACCAGATTAACGGCCAATACGACACCCAAAAACAACAGCGCTGTGCCCAGGATCGCGCTGAAAGCCCTTTTTTGTTTGGTTTCGCGGCCGGGCTCTTGTTTTTGCTTCATGCCATTTGCCTCCATTCTACATGACTCACTCTTATCTTACAGGATTTCAACCAAGTAGTAAAGGAAATGGCACAAGAATTTATAGAATTTTAACGATTGGGTGCCGGTGCGCCGTGGGCGCGGAAGTACTCGATCATCTCGCCGGTGAGGCTGATGCCGGAGTGGTCGGCGGGGATATCCCGGCGATCAAACCAGGCCGCCTCGGAGAGCTCGTCCTCCTGGAGGGTGATGGCGTCGGGGCCGTCCAGCTGGGCGAAGAAACCCATCAGGAGCGAGTCGGTGAACACCCAGGGCTGGGACTTGTAAAACCGCAGGTTTTTGACCCGCAGTCCCACCTCCTCCATCACCTCCCGGCGGACGGTGTCCTCGATGCTCTCGCCGATCTCGTTGAAGCCGGCCACCAGGGCGTAGCGGGTGAAGGGGCGGCCCCGGTAGCGGGTCAGCAGCAGGCGGTCGCCGTCGTAGACGGCGGCGATGATGGCCGGGCAGATCTTGGGGTAGACCGTCTGGCCGCACCGGGGGCAGACCTGGCTGCGCTCCGAGGTGCCGTGGGCCATGGGGGCGCCGCAGTGGCCGCAGAAGCGGTTGGCCTCGTACCAGCGCCACAGGCTCTCCCCGGCGCCCAGGGCGAAGAGAGTCTCGTCGGGCCGGAGGTCCCGGAGGGGCCGGGTGGGGCGGTAGTCGTAGCCCGCCGGGGCCGCCGGGGCCTCGCCCTCCCAGAGGAAGTAGCCCCGGCCGTCCACCGAGAAGAGCCGCGTCAGCGTCCCGGCGGGCGGCAGCTCCGCCAGGGCGGGCAGCACCAGCGCGCCGTCCTCGACCCGGCACAGGAGACCTTCCGGGCCGAAGACCAGCGCCGCGTCGCCGGGCACCGGCCCGGCGGCGGAGAACTGGTTTTGATAGACGTGGGGCGCGATGTCCTGAATCACAGGCTCACCTCCCGGAAGAAGGCCTCAATGGCCGCCCGGTCCGCCTGGACCGAGCCCTGGACGAACTCCGCCTTGCCGCCGCCGCGGCCCTGGAGGGCCTGGTTCAGCGCCTTGGAGAGCTGCCGCAGGTCGCCGCCGGTCTGGCCGATGGCGTAGCCCCAGCCGCCGTCGCCGTTGGGGGCGAAGACGGCGGCCCGCCCGCCGCAGGTCTTCTGCACCGCGTCGGCCAGACGGCGGATGGCGTCGGGCCGCATGGGCGCGTCCTCGAAAAGCAGCACGTTCCCCGCCCCTGCCAGTGCCTGGGCCCGCTGGGCGAAGGAGGCCTCCTCCAGCCGGGCCGCCCGGGCCTTGCACTGCTCCAGCTCCTGCTGGATGCGCGCCGCGGCGGCGCCGGTCTCCAGCGGCTTGGCCGAGAGGAGGCCCGAAACGGCCTTGTTCTCCCGGAAGACCCGGCTCAGATAGGCGTAGGCCGGGGCGCCGGAGAGCATTTCGATGCGCACGCCCTGGTGGAAGCGCTGGCTGGAGAGGAATTTGATGAGGCCGATCTCCCCGGTGGCCTGGACGTGGACGCCGCAGCAGGCGCAGCGGTCCACCCCCGGAATCTCCACCAGCCGCACCGGGCCGTCGATGGCCTTCTTGCTGCGGTAGGGCAGGGCGGCCAGGGTGTCCGCGTCGGGGTACAGGGCGCGGATGGGCAGGTTCTGCCAGACCACGGCGTTGGCCGCTTCCTCGATCTCCTGGAGCTGCTCGTCGGTGAGGAAGCCGTCGAAGTCGATGGTGACGGCGTCGCGGCCCATGTGGAAGCCCACGTTGTGGAGGCCGTGGCGCTGGAAGACCAGGCCCGAGACGATATGCTCGCCGCTGTGCTGCTGCATCAGGCTGTGGCGGCGGGCGTAGTCCAGACTCCCGGTGACGGTCTCGCCCGGGGTCAGGGGCCCGTCGCAGTAGTGGACGATCTCCCCGGAGACGGTGTGGACGTCGGTGACGGCCACGCCGCCCAGCTGCCCCTGGTCGCCGGGCTGGCCGCCGCCCTCGGGATAGAAGGCTGTGCGGTCCAGCACCACGTCGTAGCCGTGGCGCCCCGGGGCGCAGGAAAGCACCCGGGCCGTGAATGTATCAAGATGGGAGTCCTGCTCATAGAGCTTTTCAGTCTGCATGGACGCCGTTCCTTTCTCTCTGCGCACGGGGTTCGGCCCCGTTTGTTACTGATTCTCTTTTAAAATCTTTCATCAACTCGGATGAAAGATTTTAATCAAAAAAATGTATTAGAGAGATTATAGCAGATTCCGCCGGAAAAGGAAAGTCCGGCAGGTATCGTTCCAATACTTGGGCAAAATTCTTAATTTTCCTGGAAGGCCTTGCAATCCGCCCCCCGGTAGGCTACTATGGAACCAACAGGACCTCGCCGCAGATTCGTGCTACGAAAGGAGTTGCGCCATGTTAGCTCCCACCCTGGTGATTATGGCCGCCGGTATGGGCAGCCGCTTCGGCGGCCTCAAGCAAATGACGCCTGTGGACCCGGAAGGCCATTTTTTGATGGATTTCTCTGTGTATGACGCCATCGCCGCCGGATTTGGCCGGGTGGTGTTCATCATTAAGGCCGAGATGCGCCGGGACTTCGAGGAGAAGGTCGGCCTGCGGGTCTCGCCGCACATCCCCGTGACCTACGTCTACCAAAGCCTCGACCAGCTGCCGCCGGGCGCGTCCGTGCCGCCGGGGCGGGTCAAGCCCTGGGGTACCGCCCACGCGGTCCTCTGCGCCGCCGACACCCTCCGCGAGCCCTTCGCCGTCATCAACGCCGACGACTTCTACGGCGCGGCGGCCTTCGCCGCCATGGCGGAGTTCCTGCGGGCCGGCCACGGGCCGGGGCGCCACGCCATGGTGGGCTACGCCCTGGGCAACACCCTCACCGACCACGGCGCCGTCTCCCGGGGCGTCTGCACCGTGGACGGCCAGGACCGCCTCACCTCCGTCACCGAGCGCAAGCGGGTGGTGAAGACGCCCAATGGCCCCGCCTTCACCGAGGACGGCGAGACCTTCACGCCCCTGGCGGCGGACAGCCCGGTGTCCATGAACTTCTGGGGCTTCCAGCCGGACGTCCTGCCGCTGTTCCGGGAGGCCTTCAGCCGCTTCCTGGCCCAGCTCCCGCCGGACCGGGCCGATACGGCGGAGTGCCTGATACCCCACCTGACCGACCAGCTGATCCAGGAGGGCCGCGGCACCGTCACGGTGCTGCGCACCGCCGCCCAGTGGTACGGCGTCACCTACCGGGAGGACCTCCCGGGTGTCCGCGCCGCCATCGAAGCGATGAAAAACGCCGGGCAGTATCCCCGGCGGCTGTGGGCCGGGGACTGATACCCCGGCGAAGTTCCATTCGTCTATTATGATTGAGGAGGATCATTTACTATGCTGCACACCAACATCATCGTCGCCCCCACGCCCGAGGCCGTCGGCGCCGCCGCTGCCGACGTCTTTGAAGCCCTGATTCACGCCAAGCCCGCCTGCGTCATCGGCCTGGCCACCGGCTCCACCCCGCTGCCCCTCTACCGGGAGCTGATCGCCCGGGAAAAGGCCGGCAAGCTGGACTTCTCCCGCGTCCGCTCCGCCAACCTGGACGAGTACAAGGGCCTGGCCCCCGACCATCCCCAGAGCTACCGCCGCTTCATGCAGGAAAATCTCTTTGACCACATCTCCATCAAGCCCGAGAACACCATCGTGCCCGACGGCCTGGCCGCCGACGTCCCTGCCATGTGCGAGGCCTATGAGAAGCAGATCGAGACCTGGGGCGGCGTGGACCTGCAGCTCCTGGGCATCGGCCACGACGGTCACATCGGCTTCAACGAGCCGGAGGACCACTTCCCCGCCATGACCCACGAGGTGGCGCTGACCGCCATGACCCGCGAGGCCAACAAGCGCTTCTTCGACTCCCTGGACGAGGTCCCCACCGCCGCCTTCACCATGGGCATCGGCACCGTCATGGCCGCCCGGAAGATCGTCATGGTCGTCACCGGCGCCGACAAGCACGACATCCTGATGCAGTCCTTCTTCGGCCCCGTCACCCCCCAGGTGCCCGCCTCCATCCTCCAGTTCCACCCCGACGTCACACTGATCTGCGACGCCGCCGCCTGGGGCAAGTAAGCCATGGCCGTCCAATCGTACCGCAACGCCCTGGTGTACCAGGACTTCTCCTTCCGCCGGGGCGGCTTTTCCGTGGAGGACGGCAAGTTCCTCCAGGTGGGCGAGGAGCTGCCTGACGCTGTGGACCTCCACGGCGCCCTGGTAATCCCGGGCCTCATTGACATCCACACCCACGGCAACTCCGGCTGCGACTTCTGTGACGGCAGCTACGAGAGCCTGGTCACCATGGCGAAGTTCTACGCCCGCCACGGCATCACCTCCTTCGCCCCCGCCAGCGCCACCGTGCTGGAGGAGACGCTCCGCGCCGCCTACGTCCAGGCCGCCCGGCTCCACCGGGAGCGGCCCGCGGGCTGCGCCGTCCTCCGGGGCATCCAGATGGAGGGGCCTTTCTTCGCCGAGAGCAAGAAGGGCGCCCAGAACGCCGACTTCCTCCGGCTGCCGGATTACGAGATGTTCCTCCGGCTCCAGGAGGCCGCCGAGGGCCTCATCGCCATCGCCGACGTGGCCCCGGAGCTGCCCGGCGGCCTCGACTATGTGGAGAAGGTCAGCCGGCACTGCCGCGTTTCCCTGGCCCACACCGCCGCCGACTACGACACGGCCCGGGCCGCCTACGCCGCCGGCGCCAGCCACCTGACGCACCTCTATAACGCCATGCCCTCGCTGCTCCACCGCGCCCCCGGCGTCATCGGCGCCGCCTGCGAAAAGCCCGGCGTCACCGTGGAGCTGATCGCCGACGGGCTCCACTCCCACCCCGCCGCCGCCCGGCTGGCCTATGCCGCTTTCGGCCCGGCGCGCCTCTGCCTGATTTCCGACAGCCTCTCCTGCTGCGGCTGTGAAAACGGCGTCTACTACCTGGGCGGCCAGCAGGTCTTCCTGGACGGGAACCTGGCCCGCCTGGCCGACGGCACGATCGCCGGCTCGGCCAACCACCTCTTCGGCATCCTGCAAAATGCCGTGGCCATGGGCTTCGACCTGGCCGACGCCGTCCGCATGGCCACCTGGAACCCGGCCACGGTGCTGGGCGTGCAGGACCAGGTGGGCGCCATCGCCCCCGGCCTCACCGCCGACTTCCTGGTCTGCTCCCCGGCGCTGGAGCTGGAGCAGGTCTACCTGGCCGGTACGGCCTTGGAAGCGTAAACACGCGCAAAAATGATTTTATGGCAGGTGATTGGATGGGGCGGTGGCAGGCCGCAGGCCTGACGGAAGGGTCATCGTAGGGGCGGCTATCACTCGATGGCCGCCCGGATACGGTTCCGGTTCGCAGGGGGCCTGATACAAACCGCAGCTGCCCTCGGGCGCACATATAATGCGCCCCTACGGCGGCAACGGAAGTGCAGCGGAACAAACGGCCCTATCAAACCACAGCGCCCTCCGCAAGAGGCCGCTTCGCGGCACGGACGCGCAATGCGCGCCCCTACGGCGGAATCGCGGGTCGGTGCGGATGATGCAGGCGTTCTGGCGGTGCGGGCTTACTCTGCCTCCGGCGGGGGACTTTTCGCGCGGTGAGGAGTTCCCAAAACGCGCCGGGGGCTGCGGCCCCCGGACTCCCTTGGGCTGCGCGGCGTGCATCCCAAGGAGAGACATCTCCCAGGCCGTTACGCTCCACCAGGCCATCCTGTCCCATACTGCTCACCCCTTCCCGGCTTCGCGCGGGCCAGTAGAATCGGGCAATCGTTGCGGCTACGGGGGTTTCCACGAAGGCCGCACGAACTGCCCCGGAACAAGGGCTCAATCTTGCACACGGCAGCTTTTACGCGCAATCTCTCCGACATCGCCGTAGGGGCGCGCATCGCGCGTCCGAACGCCTGCGCTATCAGAGTGCCTCCGTCGAACGGATCGGGAAGCGATTTCTCCGTAGGGGCCGATGGTCCGGGTTGCCGCTAAGCCTTCCCGGCCCGCGTTGCGGCCGGCAAGGCAAGTGGCTGCTGGGCCGCTGCGGTCGCTTCTTCCGCCGCTGGCAGCGCTCCCTTGCGGGCCTCCCTTACACAGGGGAGGCCTGGCCCGCTGCATTCGGCGGGAACACTCTCAAAGCCCAGGCCAGCGGGCCGATGTGGGCATCGGCCCCTACGAGGGAACGGCGGAGGCACTCTGGCATCGCGACCAGGCGGGCGGCTTGGCGCTACCTATTCACTTTTCACTATTTTTGCCCCTACGGTTGGGACGGAAAATGGCGTGGGCATGGTGTAGGGGCCGATGCCTTCATCGGCCCGAACCCGCCGCAGGCGCTTTGTACACGGCCGTCTCTGCGGGAAGCGGAGCGCATACAAAACCAGGGCGGCGCGTCCGTAGTTCGGACGCGCCGCCCTGAGAGCGTGTCAAAAAACCTCCGGAAGCGGGAAATAAGCCTCGCAGAGTTTCGCCGC
>NBJMC04202__coassemble_3408_pt1 | contig 8073 bp, 6 predicted proteins | sample NBJMC04202__metabat2_high_PE_003 | metagenome-assembled genome bin NBJMC04202
GGCAAAAGATTGGGCGAAGGCCGCAGACACAATTGTGCGGTGATGCCCTAAATATTGTGATCAAAGCTGCCGTAACAGAGCAGCGGGGGGTGTGTGCGGGGGGCAAAAAGCCCACTGCACGTTCAATAAGGTCGTATTTGCAACTTTTTGAAGTTGCAAATACGGGGGACAGCGGGGCGAAAATACTTTTTCGACACGCTGTCCGGCAGCGGGAACCGCTGCCGGTGCCGGGCGTGCCTTCGCTGGCCTATCCCATATTGGAAAACCGCTCCACGGCCTTGGTAAAGCTCTCGATGGTCTTGTCGGCGTCGCCGTGTTCGATGCCGTCGCGCACGCAGTGCTTGATATGGCCCTCCAGCACCACCTTGCCGCAGCCGTGGAGGGCAGACTTGGCCGCGTTGATCTGCGCCAGAATGTCCTCGCAGGGGACGTCCTCGTCCACCATCCTGTCGATGGCCTGTACCTGGCCGATGATTTTCTTTAGCCGGCGGTGAAGATTTTCCGCATCCATACATTGCTTCATGGCCGCTGCCTCCCAAGAAATCGTTGGTTTCATTATAGCCAACCGCCCGGCGACTGTCAATCCGGCGGCCCGGCGGCATTGTGCAGCGTGTACAATTTGAACCGCCGGTTTTCTCCGCCGGACGCGCAGCGCAGCTGCCTCCTGCCTCGTCTTTTACTGTGTGCAAAAGAATGGAGGCGCTGGCCCGTCGAAGGCAGGCGGAGCTGCGCAAGGTATACAAATTTTGACGGGAAATTCATGCAATATCATGAAATTTTTTCCAATCGGAAATTAAATGGCTGTTTTAATGATTCTCGAGGGGCTGTGTGCTATACTAAAGTAAAACAGAATACGGAGAGAAAGAGAGGGGATTGGATGAACCGTGATCTATGGACCCTGGCGTGGCAGGGCATTTTGCGGCGCAGGCGCAGCTCGATTTTGCTGTTTCTGGTGCTGCTCTTATCCTTCGCCTTCGCGGTGATGATGCTCTCGGTGATGGGCAGCATGAACCGCACCAACATCGAATACCTCAAGAACACCTACGGCGCCTGGCACGGAGCCATCCCCGACGGGAAGGACAGCGACCGCGCCTTCCTGGAGCGGCGGGATTGGCTGGACCGGCTGGGGGAGAGCGTCAACTACGGCCAGGTCAGGGGTACGACGCCGGTCAGCGGCGTGGGGTCTGTGGACGAGACCTTCCTGGAGCTGGGCCGCATCCGGCTGGACGAAGGCCGCCTGCCGGAGCAGCCTGGGGAGATTGCCATGGAGGCGGACTTGCTGGTCGCCCTGGGCTATGAGCCGGCGGTCAGGCAGACCGTCAGCGTCCCGATGATGATCCCCCAGGCCGAGGATCCCACTTCATTTTTGCTCGTAGTCCGGGACTTTGTCCTGACCGGCGTGCTGCATGAATATGCGCACCTTTGGATCCTGGAGAATAACGTCCAGAACCGGCTGCTCAACAGCGCCCTCATTCTGCCGGAGGACGGCGAAGCCATCCTGGCCGAAGCCCAGGCCATGGCCGACGAGTACCAGTCCGGCCTGGTTCGCCCGCCGCTCACGTCCTACTTCTACACGCCTCTGGAGGGGATGGAGGAGAGGCTGAGGGCGGAGGTGGACGCCCACATGGCCGAGACCCGCGGCGCGGCGGAGGACCGCCGGGGCTGCGTCAATGTCTCCGCCGGGGCCGCGTACGCCGCCACCGACTACAACACCTTTTACGTCGGGCTGATTCTGGTCATCGCCCTGCTGGCGGTGGTGGCCGTCTATCTGCTGGAGCTTCAAAGCGACGTCCGGCGGGTGGTGCGGCTGCGGAGCATTGGCGCGTCGAAGACGCAGATCCGGCGGCTGCTGCTGTTGGAGACGGTGCTGCTGGCCGTTCCGGCGGTGGCGCTGGGGACGGCCCTGGGCGCGGCGGGCACGGTGGGACTGCTGCGGCTGCTGGTCTTCTCCGGCTCCGTGGAAATCGTGGTAGACATCCCCTGGTCTGCGGTGGCCGCGGCGCTGGCTCTGTGGATTTTCGGCGTGGGGTTGATGCGCCTTCTGACCTTCCAGCTGGCGGTGCGGACGCCGATGACCGGGCGCATGGTCCTGGAGACGAAGCAGCGGCGGCGGGTCCATAAGCTCCAGCGGGTCTTTGCCTGGGGCCTCTCCATGGCGCTGTGCCTGGTCGCCACCTATTCCATATTGGAGTACCAGTTGCCTTGGGTGCTGTATACCTATTATTCCGGCCAACACGCTTATAGCGTATACCGCACCGAGTCCTCTCCGCTCTTTGCCGCGGGAGAGGTGCCCGGGGTCATGACGGCGGAGGAAACGGAGCTGCTGCTGGAGATTCCCGGCGTCACCGGGCAGATGGGGATCACGTGCCTGTCTTGCCGCCTGCGCGGCGAGACAGTGGAGGAACAGGACGCCCAGGTCTACGTGGTGGACGCGGCGCAGTGGATGGAGCGAAACGGCGCGCCGTTTTTTGACGGCGTCGACCTGGACGCCTACCGCCGCGGCGAGCTGGCCGTGCTGGTGGTGGCGGTGCAGCAGGACGGGACGGCCTACTTCACAACCGAAATTCAGGAAAAGAACGCGGAGGGAGAAACGGTGTATTCCTATGAGACGACGGAGGCCGAAGTCACGGCGGCGGCGGGAGACACGCTGGAGCTGGCGCTGGCGGCGGTCCTCCGGGAGGAGGCGGACGGCGGCGAGTCCATGCAGGCCCAGACGCTGCAAATCCCCACGGTGGTGGGCGCTGTGGCAGAGTATGGCTATGGTTCGGAACAGAATTTCGGGCTGCCCTTTGGCGCAAACGACCTCTATTCTGTCCTGGTCTCGCCGGGGTATATCCAGCGGGTGCTGGACACGCTGCCGGAGGGCAGCCAGCTGGGGCCCTATTGGGCCGGCGGCCTGATGGGCTTTGAGGAACTATACTTATTTGCCGACGCCAACGCCGAGTACCTCTTCACCGACAACGCAGTGGCGCAGCTGGCCCGGCGGTATCAGCTGGGCATTGGGATCTTCCGAACGATGTACGCTGCCGACATCCAGGGCTATCTCCAGACCATGCTGACCCTGGCGGGTACGGGGGTGTGCGTCGGTCTGATCGCGGCGCTGCTCCTGCTCAGCACCCTGGAGCTGGAGGCGCAGCGAGAGCGGCGGCGGTACGGCATCCTCCGGGCCCTGGGGATGTCCCGGCGGCAGCAGAACCTGGCCCTGGCCCGGCAAGCGGCGCTCCAGGCTGTGACGGCCATCGCCGTTAGCTGCGGGGTCTATGTAATCTTCGGCGTGCGGGACGCGGTTCTCGTCTATCAGCGGAATGAGGAAGCCGTCCCGGCGCTTCTCCAGCTCCTGGTGTGGCAGCTGGAAAACCTGCGCTACACCTGGTTCCTCCCCCTGCTGCTCCTGGGGGAATTCCTGCTGGTGGTTGCCCTGTACTTCGCGGCCAAGGGAAGGCTCTATAAGCTCAATCTGATGGAAATGCTCTCTCAGGAGCGGTGAGGTGAGAATATGGGTATTATTTTATCTGCACAGGACATTCACAAGACCTACTATGCCGCCTCCGGCGAGGTCCACGCTCTGAACGGCGTCAGCGCCGACTTCGAGGCCGGGCTGTTCTACGCCATCATCGGCCGTAGCGGCTCGGGGAAGTCCACGCTTTTGCACATCCTCAGCGGCCTGGACAAGCCCACCTCGGGCAAGGTGATCCTCAACGGCGAGGATCTATACGCCTATTCCGACGCCAAGATGGCGGCCTTCCGCCGCCGGAACATGGGCTTTGTGTTCCAGCAATTTAACCTTTTGGACGAGTACACGGTGCTCAACAACATCGCCATGCCCCTGAAGCTGGACGGCAAGAAGCCGGACAAGGAGTTTTTACGCCAAGTGACGGAGCTGCTGGGCATCGACGACAAGCTGAAGAAGTACCCCAACGAGCTCTCCGGCGGCGAGCAGCAGCGGGTGGCCATCGCCCGGTCGGTGCTGGCCAAGCCCCAGCTGATCTTTGCCGACGAGCCCACGGGCAACCTGGACAAAAAGAGCGGCGAAACCACCGTCGCCCTGCTGCGGGACTGCGCCGCCCGGTTCGGCCAGACGCTGGTCATGGTCACCCACGATCTGAGCGTGGCCTCCCTGGCCGACCGGGTGATCCAGATCGAGGACGGCAGGATCCTCCCGGCCTGACCCGGCGAATAACAACAGGCGCCGCCTCTCTTGGGAGGCAGCGCCTCAGACTGTCAAAAAAGCGTTGCTTTTTTGACAAAAGAGATTGCACCCCAAAAGGTTCTCGGTTTTCTTCGAAAAACTGTCGAACCTTTTGGGGCGTAAAGTGCGATTTCCGATGCGCATGTCCCCGGAAATCGCGATTTATATTTTATTTCGCCGCTGAGGCGGCGAAACTCTGCGAGGCTTATTTTCTGCTTTCGGAGGTTTTTGACACGCTGACAAACAGGCGCCGCCTCTCTTGGGAGGCAGCGCCTGTTTGGTTTGGCCCGCAGTCAGAGATTGCGGTGCATGGGTCAGTGATGGCAGCTGCCGCCGCCGCAGCCGTGGCTGCCGCAGTCGTGGTCATGGCCGTGGCCGTGGTGGTCACAGCGGATGCCGGGGACATAGTGAAGCGTCCCGGCCAGGTAGGCGGCCACGGCCTCGTCCGCCGCGCCGGTGACGCCGCCGAAGAGCTGGATGCCGGCCTCAGCCAGGGCGGCCTGGGCGCCGCCGCCGATGCCGCCGCACAGCAGCACATCCACCTGCGCCGCGGTCAGAAAGCCCGCCAGCGCGCCGTGGCCCTGGCCGTTGGTGTTCACCACCTGGGCAGCGGTGACATGGCCGTCCTCCACGTCATAGAGCTTGAACTGTTCGGTGTGCCCGAAGTGCTGGAACACCATGCCGTCCTCATAGGTGACTGCGATTCTCATTTGCACTGCTTCCTTTCTTGTCAGAGGCGGAACGGGTGCGCCGTCGCCGGCGCCGCAGATGTGGTAATGTCCGCCGGAAATCACCAGGGGCCTTCCGTAGACCAGACTGCCGGCGATCTTCCGGCGGGCGCTTTCGCAGATGTCCGCCACGGTGGACCGGGCAATGCCCATCTGCTGGGCGCACTGCTCCTGGGTCAGGCTTTCCAGGTCCAGGAGCCGGATCGCCTCAAACTCGTCCACCGTCAGCACCTCGCAGCCCTCCGCCGGTGTTCCATCCGGCAGAAAGCGGCTGTACTCCGGCTCCATCCATACCCGCCGGCGCTTGCAGGGCCGTGCCATCCCGCCGCCTCCTTTGTTTTCGACATATGTCAATAATACCACGTCCCGTTCCAAAAATCAACCCCGTCCGCGGGCCCACTGCCGCGGCATTGTGCAGGGTATCCAATTTTCCGGGGCTGATTTCTCCGCCGAACCCGCAACGCGGGTGCCGTAGGCTTCGTCTTTTTCTGTAGGCCAGAAAATGGATGCGATTCCCAGGATTGGGGGCAGCGCTTTCTGTGTGACCTGGAAAGGATGGATCAGTTATGACAAACAAACTGCGATGGTTTGCTGCACTCTCTTTTCTGTGTGCCGTGGTTCTTCTAGTCGGATGCCGGCAGTCTTTCGCGCCGGAGAAAGACGCCGAGCTGGTGCAGACCCAGGATGCGCAGGAGGGGCGGGAAGAGAAACAGCCTGCCGCGGCGCCGTCTGCCGGGGAGCATGCAGCGGAACCTGCGGAAGAAGCGCCGCTGGAAGAGGGGGTGGAGGAACCACTGCCGGAAGCACCGGCAAATCCGGTTGATCTGGACTACTATTTTATGGGTTCTCTATATGGAATGGGAGATAATCCGAGCTTTTCATCGCTGTTTGATGCCCCGGATGGTCTGAGCCGGTTGAAGGAATTCTATGGGGAATTGAACAAGACCTTCGATCGGGTGGAATATCACCCCCAATCCTTGGAGTATGTTGGTACCTACACGGGGGATGTGAAGTTTTCGGCCAACGGCTCCGTCAATGGCATGGGCGACGACAATAACTGCCACACGCAGCTGAAAACACTGATGATCGGCAAATCTATATACGGCGCATTTGACAATGTAGTTGAAATTGGTTCTAATTTTCAAGAGGAGGACTTTCAAGTCGAAGCAGTGACAGATGTCATTCCAGTCATTCTGGGTTATGATTATTTGGAAATCTACGACGTCGGCGATATGCTTGCGTTGTCTCTGCATACCCAGCCTCTTACATTTCAGGTGATCGGTTTCCTGCAAAAGAACGCAGTGCTGCAATTTAATATGGATATTCCGCTCGATCAGCACATCATTGTGCCGTTTTACGATATTGCATATGAACCGACAGATGATGTGAATGCATATTATCAGGAAATATATTATTCGCAAAAGTGCGAAGGATTTGTCAGCATAGATTCCACTGCGGATGCGGAACAGATGTTCCAGGATGTACAAGCATTGGCAGAACAATATGATCTGTTATTTGCGGTGACACCGGTGAAACTCAACGTGTCTGATACACTGCATGTGCAGGTATTTCCCAGCGATGCAAGCAAATATGTATCAAAACATGGTATATCCAGTGATTCGAAGACGGCGGGGAATGCGCTATAAAAGCAGCATTCCATCATACAAAGCATCTGCAGCGGGGCCGGTTCGCGTCTCGCTTGACCCCCAATTTCTTTTTCAGAGAGGCGGAGATCCCATGAACCATGATCTATTCACACTGGCGCGGCAGGGCATTTTGCGGCGCAGGCGCAGCTCCCTGCTGCTTTTCCTGGTGCTGCTCTTGTCCTTCGCCTTTGCGGTGATGATGCTCTCGGTGATGGGCAGCATGGACCGTACCAACGCGGAGCTGCTCAAAAATACTTACGGCGGCTGGTACGGCGCTATTCCCGACGGGAAAGCGGAGGACCGCGCCTTCCTGGAGCAGCGGGATTGGTTGGACCAGTTAGGGGAGAGCGTCAACTATGGCCGGGTCAGGGTTACGACTCCGGTCAGCGGCGTGGGATCTGTGGATGAGACCTTTCTGGAACTGGGCCGCATTCGGCTCGACGAAGGCCGCCTGCCGGAGCAACCCGGGGAGATTGCCATGGAGGCGGACCTGATTGCCGCCCTGGGCTATGAGCCTACGGTCGGGCAGATCATCAGTGTTCCGATGTATATCCCCCAGGCCGAGGACCCCGATTCGTTTCTGCTCGTGTCCTGGGATTTTGTTCTGACCGGCGTGCTGCATGAGTATGCGCACATCTGGATTCTGGAGGCAAATGCACAGGATCGGCTGCTCAACAGCGCCATCATTTTGCCCGAGGACGGCGAAGCCATCATCGCAGAAGCCCAGGCTCGGGCCGATTCCTACGAGTCCGGCCTGGTTCGCCCGCCGCTCACGTCCTACTTCTATACGCCGATGGAGGGCATGGAGGAGACCCTGCGGGACGAGGTGGACGGCCATCTGGCCGCCACCCGCAGCGCGGAGGAGGACTTTTCCGGCTGCATCAACCTCTCTGCCGGAACGGTGTATTTGCTGGCGGACTACAACACCTTCTATGTGGGCCTGATTCTGGTCATCACGCTGCTGGCTGTCGTAGCCGTCTATCTGCTGGAGCTCCAGAGCGACGTTCGGCGGATCGTGCGGCTGCGGAGCCTCGGCGCGTCAAAGATGCAGCTGCGGCGGCTGCTGCTCCTGGAGACGGTGCTGCTGGCCGTTCCGGCAGTGGCGCTGGGGACGGCTTTGGGCGCGGCAGGTACCGCGGGATTGCTGCGGCTGCTGGTCTTCTCCGGCTCTGTGGCCGTAGTGGTGGCTATCCCCTGGGTAGCTGTGGCGGTGACGGTCCTGCTGTGGGTGCTGGGCGTGGCGGCTATGCGGATGCTCACCTTCCAGGCGGCGGTGCGGACGCCGATGACCGGGCGCATGAGCCTGGAGACGAAGCAGCGGCGGCGGGTTGCCAAGCTCCAGCGGGGCTTCGCCTGGGGGCTCACCATGGCGCTGTGCCTGGTGACGACCTACTCCGTATTGAAGTATCAGAAGCCCCTGGAGCTGTACACCTACTATTCCGGTACCTTCTCCTATTCCCCACGATGAAGCCTTTGGACTAAAATTCCACAATATATAGCGTCTGACGAA
>NBJMC04202__coassemble_3442_pt1 | contig 7997 bp, 7 predicted proteins | sample NBJMC04202__metabat2_high_PE_003 | metagenome-assembled genome bin NBJMC04202
AATTAACCTTAACGCAAAAAGGCAGACTGGGCAACCCTTTTGGGGCTGCCCAGTCGGTTTTTTTGCAATTTGGTATTTTTTGTTTTTGCAACGGGCCCTTTGCGATATCGGTTGGACCGGCTCACTCTGCCAGATGGAACTCCCGCCGGAGGACCTCCTCCATCAGCGAGACCGGCGCCTCGCGCCCTGTCCAGAGGCGGAAGTTCAGCGCCGCCTGATTGGCCAGCATCCCCAGGCCGTTGATGGTCTTGGCGCCGCGCTGCGCCGCCTCCTGCAAAAAGCGGGAGTTGGGATCGTTGAAGATCACGTCGGTGACGACCATGTGGGGCCGGATGGTGTCATACTGGAGGTCGGGCTTTTGCTCCACATGGGGGTAGAGCCCCACAGAGGTGGCGTTGGAGAGAATGTCGGTGTCCTCGGGTACTGCCGCGGCCCCGTCCCAGGGGAGGTAGACCGCCTCGGCCTGGGTCTTGTCGTTGAGCAGCTGTACCAGTTCCTCGCCCCGGGCGCGGTCCCGGTTGACCACAGTGATTTTGGAGGCGCCCGCCAGGGCCAACTCCACGCCGATGGCGCGGGCCGCGCCGCCGGCGCCCAGGAGGGTGACGTGCTTGCCCGCCGGATCGACGCCGGCGTCCACCAGGGATTTGAGGTAGCCCTTTCCGTCGGTGTTATCGCCCCAGAGCTGGCCGTCTTCGTTGACCACCACATTCACCGCGCCGCACAGCTGCGCTGCTTCGGACAGAGAATCCAGGTATTGCAGCACCTCCACTTTGTGGGGGATGGTCAGGTTGATGCCGCGCATATGGAAGGCCCGCAGACCCTGCACGGCGGCGGCCAGCTCTCCGCGCTGCACGCGCACGGTGATGTAGCGGTAGTTGAGCCCCAGCGCCGCAAAGGCGGCCTCTTCCACGACGCCGGTGGGATTTTCGTCGATGGGATCGCCAAATACGCCCACCAGCTCGGCACGATAGGATTTTTCCATGTCTACGCCTCCTGAACCCAAGCATTTTGCATCCCGGGATACCGCCCCGGGCTTATCTCTGATATTCCATTACCACAAAATCATAAATACCGCCGTTGGATTCCTGCCGAACCATGCCGGTTTCCCGGAAGCCGCAGGCCTGGTAGACACGCCGGGCCCGCTGATTGAATTGGGCAACTTTTAAGATCAGTGCATCATAGGTGTAGTGCGCCTCCAAAAACGCGATGATCTCCCGGACAAAGGTCCGGCCCAGGCCTTTCCCGCAGAGATCCGGCCGCAGGCCCAGCCCCAGCTCTACCGTGGCGCCTTGCCGCTCCACAGAGAAAAAGCCGACCAAAGCCCCATCTTGCAGGGCTTCATAATGGTCGTTTTTACTTCGCTGGATCTCGTCCACAAATTCTGCGTAGTCTTCCGGGTCGGCAGTCATGTCGTAAAATTCATAGATCCCGTCGTAGTGCCAGGTATCGGCGATGCACAGCGCGTGCTCCTGGCTCAACGTTTGAAATTCCATGGTGCGTGCCCTCCTGTGGCGGATCATACAAAAAACCTTGCAGCCCTGAGACTGCAAGGTTATCTGGTTGCGGGAGCCGGATTTGAACCGACGACCTCCGGGTTATGAGCCCGACGAGCTACCGGACTGCTCTATCCCGCGATATGGCGCATCTCTAAGATGCTCTAATACTATAGCATGAATTTATCGGGCTGTCAAGGATTATTTTGCGGAGGGATTGATTTCGCTGCTAAAATGGTGTATAGTTTAGTTTAGCCGGGGCTGCATATCAGTATCCCCGGCGGAAGGAGATTTTTCATGGAAAAGCTCACCATTCGCGATATCGCCCGGATGGCCGGCGTGTCCACCACGGCGGTGTCCTTTGTTCTCAACGGGCGAAGCGGCGTCTCGGAATCCACCCGCAAGCGGGTGCAGGAGATCATCCAGCAGACCGGCTTCACCCCCAACATCCACACCCGGCGGCTGAACCTGAAGCGGAGCTTCACGGTACACGTGGTGATGCGCCAGTATGACTACAGCCTCTTCAACCTCTTCGCCATGGACGTGCTGACGGGCATTTTCCGGGAGAGCAAGACCCTGGGCTACAGTGTGATCTTCACCGCCGTGGAGACCGACACCGAGTGCAGCGAGCTGATGGACGCCATCCACAGCAAGGACGCCGACGGCGTGGTCTTCATCCAGGTTTACAATGAAAAGGTCATCCATCTGCTCCAGGAGGAGCGCTTTCCCTTTCTGTGCGTGGACTCCCACGTGCCCCAGGACGGCACCATCCCCCTGATCGAGGTGGACTACTACGACGCCTCCTACCGGGCGGTGCGGTACCTGGCCCAGCAAGGCCACCGGGACATCGGCTTTCTGATCTCGGACCGGCATATGGAGTTTTACCACCGTACCAACGCCGGGTTCCGGGACGCCCTGCGGGACTGCTGCCTGCCCTGCCGGGCCCCGTGGCTCCAGCGGGTCATCCACAACATCCCCCAGCCGGCCACCAACGCCATGGAAAAGATGCTCGCCGGTCAGGACCGGCCCACGGCGGTGTTCTGCGCCAGCGACACCTACGCGGCCAATGCCATCCGCTATGTGAGCAGCCTGGGCCTGCGGGTGCCGGAGGACATCTCCTTCATCGGCCTGGACGACCTGGTGATCTCGGAGTACACCCGCCCGGCCATCACCACTATGGGCGTGGACAAGGTCCATATGGGCCGCCTGGCCATGGAGACGCTGTTCCAGCTGATGAACGGCGGCGAGACCACGGCGGTGAAGCTGATCCCCACGCGGCTCATTGAGCGGGACTCTGTGCGGAAGCTGGCGGGAGGGATGAAGCTGTGAATGTGCTGATTACCGGCGGCAGCCGGGGCGTGGGCGCGGCGGCGGTGCGGCGGTTCTGCGCCCTGGGCCACCGGGTGCGGTTCTTCTATGTCTCCAGTCACGAAAAGGCCATGGCCCTGGCAGCGGAGACCGGCGCCGAGGCAGTTCAGTGCGACGTGGCGGACCCGGCGGCGGTGGCCGCCGGGGTGGAGGCCTTCGGCCCGGTGGACGTCCTCATCAACAACGCGGCCATCGCCCACTACGGCCTGATCAGCCAGATCAGGGAGGAGATGTGGCAGCGGCTCTTCGCCGTCAATGTCCACGGGGTCTATCACTGCGTCAACGCGGTGCTGCCGGGGATGCTCCGGCAGCAGCGTGGCTGCATCATCAACATTGCCTCCATGTGGGGGCAGGTGGGTGCTTCGTGTGAGGTGTGCTACTCCGCCACCAAGGGAGCGGTGATCGCCCTGACCAAGGCCCTGGCCAAGGAGCTGGCGCCTTCGGGCATCCGGGTCAACGCCATCGCGCCCGGCGTGGTACTGACGGATATGGTGGCTTCGGTGGACCCGGAATCTATGGAGGCGCTTCGGGAGGAGACGCCCCTGGAGCGCCACGGCACGCCGGAGGACATCGTCCAGGCCATGGAGTATTTGACGGAGGCCTCCTTCGTCACCGGCCAGGTGCTGGCGGTCAACGGCGGCCTGGTGATTTGAGATTTGCCCCCGGGGCTTCCGCGCGGTGCGGAACACCCGGGGGCCTCAGTTTATGGTTCAGCTTCCGGCGGAGATTGGGGGATGGTGCCGGACTGGCGGCGCACCTCCAGGTAGTAGTGGGGCTCCGCCGGGTCCAGCGCGACGGTCTTGACGCCCTGCTCCAGGTCGAAGCCGAAGTTCTGGCGGACGATCTCGATCTGGCCTCGGTCCTCCAGGGTGGCCCGCTGCTCGGTGCAGGTCAGGCAGGAGCCCAGGGCCGTCACCAGGTCGTAGCCGTAGAGGCCCTGGTTGCCCCGGTCCGCACAGTAGAAGTCGTAGCTCCCGGCCTTGGCCATGGACGCGGTCAGTGTGACGCTGCCCCCGGCGGGGACGGTGACGTCCGCCGCCAGCCAGCAGACCCGGTCTATGCCCCGGACGTCCGAGGCCACCTCCTCCAGCCAGCCGGTGCTGTAGCGCTCGGCAGGATCGTCGGACAGCAGGCCGTGGGCCAACAGATGCTCCAGAAAGGCCCGGTAGTAGGTCTCAAAGTCTACCGCGGGCTCCTCTTCCGGGAACGTCTCGCCGCGAATTTGTGCCAGAATCTCCCGCAGAATTGTGTCCAGGTCGCTCTTGTATCGCTCCACGGTGACGCCGCAGTCCGCCAGAGGCTGGGTGTCTGCGTCGGTGCCGCCGGTGACATAGCCGCCGATGGTCATGTTTTGGATGTCCTGGCCCAGGATCACCAGATAGTAGGGCTCCGGGTCCTCAGCGCGCTGACCCGCGGGGATGGAGAAGCCCTGGATCATGGTGCCGCCCTCCTGGTCGTATCGCCCGGCGTGGAAGCCGTAGCCCAGCACGGTGGTCTCCTGGTAGTCCAAGTGAAAGGACACCCGAATGGAGGGGCTGGGGGCTTCGTCATCGGCTGCGGGACCGTAGGGGTCGGTGAAGCGATATACCGTCACCGGAATACCGCTGACGTCCGGGCCGTTGGCCAGGGCGTTGGCGAGATATGTGCCGTCTTTCAGCAGGGCCGCGTAGTCCTCCCAGCTCTCGGCGTAGTCCAGGTTGACGCTGCCCGCCGGGTCGCCCTCCAGGAGGCTCTGGCCGTAGGCACCCTCAAAGCCGCCGCTGTAGGTGCCCACGTACAGCTCTGCCTCCAGGGCCGTGCCGTCCAGGGCCAGGGTGGGCAGATACGTCTCCAGCTCCAGCAGGCTGGACGCGAAGGGGTAGAGAACCGTCACGGTCTGGTCCTCGGCGGCCTGGTTTCGCAGGGTGTAGGCGTCTGACACCCCGATATCGGTCCCGGACTTCCAGAAGCCGCCCTCGTCGTGCCAATCGGCTTCCTGCCAGACCGGCTCCCAGGGGGCAAAGTCCAGGGTGATGTCCCGCTCAGCGGTGAGGGCTGCGTTTTCCTCGGCCAGCGTCAGGGGAAACACCGGCCCGGCGTAGGACATAAAGGTGGTGGCCTCGTCGTGGCCGCTGCTGCCGGCGCTGGCCCCGAACTCCAGCGGAATAAGACCCGTCAGCGTCCCAACGCCGAGAACTGCCACGGCCAGGCAGGCAGCCAGGGCTGCCCACCGCTTCCAGTGGGACTTCTTGCGGGGCGGTTCCTCCGCCCCGGCGTCGATCTGCGCGTCCGGAAGTTCGGACATGGCTTCCAGCAGGCGCTCGCTCTGCTCGCTCACAGGACCACTCCTTCTTGCTCCAACACCCGGCGCAGCCGCTGCCGCAGCCGGTACAGCCGCCCGGTCAACTGCTGGGCGGTGCAGCCGCGCCGGGCTGCCAGCTGTTCCACCCGGTCCCCGTACCAGTAGCGCCGGACGAAGAGCCACCGATCCTCCGGCTCCAGGCCCTCCAGCCAGCGGCCCAGCACCGCCGCGATCTCCCGGGATTCCCACACCGCTTCGGCGCTGGGGGCGGGGGGCACGCAGTCCTCCAGCTCCAGGGCCAGCGTCTCGAACCCGCCGCCGCGCTTCTGGCTCCTGCGGAGGCGATAGCGGTCAATGGAGAGATTGCGGACGATCCGCGCCAGGTACGCCCGCAGCGACACGGGGCGCTGGGGCGGCATGGTGTTCCAGGCCCGATGCCACGTATCGTTGACACACTCCTCGGCATCCTCACGGCTTTCCAGAATGTTCCACGAGAGGCCGCGGCACAGCGCGCCGTACTTTTCGTCCGAGGCTGTGATGGCCTGCTGGTCCCGCTGCCAGTACAGCGCGACGATGGCGCTGTCTTCCATGGCGCTCCCTCCTCTCTTTGAAAAGTCCTTTCACTGATATAGACGAAAAATACCGGCGGATATTTTCCGCGGAGCTGGATAAAAAAGAGCCCCGGTTTTGGCACCGGGGCTCTTCCAGCGTGTAAAAAACCTCCGGAAGCGGATAATAAGCCTCGCAGAGTTTCGCCGCCGCAGCGGCGAAATAAAATTAAAATCGCGATTTCCGGGGACATGCGCATCGGAAATCGCACTTTACACCTCCAAAGGTTCGACAGCTTTTCGAAGAAAACCGAGAACCTTTGGAGGTGCAATCCCCTTTGTCAAAAAAGCAATGCTTTTTTGACAGTTTCAAAGAGCCCCGGTTTTGGCACCGGGGCTCTTGCGTATTGCGGGAGTTTACTTCGCCTGCATAGCCTGGTCGATGGCGGCGGCGGCTTCCTTGCCGGCGCCCATGGCCAGGATGACGGTGGCAGCGCCGGTGACGGCGTCGCCGCCGGCGTAGACCTGGTCGCGGGTGGTCATGTGGTTCTCGTTGACCACCAGGCAGCCCTTGCGGTTCACTTCCAGGCCGGGGGTGGTGGAGCGAATCAGCGGGTTGGGGCTGGTGCCCAGGGACATGATGACGGTGTCCACATCCAGGACGAACTCGCTGCCTTCCACGGGGATGGGACGGCGGCGGCCGGAGGCGTCGGGCTCACCCAGCTCCATCTCGATGCAGGTCATGCCCTTGACGCGGCCATCCTCGTCGCCCAGAATTTCGGTGGGGTTGGTGAGGGTCTTGAAGATGATGCCCTCTTCCTTGGCGTGGTGCTGCTCCTCCAGACGGGCAGGCATCTCAGCCTCACCGCGGCGGTAGACGATGTACACGGTCTCGGCGCCCAGACGCTTGGCGCAGCGGGCGGCGTCCATGGCCACGTTGCCGCCGCCGACCACGGCCACGGCCTTGCTGACGATGATGGGGGTATCGCTGGCATCTTCGTAGGCCTTCATCAGATTGACACGGGTCAGGTACTCGTTGGCGGAGTAGACGCCGCGGAGCGCCTCGCCGGGGATGTGCATGAACATCGGCAGGCCGGCGCCGGAGCCGACAAAGACGGCCTTGAAGCCCATCTCCTCGAACAGCTCGTCGATGGAGAGGACCTTGCCGATGACCATGTCGGTCATCACGGTGACGCCCATGGCCTGGAGCTTTCTCACTTCGTTGGCCACGATGGCCTTGGGCAGACGGAACTCGGGAATGCCGTAGACCAGCACGCCGCCGGCGGTGTGGAGAGCCTCAAAGATGGTGACGTCGTAGCCCTTCTTGGCCAGCTCGGCCGCGCAGGTGAGGCCGGCGGGGCCGGAGCCCACCACGGCCACCTTGATGCCGTTGCTCTGGGGCTTTTCGGGCATGGCGTTGACGTTCTCGCGGTACCAGTCGGCGACGAACCGCTCCAGGCGGCCGATGGCCACGGGCTCACCCTTGACGCCGCGGACGCACTTGCTCTCGCACTGGGTCTCCTGGGGACAGACGCGGCCGGAGAGGGCGGGCAGGGCGTTGGTGGAGGTGACGATCTCATAGGCGGCCTGGAAGTCGCCCTCGGCCACCTTGGCGATGAACTCGGGGATGTGGATGTTGACGGGGCAGCCCTCGACGCACTTGGGCTTCTTGCACTTAAGGCACCGCTTGGCCTCTTCCACAGCCATTTCGGCGGTGTAGCCCAGGGCGACCTCCTTGAAGTTGTGGTTGCGGACGTTGGGGTCCTGCTCCGGCATGGGAGTCTTGGTCAAAGTCATATTAGCCATGGTTGCTCTACCTCACTTAATCAGGTCCTGGCCCAGCTTTTCCAGGCGGCACATATGGGTCTTGTTGGTCTCGGCCTCGCGGTCCCGGTAGACGCCGTTGCGGCTCATCAGCTCGGCGAAGTCCACCTTGTGGCCGTCAAAGTCGGGGCCGTCGACGCAGGCAAACTTCACTTCGCCGCCCACGGTGACGCGGCAGCCGCCGCACATACCGGTGCCGTCCACCATGATGGGGTTGAGGCTGACGATGGTCTTGACGCCGAAGGGCTCGGTGGTCTTGGCCACGAACTTCATCATCGGGATGGGGCCGATGGCCAGCACTTCGTCGTACTGGTTGCCGGCTTCCAGCAGCTCCTGGAGCTTCACGGTGACGAAGCCCTTTTCGCCATAGGAGCCGTCGTCGGTCATCAGGTAGAGGTTGTCGCTGGCGGCCTTGAACTCGTCTTCGAGGATGACGATGTCCTTATTGCGGAAGCCGACGATGACGTCCACTTCCACGCCGGC
>NBJMC04202__coassemble_3661_pt1 | contig 7527 bp, 14 predicted proteins | sample NBJMC04202__metabat2_high_PE_003 | metagenome-assembled genome bin NBJMC04202
AAGATAGACCCCGCATTCCTGCGAAGTCTATCTTTTCTTAACTTAATGACATTGCCCACCTCGGCACTCTCCGTTTTCCGCCGCGGGCGTCGGATTGTCCAGGTGTCCAATGTGGACAACATTGCAGACCAGGAGAGCCTCCAGGCCTACGCGGACCGGCTGCGGCTCCAGTCCATGCAGTCCTACGACACTATCACGCTGTACACGGCCAACAAGCCGGGCCACGGCGTCCGGGACACCGTGGCTGTGGTACACCCGGAGGCCGGAGGCCTGTACCAAGAGATCGCCTGGTCCCTGGTGCTGGAGCCGGGAGCGCAGATGTACCACAAACTGCAAAAGGCGGTGATCGTATGACGTCCCACTTTGCCACAGTCGGCGCGGTCTACGCTGACGGCCTTTCCCTGATCTTCGACGGCCAAGAGACCGCCTCGCAGAAGCACTACAAGTGCAATACCGCCGTTACCTTTTCCCCCGGAGACCGGGTGAAGATATTCTCCGTCTCCGGCACCTACGTGGTGGAGTACCCAGTCGGCAACCCCAAGCAGTAAGGAGGCACGCATGATTACCTTTGACAATTGGCGCCTTGCCAGCGACGGCGCGGTGCTGGCCATGCAGTACGACAACATGTCGCGGCTGCTGGAGGTCCTGGGCGACATCCCCGAGGGCTGGACCTGGACCATGCTGGTCTCCGTGGGAGACGCGCTGGACGTGATATCCATGAGCGAGGTCCCCGGCGGCCTGGAGGCCGTTCTGACAGCCGAAACGCTGGCCCTGTCCGGATACTACGCCATGCAGCTCAAAGCCGTCCAGGGCGACGTGGTGCGCCACACCAACGTGATTCGGGTGCCGGTGCAAAACAGCCTTTCCGGAGACGCCCAGTGGCCGACGCTGCCCACCGAGTTCTCCCAGGCCGAGCAGCGGATCGCAGAGTACAACGCCCACCCGCCGGTCCCCGGCCCCAATGGCTATTGGATGCTGTGGGACGTCGATCTGGACAAGTACGTCGAGAGCGATATCCCCCTCCCCGAGGGCGGCAGTGGCGGCTCCGGTAATGTCTGGTCCCAGGACATCAGCACCATTGACGTCCTGGACCGGGCCGAGTATGACGCGCTGCCGGAGAAAGACCCGAAGACGCTCTATCTGATCCGGGGGTGACGGCATGGTGAACGTAGGATCGGACGCCGCCGAGCTGATGGTCGGCCCCATGGGCGTCAAGACCGTGGCCGTCGGCGCTGAAATTATTTACACCCGCCCGGGCGGGTACATCTACATCGAATTGGAGACAAAGGAGGAAACATAGCCCATGGCAAGCTATTTTAACCTGACACTGGACACCACCGCCCCGTCTGGCCTAAAGGTCAGCATCAACGACGACGCGCTCTATACCACATCGACCTCTGTCACGGTAAAAATCACGTTGTCGGACGAACAGACCAGCGGCTACCAGATGAAAATTTGGGGCATCGCAGGCGTTGCCAATGAGGAGGCAGCCTCCTGGGAGACCTTCGCCGCCGAGAAGTCGGTCACGCTGGAGAGCGGCGATGGGCTGAAGACGGTCCATGTCAAGGTCCGTGACGACGTCGGAAACGAATCCGCAGAGGCCAGCGACGACATCACCCTCAACACCGCCGTTCCAGCGGTCACGGTCACTGGGCCGGACAAGTCCAAAATCTCCAAGGTGTCCGGCTTCGACAAGTCCAAGATTTCCTTTACCGTCGATGTGGAATTTGCCGAGTACAAGGTCTGCGTGGTCCCGGAGACCAGCAGCACCCAGGATGCCGGCACGCAGATCCCCACCGATGGCGGCTCTGTCAACACCAGCGGCACCGGCGGCAGCTACCCGGCCTCCACGCCCATCGAGGTCACGATCTCCGGCGCAGACCTGCAGACGGCCTCTTCCGGAGACGGCGTGAAGGTGGTCAAGGTGTTCGTCAAGACCGCAGCCGGCATTTGGAGCGTTGCCTGATGGGCGCGCCGCAGCTGACGTTTTCGGCTGGCGGGAGTAAAATCTCCCGCCAACCCGGATTCGACTTTATCACCGTCACCTTCCAGGCAGACCAGCAGTACCAGAAGTTCGAGTGCCGTGCCACCAAGGCCGGGGAAGACTATGGCGTCGGCAAGGGTGAGCTGGTGGCGTCCTTCTCCAGCACCCCGGCGAATGTCGAGCGCACTTTTGAAATCTACGATGATTACCTCATCAACGGAGACGGCGATTATCGCATTTCCCTATTCGCCCAGGGCCTGGACGGCTCCTGGAACGACAACCACCTGTATATCCCCACCGGCAGCGACGCCTACTTCACCGCCGATGGGCTGGAATACCTTTGCGTGAGGTGAGACTATGGCAGGATACAATGGCGCCTGGACCGGCCCGCAGATCGACGAGGCCGTCCGGCAGGTAACAAACAAGGATTTGCCCGCGGACGGCGTCAAGTTCAGCGACGGGCAGACCTTCCAGCAGAAGTACGACGCCGGGCAGCTGACAGGTCCGGCAGGCCGGGACGGTACAGACGGCCAGGATGGCGCCCCGGGCGAACCGGGCACCCCGGGCAAGGATGGCGCCGAAGGCCCCGCTGGTCCCGCCGGGCGCGGGATTACAGGCGTCACATACTCCAGCGAAACAAATCTGTGGACGATTACGTATTCGGACGGCAGCAGCGAGCAGGTGACGGGACCTGCCATTCCAACACAGTTGAGCCAGCTGACAGGAGACAGTACGCACCGCACCGTGACGGACGCGGAAAAATCGGACTGGGATACAGCCGCCACCCAGGCAGCCGCCGCGATGCCGAAAAGCGGCGGGACGTTCACGGGGACGGTTAAGGCCGGCGGGGCCAGTTATGAGAGTCCAACAACATATCTTCTCCGCAATACGCGGCTGGCATCCTCCGATACCACACCGACGGTCAACGGGGAAATATGCTGGACGTACGGTTGAGGTGAGCATATGGCACATGGAACTAAGGTCAATGGCTCCTCGTACGGTATCACCGGAGGCAAGTGCTTGGTGGGTGGCGCAGAGTACAGCATCAAAAAAGGCCGGACGCTGGTGAACGGAACCGGGTATGATATAGGATTTTTAAAGGAAACTAATGTAGAAATTACAGGAGAGGGAAGTTCTCTTCTTATATATGTCGCATTAAATGACCAAAAATACTATGATCCCGCGTCCCTTGTATTTGATGCAGGACAACCAGTTACGCTTTTTTGCTATCTTGAGTCAAATTCGTACAGTCGTATTATTACATTGTACTACAATGGAGAGATAGTAGATACAGGGAATAGAAAGAGAATACAAAAGGAATACGACATAACAGGTAAAAACATTTCTGTGAAACTCACGAAATCTACCAACATATTTGAGATAGAGGTAACTGAGCTTTGAGAATGGGGGCTTTGAATTGACACAAATTAAAATAAATGGGCAAATCTACGATGCCGAAATATTTGGCACTCGAAAGGACTTGTCCTGGAATGGCCGAGATAGCAAATCTATCACTCTGTCTATGGACTATGCCACGGCAATTGCCACGTTTTTGGATGATGTACAGTGGTCTATCCTGTATCAGCCTCCCGAGTATATCGATCCTGATACCCAGGAGACCGTGAAGCCTGATATCGAGGAGTACGATAACAGCGATTACTGCGTGGCTGGCCCCGTAACTGATAACCGTGACGGTACTGTTACCGTCAAGATGGGGAAGCCGACGGCGGAGGAACTCAACCAAATTTTGATGGAGGCGATGACGCGATGAACGAGATACAGCAGGCAAAGGCGCTGGCGGCGGCCATCGTGGCCATGAAGACATCTGCCACGGACCAGCAGGCGCTGGCAGCGTTGGCGCTCTATCCTACATATGAAGACCTGGTGGCGCGGCAGTACGTGGCGGAAAACGCCGGGTACCGCTTCCAGTACGACGGAGGGCTCTGGAAGACCTTGCAGCCTGGGTACACCTTCGACGGGGTGTATGCCCCGGGGCAGGGCACCGAGAGCGTCTATACCCGCATTGACGAGAGCCACGCCGGGACACTGGAAGACCCCATCCCCTATGAGGGCAACATGGAGCTGATCGCCGAGAAATACTACAGCCAGGGCGGCGTGGTATACAGATGCACCAGGGGCACCGGTCAGCCGGTGTTCCACAAGTTGTGCGACCTGGTGGGCATCTATGTGGAGGTGGCGGCCTAGGAATGGATTTGAGGGAGATTTTGCTGGGCGGAGGCGGTGTCCTGGCTCTGGTGATGACGCTGGTGCAGATCGCGCCAGTGCAGGTAAAACCGTGGAGCTGGATTGCAAAGAGAATCGGGCGGGCCATCAACGCCGAGGTGCTGGAGCAGGTGCAGCGCACCGAGCAAAAGCTGGACGAGCATATCAACCAGGACGAGGCAGCCCGAGCCACCCAAGAACGGGCCTACATATTGGCGTTTAATCGTCAGTTGATGGCCGGGGAAAAACACACCCGGGAGGAGTTCTGGGAGGCTTTGGCCTCCATCGACCGGTATCACAAATACTGCGACGCGCACCCTGAGTATCCAAACGAACGAGCTGTACATGCCATCCACAACATCGGCCGCGTTTATGACGAACGGCAGCAGAAAAACGACTTTCTGCCGGACCGGTAGACGACAACCCCTCAGTCACGGCGAAGCCGTGACAGCTCCCCTTACACAGGGGAGCCTTTAGAGGGCGCATGAAAGGAGCATACATATGGAAATTCTGAAGAAGTTCAAGTCGAGGAAGCTGTGGGTGGCCGTCATCGGCGTGCTGATGGGCGTGGCTATGATTTTCGGTGTAGACCCGAACGTGGCTGAGACCGTGAGCGGCGCTGTGGTGGCCGTGGTGTCGGTGGTGGCCTACATCATCACCGAGGGGAAAATCGACGCAGCGGCCGTCGGTGACGCGGCGCAGAAGGTCCAGGACGCCGTGGATGCCGTGACCGGCCAGGAGGATTGAGTATGCGCAAACTGGTCATTGACGTAAGCCAATTCCAGGGGACCATCGACTGGGCCAAGGTGGCGCCGCAGGTGTCGGCGGCCATCATCCGGCTGGGCTACCGCGGCTATGGCGCCGCCGGGACGCTCTGCACAGACCCGATGTACCAGCGCAACATGGACGGGGCCATCGCCGCTGGGCTGCCGGTTGGCGTGTACTGGTGCAGCCAGGCGCTCAACGACGCCGAGGCCCTGGAGGAGGCTCGGTATTGCGTGGACAAGTTGCGTGGCTACCAGCTGACGTATCCGGTGCTGCTGGACTCCGAGCATATGGGGCCGAACGCCAGCGGGCGGGCGGATAAGATCGGCAAGGCCCGGCGCACCCAGTACGGCCTGACCTGGGCCAGAGCCATGCGGGATGCGGGGTACACCGTGGGCCTCTACTGCTCCGAGAGCTGGTACACCGCGGAGATCGATGGGGATGCGTTTGTCAAAAACGGGTTTGATATCTGGCTTGCCAAATACAGCTCCACGCCGCCGAAACACCCCTGCGACGCCTGGCAGTTTACCTCCAGCGCCCGGATGGACGGGATTGACAGCCGAGTGGACCAGAACCACGTCTACAAGGACTACGGAGCGGGCAGCGGCGGAATCGCCGAGACCATCGCCCACGGCGTGGAGGACATTGGGCTGGATGCGGCGTACTGGACACGCGTTCTCGGCGGCCAGGCCGTCGCCAGCGGGCAGAACATCAAGGCCCTGATGGACAAGCACCATATCGCCATGCTGGAGCCGGAGGACACCGTGGAAAACGCCGTAAACGAGTGCGGCCTGGACAGCCCGGAATACTGGCTGGACGTCATCGAGGGCCGCCGGGAGGCCAGCGCCGCCAACGTGAAGGCGCTCATGGACAAGTACCACGCCGCGCTGGCGGACGTGACATGAGACGGCAACGCCGGACGGCGTGCTGAATATATTAAAATCCGAAAGGAGAACGTATCATGGGTGAATTCGCAAGCAAGGGCGTCGCGGGCGCTGCGTTGGGGACCGGCATTGGCGGTCTGGCGCTGGGCGTCCTCAACGGCGCAGGCGGCCTGCTCAATCTGATGGGCGGCGGCAGCGGCAGCGCCGGCAGCGCCATGGTAAACCGGTATGAGCTGGGCCTGGTGCAGGAGCTGGCCGCCAAGGACGCCAAGATCGGCCTGCTGGAGGCAGACAAGTACACCGACGAGAAAATCGTGGAGGCCTACAAGGATCTCCAGGGCCAGATCAAGGAGCTGGCCGGTGAGGTTCGGGCCAACAAGGACGCGCAGGGCCAGATCAACATGCAGCAGGCAGTTTACAACGGTACCAATACCGCCACGCTCCAGTGCATGCAGCAGCAGGTTGCGCAGCTGCTCGGCCTGACCAAGCTGGTGGTGCCAAACGCGTCCGTATGCCCGGGCTGGGGCAACGTGACGATCACGCCGGCAACAACGACCACGACTACGCCCGCCGCCTGATGAGGCGCGGCAAGGGGGAGAGCCTGTCTCTCCCCCTTTTTTGAAAGGAGTTTCCCATGGCAACTATGACGCAGGTGAAGACCGGGCTGGTCCGGTTTGTCGATAACGATATTCTGCCCCACCTTCCCACGGGGAAAAAGGTGGCGCTGGGCATTTACGTCGCGCTGGCCGCAAACAACCTGGAGGCTAAGGCGATGCAGTATATCCATCATCCGGCGGTCTCCGTGCTGGAGGTGGTGGACTCCAATGGCAACGTGGACGTCGACAAGGTCTATCAGGCAGCTGTTCCGATGTTCAACGCCGGGCAAAAAGTGCCCATCCAAATTCCCATGATCGGGGAGTACATGATGGACATGACCGATGTGGAGAAAATCTACAAGTACATCAAGGAGGCTTAAGCAGATGCAGCTGATCGCAGATATGATCGATGAGATCATGGAGGAGTATGAAGGCGCAGAGGCCTACGCGAAAAAGGCGGTGCAGTTCCAGACGGAGCGCCCGGCGTTGTCCAGAAAATATCTGAACATGGCCAAGCAGGAGTTGGAACACGGCGACAACCTGCACACGGAAATCGTTGCGGTCATCCAGGCGTACCGCGCCAAGAACGGCCAGCCGCCGGAAGCGATGATGATGGTCTACAACTGGGAGCATGAAAAGATGATCGACCATGTGGCTCGGGTGAAAGCGCTGCTGGCAATGGTAAAGACGTAAGGCCAATCTGCGTAAGGCGCATAGCAAAGAAATTATGACATAGCCGGCCAATTTTACGGACTAATAGACGGACTAATAGAAAAGAATTTCACGAGACTATACGGCACTATACGGCACTTTATTGAAAATTGTCCCCTTCCGAAAAAACAACAAAATAAAAAATAAGTACCGGATATCGGCTTAAATTAGCCAATATCCGGTACTATGGCGGAGTGGGAGGGATTTGAACCCTCGCGCGCTGTTTAGACGCCTACTCCCTTAGCAGGGGAGCCCCTTCGGCCTCTTGGGTACCACTCCAGGTCGAATTATACTCTGCAGGAAAGAAACTGGCGGAGAGAGTGGGATTCGAACCCACGGCACATTGCTGTGTCACTGGTTTTCA
>NBJMC04202__coassemble_3734_pt1 | contig 7385 bp, 6 predicted proteins | sample NBJMC04202__metabat2_high_PE_003 | metagenome-assembled genome bin NBJMC04202
GTGTCGGCCAAGCGGTGCATGATCGCGCCCACGGCCAGCATGACCATCCACCCGGTGCGGATGACCGGCGTGGTGGTGGGCGCGCCCCAGACGTACCAGTATTTCAACCGCATCCAGGAGCAGATCGTGGACTTCGTCACGGCCAACTCCCGGATTTCCCGGGAGAAGTTTCTCCACTATATGATGGCCACCGGTGAGATCGCCACCGACGTGGGCTCAGTGGTCTATGGCCGCGAGGCGGTGCAGGTGGGACTGGTGGACCAGCTGGGCAGCGTGGGGGACGCCCTGGCCTATCTCCACCGGGAGATCGAAGCGGCCCGGGCGAAGCAGGGCGGGGCGGACTGAGCCGCCGCGCCGCTCAGTCCAGGGGTCGGTACGGCCCGGTGTAGTACCCCACGACGCCCTGGCGGATGGCCAGCATCCCCTGGGGCTCCAGGGCGCAGCAGGACAGCACGTCCCCGGCCCGCACCTCCAGGCTGTAGTCGGTGCGGCTGGCACAGTACTGCCGTCCCTTGTAGCGGTTGAGCTGGTCGTTGGGGATGGTCAGCTCCCGGCCCAGGGCAGGGAGGAAGCAGCGGCTCTCCGTCGGCCCGGCCTGGCGCACCTCCACCAGGGTGCGGGGGAAGAGCAGCGCCACGGGGTCGGCGGAGGGGGCCTGGTCTGCCAGCGCCTGCACCTTGGGGTAGTGGTCCAGGCGGCCCGCGGTGAGGGTTTCGCCCTCGATGACCAGGTAGTTGATCTGCCCCCAGCGGTTGAGGTTGTTGCCGCCGTCGATGCTGAGGACGCCGGTGGCCTCGTTTTCGTAGGGGTCGCTGGAGACGATGCCGGTGCGGTAGTTGCAGGCGGGCCAGTGGCCCACCACGACCCGCCGGGCGAAGGGATGGGTTTCGGTGCCGAAGGCCTTCCAGGTGAGGCATCGCTCCCGGTCCTGGGCCGTCAGCGGCCCGGGGGCCAGCCCGGCGTGGACGAAGACGGCCTGGGGCGTCTCGAGAATGTGGGGCAGGGCGCGGAGGAAGGCAAGCTCCGGGGCAAACGCCGCCTGGATGGCGTCCTTGAGGGCCTGCACAGCCGCCAGGTCTGCCCAGCCCAGGCCCAGTTCTCGGGCCATTTCCCGCAGGATGGTCTGCGGCTGCGCGGTCATATATTGCAGCACGTCCTCGTCGGAGACCAGGCCCTGCTCCCACTCGGGGAGCAGAACGTCGTTGTTGCCGGCCACGGCGTAGACATGGCCGTTCCGGGCCAGGGTCATCACCCGCCGCAGCAGCGGCAGCGAGGCATCGCCCTTTTCCAGCAGGTCGCCCACGCAGACCAGCGCGTCGCCCGGGCCGAAGCCGGTCTCCTCCAGCAGGGCGCAAAAGCCCTGGTCGTCGCCGTGGAGATCGCTGAAGACGATGGCGCGCCGGTATGGACTGAGGTCCGCCCGGGCCACCAGCGCCGGTTGAGACATGATACATCACTCCTCAAAAAAGCCGGGCAGAGACTGTCAAAAAACTTCGCTGAAGACTGCCGCGACAGAGCAGCGGGGGGTGTGTGCGGGGGGGCAAAAAGCCCACCGCACGTTCAATAAGGGCGTTTTTGCAACTTTCATAAAGTTGCAAAAACTAAGGCAGCGTGTCGAAAATACTTTTTCGACACGCTGCGCCGGGCGGAGAATGCCGCCCGGCACGCGCTTACTTGGAAAGAGTCCGGTGGACGTATTTGCCCACGGGCCCAATGCAAATTTCGCCGTTTTCCACGGCCAGCTGGCCCCGGAGGTAGACCTGCTCAATCCTGCCGTGGGTCTCCAGACCCTCGTAGGGGCAGTAGTCCACGTTGGCGGCCTGGTCTGCGGCGGTCAGAAGGCCGGGGGCGTCGGGGTCCAGCACCACGATGTCGGCGTCGCTGCCCGGGGCGATGACGCCCTTCTGGGGGTAGGCGCCGTAGAGTCTGGCCGGCGTCTCGGAGAGCAGGGCGCACATCCGGGCCGCGTCGATCCGGCCCCGGGCCACACCCTCGGACCAGAGGAGGATGCCCCGGCTCTCCACGCCGGGCAGACCGCCGGGAATCTGGGTGAAGTCGCCCTTGCCGGCGTCCTTTTGGGCCAGGGTGAAGCTGCAGTGGTCGGTGGAGACGGTCTGGATGGTGCCGTCGGCCAGGGCGGCCCAAAGGGCCTCGCGGTCGGCCTGCTCCCGCAGGGGCGGCGCGCAGATAAAGCGGGCAGCCTGGGAGTAGTCGGGATGTTCGTAGAGGCTGCGGTCCAGGAGCAAATACTGCGGGCAGGTCTCCACGTAGACGGTCTGGCCCCGCTGCCGCGCTGCGCGGACTTCTTCCAGGGCCTCGTGGGTGGAGAGGTGGACGATCATCACCGGCACCTGGGCCACCTGGGCCATGCGGAGCAGGCTGCCCACGGCCTCGGCCTCCAGGGCGTTGGGCCGGGTGGCCGGGTGGCTGGCAGGGCCGGTCTCTCCGGCGGCCTTCTTTTGGGCGATCAGCGCGTCGATGACGCCGGAATTCTCGCAGTGGACGCCGGCGAAGGCGCCGTACTTCCCCAGCTCCTCCAGGGCCAGGAAGAGGTCCCGGTCGCCGATCATCATGGCCGGGTAGGTCATATACATCTTGAAGGTGGGGATGCCGGCCTGGAGCATTTCGGGAATCTCCTGGCAGATGCCCTCGTTCCAGTCGTCGATGGTCATGTGGAAGCCGTAGTCGCAGGAGGACTTGCCGTCGGCCTTCCGGTGCCACAGCTGGAGGCCGTATTGCAGGGTTTCGCCCTTGTTGGGGCAGGCGAAGTCGATGACGGTGGTGGTGCCGCCCCGGAGGGCCGCCCGGGTACCGGTTGCGAAGTCGTCCGCTGTGGTGGTGTTGCAGACATCCAGGTCGAAGTGGGTGTGGGCGTCGATGAAGCCGGGGAACAGCAGCTTCCCCGAGACGTCCACCACCTGGGCGTCGGGGCAGGAGAGGTCCGGCCCGACGGCCTCGATGGTTTCACCGCTGATGAGTACGTCCATTGGGGCCACACCGGCCCCGGAGACCACTTGGCCTCCCTGTAAGAGCAGTTTCACTGGCTCCAGCTCCTTTCCGTTGATACCACCATTGTACCATAAATCTGAAAAATAACAACGGCTTCGGTTGGTGGTTTACGCCGGAGGGGTTTTATAGTAAAATAGACCCATACATCTTCCAATGACCAACTGTGAGGTACTTATGAAACTGGATGAATTGAAGTTTAACGAGTCATTTTCGGACTTTTATCTGATGCGCAACATCATGCCCCGGAAGACCAAGACTGGCAAGCCCTACCTCTCCATGACGCTGGCCGACGTGTCGGCGTCCATCGAGGCCATGGTCTGGGACTACGGCGGCCCCATCGGCCCCCAGGACGAGGGCCGGGTGGCCTGGGTGCAGGGCGTTTTGAAGGAGTACCGGGGGATGCCCCAGATCACGGTGGAGGCCATCCGCCCGGCAGAGCCCCGGGAATATGACGGCAAGCTGGACGACCTGATCCCCACCGCGCCGGTGAACCGGCAGGAGACCTATGCCCGGGTGGTGGCCCTGGTGGAGTCGCTGGAGGACGAGGACTACCGGCGGGTCTGCCGGGAGGCCCTCCGCCGCCACGGCGCGGCCTTTCAGCGCTTCCCGGCGGCCAAGACGGTCCACCACGGCTTTGTGGGGGGCCTCTTGATGCACACGGCGGATATGCTGGAGACGGCGGATTTCCTGGCGAGCCGCTATCCCGGCGTGATCTACCGGGACCTGCTCCTGGCCGGTGCGCTGCTCCACGACATGGCCAAGCTCCGGGAATTCGTGGTGTCGGACCTGGGCGTGGTGACGGAGTACTCCGCGCCGGGCCAGCTGCTGGGGCACCTGGTCATGGGCGCGCAGGAGGCGGCGGAGATCTGCCGGGACCTGGAGGTGCCGGAGGAGAAGTCCATGCTCCTGCAGCACCTGCTGCTCTCCCACCACGGCCAGCCGGAGTTCGGCGCGGCGGTGGTGCCCCAGTGCGCCGAGGCGGAGCTGCTGGCCGCCATCGACCACATCGACAGCCGCATGGAAATCTACCGGGAGAACCTGGAGAACACCCAGCCGGGCCAGTTCACCCCGCGCATTTTCGCCCTGGACCGGCGAATCTACCGCCATACGATGCTGTAAAACCCAACGAATCGCCGAAGGAGGAATGGATATGACATACGCCGTGGTATTTGTGAGCAGGACGGGGAACACCCGCCGCCTGGCCGAAGCGATCCCGCCCGCGCTGGGTCGGGAGGCGTGCTGCTATTTCGGCCCGCCCAGCGACGAGGCCCTCCGGGCCGACTGGATTTTTGCCGGATTTTGGACCAACCGGGGCGACTGCGGCGATGAGATGGCCGCCTTTCTCGCCCGAGTGACGACCCAGCACATTTTCCTCTTCGGCACGGCGGGCTTCGGCGGGGACCCCCAATACTTTGCAGACATCCTCGGCCGGGTGCGGGAGAAGCTCCCGGCGGCGCGCTGCTGCGGGACGTTTATGTGCCAGGGGGAGATGCCTCCGGCGGTGCGGACGCGGTACGAGGCCATGGAGGATGGGCCGCAGAAGGCGCAGAGCCTCCGAAACTTCGACATGGCCCTGGGCCACCCCGACGAGGCGGATTTGCAGGCGCTGGCGTGCGCCGCGGCGCAGGCATGGCAGAAAGCGGGGCAGGACGGATGAAGGACGCAATTCGGAGCATTCCCCGGGAGCTGAAAAAGCTGCGGGCAAAGAACCTGGCGGCGCTGCTGGTGGCGGGCGTGGTCAACGCCTTCGGTGTGACGGTCTTTCTGGCGCCGGTGAAGCTCTATGACAGCGGCATTTCCGGCGCGTCTATGCTCCTGTCCCAGGTGACGCCCGTGTCCCTCTCGGTCTTTTTGGTGCTTTTGAATGTGCCGCTGTTTCTCTACGGCCTCAAAAAGCAGGGGCCGCAGTTTACCTTCTATGCCATCTATTCGGTAGTGATCTACTCGGTCTGTGCCTGGCTCATCACCGATGTGCTGCCCATCGACGTCAGCTTTGCCTCGCCCCTGGCCGGGCAGGACCTGCTGCTGTGCGCCCTCTTCGGCGGCATCATTTCCGGCACCGGCTCCGGCCTGGCCATCCGCTTCGGCGGCGCCATGGACGGCATCGAGGTCATGGCGGTGATCTTCGCCAAGAAGCTCAATCTCTCGGTGGGCACCTTCGTGATGGCCTATAACATCCTCCTGTACATCGTCTGCGGCTTTGTGATTCAGAGCTGGATTTTGCCCCTTTACTCCATCGTCACCTATATGGCGGCGCTGAAGATGGTGGACACCATCGTCGAGGGCCTGGATCGGGCCAAGTCGGTCTATATCGTCACCACCCGCCACGAGGCCGTGTGCGAGGTGCTGTCGAAAACCTTTGAAAAGGGCATCACCGTGATGAAGGCCCAGGGCTACTATTCGGGCCTGGACCGGAAGGTGGTCTGGATCGTCCTCAACCGCTTCCAGATCAGCCGGATGCGGGAGCAGGTCCACGAGGTGGACCCCGCTGCCTACATCGCCATCTACGACGTGGCGGACGTGTTTAAGCTGGAGCCGGAGCAGGCACCGGCGGAGATAGTGCCGGCAGAGGCCGAAGCAGAGCAAGCCCCGGCAGAAGACACGGCGGCGAGTCCGTAGGGGCGCGCATTGCGCGTCCGAGCCGCGAAGCGGCCTCTTGCGAAGGGCGCGGTGGCTGCGCAAGGCCGTTTGTACCGCCGCGCTTCCGTTGCCGCCGTAGGGGCGCGCATTGCGCGTCCGTGCCGCAAAGCGGCCTCTTATGGAAGGTGCGGTGGCTGCGGAAGGCCATTTGTACCGCCGCACTTCTGTTGCCGCCGTAGGGGCGCGCATTGCGCGTCCGCGCCGCGAAGCGGCCTCTCGCGGAGGATATGGTGGCTGCGGAAAGCCGTTTGTATCACGTCACAACCCCTCCGGCAGGCCACAGGCCTGCCACCTCCCCTTACACAGGGGAGGAGGGGAGGCTTTGGCGGGTACATTCGGCGGGTACGCTCCGGCAATTCGGCTTGTTTGCCTCCGGCGGGGCACTTTTCACCGCGGAAAAGTGCCGAAAACGCGCCGGGGGCTGCGGCCCCCGGTCCCCCGTGGGGCCGCGCGGCGTGCATCCCCGGAAGAGGCATTGCCCGGGCCGTTACGCGCCACCGGGCTGTCCCGTCCCATACTGCCTGCCCCTTCCCGGCTTCGCGCGGGCCAGTAGAATCGGATGGCTGTTACGGCTACAGAGGTTTTCACTAAGGCCGCTCCAGCTGCCTCGGAACACGGCGAGACATCGCACACAGCAGTTTTTACACGAATTCTCCCGCTGCACATAGTAGGTTGGTACGTTTGCCGCAGGCGCGCTGTAAGGGCCGATGCATTCATCGGCCCGCGCCGCGAAGCGGCCTCTTGCGGAGGGTATGGTGGCTGCGGAAAGCCGTTTGTACCGCTGCACCTCTGTTGCCGCCTGTAGGGGCCGATGCCCACATCGGCCCGTGCCGCTAAGCGGCCTCTTGCGAAGGCTGCGGTGGCTGCGGAAGGCCGTTTGTACCGCCGCACTTCTGTTGCCGCCGTAGGGGCGCGCATTGCGCGTCCGAGCCGCGAAGCGGCCTCTCGCGGAGGGTATGGTGGCTGCGGAAGGCTGTTTGTACCGCGTCAACCCCTCCGTCATGGCGAAGCCATGCCCCCGGGTTGCCACTTGGCCTTCCCGGCCCGCGTTGCGGTCCGCCAAGGAAAGTGGCTGCTGGGCCGCTGCGGTCGCTTATTCGGCCACAGGCAGCGCTCCCTTGCGGGCCTCCCCTCAAGGGGAGGCTTGGGGCGCTGCGTTTGACGAGGGCGCTCTCGCTGACCAGGCCAGCGGGCCGATGTGGGCATCGGCCCCTACGAGGGAACGGCGGAGACGCTCCGGCGTCGCGGCCAGGCGGGCGGCTGATAGCCGCCCCTACGGCGAAATCGGGGTTGGCGTCGCGCAAAGGCGCAAAAAAGATGCAGTTTCTTCGGAAACTGCATCTTTTTTGCTTATTTCGGCCGTCTGAAACCGGCTTACTTCGCGCACTGGCGGACGATCTCGGCCATCTGGTCCATCTTGGACTCCATGTCGGCCACCAGCTTGAACTGGGTGCGGCAGCGGTCCAGGTTGTGGTTCTCCCGGTGGATGCGGAAGTACACGTCGCCATTGAGATGATCGGCCAGGAAGCGGGTGCCGCACTCCAGCGTCATCATCTTGGCGCCGATGGGCAGCATCTGGAGCTCCAGCTCCGTCAGGCTGCCGCCGCAGCCGGTGAGGAAGCCGCGGGTGTAGACCTCGAAGAGGTCCAGGCTCATGGAAACCTTGCTGAGATCGGTCTCATCCTCGGCGGCGGTGGCGGCGCCGAAGCGGATGGAGTCGCCGAAGTCGTAGAGGG
>NBJMC04202__coassemble_3954_pt1 | contig 6975 bp, 9 predicted proteins | sample NBJMC04202__metabat2_high_PE_003 | metagenome-assembled genome bin NBJMC04202
AAAACCATTGATTTTATTAGCTTTTTGCCGCTATCGCTATCACACCTCATTATTAAAAATCCCCGGAAGTATGCCGGGCAGCGTGTAGTCATCGGCTCGGTGACAGACGGATACCTGCCTCAGGAGGAGCAGTTCGGCAATACCCGCAGGCTGTTGGAGCAGCTGAAAGGCAGCGGCGCGGAGATTCTGATCTGTACCAAATCCGACTTGGTGGTGCGGGACATCGACTTGCTGAAAGAGATGGGAAAAGTCACTGTTTCCTGGTCGATTAACACGCTGGATGAGGGTTTCAAAAATGACATGGACAATGCCGTCAGCATCCAGCGGCGGTTGGACGCCATGAAGCAGGTCTATGATGCAGGCATCCGCACCGTGTGCTTTATCGCTCCGGTTTTTCCCGGTATCACGGATTTCGAGGCCATCTTCCACCGGGTGAAAGACCAGTGCGACCTGGTGTGGCTGGAAAATCTGAATTTGCGGGGCGGCTTCAAAAAAGACATCCTGGCCTATATTCAGGAGAAATACCCTGACCTCATGCCGCTGTACAACGCCATCTATACCAGAGGAGACAGGGGCTATTTCCGGGAGTTGGAGGAGCGGGCAGAGCGCCTTGCGAGAGAATATGATTGTCCCTTTGTGGACAACGAACTCCCCTACGGCCGGGCAGAGCCGGGGCATCCGGTCATCGTGGATTACTTTTATCACGAGGAAGTGCGCGGCTCGGAGAACACCGGCCTCAGGAATCGGTGAACCCCCTTGGCGCAAAGTGAACCCCCTAACGCAAAAGGGAGTTCATTTGTATCACAATTAGGGCCATTTGCCAAAATGGGCACTGCTTATGAAGCAGTGCCCATTTTTATAATTTGCTTCGGAGGGATCTGTATGCCGGACTATAAGGCGATGTATTATCACCTGGCAGGGCGCATGGCAACTGCGATAGATGCGCTGGAAGCGACCACCAAGGCACTGGTTGACATCACGGAAAAGCTGAAGCTGGCGCAGCAGACCACGGAGGAAATGTTTCTTTCTGCGCCTGACGACGATGTGGATTCTCAGGACAACGTTTCAGAGTGACAGACTGTCGAAAAGTCCGGCAAAGGCTGGGCTTTTTTGCATATCTTTGGTACAATGGGATCAGAGGTGCGTAAGCTGCTGGAGCGTGGGAAAATGGAGCGCGGCACACAGCGGGACAGGGTCGCTTGCAGACTGGGAAAGGGATAGGACAATATGGAGATACGGTATTCCAAAGCGGCGGTAAAGGCCATAGAGGCAATGGATCGCCCTACAAAGGCGCGAATTCGCGCTGGAATCCTCGGTCTGACGCAGAAGCCGCCCCAGGGCGATATCAAGCCCATGCAGGGCTACCATGACGGACGGCAACGGCTCCGGGTGGGAAAGTATCGAATTATTTACAAATTCGGCCTTGAAATGCAGTTGGAAATCCTGCATATTATAGATATAGGCAGCCGGGGCGATATTTACAAGTAGGAAAGGAGCCTGAGCGTATATGGCACCCATTGCACAGCAGATTGCGGACATGGTGGATATGCTGCCTGCCGAAGACCAGGCTCTGGCCTTTGAGCTGGTAAAGAAATTAGTTTTGGCCTGGGACCCTGATTTCACCAAGACTACCCCCGCTGAGAAAGCCGCCATCGACCAGGCGGCAGCAGAGCTGGAGGCCGGGGACTATGTCTTAGACCAGGCAATCCACTGGAACTGAGCCGGGGGCAATCCCCGGCCTTTTTGCACCCGCTCCAGGGGGGCACTATGCGCCCAGAAACCGGCGCTTGTGCATTCCAGAAATTAAGAGGGTTTTGACCACTAATTTTACCTCTTAGAGAATTTACAGCGCTTTTCCGTATTTTTAAAAATTCAAATCCCTCACCCTTTGCCAGAGCACCGGATATTGGCTAATTTAAGCCGATATCCGGTGCTTGCTTTCTGCGATAACTCAATTTACCCGAAGTGCTATAAAACGCTGTGTAATTCTGTAAAATGCTTTTCTATTGTTCACGCGATTGTTCACAATATTTTTGGAGCTCTACGTTTTCACCATCGCCAGCAGCGCCGCATGGGGCGTGCCGTGTATAATGCTGGAATGAAATCACGCAAGAGCGCCAATGGGCCGGCCCGTTCATAAGATGGGGGAAAGAGAAACGGGGAGGGCTCTCAGTTGAAACATTGGAATTGCAGCTACGATGGTTGCGGGAACTGCTGCCCGCCATGCCGCTGGGTGTGCCCGGTTCCTGGCCCCGTGGGGCCGCCCGGCCCCACAGGCCCTGCCGGTGCGGCAGGCGCTCCCGGCCCCACAGGCCCTGCCGGTGCGGCAGGCGCTCCCGGCCCCACAGGCCCCGCCGGAGCAGCAGGCGTACCCGGCCCAACAGGTCCCGCCGGAGCAGCAGGCGCTCCCGGCCCAACAGGCCCTGCTGGAGCAGCGGGGGATACCGGCCCCACAGGCCCTGCCGGGGCGGTGGGCGCAACCGGCCCCACGGGTCCCACCGGCGCTGCCGGTGCCCTGGGGCCGAACCCGTACGATCTCTACGTCCAGGCCGGCGCGGCGCCCGGGGGAGACGGCAGCCAGGCTGCGCCCTTCGATGCCATAGACCAGGCGCTGGCCGCGGCGCAGCCCGGCGGAACCATCCACCTTTTGCGCGGTACGTACCCCGTCACGCAGCAGCTGGCGGTGCAAACGCCGGGGCTGACGCTCCGGGGGACGGCGGGGGCGGTCGTTGTTCTGCAAGCGCCGGTGGTGCCGTTTTTGCTCAATGGGGATGACGACACCCTGGCGGACCTCACCATCACCAGCGACAATCCCTATCCCGTGGAGTTTATCCAGCTGGCCGGGAATGGGGACCGCATTTTGAACTGCCAAATCTACGGCCCCACCCAGCCGGGCGATTCCTCCACCTGGGTGGTGAACCGGGGCTTTGTGACCCAGGGCAATGCGACGAATGTGCTGGCGCAGGGCAATGTGTTCCACACGCTGCGCCAGCCGGCGTATCTCAATCCCGGGTCCACGGGGACGATCATCCAGAACGTCGTCTACAACACCCGGGGCTTTGTGGTCGACGGGGCGACGTTCCTGTTCTCGGGCAATTCCTGGGGCCTGCCGGCCAATGCGGTGGACATCGCGCTGCTGGCCGGCACGGCGTCGGGGGCGCCCTACGATCCCCTAGCCCAGCTGGAGGCCAGCAACAGCAGCGCCACGGTCAGTGACCAGCGCTAGGCGTCCTGGGCCAGCGCCGTCAGGGCGGACTGGGCCATCAGCGCCGCGCCGATGGGCAGGGCGTCGTCGTCCACGCGGAAGTGGGCATTGTGCCAGCCGGGATTGCGCTGCCCGGGGTAGCCGGTCCCGGTCCAGTAAAAGAAGGCGGGCAGGTGCTGGCCGAATACGGCGAAGTCCTCTGAACCCATGTCGCCCTGGGGCGACACCAGGTTTTCCGCGCCCACCACGGCGCTGGCGGCTTGCCGGGCCAGGGCGGTCATCTCCGGGCCGTTCCACGTGACGGGGACCTCCGGAATGAAGCGCACGTCGCACGTGCAGCCATAGGCCGCGGCCAGCCCTGCGGCCAGCGCCTCCAGCCGCTGCTCGGTCCGGTGGAGCAGGTCGTCGGCGTGGGCGCGGATGGCGCCGGTCATGGTCAGGGTTTCGGGGACGAAGTTCTCCGGGGTACCGGCGTGGATGGAGAATACCGCGCAAACCAGGTGGGCAAGCGGGTCGGTGTTACGGCTGACGATGGTCTGGATGCCGTTTATAATGGCTGCCCCGGCTACGATCACGTCCACGCACTTGTGGGGCGAACCGGAGTGGCCGGCGACGCCGTGGAGCGTAATCGAAAAGTGGGATTTGCCGGCCATGATGGCCCCGGGTACCAGGCCGATCTTGCCGCAGGGGATCTCCGGGCGCGTGTGCTGGCCGAAGAGGCAGCAGGGCTTCAGCGGCAGCTTGTCCCACAGCCCGTGGCCGACCATAGCCGCGGCACCCTGGGTGATTTCCTCGGCGGGCTGGAAGAGGAACACCACGTTGCCGGCCAGCGCCGCCCTGCGGGCAGCCAGGAGCCGGGCCGCGCCCAGAAGGCAGGCGGTGTGGAAGTCGTGGCCGCAGGCGTGCATCACCCCGGGCGTCTCCGACACGACGCCGTTGTCCGCGGGCTCTTGCTGCGCGATGGCGTCTATGTCTGCCCGGAGGGCGACGCAGCGTCCGGGCTTGCCGCCTCGCAGCACGGCCACTGCGCCGGTTTCCATCCCCAGGTCCACCAGCTCCAGGCCCAGGGCCAGGAGCCGCTCTTTCAGCAGGGCTGTGGTGCGCGTTTCAGCAAAGGACAGCTCCGGGTGGCGGTGCAGGTCATCCTTCAGGGCCTTGAGGGCCGGGTAGAGCGCCCGGGCCTCGTCCAGCAGCGTAGACATGGTAAAAGCTCCTTTCTCCATCGCAGGGTGAAGCGGGAATGCGGGCAATTCCCCGACGTTATTCCCGCTGAAGCCTAAAAAGCTGCTATCATCCAGTGGCGATCGTGGGATCGGTGTGGTAAAATGAAAAGGGCAGCACCTGGCTGGACGGCGGCAAGACGCGGCGCCGCCCAGCAGATGCTGCACAGTGGATGCTATATACCCCAATCCAGAACCAAAAGCCCAGCCGAATCGGACATGGAGCCGCAGGCGATCAGGATGATATCGATGAGCCAGCCGATGCCGAACAGGCCGGCGGTCAAAAGCCACAAGATACCCGTGCCGATTTTACCGACGTAAAACCGGTGGATGCCGAGGCCGCCGAGGAAAACGCACAGCAGCAGCGCTGCCAGGCGGCTTTTGGGGCTGCAATTCGTCCGGTACCTGGCGTCATACTGGCTGCCGGGCCGGTAATTCTGGGTGGCGCAGCCGCATCTGGGGCAGATCATTGCCTGGTCGTCGATTTGGGCGCCGCATCGGGAACAAAACATACGTGTCCCTCCTGTCATGTGGAATACGCTTCACCGCGTGGCGGTATGGCGTTCTTTGACATCATCTTATCAAAAACGGTCTGCCGGCGCAAGGGCCTTGACCGCAATTGGCGGCACGGAATATCAAAAGAAATGGAGCGAAGAACATGGGTACGCTGCAATTTTTCCCCATGCGGGATTTGGAAAACCTGGACCTGGAGGCCATGTCCGAGGAAGAACTGGTGGAACTGCAGGAGCGGATTCTGGAGCATATGGAGGGCCTTTCCAAGATCGAGCCGGAGGACATGGAGAGCGAGGCCTTTGAGACCTGGGCAGCCCGGTATGAGTTCCTGGAGGATTTGACCGACGATATCGCGGAACTTTTGGGGATTTGAAGGAGAAAATTGCAAACCTGCCAACATTTCTCTTTACAGACTGGGGCCATTTCTGTATAATAGGTTGGAATTGTGAAGTAAAGCGTGGGATTAAACTATGAGTATGATTGAATTTGACGAGTATAAGACAAAGCTCACCAACAACCGCCCCAAGCTGGATGCGCTGGCGGATTCCCTAAACCTGGGCGCCTGCCGGGAGGAGCATGAGCGGCTCCAGGCGCAGATCGAGTCTCCCGGCTTTTGGGACAACCAGGAGGTTTCCCAAAAGGTGATGAAGCGTTCCCGCCAGCTGGAGGCCAAGATGGAGCGCTATGCCCACATGGTCTCCCAGTGGGACGACCTGATGACCATCTGCGAGATGGCCATCGAGGAAAACGACGAATCCATGCTCGACGAGCTGAAAACCGGCTACGAGGAGCTGGAGACCAAGATGGAGGAGGCGCGGCTGGAGACGCTCCTCACCGGCGAGTACGACGGCAACAACGCCCTGGTCTCCTTCCAGGCCGGCGCCGGCGGCACCGAGGCCCAGGACTGGTGCCAGATGCTCTACCGGATGTACACCCGCTGGGCGGAGCGCCACGGCTACACCTATAAAATTCTCGACTACCTGGACGGTGACGAGGCTGGCCTCAAATCCGCCAGCATTATGATCGAAGGCGCCAACGCCTATGGCTTCCTCAAGAGCGAGTCCGGCGTCCACCGCCTGGTGCGCATCTCGCCCTTTGACGCCGCGGGCCGCCGCCACACCTCCTTCTCCGCCGTGGAAGTGATTCCTGAGATTACCGACGATGTGGAGGTGGAGATCCGCCCTGAGGACATTGAAATGCAGGTCTATCGCTCCTCCGGCGCCGGCGGCCAGCACATCAACAAGACGTCCTCCGCCGTCCGCCTGATCCACAAGCCCACCGGCATTGTGGTCTCCTGCCAGACCCAGCGGGACCAGTTCCAGAACAAGGAGACCTGTATGCGGATGCTCCGGTCCAAGCTGATGGAAATTAAGGAGCGGGAGCATTTTGAAAAGATTTCCGACATCAAGGGCGTCCAGCAGAAGATCGAGTGGGGCAGCCAGATCCGCTCCTACGTCTTCATGCCCTACACCCTGGCCAAGGACACCCGCACCGGCTACGAGATGACCAACATCAACGCCGTGATGGACGGCGATCTGGACGGCTTTATCAACGCCTACCTCACCTGCGCCGCCACCGGCCAGTGGGCTACCAAGTGATTTTTTTGATTTTCCCCTTGCTTTCCTCAATTATTTGTGGTATTATACCATTTGCTATATCACTGAATTGATTTCGGCTTGCCGTTGGCCGCAAGAACGGTCATGGAAGCATGTATTTGGAGGAAATATGGACGTTCTGCATCTCATTCTCACCATCATTCAGGTTCTTGCCGCGGTTGCCCTGGTGGCCATCGTCATGCTTCAGTCTGGCAAGAGCGCCGGTCTCTCGGGCGCCATCGCCGGCTCCTCCGAGAGCTTCATGTCCAAGAACAAGAGTTCCACGCTGGACGGCAAGCTGGCCAAGCTCACCAAGTGGATCGCTGTGGTGTTCCTGGTTCTCACCTTTGTTCTGAATCTGTTCTAAGGCCTTTTGGGGAACTCCGTCGGGCCCGTCGCAGAATAGGAAAATTCTGCGACGGGTTTTCTTCTGCCTGGGACG
>NBJMC04202__coassemble_4165_pt1 | contig 6617 bp, 3 predicted proteins | sample NBJMC04202__metabat2_high_PE_003 | metagenome-assembled genome bin NBJMC04202
CAGTTGATCATGAACACGCCGCCGGGCTTGACGTCGTTGACCATCTTGAAGCCCTTGGTGACGTAGGAGGGGTTGTGGCAGGCGACGAAGTCGGCCTTGTTGATGTAGTAGCTGCTGCGGATGGGCTTGTCGCCGAAGCGCAGGTGGGAGATGGTCACGCCGCCGGTCTTCTTGGAGTCATACTGGAAGTAGGCCTGGACGTACTTGTCGGTGTGGTCGCCGATGATCTTGATGGAGTTCTTGTTGGCGCCGACGGTGCCGTCGCCGCCGAGACCCCAGAACTTGCACTCGATGGTGCCTTCCGCCGCGGTGTTGGGGGAGGGAACCTCGGGCAGGGAGAGGTTGGTGACGTCGTCCACGATGCCAATGGTGAACTGGCGCTTGGGCTCGGCCTTGGTCAGCTCTTCATAGACGGCGAAGACGCTGGAGGGCGGGGTGTCCTTGGAGCCGAGGCCGTAGCGGCCGCCGATGACGGTGATCTGCTTGCCGGCGTTGGCCAGGGCAGTGACCACGTCCATGTACAGAGGCTCGCCCATGGCGCCGGGCTCCTTGGTCCGGTCGAGGACGGCGATCTTCTTGCAGGTGGCGGGGATGGCGGCCAGGAACTTCTCGGTGGCGAAGGGGCGGTACAGGCGGACCTTGACCAGGCCGACCTTCTCGCCGTGGGCGTTCATGTAGTCGATGACTTCCTCGGCCACGTCGCAGATGGAGCCCATGGCGACGATGACGCGCTCGGCGTCGGGGGCGCCATAGTAGTTGAACAGCTGATAGTTGGTGCCCAGCTTCTCGTTGATCTTGCCCATGTACTCCTCGACCACTGCGGGCAGGGCGTCGTAGTACTTGTTGCAGGCCTCACGGTGCTGGAAGAAGATGTCACCGTTCTCGTGGCTGCCACGCATATTGGGCCGCTCGGGGTTGAGGGCATGGCGGCGGAAGGCGTCGACGGCGTCCATGTCCACCATTTCCTTCAGATCCTCATAGTCCCAAGCGGCGACCTTCTGGATCTCGTGGGAGGTGCGGAAGCCATCAAAGAAGTTGATGAAGGGAACGCGGCCCTTCAGGGCGGCCAGATGGGCCACGGGCGCCAGGTCCATGACTTCCTGGACGTTGCCCTCAGCCAGCATGGCAAAGCCGGTCTGACGGCAGGCCATGACGTCGGAGTGGTCGCCGAAGATGTTCAGCGCGTGGGTGGAGACGGTACGGGCGGAGACATGGAAGACGCTGGGGAGAAGTTCGCCGGCGATCTTGTACATATTGGGGATCATCAGCAGAAGACCCTGAGACGCCGTGTAGGTGGTGGTCAGGGCGCCGGCTGCCAGAGAGCCATGGACCGTGCCGGAGGCGCCGGCCTCGGACTGCATCTCGCAGACCTTGACGGTGGTGCCGAAGATGTTCTTCCGGCCCTGCGCGGCCCACTGATCGACGTAGTCGGCCATGGGGCTGGAGGGGGTGATGGGGTAAATACCCGCCACTTCGGTAAACGCATAGGAGACATATGCTGCTGCGTTGTTACCGTCCATTGTAATGAATTTTCTGGACAAGTTTTTGACCTCCTATTTGAGCCTCAGTGCCGCAGGGCACAAAGGCATCAGTTTATTCACCTCATTTTAGCACACTCTTCGACTTCTGTAAATGAATATCCAAAAAAATCTTTTGGATTGCCGCTTATGCTTTTCCAGCGAAGGAAAAAAACAGCGGCAGGAAGCGCAGCGCCGCTATGCTTCCGGGGCATTTCGTTTTTTGCCGCTTCTCACCAAGAGCACCAGGACACAGAGAAGCGCGGCTCCGTCCGCCGCCGCCAGGACCCAAAGCGCGGGGTGCTCCGCGCGCGGATTCCGAAAATGGAGGACTTTATAGCTTTCCTCCTGGGAAATTTCATAATATGTGTCGGTTTTCTCCGAGTAAATACCTTTGTACAAGACATCGCCGTCCAGAACCGTGAGATACACCGCTTCGCCGTCCTGACTCATGTAGGTTATGTAGAGCGTCCCCGCCTCCGTCTCCAGGATCTCGCGAAGCTCCCGGCACTGATAGAGGTATTGCGAAAGCTCGTCAGACATATAGAGCCGGCACTGCTGCCCCCCGATGTTTTTTTCCTCCTGGAGGGTGCAGTAGTCCAGGACCTGGGCCCCGTCGGGCAGGGTCAGGGTGTACTGTGCATAGTAGGCGGCCTCGCCGTCCGTCAAGGGCCGCGGCTTCATTTCGTTGGCCCCGGCGTTCCCCATCAGCAGCATTCCGATAAAGACACACTCCAGCGCTGCCAGGAGCAGAAGGACGCCGCACAGGATGCGCCTCTTGCCGAATTTTCTGAAACACTGCATCGCAATTCCTCCCATACAAAAGCCGTTGGCCGGGACGCCGGGGGCCACATACAGGATCGGCGTCTTCCCTTCTGGCTCCAGCTTACCAAAATTTGTCATGCTGTGCAATCCCATTGTTCGTCATCTGAGAAATTCGTTTATATCGCCAATTTTTACCGATGATTTTTACCAATTTCCCCAGGGCCGCTCCCCCGCCGGAAGATTGGCTTTGCGTTTTCCCGGCATCTATTGCAAATAAATGCCCAAATTAGCGTTTACTCTGCCTACTTCTGCGCTGGAACACACTCGCTTTCCTCCTATGTCGCTGTTTTCCCTCTGCGTTTTTATCGCGCGTTCTTTTGCGCGATCAGCTGTTGAAATTCCCGTTCCAGTTCCTCTTTATTTCGGCAATTCGGAGTCGATAGCCGCGATATTACCTCTGCCAGCCGCAGTTCCAAAAGGATTTGATCTATTTTCTTTTCTGATTTGGACTCTGCCTGCTTTTTCTCCCAGTCGGTGAGGTTCCCGTCAAACGAAATGAGTTTTCTGTCCTCAATCCGCAGGAGCCGGGTGGCACATCCGTCAGAAAAAGTCCGGTCATGGGAAACAAACAGGACGGTTCCCTCGTAGTCCTCCACCATTTCTTGCAAAGCCTCGATGGCGGGCATATCCAAAAAGTTGGTAGGTTCGTCCAGTAAAAGCAGATTGGCCGGGGAACCGAACAACTTGGCAAACGCCAGCTTGACTCGTTCGCCGCCGCTTAAAACGCCCGCTTTTTTGAATACATCCTCCCGGCGGATCAAAAGCCTTGCCAAAATTCCCCGCATGGTATTCTCGCTCTGAACCGATGTCTCCATGACATTCTCCAAAACTGTTTTGCTTGGATCCAGGGTATCCAGACTTTGTTTGAAATACCCGATTTTTGCCTTGGGAACCAGACGGATCCCCGGTCCGCCAGACCAAATCAACTCCATCAGGGTGGTTTTTCCTGCTCCGTTAGGTCCAACCAGGGCAGTTTTACTCCCTTTCGGCAGAGAGAACGAGGCATTTTCAAAAATCAGGTTACTCCCATGGCGAAACGTAATATGGTTGCCTGTGACTATTTCCCGGTTGGCAGGCGGATCTGTCAGTAAAAAATCGATCCGTACCTGGGCCGTTTCCTGAGGTCTCTCTTTTACTTCCAGTTGTTCCAGGCGGGTTAAAATGGTTTTTCTGGCGTTGTCCAGCTTCTCCATTTTTTCGCCCGCCGCCCGTTTATGCAGTCGAGCCTCAGAATTTCCCATACGGCTGGGGGCCTTTCGGACACTTTGGCTGGCCTGGCTCCGCTGGCGGGCTGCCTTCTCCAGCCGAGTTTTTTCTGAACGGTACTGCTGGTACTCAAATTCCTGACGCTTGAAGGCTTGTTCTCTTTGCTCGCAGTAAGCGGCGAAATTACCCATGTAGAAATGAAGCTGCCCGTCCCTTATCTCAATGATGCGGGTACACAGTCGGTTCAGGACTGCCCGATCATGACTTACGAGCAATAGCGTGGGGCACGCTTCCAGCATCCGGCAGCAGAGTTCCACCCCATCCGCATCCAGATTGGCAGTCGGTTCATCCGCAAAGGTTATAAGAGAATCTTTATGCATCGCTGCCAGACCCAAACGGGTCATCTCACCGCCACTCAAGTTTTCACGGGAAAGTTTTCCCGAAAGTCCCAGTTTGCGGCTTATTTGTGGGTCCGCCCGTTCCGCTCGCTCCCGAAACTGCTTGAAATAGCTCACCGGCCCCTCTCGGATCACGCTTCCTTCGTCCGGAATCAGCTCCCCGGACAGGATATTCAGAAGCGTGGTTTTACCCGCACCGTTGACCCCTACAATACCGATATGATCCCCTTCGTATATATGCAGCGTTTCAAACTCCAAAATTTTTCGTTCTCCGAAATATTGGACGATATGGTTTGCAGACAATAAAATCTTGGACATAAAAATACCTCCCTTGCCTTGCAGAAGGCGCCGGAGGGCGGTTCGGGCACAAAAAAACCGGAAATACACGAAGACGCGCATTTCCGGGCCATTCCCTGAACATGGAAAGGCCCAGCAACATCCGCCCTGTTCCAGCACAAACAAAGGGTCTTTGACCCCCTCTGCATTTCAGAATCCTGTTTGTGTGAAATCCTCAGCGAATGCGCATTATAGCTGTACCTATTCCTTTCGTTATCATTTTATTTAAGTATAGCACAGCCGCTGGTTTTTGCAAGGGTTATTCTGCAGTCCACACTGCTGGATGCCTTTATTCCACCAATTTTACCGATGATTTTTACCAATTTCCCCAGGGTCGCTCCCCCGCCGGAAGATTGGCTTTGCGTTTTCCCGGCATCTATAGTATGATAAAGAATAATGCTGCCGGGAAAAGGAGGGGTCTATCCATGCTCAGCCGTGTCAGCGCCCTGGGTCTCAAGGGGATCGAGGGCTATGAAGTGTCGGTGGAGTGCTACATCACCAATGGACTGCCCGGCTTTGACGTGGTGGGCCTGCCGGATGCCGCGGTCAAGGAGGCCCGGGACCGGGTGCGGGCGGCGGTGAAGAACGCCGGCTTCTCCTTCCCGGTCAGCCGGATCACCCTGAACCTGGCGCCCGCCGGCACCAAAAAGTCCGGCACCATGTACGACCTGCCGATTTTGCTGGGGATTCTGGCCGCCTCCGGGGCCGTGAAGCTGCCCAAAACCCGCTGCGCCTTCCTGGGCGAGCTGAGCCTGGAGGGCAAGGTCCGCCCGGTGCCCGGCGTGCTGCCCATGGCCCTGGCGGCCCGGGCGCTGGGCATGGAGGCGATCTACGTCCCGGCGGAAAACGCCCGGGAGGCGACGCTGGCCGCGGGCCTGACGGTCTACGGCGTGGCCGACGTCAAGAGCCTGACGGACCACCTGGCCGGGACCGCGCCGCTCAGCCCCACGCCGCCCTGGCAGATGGAGGAGGGGGCCGCGCCGCTGCCGGACTTCGCCGACGTCAAGGGCCAGGAGAACGCCAAGCGGGCGCTGGAGATCGCCGCCGCCGGCGGCCACAACATCCTGCTGGTGGGGCCGCCCGGCTCCGGCAAGAGTATGCTGGCCAAGCGGCTGCCCTCGATCCTGCCGCCCCTGAGCCGCGAGGAGGCCCTGGAGGTGACGAAGATCCACTCGGTGCTGGGGCTCCTCTCGCCGGAGCGGCCCCTGATCGCCGTCAGCCCCTTCCGCAGCCCCCACCACACCATCTCCGCGCCGGGACTGGCCGGCGGCGGCAGCGTACCGCGGCCCGGGGAGGTCTCCCTGGCCCACCGGGGTGTCTGATTTCTCAAAGTATTGGACAACAGAGAATCAAATACTGCATTATTTAGAGGGTAAAGTCCAAAAAAGCCCGGAAATAACGGGCTTTTTTGGACTATTGTTTTGCGTTGATTTTTGACCGCACATTTCCAATTGTGTGTTTTTGTGATGGAATGGAACTGGCCTTTGCTACTCCACCATTTCGATACCCCCACCAGCCAAAGTCTTAATTACATTTTGGCAAAAGCGGCATCTGAATAAGGGATTCCAGTGCTAACACGCTCCTGGAATCCCTTATTCAGGTCAACCCCAAACCACAATTCTGGAGTGGCGGGCTCTCTTGCTATTCACCGTTTCTTCTTTTTACGGCTTCTAAGCGCACCGCCGCCGCTGAGACGTTCCTCACGAAGCTTCATCATGTAATTATAGGCAAGTTCCCTAATCTCTTCACTTTCGAGGAATTCCATTGCAGTCACGGCTGCATAGTGGTTTAGATACTTTTTGCACTCCCGGAAGTAGTCAGTAATTCCTTCGTTTTCACCTAAAACCTCTTTAAAATCCCTAATGGCCAGCAAAACGCCTTTCATGCGGTCATGGTTCATCCTATTAAAAGTGTCCATGACATCGGTGCAAATTGTCTGGTTGGTGAACAGGATTTCAGTTAACGCATATTTGTTGCCGCTGTTTTCATCATAGGTGAGATAACCGTACCACCATAGCCGGGATAATGCGTTATCGTTAAGCAGGCTTCCTGGCGTAGTGACGAAAAAACGATTTTTGATTGTGTTGTCTCGTTCTTCCTGCAGCCATCTATCTCTAATATAGTCCCTATATGTGGGAATTGCATGGCACAGGTAGGTCCACATGTACTTGTTTGATGCTTGTAAGGGGGTTAATTTGCGGAAAGCATCATAGATCATCCGTGTATTTACCAAATCCTCTGCTGTCTTCTGTGCATCGGTTTTCTTGCCAGGCATATATGCTGGAGTGAACATGCCAACATCAACAGCGGACGTTCTGTAGTATTCCTCATTCGG
>NBJMC04202__coassemble_4756_pt1 | contig 5817 bp, 5 predicted proteins | sample NBJMC04202__metabat2_high_PE_003 | metagenome-assembled genome bin NBJMC04202
GCCGCTGCGGCGGCGAAACTCTGCGAGGCTTATTTCCCGCTTCCGGAGGTTTTTTGACACGCTCAAACGAACCCCCGCCGGGCATTGGCCCGGCGGGGGTTCGTCGTTCAAACAGGCTTATTACAGGCATATTAAAATTACAAAAGGCTCAGCCCAGCACGCCCAAATGCTCCAGGAGGATTTTCAGCCCCAGCAGCACCAAAATCGCGCCGCCCAGCAGCTCAGCCTTGGATTTATACTTGGCGCCGAAGACATGGCCCACCTTTACACCGATGGCCGAGAGACAGAATGTAGTAATACCGATGAATGTCACGGCGGCGCCGATGTGGACGTCCGGCAGCAGCGCGAAGGTGACGCCCACAGCCAGGGCGTCGATGCTGGTGGCCACGGCCAGCGGCGCCATCGCCTTGGCGGAGAGGGAGCCGTCGGCCTCACCGTTCTCCTTGGAGCAGGCCTCCCGGATCATATTCACGCCGATAAAGGCCAGGAGCACAAAGGCCACCCAGTGGTCCACGGCGGTGATGTATTTCTGAAAAGCGGCCCCGAGGAAATAGCCCACCAGGGGCATCAGCGCCTGAAAGCCACCGAACCACAGGCCCACCAGAAGCATATGCCGCGGCTTGAGCTGTTCCGTAGCCAGACCTTTGCAGATCGACACGGCAAAGGCGTCCATGGAAAGCCCCACCGCCAAGAGAAATAATTCCAAAAGTCCCATATGTTCCTCCGCCTCACCAGTCGGGCAGCCGCCCGACGCATTGAAAAATATCGTATCACGCAGCGGGAGAAAAAGCAAGGAGAAAGGCGCTTTTTTCCGCTTCCCTCTACCGGCAGGCCGAAAAATAGACAATTTTCTCCGGCAGATCGGCCCGTTTTTCGGTTTGCCTTTTGCGCCGGCCCGCAGTATACTGAATGAGCAATAAAATAGATAATAGAAACGGAATGTGATTGTATGTCAACGTTGCTCTCTGTCTCCGTCGCGATGCTGGCGGGTCTTCTGATGACCCGAATCGCCAAGCGCCTGAAGCTCCCCGCCGTCACAGCCTATCTGGTGGCGGGCGTCCTGATCGGCCCCTATTGTCTGGGCGCCATGCACATCGACGGTCTGGGCTTTACCTCCAGTGAAGCCGTCTCGTCCCTCTCTCTGGTCTCCGAAGTTGCCCTGGGCTTCATCGCTTTCTCCATCGGCAATGAGTTCCGAATGGAAGAGTTGAAATCTACCGGACGCCAAACCGCTGTCATCGGCATCGTGCAGGCTCTGTTCGCCACCCTTCTGGTGGATCTGGCCCTGGTGGTCATCCATTTGATCGCCCCGGACAAGCTCTCGGTCTCCCAGGCCATCACCCTGGGCGCCATCGCCGCCGCCACCGCCCCCGCCGCCACCCTGATGGTAGTGCGGCAGTACAAGGCCAATGGCCCCCTGACCAATTTGCTGCTGCCCATCGTGGCACTGGATGACGCCGTAGGCCTGGTGGTGTTCGCCGTCAGCTTTGGCATTGCCCGGACGCTTCACAGCGGTGTCGTGGATCTGGTCTCGATCCTGGTCAATCCCCTGGTGGAAATCGTGGCCTCCCTGGCGCTGGGCGCCGTGCTGGGCTGGTTCCTCACGCAGCTGGAAAAGCTCTTCAATTCCAACACCAACCGCCTGAATCTCACCATCGCCTTTGTATTCCTCACTGCCTCCCTGGCCATGACCGAGTTCCAAATCGGCCCCGTCACCGTGGGCTTCTCCTCGCTGCTGGTGTGCATGATGCTGGGTACTGTGTTCTGCAATCTCTGCCCTCTCTCTCAGGACCTGATGGATCGGGCCGACAAGTGGACCTCTCCCCTCTTTGCGCTGTTCTTTGTCATCAGCGGCGCGGAGCTGGAACTGAGCGTCTTCTCCGACTGGGTCATCGTGGCCATCGGCCTGGTGTACATCGTCTCTCGTTCCCTGGGCAAGTATCTCGGTGCCTTCCTCAGCTCCAGCTGGACCGGCTGCTCCGCCAGCATCCGCAAGTACCTGGGCATCACCCTGCTGCCCCAGGCCGGCGTGGCGCTGGGTATGTGCATCACCGCCATGGAGCTGGGCGCCGAGGGCAACCTGATCCGCAACATCACGCTCTTTGCCGTGCTGGTCTACGAGTTGGTGGGCCCCATGTTCACCAAGATGGCCCTGACCAAGGCCGGCGATATCCAGCCCATGTCCGAGGCCGTCAAAAACCGCCGCCAGACCAAGCTGGAGGCCGCTGCCAAGGCCAAGCAGTAATGGATATATCCCCCAAAAGAGGTTGGACCCCCGCCGGGTCCAACCCCTTTTTTGTCCCCCTTCGGGGGACTTGCGCAGCTGACGCCCATGTGCTATACTCTCTTTAATTTTCTCACAAGGGAGGCGCAACGCCCATGAAACCACGTTTACAGCAGATTCTCGCCGCCGAGACGGCCCTTTGCGGCATCAGCGAGGATGCCACCCTCCATGAGTTCGGCCTGTCCCCGGAGACCCACTACGACGTCCTGGTGGTGGCCCCCGGCTGGAAGCCCCACAAAATCATGACGGCGTTCGACGTGGAGATCACCTGTACCCAGGAGCACAGCTATCTCTCCGGCTACGAGGTGCGCGACGGCGCCCGCCGCATCGCCTGGATTCAGTGCTCCGCCGGGGCCAGCAGCCTCATCGACGAGCTGACCATCTGCGCCCGCCTCCAGTTTGACAAGCTGGTGTTCGTGGGAGCCGTGGGCAGTCTGGTGCCGGAGATCGGCCTGGGCGCGCTGTGTACGCCGTCCTGGAGCGTCTCGGGTAACCTGGCAAATGGCTACCTCCTGGAAGATATCCGGGACTACAAGCCCTTCGGCCGTGTCTATCCCAACGACCCCACCTTCGTTTCCCAGGTGCGGGCGCTGGCAGCGAAACGCGGCTATTTGCTCCGGGAGGCCCCGGTCTTCTGCACCGATTCCATTGCCTGTGAATACGCCCATCTGGACTTTATCAAGTCCTTCGGCGTGCAGCTCATTGAGATGGAGACCAGCTCCTTCTACCTCCTGGCAGACCTGATGGAAAAAACCGCCGTGGCGCTGCTGGCCGTGTCGGACAACTCCGCCACCGGCGACCCGCTGGTGGGCCGCACAGCGGAGCAAAAGCGGCTCCATGACCACACCCGCACGCAGGTGATCCCGCAGCTCATCCTGGACATCGCGGCCATGTAACAGACGTCCCCGCGCTGTTTCCTCGGCGCGGGGACGTCTGCTTAGTGGTTCCGCTTGGCGCGGCGCCAAAGGCCGACGCCCAGGCAGAGCAGGGCCGCCAGGCCGAAGCCCAGGTAGATCAGCACCAAAACATTGCCGGTGATCAGGGCGGGGTCCGTCCAGCAGAAGAGATCGGCCCGGATGGCCAGGGAATAGGGCTGATCCGAAATGATGCCGCTGGCCAGCAAAATCCGGTCCAGAACCCAGGGAGCCAGGTAGGCCCAGAGTCCCGTGACCAGGAACGCAGCTGCTGCCCGGAACCAGCCGCCCATCGGCAGATATCGCAGGGTACCCAGCCACAGCCACGGCAGCGCCAAACACAGCAGCGCCACCGGCAGCGAGGGCAGCGGAAACCACACGCCCCAGCCGTCCACGGCCAGGCACAGAAGCAGCCAGACTGACAGGATGCCCAGATACAGCAGGGCCTTGTGGCGCCGCAGAGACTCCGGCCAGGGGAGCTGCCCCATCACCAGCGGCAGGAACACCAGGGCGATGGCGAAGACGGACCACAGTGCCGCCGAAGGGAACCAGGTCCCGCCGGTCAGCAGACAGCTGGACAGTAGCACCAACAGCAGCAGCACCGTCGCCGCCGTGAGATAGACCAGGCCGCAGCGTCCCTCCAAGGGCAGCTGCCGGACAAACACCGCGCCAAAGACCAGCCAGACCCCCAGCAGCACCGAGGCTGCCGTCACAAAAAACCACGCGCCGACGCCGCAGTAGAGAAAATTGATTTCCAGGGCCAGCAGCACCAGCGCCGTCTCCCCCGCCAGGTAGAGCGACGCCTTCCGACCGGACACCACCGGCGGCAGTGGCAGCCGCCGCAGCGCATAGGGTCCGAACACCAGCCCCATGCCAAAGAGGACCCAGGCCGCCGCCACCAAGAACCAGTCGCCGCCGGTATAGAGGCAGCAGACCAACAGCAGGAGCAGCAGCGAGCCGGTAAAGCCGCCCAGGGCCGCAAGGCCTCGCCAGCGGGGCGGCGAAAAGCTGGGCAGCAGCGTCAGCGACGCGGCCATGCCCTCACCGGCCACCACGATCCAAAACCAGTCCAGGGTATGCTGCCCGGCCAGGTTTCCCACCAGGCAAGCCAGGGCGATGAGGCCGTAGAGGATGGCCTGAATCAGCCGGTAATTGCGAATCAGCCGGAGGTACTTCCGGGCCAGCTGGGCCACCCGGCGGCCCTCCACGTCCTCCGCCGAGGAGAGCAGCTCCTTCTCGCTGATTTGCAGAATCGTGCAGATATTTTGCAGCAGCGTGATGTCGGGATAGGCCAGCCCCCGCTCCCACTTGCTCACGGCGGAATCGGTGACGAACAGCTGCTCGGCAAATTCCTTCTGGGTCATTCCCAGCTCTTTGCGGCGCTTGAGGATGTACGCGCCGAAGGATTGTTTACTTTCCATCTTCATCCGCTCCTTCTCGGAAGTGTGCCTTGCAAGACTGCCTGCATCATAGAGCCAGCCGGACAAAAAGTCAAGAAAATCCGGGACATTTCCCGCTCGACCGTTGGGAAAGTCCCGGATTTGTTTGTATTTAATCCGCTGCGGCCTTATTTCATAAACTTATCCATGGCGGAGCAAAGGTCCTCCAGGGCCTGCTCGTCGCCCTCTTCCACGGCATCGACAATGCAGTGGCGGATGTGATCCTGCAAGATCACCTTGCCCACGTTGTTGATGGCCGACTTGACCGCAGCGATCTGCACCAGCACCTCGCTGCAATCCCGCCCGTCCTCCACCATGCGGCGGATGGACTCCATGTGGCCGATGATCCGGGCCATGCGGTTCAGCACCGCCTTGGTGTTCTCATGGGAGTGGGTATGCGTATGGCCGTGGCAGTGGTCGTGGGGAATGCCCAGCTGGTGGAGTTCTTCGTGGGTGTGCTGGTCAGGCATCAGGCGCCCTCCTTTCCGGGAGACTCGCTTCATTATAGCAGAGTTTCACGCAATTCGCAAGGGCGGCGCGGGCACCAAAGGCTCCCCTGTGTAAGGGGAGCTGTCAGCCGAAGGCTGACTGAGGGGTTGTTGGGCACTGCCGATCTCCATAAGGCTCGCGGTGATCGGTGGTTCTCATCCCCTCCGTCATGGCTGACGCCATGCCACCTCCGGGTTGCCACGAAGCCTTCCCGGCCCGCGTTGCGGTCCGCCAAGGCAAGTGGCTGCTGGGCCGCTGCGGTCGCTTGCTCTGCCACAGGCAGCGCTCCCTTGCGGGCCCCTTGTTCACCAAGGGGAGGCTTTGGGTCGCTTGCTCTGCCACAGGCAGCGCTCCCTTGCAGGCCCCTTGGTCACCAAGGGGAAGGCATTGCACCGCACTCGTCGGCGCTTACTCCAGCTCGAAGGCACCGGTGTAGAGCTGATAGTAGGTACCCTTCTGGGCCAGCAGGTCGGCATGGTCGCCCCGCTCGATGATGCGGCCATGCTCCAGGACCATGATGGCGTCGGAGTTGCGCACCGTGGAAAGGCGGTGGGCGATGACGAAGACCGTGCGGCCTTTCATCAGTTGGTCCATGCCCCGCTGGACGATGGCCTCGGTCCGGGTGTCGATGGAGGAGGTGGCCTCATGTTTATATACACAAATCCCTGAAAGCCGCATAAACACTGAACTT
>NBJMC04202__coassemble_5110_pt1 | contig 5489 bp, 5 predicted proteins | sample NBJMC04202__metabat2_high_PE_003 | metagenome-assembled genome bin NBJMC04202
ACGTGTTCTGCGGCGCCAACCACGACTCCCGCATGGCCATCCGCTTCATCATGGAAGTGGCCTGGCAGGCTCACTTCGTGAAGAATATGTTCATCGAGCCCACCGCTGAGGAACTGGCCAACTTCGAGCCTGACTTCGTCTGCTACAACGCCTCCAAGGCCAAGGTGGAGAACTACAAGGAGCTGGGCCTCAACTCTGAGACCGCTGTTGTCTTCAACCTCACCAGCAAGGAGCAGGTCATCCTCAACACCTGGTACGGCGGCGAGATGAAGAAGGGCATGTTCTCCATGATGAACTACTACCTGCCCCTCAACGGCATGGCTTCCATGCACTGCTCCGCCAACACCGACATGAACGGCGAGAACACCGCCCTGTTCTTCGGCCTCTCCGGCACCGGCAAGACCACCCTCTCCACCGATCCCAAGCGTCTCCTCATCGGCGACGACGAGCACGGCTGGGACGACAACGGCATCTTCAACTTCGAGGGCGGCTGCTACGCCAAGGTCATCAACCTGGACAAGGAGTCCGAGCCCGACATCTACAACGCCATCAAGCGCAACGCTCTGCTGGAGAACGTCACTGTGGACGAGAACGGCGTGTGCGACTTCGCTGACGGCTCCGTCACCGAGAACACCCGTGTCTCCTACCCCATCGACCACATCGAGAAGATCGTGCGGCCCGTGTCCGCCGGCCCCGATGCCAAGAACGTCATCTTCCTCTCTGCCGACGCTTTCGGCGTGCTGCCTCCCGTGTCCATCCTGACCCCCGAGCAGACCCAGTACTACTTCCTCTCCGGCTTCACCTCCAAGCTGGCCGGCACTGAGCGCGGCATCACCGAGCCCACCCCCACCTTCTCCGCTTGCTTCGGCCAGGCCTTCCTGGAGCTGCATCCCACCAAGTACGGTGAGGAGCTGGTGAAGAAGATGCAGAAGTCCGGCGCCAAGGCCTATCTGGTCAACACCGGCTGGAACGGCACCGGCAAGCGCATCTCCATCAAGGATACCCGCGGCATCATCGACGCTATCCTGGATGGCTCCATCCTCAAGGCCGAGACCAAGACCATCCCTTACTTCAACCTGGCTGTTCCCACCGAGCTGCCCGGCGTGGATACCAACATCCTCGATCCTCGCAACACCTATGCCGATCCCGCTGAGTGGGACGCCAAGGCCAAGGATCTGGCTGAGCGCTTCGTGAAGAACTTTGTCAAGTACACCGGCAACGAAGCCGGCAAGGCTCTGGTCGCCGCCGGCCCCAAGGTGTAATATCGCTTCCCCTGTCCCAATTTCCCAGGCGCGCTGCGGGTTTCCCCGCAACGCGCCTGGCCTCAATGGCAAAACTGGTTTAGCGGCCTCGTCAGCCCTTTGGGCCATTTTTGTCCGCACAAATTGTGTGCAATTCAATTTGGAGGTGTACAACATTGCAAAAAGTTCAATTCACTGAAACCGTCCTCCGCGACGCCAACCAGTCCCTGATGGCCACCCGCCTGCCCTATGCCGACTACGAGGGTATCCTCGACGACATGGACAAGGCCGGCTACTACTCCGTGGAGTGCTGGGGCGGCGCCACCTTCGACTCCTGCCTCCGCTACCTGGACGAAGATCCCTGGGAGCGCCTGCGGAACATCCGCAAGCATATGCCCAACACCCGGCTGCAGATGCTGCTCCGCGGCCAGAACCTGCTGGGCTATAAGCACTACCACGACGACGTGGTGGAGAAGTTTGTGGAGCTGTCCATCAAGAACGGCATCGACATCATCCGTATCTTCGACGCGCTGAACGACTTCCGCAACCTGGGCACCGCCCTGGACGCCACCATGAAGTACGCCACGAAGAAGACCATCGCCTCCGGCTGCATCAGCTACACCCAGAGCCCGGTCCACACCGTGGAAAAGTACGTGGAGATGTGCAAGGAACTGAAGAAGATGGGCTTCAAGACCATCTGCCTGAAGGACATGGCCGGCACCATGAGCCCCTATGAGGCCGAGCATCTCATCAAGGGCATCAAGGACGCCGTCGGCGATATGCCCCTGATCCTCCACACCCACTGCACCACCGGCATGGCCTACATGACACTGACCAAGGCCATCGAATCCGGCATCGACGTCATCGACACCGCCACCTCCTGCTTCTCGGGCGGCACTTCCCAGCCCGCCACCGAGACCATGTTCTATGCCCTGCAGCAGTACGGCATCGAGACCGGCCTCAACGAGGAGATCATCAACAAGGTCAACGACTACTTCAAGCCCATCAAGCAGAAGTATATCGACTCCGGCCGCATCAACCCCAAGAGCATGGCCACCGACGCCCAGGCTCTGGTGTACAAGGTCCCCGGCGGCATGCTCTCCAACATGATCGCCAACCTGACCGACATGAAGGCCATGGACAAGTTCGACGCGGCCCTGGCCGAGATCCCCGCTGTCCGCGCCGATCTGGGCTATCCTCCCCTGGTCACGCCCCTTTCTCAGATGGTGGGCAACCAGGCCGTGACCAACGTGCTGCTGGGCGAACGCTACAAGCAGATCTCCAAGGAAGTCAAGAACTATATCAAGGGCGAGTACGGCATTGCCCCGGCTCCCGTCAGCAAGGATCTGGAGAACAAGGTCCTGGGCGAGGGCGGCAAGAGCGTGGACTGCCGCATTGAAGACGCCAAGCGCACCGGCGAGGACTTCAAGGCCGCCAAGGAAGCCCTAGGCGATCTGGCCCAGAGCGAGGAAGACGTGATGAGCTACATCTGCTTCCCCGACCAGACCAAGAAATTCCTGGAGAGCCGTAAGGCCAAGGAAGAGAACATCGCCACCTACGCCATCGAAGAAGCGTAAGGAGGTCTGAGTATGTTCTTAGCGAATGTTGTCGCCTCCGGCACCCCGGAGACCATTGGCGGCGCCCTGCTCACCGGCCTTCTGGGCTATATTGTGGTGTTCTTCGGGCTGTTTTTGCTGATGATCGTCGTCATCATCACAAGCAAGATTGTGATGGCCAAGACCGCCAAGGAGGCGCCCGCCGCCCCCGCCGCCGTTGCTCCGTCCCCCGCCGCCGCGCCTGCCGCGGCCCCGGCCCCCGGCTCCGCCGGCAAGCTCAAGCTCTATGACACCCCCGAAAAAGAGGCTGCCATGATTATGGCCATCGTGGCCAATAAAATGGGCCGTCCCCTCAACGAGCTGCGGTTCATTTCCATCAAGGAGGTCAAGTGAAGATGAAATACAAGGTCACGCTCAACGGCAAAACGTATGAAGTCGAGGTAGAGGCCGGCAAGGCCATGCTGGTGGACGAGTACGAGGCCTATGCCCCGGCTCCGGCCCCCGCCGCCGCGCCCGCGCCCACCGCTGCCCCGGCCCCCGCCGCTGCTCCCGCGGCTCCCGCCGCCCCCGCCCCCGCCGCTCCCTTGGCCGCCGGCGAGACCGTCAGCGCGCCCATGCCCGGCAATATCCTCAGCGTCAACGTCTCCCAGGGTCAGGCCGTAAAGGCCGGCGATATCCTCGTCATTCTGGAGGCCATGAAAATGGAAAATGAGATCGTCGCCCCCCGCGACGGCACCATCGCCCAGGTGGTCACTGCCAAGGGAGCTGTCGTCGATACCGGTGCGCCTCTGATTGTTCTTCAGTAAGGAGGGGTTTTCATGGATGTATTGGGAACCCTGTTAAAACTCTGGAACGACTCCGGCTTTAACTACTTCTTTATCGGCGACGGCTGGAAGTACCTGGTGATGATCGTCGTCGCCTGCGTCCTGCTGTACCTCGGCATTGTCAAGCAGTTTGAGCCGCTGCTGCTGGTGGGCATCGCCTTCGGCGCTTTGCTGACCAACCTCCCCGGCAGCAACCTCTATACCCCCGAGCTGTGGGACCGCTTCCTCACCGGAGAGATCGGCTTCGGCACCATCATGCGCGACGGCGGCCTGCTGGACGTCCTCTACATCGGCGTCAAGGCCGGCGTGTACCCGTCGCTGATCTTCATGGGCATCGGCGCCATGACCGATTTCGGCCCCCTGCTCTCCAACCCCAAGAGCCTGCTCCTGGGCGCGGCCGCCCAGCTGGGCGTCTTCGTCGCCTACATCGGCGCTGTGATTCTGGGCTTCACCGGCAACCAGGCCGCCTCCATCGGCATCATCGGCGGCGCTGACGGCCCCACCGCCATCTTCCTCACCACCCGCCTGGCCCCCGAGCTGCTGGGCGCCATTGCCATCGCGGCCTACTCCTACATGGCCCTGATCCCGCTGATTCAGCCCCCGCTGATGAAGCTCTGCACCACCAAGAAGATGCGCATGGCCAAGATGGAGCAGACCCGCGTCGTCACCAAGACCGAGAAGATTGTCTTCCCCATCGTGGTCAGCATCTTCGTCATTTTGCTGCTGCCCTCCACCGCGCCCCTGATCGGCTGCCTGATGCTGGGCAACCTGTGGCGTGAGTGCGGCGTCACCGAGCGCCTGAGCGACACCGTGCAGAACGCGCTGATGAACATTGTCACCGTCTTCCTGGGCATCTCCGTGGGCGCCACCACCGTGGCCTCCCGCTTCCTGACGCTGGACACCCTGAAGATCGTTGTCCTGGGCCTGGTGGCCTTCGGCATCTCCACCGTGGGCGGCCTGCTGGGTGGCGACGTGATGTACGTTCTCACCGGCGGCAAAGTGAACCCCCTGATCGGTTCCGCCGGCGTTTCCGCCGTTCCCATGGCGGCCCGTGTCTCCCAGAAGGAAGGCCAAAAGGCCAACCCCGCCAACTTCCTTCTGATGCACGCTATGGGCCCCAACGTGGCCGGCGTCATCGGCTCGGCCATCGCTGCCGGCTTCCTGCTGGCTGTCTACGGCTGATTCCCCCGCTTCTCACCCCGAGGCCAATGCCTCGGGGTTTTTTGTATGATTCACCAGCGCCCGGGCTATACTACCACCAGTATTCCAGCCGCGGCGCCGCGATTTGGCGCCGGAATTCCATACCAACGGGCGCAGGCCGCCCGGGACAACGACGAGGTGACACCATGCAGGAAGACACTCTGAATCTATTGGCCGACTGCTCCGCCGGAATCAAAATGGCTCTGAGTACCATCGACGGCATTTTACCCGGCGTGCAGGATCACACACTGCGGCAAAAGCTCAAAGACAGCGTCTCCACGCACCATCGCATCCAGGATGAGACGCTCTCCATGCTCCAGGCCCTGGGCGGCAGCGACAAAGAGCCCAGCGCCATGGCCAAAAGTATGTCCTGGCTGAAAACCAACACCAAAATGGCCCTGGGCGACGACACCACCGCCGCCTATCTGGTGGCCGACGGCTGTGACATGGGCGTAAAATCCCTCTGCCGCAGCCGCAACCGCTACCCCGCCGCCCAGAAGGAGGCCAAATCCATCGCTGAGCAGCTCATCGACTGCGAAGAAAAGCTCTCGGCCAGTATGCGCCCATTTTTGTGAATACGCGCCGCCCTCAGACTCACAGGATTCCCTGTGAGTCAGACTGTCAAAAAAGCTACGCTTTTTTGACAAAGGGGACTGCACCCCAAAAGG